>Ga0209086_10001062_pt1 | contig 22572 bp, 18 predicted proteins | sample M_130207_XF_Meta_FD_187312 | JGI IMG/M metagenome (GOLD analysis project Ga0209086, IMG submission 187312) | Freshwater microbial communities from Lake Montjoie, Canada to study carbon cycling - M_130207_XF_MetaG (SPAdes) (version 2) | ecosystem: Environmental > Aquatic > Freshwater > Lake... | reverse complement strand
AATACGACCTTGGAGCCGAACCACCCAGCGTCTTAATTGGTACACCAAGCTACTTCAGGCCGTTGCCAAGGCCCACAAATTTAGTCTTGAGATGCCTGTCAAAAAACTCTCACAAGACCAGCTTTATATCGTATTATACGGAACCGGTGATGAAGAAATTGCCGTTCCGGGCCCCAGTGGTAGGACTTATCGTACAAAGTTTGAAGGCATTATTCCGAATCTAGAACGACGCTATCATGAATCTGATAGTGATTTTGTAAAAAAAGAAATTGAAAAATACATGACCAGCCAGCTGTGCGTGGTCTGTGATGGCAAAAGATTAAAGCCCGAAGTTCTAGCAGTTACCATCAATGACAAATCAATCGCGGATATTTCTGAAATGACTGTAGAGGAAGCGCTAGACTACTATAAAAGTATTTCATTAGTTGGTCAGCAAAAAATTATAGCTAAGCAGATTGTCCAAGAAATACTGGCTCGTTTAATATTTCTAAATGATGTTGGCCTGAGTTACCTGAGCCTCGATAGAAGTGCAAATACATTAGCGGGTGGTGAGGCTCAGCGAATTAGATTGGCAACCCAGATTGGCTCTAGTCTTATGGGGGTCCTTTATATCCTTGATGAGCCATCGATAGGGCTCCACCAAAGAGACAATGATAGATTAATAGCCACACTGCTCAAACTTAAAAACCTTGGCAATACAGTGATAGTGGTTGAGCACGACGAAGACACCATTAGGATGGCAGACTATGTAATCGATATTGGTCCAGCTGCAGGTGAGCACGGTGGACGGGTTGTTGCAGCAGGTACCCCTGAAGAGGTGGCACAGGTTAAGGATTCGCTAACAGGCCAATATCTATCTGGCAAAAGGTCAATCGAAGTGCCTAAAATTCGCCGCAAATCTAATGGTAAGGCACTCAAGATAGTTGGAGCTTCTGAGCACAACCTAAACGATATCACAGTCGAAATACCACTTGGCATAATGACGGTTGTTACAGGAGTATCTGGCTCCGGAAAGAGCTCGCTTATTAATGATATTTTGGCTCGTCGCTTGAGCCAAGAATATCACCGTAGTCAAGAACCAGCTGGTAAATGCAAATCAATAGAAGGCACCGATAATCTTGATAAAGTAATCGATATTGATCAGAGCCCAATTGGCCGAACACCTCGTAGCAACCCAGCTACATATACAGGAGCTTTTAACGATATTAGAGAGCTATTCTCTATGGTATCTGAAGCCAAAATTAGGGGCTATAGTGCAGGACGTTTTAGCTTTAACGTAAAGGGTGGAAGATGTGAAAATTGCAAAGGTGACGGAATAATCAAAATAGAAATGCACTTTCTGCCAGATGTCTATGTAACCTGTGACGTCTGTAACGGCAAGCGCTATAATCGTGAAGCCCTAGAGATAGTCTATAAAGGAAAAAATATTGCTGATGTTCTGGCTATGACAATCGAAGAAGCATGTGATTTTTTTGGCAATATTCCATCCATTAATCGCAAACTAGAAACTCTCAAAAGTGTCGGCCTAGGCTACATCAAGCTAGGTCAGCCAGCTACCACCTTGTCGGGTGGAGAAGCCCAGCGGATTAAACTTTCTACTGAACTTAGCCGCAGGGCAACAGGCCGCACACTTTACATTTTGGACGAGCCGACTACAGGGTTACATTTTGAGGACGTCAAAAAACTACTAGAAGTCTTGAATGCCCTTGTGACTATGGGAAATTCTGTTTTAGTTATCGAACATAATTTAGATGTCATCAAGTGCGCTGACTGGGTAGTAGATTTGGGACCAGAGGGAGGCAGCAAGGGCGGCAACATAGTCGCCCAAGGTACCCCAGAGCAAGTATCAAAAATAGCCGGCTCTTACACCGGTGCTTACCTTGCTAAGACACTAAAAAAATAAATTACTTATTTCTACTGCTAGATGTATAATAATCATATGGATAGTAGAATAAAAAAACTAAATAACTTACCACTAACAGCCGGCAAGTGCGTGATCTATGTTATGAGCCGAGACCAAAGAGCACACGATAACCACGCCCTCTTGAGAGCTCAGCAACTAGCCATCGAGAGCAGTCTGCCGCTGGTTGTAGTATTTAATGTATTGTCAAAATCTGGAGATAGAGCCAGAGAACATTATCAATTTATGATAGCCGGTCTTAGGCTAGTTGAGTCAGACCTCAGAGCGCACGATATTGAGTTTACTTTATTTTTTGAAGATCATGCTGTGGGACTTCTGGAGCAGTTAAATAAATTGCAACCAGTCGCCATAGTTTTTGACTTTAGTCCGCTAAAGGGTCCTATAAACACTAAGAATTATATCGCAGATAATGCTGATTGTAGTGTAGAGGAGGTTGATACTCATAATATTATCCCAATCTGGACAGCCTCTGAGCATGAAGAATTTGCTGCCCACACCTTCCGTAGGAAAGTGCATTTACAGCTTATAAATTGGCTTGAGGAGCCACCAAAACTTCTTAAGCACAGTATCGCACTGAAGCCAAGCCTTAAAGCTGACTGGGGTCGCGCCGCTAAGATTGTGCAAAAAATAGATACAAACGGCACGATTATTAATTATGAAGCTGGGTCGGAAGCAGCTTTGGCTCATCTTAAAGAATTTATTAAAACCCGTTTAGCCGGCTATGCCGGTGACCGCAATAATCCTAATATCGATGGGCTAAGCGGGCTTAGCCCTTACCTACACTATGGTCAAATATCATCCTTGCGAGCAGCTCTTGAGCTTACCCAACACCATACCCCGCTATTAATTAAAGAGCCGCGGTTAGCTAAATACGAAGGCCAGCCAACGCTTGGTGATAGCATTGACGCCCTACTTGAAGAGCTAATAGTACGCAAAGAACTGGCCGACAATTATTGCTATTACAATTCAAACTACAAAAAACTCGCAGGTGCTAAAGACTGGGCCAAGAAAACCCTAGCTGAGCACGAACACGACGAACGCGAATACCTGTATAGCCTAAAAGAGCTTGAAAATTTTAATACTCACGATGGAGCCTGGAATGCCGCCCAATCGCAACTCGCCAAAACCGGTAAGATGCACGGCTACATGCGTATGTACTGGGCAAAAAAAATACTCGAGTGGAGCGAAAGTCCCAGCCAGGCTATAGACTACGCCAACTATCTCAACGATCATTACTCAATCGATGGTGGCGACCCCAATGGCTACGTAGGGGTATTATGGTCTATTGCCGGCTTACACGATAGAGCATGGTTTAGCAGGCCAGTATTTGGAAAAATTCGCTATATGAACTATAACGGTCTAAAAAATAGATTTGATGTCGAGGAATATATTAAAAAATGGCTAGACTAGAAGACGGCTCGCTTATAGTTATTTTGGGCAATCAGCTGCTCAAAGATCATCCGGCATTAAAGCAATACCCTAATTCTCCTATTGTCATGATAGAGGCAGATGACTTGTTTTCAAAACTGCCCTACCATAAACACAAGTTAATACTTGTTTTGGCTGGTATGCGTAATTATAAAATATACCTCAATAATATCAAACGAAAAGTATTTTATGTCGAGCTTAAGAAAGCTAGCATATTTAAAAATGAGCTGAAAAACATTGTTAAAACCCACCACTTCAGCAAGCTCGTTTGGATGACAGCTAGCGATAAGGGGCCCAATATTGTTATCAAAAAAATAGCTATTAGTATGGGTTTAGAATATCAACAGCTCGAGAATGAACAATTTCTGACTCCACTGGCCATAAGCAAAAAGTGGTTTGATGAAAAACAAAAGCCAATTATGGATAGCTTCTACCGCTGGCAAAGATTGCGCATGAATATACTTATGGTAGACGAAAAGCCAGAGGGTGGAAAGTGGAGCTACGACGAGCTTAACCGGCAGCCGCTGCCAAATAATATTATACTACCAGCAACAAGCCCAATAAGAACAGCAAATTTTGAAACAGCAGCCGCTGATATTGAAAAGTTATATCCCGATAATCCTGGAGACAGCAAATACTTCTGGTTGCCAACCACTCACATCGAAGCGGAGCACTGGCTCAAAGATTTTGTTAGTCACCGCCTGAATAATTTTGGTCCCTACGAGGACGCCATGAAATCTGGTGAGGCATTTTTGTTTCATTCGCTTTTATCGCCAATGCTAAATATTGGTCTTTTGACGCCCAGCCAAGTAGTCGACGAAGCCACCAGAGAATATAAAAAAGGCAAAGTGCCAATCAATTCTTATGAGGGCTTTGTGCGTCAAATAATTGGCTGGCGCGAATACATGTATGGGCTATATATGCACAAACAACACAAGATAGTTGGTAATTATTTTGGTTTTAAAAAGAAACTCGAGCCTTGGTGGTACACCGGCGAAATCCCGAACGATCTAGAGCTACCCGTAAAAGAAGTCTTAAAAACTACCTACAAGTATGGCTATAACCACCATATCGAGCGCCTGATGGTTTTGGGTAATTGGTTCTTACTAAATAACTACGACCCTGATGATGTCTATAGGTGGTTTTGCAGTCTGTATGTTGATGCCTACGAATGGGTAATGGTTGCCAATGTCTACGGAATGAGCCAGTACGCCGATGGCGGATTTACCGCCACCAAGCCCTATGTTTCGGGGGGTAATTATTTGCAAAAAATGGGTAAGTGGTGGCCCAACCTTAAAGCAGCTCAAGCCAGCAACTTTACTAGACTTTATTGTAAATTTATCCACGAAAACCACGACAAATTTGCCAAAAACCCGCGCATGAGTTTGATTTTGGCTCAGTCGAGAAAGCGAAAAATTTAGCTCAGACCAATCAAGATAGCTCCGAGCACCATTATGGCAGCACCCTTGAGCCTAAAGAGCGCTCGATTTTCTTTTAGTACAAAATAGGCCAGAATCACCGCAAGCACCGAGCTTAGTCTTTTGATCGATAACACATAGGTCACCAGCGCGGTTTGAAGGGCTAGGAGTTGAAGGTAAATGGCCGATACACTAAAAAATGCCGAAGCCAGTAGCAGCAGCTTGTTGTCTTTTAATTTCACCAACTCTCGGCGTCTTTTAATAAGAACTATCGGTAGTAAAAAAATAAATATAAAAAAATAAACGTAAAATATCCAGACTCCCAATGCAGTAATCTTTAAGCCGCCTTTATCGAAAACTGAAACTAGGGCATACAGCGCCGCAGCCAGAACCCCCAGTAGCGCAGGTTTGTAGCTGACGATTCTCTTTGCTATTGAGCCGAGTGTTTCGTTTGGGTTCTTGTCTAGCAAAATGCCACCCAGCACTATGAGGACAACACCAATAAGGCCTAGGGGGCTAGGAGTCTCTTTGAGGAAAAATATAGCAATTATTAGTATTAGCAGAGGAGTAATAGTCTGGATCGGGGCAATCAGCGAGAGGTCTCCTTTGCGAAACGCCATCAGCAGTATTACTCCTGCCGCCGCCGTAGCCGCCGCTGTAATTATCAACAGCAACAACAGCTCACTGCTGATTGGAAATAGTTTCTGGGTAGTGAGTAATGCGAGTATAAAAAAAGCCAAAGCACCAAAGGCATGTATAAACAGCGATACCGAAATGGGATCTTGCTTTTTAGAAATAAGCTTCTTATTCATAAGACTTGCGATACTATCGCTAAGTGCGCACAATAGAGAATATAAGATCCACATACTACCAATAGTACTTACAAATAAACATAAGGGCAAATACGCTGGCTTTGTTGGCTAGGTTATTTTAGGCCCCGGGAATCCCGGAGCCTTTAAAAAGATTAAAAAGGTTAAAAATTATTACTTACGAGATTCATTCCATTTATCAATGCTCAGAAGCCATTGTGCGGTGTTGTCGCATATCTCGCTAAGTGTAGCGACACTAATCTCCCAAGGGGGACCCCTGAGTGCAGCAGAGCAGATGCGGGCTTCTCTGAGAAATTTATCTCTCCCGGAACCCTCGTGCTGTTGGTTTAGTAGCCTCTCGATAGCTATAAACTCTCTTAGTATCTCCGCAAGCTCATCTAGCTGAACCTCAGAGAACCTACCTTGTAGGTCTTTGAATTCCATTTTGCTCCTATTTTTTTTGGGGAGGTGCGTTCGATTTCAATATACAACCATTTACAAATAAATCAATAGCTATTAATTAAGATATTTAAACTTGAGGTATAATATACCTGATGAGTGCTATAGCAATAAAACTAAAAAGCTTACCAAATACACCAGGTGTCTATTTCTTTAGAGATAAAAAAGGGCACATTATTTACATTGGTAAGGCTTCGATTTTAAAAAGGCGAGTTAAATCCTACTTTGCCAAAAACCACAAAGACCAGAAAACTCCACTGCTGGTTAAAAATATTGCCGACATTGACTGGATAGAAACTTCTTCAGAGGTAGATGCTCTATTCCTAGAAGCAGAGTTTATAAAGCGCCACAAGCCTCTCTATAATGTAAGAGAGAAAGACGACAAGAACTTCATATTTATCCGCATAACGATGCAAGAAGACTTTCCGACAGTTAGTTTGGTGCGGCGTCCGATTGATGATAAATCACGCTATTTCGGGCCTTTCGTGCAAAGCTATGGTGTGCGCCAGGCTTTAAAATATTTACGAAAGGTTTTTCCATTTTTTGTGAAGGATAAACATAAGTACAGCTCAAAGCTAGAGTACCAAATAGGGGTTCTTCCGCAGCCCAACATCTCTAGGACTGACTACCGTCGCCAAATTAAAAAACTAGTACTGGTGCTAGAAGGCAAGAGCACCGATCTAATAGACCAACTAGAGAAAGATATTGGCAAATTTTCTAAAACCCGCCAATACGAAGAAGCTGCTGTTCTAAGGAACCAGTTCTTGGCATTAAAAGCACTAAACAGTAGAGTTATTTTTGGGGGAGAAGAAAAAATATCCATCGGAGTAGACTCGGCCCTATTTGAGCTAGCAGAATTACTGGAGCTCAAACAAGCCCCTCGTCGAATTGAATGCTACGATATCAGTAATTTTGCTGGCGGTGATAGTGTTAGCTCGATGGTAGTATTCTCTGACGGCCTACCAGACACTAAAGCTTACAGGCATTTTAAGATGCGAACTCGTGGCCCAAATGATTTCGCAATGATGCAAGAAACACTAACTAGGCGGTTTTCGGAGCGCAATAAAGGCTGGCCAAAACCTGATTTGATAATAGTAGATGGTGGCAAGGGCCAGCTTTCGAGTTCCAAAAAAACACTCGATAGTATGGGTGTAAAGGTTTTGACTGTAGGGCTGGCAAAACGCTTCGAGACACTGGTAGTCGACTCCAAAGATCTAAGCCATGATACCAATTTGCGAAAAGAAGGCGACTATTATATGTTTAATTTCGAGACCAATTCAGCTCTGCTGCATTTGCTACAACGAGTTCGTGACGAGGCCCACCGTTTTGCAGTCGGCTACCATACTCACGTAAGGAATACTCGCACCAAACGATCAATACTTGATGATATAGATGGAGTCGGACCAGCCACACGAAAAAAACTAATCAGGACCTTTGGTAGCGTAGCCGGTATAAGGCAAGCTTCCCAGTCTGAGATTGCTAAAGTAGTTGGTAATTCTAAGGCTCAATCTATAATTTCTCAGCTACAGCAATAGCTATCATCTTATCTGTTAATATGCTAAAATATAGCTCGTGATTAAAAGATTTTTATTTACATGGCTAGCAAACTTTATCGGTTTATTAATGGCCTCCACGCTGCTAAGTGGTATTAATGCCGATAGCCTGTGGGTGGTGGTAGTAGCCAGCCTAATATTTGGTATTATAAACGCAGTCCTAAAGCCAGCGCTAGTGATATTAAGCCTGCCTTTTATAGTAATAACTTTTGGCTTTTTTAGCTTAGTCATCAATGCAATGTTGCTTTATTTCACAAGCGCCATCTACAAGCCATTCCATGTTACATCTGTTATGTCGGCGGTGGTAGCGGTTATTGTGGTTTGGCTTGCTAACTACGCTCTGAGCTTTATAATTGATAGAGACAAAATATGAAAACCTTCTTACAGTCAGCTCTAATAGTAATCTCAGTTCTTATAACAATATCCGTGCTTATGCAAAATCAAGGATCTGGACTAGGAACTGCATTTGGTGGAGAAACCAACTTTTACCGCACTAAAAGAGGAGCCGAAAAGTTTTTATTCTATGGCACTATTGTGCTGGGCGTTAGTTTTGTAGCATGTATAGTTGGGCTACTAATAATTAAATAAAACAAAATGAGTTCTTATACTGGATTTACTTTTCATAGGAAGTTTAGGGGTCTGAGCAGGAAGTCTAAACTCTGGCGCGCCTGGACAATCAACTACCTGAATAGACATATCTTTGGATCCTGGCAGAAGCTTGGTAATGTGCGCTGGGCTTTTCTGGCGTGGATATTTATAGTGCTAGTCTCTTTTTGGGGAATGGTATGGCAGCTGCAAGGCTCCGGACTATCGAGTCAGATAGAGAAGCCAGTTAGAGGGGGGGTGTACCGGGAAGCAATATTAGGACAAGCTAAGAGCATTAATCCTTTATTCCCTGAAAGCTCAGCAAGTGCCGATGTTTCAAGCCTAGTATTTAGCGGCTTGACTAAAATTAATGGCAAGCGCGAGATTACACCCGACCTAGCGGAACGCTGGGAAATCAGCGCGGACCGGAAGGTGTATACTTTTTTTCTTCGACCTAACCTTGTTTGGCAAGATGGAGTTAAGCTAACGGCTCGGGACATTGCTTTTACTATCGATCGAGTAAAAAACCCCGACACCAGAAGCAGCTTTGCATCGAATTGGAGTGGGGTTGAGTATATTGCAATCGACGATCGAACTATTAAGTTTAGCTTGCCTTCTTCGTATGGTAATTTTCTGTCTAATACTACTCTTGGTATATTACCTAAGCATAAACTCGAAACAGTTGCGCCATCGAACATGAGATCCTCCGAGTTTAATCAAAAACCAGTCGGCAGCGGGCCGTATAAGCTGAGTCTTCTGGAAGTCGATAGTACAGCTGTAGAGCTAGAAGCAAATGAAAAATACTATATTCACGAGCCTTATATACCAAAAATAAGGATTGAGCTCTTTCAGGACCAAAGCCAAATGGTTGATGCCCTAATTCGCAGGCAGGTTGATGCCGTATCTCAAGTTTTGCCCAGTGATGTTTCTACGGTAGAAAAAATAGAAGGTATCGTGGACCACCGTATTGGGCTACCTGCCTATGTTGGGGCTTTTTTTAACCTCAACTCTTCCGTGCTCTCTAATCTATCTATCAGACAGGCATTGGCTTATTCGATAGACAGAGATGTGATAGTCAAAGACATTCTTAAGGGTGAGGCCGTGCAGTCGTACTACCCAATTCCAGCAGGCTTCGTAGGCTTTAACCCATCTGCCACAAAGTACAATTTTAATTACCCTAAAGCTAAGGAGCTATTTACTCAGAATGCCACTGCCAAACAAAGTATGAGAATCGTCACCCTCGATAACCAAGTTTATAAAAATGTTGCTAATTATCTTGCAGAAAGCTGGCGTAAATTAGGTCTTAATGTCGAAGTAATTGCTGCCAACTCAATAGAGCTCCAGCAGAATTATATTCGCAGCAGAAACTACGATGTTTTACTTTACGGGCAAAACCTCGGTATTGACTCGGATGTATACAGTTTCTGGCATTCTAGCCAAATTAACGACCCTGGCCTGAATATATCGCTTTATAAAAATACTGATGTCGATAAATTGTTAGAGGCTGGACGATTAGCAAAGGACCCCGCATACAAGGCTAGCAGGTATTCGGCCTTTGTAGAGCAGTGGACTAAAGATCTGCCAGCAGTGGTGCTTTATAGTCCTTACTACAACTATCCGCAGAGTGAGCTTGTAAGGGGCTTTGATGCGAATAAAATTGCTGAGCCTAGCAATCGCTTTTATAATGTATATGATTGGTATATAAAATCTAGGTAGTACGATTATTTGGTGTAGTAAAAGTTATAGCCAGTATCATTTTGCCTATCCCAATTGAACTCTGGTCTAAAGAGGTACCATATGCTGTGATAGGTATCGACGCCAGCCCTTTGATTTTCGTAGGTAGGCTTGTCATTGGTTTCGATATTATTATTGGTTCTGGTTAGTTTTGCACCTGCTGGAATACCTTCGATTGGTCTAATGCAAAAAGAGGCATCTAGCGGTATAGTGATGTTGTATCGCCCCTCCGTATTGGTAACGGCGGTCTTTCCACTAATGCATGTATCGAGCTTGACATTGGCAAGTGGCAGGTCGTTTAGGGTTATTTTTCCACTGATTATCACATTGTAGGATTCAGATGGCAATCCGAAGGGGTTGGCCGGTAGTATCGGTGCAGATGGCAAGCCAACAACAGCTTGTTCGGAATTAGCCTGTGCAAAGGTTGTTCCTTTGATCCAGCAACGGTAGCTGGCATTCCAGGGTTGGGTTCCGCGTCGTGCGAATGTATTATTGAATGCCATTTCCTGGATATCACCAGGTGCTAAATAGGCTTGCGGGTATTGTGCTGCAAGTTCGGCGCCAACAGCACTGCGCCAAGTTCCGGAATCGTACTGGTATTTGCCGGTATGGCCACTAGGGCCAATCCTATCATATCGCCCCCCAGACTCACAGTAGCCAATTTTATCGCGCCAAAAGTCTGGGTCCGTACCAAAAACTGGTATACCGCTGGCGGCAAATGAGCTATAAACGAAGTATAGCCCAGCTATGACAAAAATAGTTAAAAAAGAAATAATGACAGTTTTTTTCGAAAGAGCTGTCTTGAATGATGAATAGCTCTTCGATGACTTGCTTGATTTTTTTGTTGGGCGATTCATTGTACTTATGTATTATTTTAATTGACTAATAAAATAAGTCAAATGGGTTTTTAATATTGGCTAAAGTTGCTATGCTATTAGGTATGAGCAACATACTTAAAGATTTAAAAGAAAAACTTGACGGAGAAGTCGCAATCGATACTCAGACTAGGGACTACTTCTCGACCGATGGCGGCATTTTTAAGGTCACCCCAAAGCTAGTAGTTTATCCCCGTAATGAAAAAGACGTAATCGAGACGCTTAGGTTTAACTATAATCTGCTCGACAGCAATCGTGCCCTTTCAGTTACAGCAAGAGGCAAGGGAACTGACCAAGGAGGAGGCTCGCTTTCAGAGGGGATTAGCATTGTCTTTCCGGCCCACATGCGAAAGTTAGTAGCTATCGACAGCCAAACTGTTACGGTCCAGCCAGGAATGATTTACTCCAACCTTGAAGATGTTCTAAATAGCCATGGACGTTTTTTGCCACCCTATCCTGCCAGTATGGATTTTTGCTCGATCGGTGGAGCTATAGCTAATAATTCGTCTGGAGAAAAAACTCTTAAGTACGGAGCAACCCGTAAATATGTCGATTCGCTTAGGGTAGTTTTGTGTAACGGCGATGTCATCGAGGCTAGACGTATCAATAAAAAAGATCTTAAGCAGAAAAAAAAGCTCCAGGACCTAGAAGGGCAAATTTATCGTGAGCTCGACGATTTGCTTGAAAATAACAAGCAGCTCATCGAAGCTAGCAGACCCAAGACATCCAAGAACTCAGCCGGCTATGATTTGTGGGATATCAAGCGTAAGGACGGAAGTTTTGATCTCTCGCAGCTATTTGTCGGGTCTCAAAGCACCTTAGGAATAATTACTGAAGCAAAACTTTTTCATGTGGCATACAACCCCAGAACTACTCTTTTGGTGGGATATTTTGATAGTATCAAAAAGCTGCAGCAAGCAGTTTTTGAGATATCTCCGTTGTCACCGAGTGCTCAGGAGCTAGTCGACGACAATGTGCTGAAGTTTGTTTTAGAAAAACATCCCGAGATGATCAAAAACCTCCTGCCCGAGCAGATGCCAAAGTTTGTTTTGCTGGTAGAGTTTGATGACATAAAACCAAAATTGCAATCTAAAAATGCTGAACGAGCGAAGACAATTTTACAAAAATATGCTTACCACCAAAAAATTAGTTCAAACAAGCTTGAGCAAGATCAACTCTGGAAGATACGCCGTCAGGCTGCAGCACTGATATGGACACAACAAGGCCCCAAGAAGGCCTTGCCAATTATCGAAGACGGAGTAGTGCCACTAGATAAGTTTGAAGATTTCGTAGAGAAAGCCTACGTTATTTTAGACAAGTATAAGGTTAAGGATGCAATTTGGGGGCACGCAGGCAACGGTCACTTGCATATTCAGCCATTCATGGATCTCGGAAACATTCGAGACAGACACAAGGTATACGCTCTTAGCGATGAGTTCTACAAAATGGTCTTGAGTTTAGGGGGGAGTATATCTGGGGAGCATAACGACGGCATCATGAGAGGATCATATTTGCGCCAGATGTATGGGCCAGAAACATATGGGCTCTTCAAACAAGTCAAGAAGCTATTTGATCCTAACAACCTACTTAACCCTAGAAGTAAACTAGGTTCAACCAAGGAATATGGCATGGTGCATTTAAGAAAAGAGTATTCAATGAAACACCTTTTAGAACACCTTCCGGGGCTATCGTCTTTTCATTAGAGGCTTATCAAATAACCCAAAATCAGATATAATAATACAGCTCAATAGTTTTTGGCTTTACCAATTCTGTGAAGGTACTTTACAGAATTGAAAGGAGTAAATATATGCTAATTGTAGCAATTGATCTTCGATTAATTGTGAAAATAAAAATATATTTAGGACGCCGCGATGGTGGAATTGGTAATCGCGCTAGCTGTTGAGCGAGTAGCGAACTAATATTATTAGGCTAGACTAGCCCCTCCATCTAAAGTGGGGAGCTAATGAGAACTTAATAAGTTTAAGCCGCGATGGTGGAATTGGTAGACACGCTAGCTTGAGGGGCTAGTGCCTAATATATCAGGCGTGGAAGTTCGAGTCTTCTTCGCGGCACCATATGAAGAATAAAAAACTCACTATAATAATTTATCGTGAGTTTTTTGATGCCTCAACCACATTTTGAAGTAAGCAGGCCACCGTAACTGGGCCAATACCGCCAGGCACCTTAGATACCATCGAAGCGACGGGCTCAACGCTAGCATACTCTACATCGCCACCTAACTCACCGTTTTGCTCAGAGGTTCCGGCATCTAAAACTACTGCGCCTGGTTTTATCATTGTGCCAGTTACCAAGTTGGCCTGTCCGGCTGCTGCAATCACAACATCGGCAGATTTTATTACCTGGCTGGCGTTGGCTGTATTTATATCGATTCCGACAATATCAAGATTTTTATTTTTCATAATTATCGATAGCGGTAGGCCGACCAATTTGCCCTGACCAATAATGACAATACTTTTACCTTGCAAATCTATCTGGGAGTGCGAGATGAGTTCTAAAATGGCCTGTGGTGTAGCAGGGATGAGTTTGGCTGAGTTTGCACGAAGCAACTCTAGCGACTCATCGCTGAGACCATCGACATCCTTGCTAGCGAGTATGGCATTGAGCAGCTCTTGATAACCCTCTAAGCCACGGGTGGGGAGCTGAACGATAATACCATCAACGTCCTGCTTGTCTGACAGGGCCGCCATAGCCGACATGCAGACATCTAAGCTTTGGTCGGACCAGTCTAACAATTCGCACGCTATACCGACCTCTTGAGCCTTAGCGACCTTCAGCCCTATGTAGGTCTTTGAAGCTAGGCTAGGGTTGTAGCTAACAATTACGAGCTTAGGGACTTTTCCGGTCAGTTTCAGGTCATTTATTTCCAGCTTTATTTCATCCAGAATTGTTTGGGCTATTTTGTTGCCATCGATTATTTTTGCCATAAATAGTATTGTAACAAAATTTAACACGATTGACAGTATATAATCTCTATGGTATAAATTTATACACTACATCCGCAAGCTACCCACCGGGGGGAATGTTGATTAAGAGTACCGCAAATAAAGAAGATGTTTCGGGGTCATTACAAAATACGATCTTAGTTGATCTTGCTATTGCCGCACAATGCGAAGAAGCCAAGGCGATACTAGCTACAATGTTAGGTATTATCGGCCAGGAAAAGTTCGATATCGTGGCTGAGTATATGATGTGCGAAGTCGCATACAAACTCATTACAGATGGTGACAGCCCACTGCTTAGTGCATTTAATGAAACCCTAATATCAATTTACAGCGAAGTAGAAGCAGAGAAGGACTTAAGCGATATGGTAGTAGCTGAGCTTCGTAAAGAGCTGGCTCAGTCCAGAAGCGAAAACGCAGCCCTGTCGGCCACTATCAATAACCTAAAAGACTCTCTAGCAAGAGTTCGAAAGCATCTAAAGGGCGAAGATATCAAGCCCAACCTCGCAGTCGCTAGCGAGTTGGCAAAGAGGCCCTCTTTGGGCACTATCGAACGCACCGTAGTAGAGCTTGCTAACTGTATCAAGCAGACTCTAATCAGTATTAAGGGAGCTTAGACTCTAAATATTATTTAACCGACCTGGTACTTTTGTATCAAGTCGGTTTTTATTTACCAGGGCTGAGTAGCCTGATCAGCAACGACCTGTCCAGCAGGCTTAATGGTCCAATTGCTATAATAAAGCCCAGCCGTTTGCTCAAGTGCATTTGTGGCGCTAGCACCATCTACTAAGGAAGACCAAAACAGCAGCTCGACTGGCGTCCCGCCTATTCTAAGAGTTTTAACCCCCGTGATGTAGTCTGCAAACAGCTGCCTTTGGGTTTCTGTAGTAAAGCACGCTCCTGTGTATAGATTTTTGAAGCACAGTCCGGTTGCTGAGTTGATTCCACCCGATGGCCCACCAATTTCTGTCATCCATACGGATCGGTCGTAGCCTCTGGTTTTGGCGGCCTGATAAACGTCGGCCGTCGCCAAAAAGGCATTATAATCTTTACGGGTAGGGTAGGAGCAAGAAAGAGGGCTATTGCAGTTATAAGCGTATGGGTGCGTCGCTATGATATTGCCATCGGTCTTAAATGTGCCAGATGCATCGAGCAACCTTGCCATGGCTTGCTGGGGTATATCGTAGGGGTGAAGGTCTTGGTTCTCGGGCGACCAGCCAGAGTTCATGATTGGCATTGTTGCAGATTTTGCCCTAATAGCCGTACTGGTGGCATCAGAAATCTGTGCTTGCAGGGCGTAGTTGCCATTTGGCCACGAGCCCCAGAAAGGAGCGTGGTTCCACTCATTTCCGATTTCTATGGCATCAACACCTTTATCTACCCAGCTAGCGCAGTAATTAGCAAAAGATGTAACATCTGCCGAGCTATAGCTATGCGGCGTTTTTTGACAAGACTGAAGTACTTTTATACCTTTCGAGTGCGCATACGCAACATTGGCAGCAACATCCTCTCCGCTTGCTGTTGGGCCCCAGCCGAGCTCCCAAGATATCCTGACCCACTTCATGCCAGTAGCCTTAACCCTGTCGATGTTTGATTTCGTTGGCCAAATATTTACTCCCATATGATCGCCCCAAGTGCTTCCAGAAGCGGTGCTATTATTAACACCAACTACAACACCAGAACTAGTCTGGGAATTGCCTGCTAGGTCGTAGGCCTTAGCAGTTAGGGTGTGGGTGGTGTTGCTCGTAGTGTTTGTATCCCAGGCCCAGTTGTATGGGGATGCAGTTACACTGGACTGCATGGCACCATCAAGATAAAAATCGACCTTAGATACTGCAGTATTGTCTGTAGCATTGGCCTTGACAGCCACTATTCCTGAAGCAATATTGTTATTAGACGGTGACGATATCGTAATACTTGGTGCCGTAGAGTCGGCAGTAGTTGCGATAGGCGTGGTGTCCTGCAGCTGTATATTATCGATATAAAGTGCTCGAGTACAGTCGTATTTTGAGCCCCGCCTGTTGTAGCTATAGGGATTAGTCAGGGTAACCTTAATGTTGTGGCTACCTTTAGCGACAGCATAGTTGGCGGTATAATTTCCGAGCGTTGTACCAGAAACGCTAGCGAGTAAAGCCGTTTTGCCGTCGATAGTCACATTGGCCTGTGGCGCGCCCTTGCATTGAGTTCCTTTTGCTCTGATGACAACTGTAGTTGCATTTGCGGTAGTAGTTATGGTGCCTGTAGCCGAAGTGTTAGAGGTTAGTTTTAGGGTATTACCGCCACTGGCCAAGACATCTCCCGTGACTACGCCAGAACCCGTTAGTGCTTCGCCCTCGACCCGCCCCACGATAGCCGCAGCGAGGCTGGTATATACAATCAAAATGCCTAGTGCAACTACTACCGTCAAGAACACCAATACAATAGGGCTCTTTAGGCTAAGATTTTTTCGACTTTTTTTGTAGGTTTTTTTCATTTTAGGTTTTGAGCTTTTAGATTTTGGCATTCGACCATCTTTCTATTTAACGACATATAATTAATAATAATACATTCTATAATTATACATGAATAAGCATAAGCGAGTAAAATATTTTGTCCGAACCCTGGGTATCGAGCCACACCCACCAATATAAAAAACCCCTGGCGGGGGCATTTATATTGGTGGGTGATGAGGGATAGCGTCCGCCACTGGCGGACTTTTACGTAAAGTGCTCGACAAATAACCAAACAAGTTTGTTTTTTTTGTCTGCGCGCTTTACTGCACCGAACCCTGGGTTCGAGCCCCATCTGCCAATATAAAAACCCCCTGGCGGGGGCATTTATATTGGTGGGTGATGAGGGACTCGAACCCCCGACATCTTCGGTGTAAACGAAGCGCTCTAGCCAACTGAGCTAATCACCCTTAATTTATATATGGTGCGGGTGAAGAGACTCTAACTCTCGACCTCTTCCTTGGCAAGGAAGCGCTCTAAACAACTGAGCTACACCCGCATGGTGTAATTTAATTAAAAGAATAATCTTTGGTGGCGAGACTCGGATTCGAACCGAGGACACGAGGCTCTTCAAGCCACTGCTCTACCAACTGAGCTATCCCGCCATTGTTACTTCAATAATGCTACGGCATTTATATTCAATTGGCTAGTAATTTTGAATTGAATTATAAAAAGCGTGCCATTTAAGGATATTTGAAAGAGCAAAGTACGCGACTAATCATACCAAAAAACCTGCCAAATTTCTACCCTTTTACAGATTAAGCAAGCAAGGTATAATATATGGCACGGGGCGCGTTGGCCGAGTGGTTAGGCAAAGGTCTGCAAAACCTTCTACACCGGTTCAAATCCGGTACGCGCCTCCATAAGAATACACAGCTATCACGGGCGAGTGGTGGAACTGGTATACACGACGGACTTAAAATCCGTTTCCTTTAAGGATTGAGGGTTCGAGTCCCTCCTTGCCCACCATAATAAAAGCCCTGCTTCTGCAGGGCTTTTATTATTTTATTAAATCGCTCTATTATTGGCTTACAGTAATTGGGTTTTGATTAAAACCTCCTTGTATAAATTATACAATAGGAGTATATTTACGCCGAGTAACTCTCGGTGAGTTTCTCGCAAAAAAAAGCACCTTCAAATCAAAAAAAAGGATGTGAGTCCATGAAGATCGAGTCCATGCCAATATTTAGGGCGATACCCGTGATTACTAATCGACAGACAATATTCCACACTCTCGACAGGAAAATTGTCATTGAGATGCCTGGTGCGCTTATGAAGCAGCTTATTCAGTTGTGTAATGGTACCCGCACCAACGAGGAGATTGTTTTAGTCGTTGGACTAGTATGGCTGGAGGGCCCAGTAAGGGAACTTCTCGACGAGCTATATTTAAGGGAAATACTTGTTGATGCTCGCCACCTTGACGTGGAAGTATGGAAGGCCGTAAGGTACCCAATACCTTATCTTACAAATCTCACCAATGAAGAAGTTACCGTGCTGGTACAACTTGCAACAAAACAGCACCGTACTAATATGTGTGAAAAATTTTTTAAGGTAGAGCCAAGCTCACTTAATAAGCTACTTACACAGCGTCGATCAGTCCGCTCATTTACGGGTGAATCGGTCGCATTTCAAAGTATAATTAACATACTTTGGAGCGCTTACGGCGAATTGACAAGCGAAGAAAGCTCTTCGCGTAGAACAGTACCATCTGCTGGAGCACTATACCCACTCATCATCCATCTTGTTTTATTCAATAAAATAGACGATTTGGAATCATCAGTGTATCGTGTGTGCTATAGCCAGAACGGCGATGTTGGCTTACGCCATGTTTCAGATGATGTTTTGCAGTTCGCTCGCTCATTTCTGAATCCCATAGATGTGCTGAATGGTACACAAGGAGTTATCGTGGTTAGCGGTTCTCTCTCCGCTTCAGGAGTAAAGTATGGCAACCGAAGTATACTCTATGTTCCACTTGAAGCTGGTCACATTGCTCAGAACATACACATTGAAGCGATCGCCCAGCGGGTAGCTACACTTGAAATCGGTAGTTTTGTCGATGAACTTCTTGGAGAAGCCATCAAATTAACCGACGATTACAGGCCATTAACTACGATTGTCTTTGGCACGGAAGATGAAACTTCTGACGACAAAAGCACGGGATTAGTAGCAGAAATAGACTGGGCGATACCGATGTCTGGGGAGTACCGGCCTCCGTTTTCTATGGCCTCAGTAAGGCTTTCCAGCAATCTGGGTTGGTCTCATGGTAGAGACCCGTCACCCAATATGGCACTCACCAAAGCTGTTTCTGAATCGAAAGAATGGACATCTTGCGGTTGCATACCAGCCCTAACGAAGGCTCGCTTTAGCGAGCTTGAGTCAGCAATTGACCCTAGAGATGTACTGAGGTTTCATGATTCGCAGTATCAGTTAAAGGGATTTCCATTTGCACCTTTTGATACAGCGGTGGAGTATCAGTGGACAAAGGGGTATGAAGTAACGACAGGATTGGAAGTCAGTATACTTGCCGATCATGTCTACTTTCCATACCATCCTGAGACGCAATATTACGCCTACGCAAACTCATCAGGATGTGCTGCATATCCTGATGAGCAAAAGGCTATCGAAACTGCTACCCTTGAGCTTGTGGAGCGAGATTCGTTCATGAATTCGTACCTTACCAAGATTGTGCGACCAACAATCGCCCATGAGACTTTACCGCTGGAAATTCGGAGACGTATTGAGAGTCTTCAGGCTGTAGGCTTTAAGGTATGGGTAAAAGATCATTCGCTTGATCTTGCGCCAGTGGTACTTGTATTTGCTCAAAGCGATGAGCTTACATACACCACTTGTGCCTCATGCTCGAGCTTTGATGTTGTTCACGCGGTAAGTCATGCACTAATGGAGGTTGAGGCTTCAGTAATCTCTCGACTCCAGAATGGCTATCCGCTGCCAGTTAAGCCACGAAGCGTTGGTATGCCGCTTGATCACGGAACGCTCTATAGTCAAAAGGAGTATTACAGGCGAGCTAATTTCATAGTTGACGGAGGCGACTTGATCCCTGTTGAGAAAGTTGGTGACGATGTTGCTCACACCTGGAGCGATTTAATCGATCGATTTACTCAGAAGGGATGGCAACTCCTAGCCATACCACTTCATCTTTCGGATAAGTATGGTGGTGACGGCGACTTACGCATTGTACGTTGTATTGTGCCGGGTATGGTGCCGATGACTTTCGGGTTTCGGCAGGAACCAGCGGGCATGGAGCGTATCTATAAGATTGCTAAGGAATTTGGGACCCGTACGCTTACCTATGGAGAGCTTACAAAGTTCCCCCATCCTTTTGAGTAATCCTCAGGACGGAAAGTTTAACTTTCCGTCCTGTTTTTATTCTGTTAAAATGATGGTATGAAATCAGACTTGGTACAGATTGAATTTTATTTTCCAAATAATAATAATGTTAAAAGCAAAGTAAAACTTGTCGATTTGATATTAGATGAAATGAGAGCGAAAGGCAGTATTGACCGGGCGGGATTTTCCGACGAAAAAATGCTACGAAGCCATATTCTAAGTCTTATTGGTGATGCAGATATTGATGAGTACAAGGTGCCTTCGGAAGCACGAGTGCAAGAGATTATGGAGTGTATTGAGGCGACAGCCTTGAAATATAACAGCCATCTAGCCATACCTACAAAAAATTATGTTTATGTTTTGCCTTACTTGCCTACGAAGGAAGATGTGGCCATGGAGGGTGTTATGGGGCTTACACCGTATAGTTGCGTCTTTTATATTTTTCTTTCGGCAGAGTTATGGACAAAAAAGACCTTGGCAAATACAGTAGCTCACGAATTGAACCATACCATATATAATTATCATCACTATGACAACCTGAATGACCATACAGTGCTCGATGAAATGGTTATGGAGGGGCTTGCAGAAAATTTTAGAGAGAATTTTTTTGACAAGGCTCCAGCCGCTTGGGCTGTTGCCCTTACTCGAGAGAAAGCGTTTAAAGTATTGAATGAGATGGATGATAAAACCCTCTACTCGAAAGACCGAAGTACGATTGCGGGGATTCTGTTTGGTAATAATATCTATCAGCACTGGACTGGTTACTCGGTGGGGTATTGGCTGGTGAAAGAATTATTGCATAAGAAACCAGATTTGAATTGGGATGCAATTATGCATTTACCGTCTCGAGAGATATTGGAAATTGTTAATAATAAAAAAAGGGCATAGCGACTGTAGTCGCTATGCCCTTTGGTAGGGCACCCCGATTATATAGCGGAGTGCTTGAGTAAAGCTAGTGGGCTGGAATGGAGATAGCTAGTTGCACTTTGTGCCACATTTGCCATTGCCCCCACAGCCAGAACTGCACTGCTGTTGGCAGGGATTCGCATACGAAATAATCTTTTGTTCCGAAACGACCCTCCAGCAGAATTCTTTGGGATTTTTCATAACCTCACCTCCTTTTTTTTGTTTTGAATGTGCCAGATTTAGAAAAATCCAAAGCTGAATCCTTCTACGTCAAGTATAGCCCTATTTGCAATTTATACAAGAAACCACTCTTACGGTAATGTCTTTCGTGGCTAGGGATGTAAATTCTAAAAATCAGTTTAGGTAGATTAAGCACTAACATAATAGAAACCCTCTCATTGTGGGCTTTTATTATCTATTAACAGTAGTATAATAGATATATAAATAATTGGAGGAAGCATGACAGCTCTTTGGGTAATACTAGCGGTAATAGTGGCTTTGGCAGCAGCTTTATGGGCCACCTATAATAGCCTAGTACGATTGCGTATTAAGGCCGACGAAGCCCTGAGCGACATCACGGTTCAGATGAAGCGCCGTCTTGACCTAATTCCGAACCTTATTAGTACCGTCAAAGGTTATGCCAAACACGAAAAGGATGTCCTAGAAAATGTCACCAAAGCCAGATCGGCCGCAATGGACGCCGGCAAAGGCGATATGTCTAAAAAAGCCGAAGCCGACAATATGCTAACCTCGACCCTAAAGAGCCTATTTGCGGTCGCCGAAAGCTACCCAGACCTCAAAGCCAACCAAAACTTTATTCAACTCCAAACCGAGTTGGCTGACACCGAAGATAAGATTCAAGCTAGTCGCAGACTTTACAATTCGAATGTGACAGATTTCAACATCAAACTAAAAGTTTTTCCGACTAACATCATCGGCAATATGCTCGGCTTCAAACCCAGAGACTTTTTTGATGTAGCCGAAGGCGAAAAGGATGCCGTTGGCAAAGCTCCGGAAGTTAAGTTTTAAAGTATATTTAAGCAGTCTGATAAAACATGAAAAAAGATAATCGTCACATTCCGAAACTCAAGGTATGGAAGCTATATAAGCAAACGTTAGTGGAGTGGAAAAATAACTACCAGGTTTATTTTAAAATCATCTTGATTATCGCTTTGCCGGTCGCATTGATAGGCATCATTCAAAACGATGGTGTACTAGGGGATTACGGCATCACAACCTCTATAGTTTGGGCTTTTGCATTTATTGCTACCATATCGTTCGCTGCCAACAAATCTAAATTGCAAAACTCAAAACTGGCTACGATATATCCTTTTGCCAGCTCTAGGTTTTTGCAATATACGGCAGTTAGCCTTATCTTGGCACTATTTGCACTGCCAATATTTTTGAGCCTGCTAGGCATGTTTGTGTCTCTGCCGGTTTTTGGTTTTCCTCCAGCAATATTTTTGCCCTTATCGGTTGGTAGTTTTTTACTAAGCTCATACTTGCTAGCAAGGTTTGGACTAGCTCAAATAATTGTAGTCGCCACTACAAAATCAACTTTTGAATCTCTCAAAAATAGCACACAACTAACTAGTAAAAATAGATGGCGCATATATTTTGGAACCTTCCTATTGCTCCTGCTGTTTATGCTCGTTCTAACATTGGCACAATTTTTGCTGACGCTAAACCAATCGGTGGCTCAAAACCAATACATCTCGGGGCTCGTTAGCTCCATAGAGGCTGCCGTATTTGTCCCGATATTTTTTATATTTCAATCCAAGATGTACGGAGACCTGAATGAATAAAGACCAGGCCAAGGACAGAGCCAAGGAGCTGTCGGGCGTAATTAATGACTACCGCTACCGCTACCATGTGCTAGCAGATCCGTCGGTCACAGATGAGATTTACCAAAGCCTAACCCGAGAATTAGCCAAAATCGAAGAGGCCTATCCTGAATTAGTAACACCCGATTCACCAACTCAGAGAGTCGGCGGTAAGGCCTCGGCAAAATTTAAAAGCATTCCACACCAACGCCCAATGCTCAGCTTAAATGACGTTTTCGATATTGCCGAGCTAGAGGCTTGGGA
>Ga0209086_10001050_pt1 | contig 22765 bp, 25 predicted proteins | sample M_130207_XF_Meta_FD_187312 | JGI IMG/M metagenome (GOLD analysis project Ga0209086, IMG submission 187312) | Freshwater microbial communities from Lake Montjoie, Canada to study carbon cycling - M_130207_XF_MetaG (SPAdes) (version 2) | ecosystem: Environmental > Aquatic > Freshwater > Lake... | reverse complement strand
CGTACAACTCTAATTTCTCATCTGTATCTAAATCAACGCGCCATACCCTAATATTTTGATTTGTTGTTTGTATAACACCATTGCTTCTATGTATATTATTTTCTAAAGCACTATTCCATTCTAAATTTGACACTACATTATTAGACCTATTTTTATCAATATGATTCACCTGTGCTTTATTTTCTGGATTTGGAATAAATGCTAAAGCAACTAGACGATGAACTGTAGTAGTTTTACCTGTTGTTCCTTGTTTTGATAATCCAACTACTTGATATCCTCCTCTACATGAGTGTTTTAGAATTCTTTGGGTTATTTTATTACGTACTTTTCCTAAATTACTAACTTCATAATTATCATAATTTTCTATAGTCTTCCATACTTCATTGTCCTCCATTTTACAGCCTATAATAAAAGATATTGCATTATATTTAAGTCAATTTTATAATATATTATTTATTTCTGTTTCCATATTACGCCGCATATGACGAATGCTGCGTTCAGTCAACTTATTATGTGATAAAAATGTGTTACAAGACAAATCTAAAAATATTATATTTTTTGCGCCCATACTAACTAACAAAGTAATTAATTCAGATAAATAAATGTATGAACGACCAAAATATAATTTTATTTGTTGTAATAAATCAATGCAATCTATGTTATATATAACTATTTTATTAAAGTAATTTGCATTATCAACATCTATTTCATAATTTGAAATTTCTTGTTCAGTAAATTCCACAAAACGTTTTTCATGCATATTACCTGTATATTCTTTTACAGTAAATGATTTATCTCGTGTATATAAGTAATGTGCTAATTCTACTTTTTTATTATTATAATAATCATTTTTAATATATTTTGAAAGAATGGTTTCTTCTTTACGTGCAATATTTACAATGGTTTCTACAATGGCCTTTTTATTAGTTTGGTTGTTAGTTTGTCCCTGTAAATATTCGTCTATATTTTTATTAATTTTTTCTGACACTTCTAAAGTTAAAATATTTTCAACACCAGGAGCAACAGAACTAATGTAAGTAATATTAATCCCTTGTGGAACTGAAAATGTAACTATTTTATTATCAGAATTAATATCTATTACTCCATGAGTATTTATACCAATATACAAGGTTGTTGGCACTTTCATTACTTATGTTCTTATATTATTTCTAAATATACTTAAATACAATTCAATATAATTTATTATATAAGAATGGACACCATAAACATTAAGGATGATGATATTATTAAAACAGATGAAGGATTAATCTTCAATCCATACAATCCATTAAATTCTGAGATTACATTGAATGATGTTCAATATATTCTCACAAAATATGGTATTCCATCCAATATATTCAACTTTGAGCTTTATCGTCGTGCCTTTATTCATAGGTCATATACTAAAAGACCAGCTTTTGAAAATATACAGCAAAATATTACTATTGTAGAAAAACCACCTGATTGTATGCCTTTAAGCAGCAAGTCGAATGAACGATTAGAGTTTCTTGGTGATGGTGTTTTAGAATGTGTTACCAAATATTATTTATACAGACGTTTTCCAAAAGCAGACGAAGGATTTATGACAGAAAAGAAAATTGCCATTGTAAAAAATGAAGCAATCGGAAAAATTGCATTAGAAATGGGACTACAAAAATGGCTTATTATTTCACGCAATGCAGAAGAAAAGAAAATTAGAACCAATTTAAAGAAATTGGGTTGCTTGTTTGAATCATTTATTGGAGCACTTTTTTTAGATTTTAATAAAATTTCAGTGCATGATGATGAAGGATGGTTTGAAAATGTCTTTGTTACTGGTCCAGGGTTTCAAATGGCACAAAAATTTATAGAAAATGTTTTTGAAAAACATATAGATTGGGTTGCATTAATACAAAATGATGATAATTATAAGAATATATTACAAGTAAAAATACAAAAGGAATTTAAGGTTACGCCGCATTATTTAGAAATTTTAAATGATATTGAAGAAGGTTATAAAATGGGTGTTTACCTATGTTTAGGTCAACCAATACATAGTGTTAAAATAGAAGATGCTATTAATATAAATTCATTGTCTAATTTCAAGGCAGTTCAAGATTATTTATTAGAACATGATGGTAAAATATTTTTATTCTTGGGTGAAGGGCAGCATAAAATAAAGAGAAAGGCAGAACAAATAGCATGTAATGAAGCACTTAAATTTCTTGGAAATTAATGATTGTAGCTATAACTAGTTACCTATGTAAAAATTAATATATTTAAATTATATAGTAATGAATACTTTAGAAGCATTGAAAGACAGATTAAAAATAAAACCAACAGTTCAACATAATGTTGGTGTAAAAGTTATTATTGCACAACCTGTTGAAAAAGATAAAGAAGTCCAAGAAGTTGTTAAAAGAAAAACAGAAATAGTTGTTGAAAAGGATGATGGTAAAAAAGCGCAAGATATTTTAGAAAAAATAAAACAAAAAAGAATTACAGCAGTTGTAAGAAAGACAAAAGAAGAACAAATACCAATGAAAGTATCACAAGCTCCAATAATGGTTGAAGAAGAAAAGAAAAAGAAAAACCCAAAAATGTTGAAACAAGATATTATTTTATTAGAAGAAGAGGAACCACAAAAAGAAGTTTTACCAGAAGGTGGTCCAAGATTAGATATTCAAGAGGAAATACAAGAAGAAATCCAGGAAGAACCTGAGAAACAAGAACAAATAGAAGAAGACCTATTTATTGAAAAGAAATCTAGAAAAAGAATTTCAAAAAAGGCAGAAAAAGGTATTAAAGAAATTGGACCAGAAATTATGATTCAAATAGGAGATACTCCGCTTCCAAAACGCATTCCACCTCCATCTATATATGATATGAAGGTTTCCAGTTATTACATGAATAATCGTGAAATATTTGTTAATTTTATTAATGGGTTGTTTGAACCCTATAAAGAAGATTTAATGGACGAATCCAAAGGCATTTCTTGTGCTGATATTGGTAAAGATACTGGAGAAATTGCATTACTTACTCATCAAAAAATTGTTAGAGATTATATGAATTTATATACACCATACCGTGGTCTATTATTATATCACGGTTTAGGTTCAGGTAAAACATGTACATCTGTTGCTATTACAATTGCAGTTGCAGAAGGACTCAAAAAATCTGGCAAAGTGATTGTAATGACTCCTGCATCTTTAAGACGTAATTATATTGAAGAAATAAAGAAATGTGGTGATTTGTTATTTAGAAAGAAACAATATTGGGAGTGGATATCAGTAGAATTAAATCCCGAATTAGTTGACCCATTATCAGCTGCATTAGGTTTGCCTAGAGAATATATTAGGCGGAGGGGTGGTGCATGGTTAACCAATGTTACTAAACCAGAAAATTATGCGGATTTAACGTCAACTGATAAGAAATCGTTGAATGACCAATTGGATGAAATGATTGGCAATAAGTATACATTTATAAATTATAATGGGTTAAGAAGGGAAAAGTTTAAACAATTGACAAATAACTTTGAAAATAATATATTTGATAATTCTATTGTAGTTATTGATGAGGCCCACAATTTGATTAGTAGAATTGTAAATAAGATAAATAAGATTGCAAAATTTTCAGAGAAAAAAAGAGGCCCTGGTTCTACATTGCCTAGTTCATTATCATTGCAACTATACGAATTTTTATTAAGAGCAGAAAATTGTAGAATAGTATTTTTAACAGGTACCCCAATCATCAATTATCCAAATGAAATAGCTATATTATTTAATATATTACGTGGATACATAAAAACGTGGAGTTTCTCATTGAATTCAGATGGCAACAGAAAAATATCAAAAGATGATTTACAAGAAATATTTGCAAAGGAAAAAGTGCTAGATTATTATGAATATGTTCCTAGTTCAAAAACTTTAACAATTACACGAAATCCGTTTGGGTTTGAAAACAAAATTACGGCAAGTTCTGGATACAAAGGTGTTACAAATGAAAAAAAGGAATCAAAAGATACACAAGGCGCTAAAATTTTTGAAGAACGTAAAAATGTACCTGATGATGAATTTGTAAAACGTATTGCAAAATTATTAAAAAAACATGATATTAATGCTGTAACAAATTCCACTGATGTTAAAGTATATACAGCATTGCCAGATACATTGGAGGAATTTGCAAATAATTTTATAGATAGAACAACTGGAATTGTTTCAAATATAGAAAAATTTAAACGCCGTATAATAGGATTGACATCATATTTCCGTTCTGCTCAAGAAGAATTATTGCCTGCTTATGATAAAGAGTTTGACAAGGAAATAGTATTATGTCCAATGAGTGATTATCAATTTTCAGTTTATGAAACATATAGACAACAAGAAAGAGAACTAGAAAAACCAAGTAAAAAAGTTAAACAAGGTAATATAGATTTGGATGGATTATATAGCGGGTCGGCGTCAACTTATAAAATATTTTCACGTTTAGCGTGCAATTTTGTTATGCCACAGCCTCCTGGAAGACCAACTCCAGCGCAATATAACATAATAGAATCAATAATTAAACGAGGCAAATTGTTGGAATGGATGAAACAAAAGTATAGTGAAAAAAATAAAGGAGAATTTAATAACGATATTCAAGAAAAATATAATGAATTTATAGTAAAAATTTCAGAAGAAAATGCAAGCAAATATGCACTACAATTACATGATTTATTAGACGAATATATAAATAAATACTTAAAGGAAGATTATAGAGAATCTATTGAAACATTTATTAGAGGCCAAGGTTATGACTATATTTTTGATGAACCTGAACAAAAAGAAGAAGAAATACAAAAAGAAAAGAAAAAAACCAGTAAACGTGTACAAAAAATAAAGGGTGGAAGTGATTCTGATTCTGATTCTGATTTTGATTCTGAAGAAATAATGACAGGTGGTGGAAAAAAAGATAAATCCAATATGGACCCTGGCGAAGAATTTATAGACGAACAACTTGATGATGAAAATGTTATGGCAAATGTATTAGAAGATTATAAAGATGAAGACGCAAATTTAAGAGAAGCAGATGAATTGGAAGGCGACGAAATTCTAGAAAAGATGGGTTCAATTGAATACAAAGAAGCAATTAAATCATCATTGCGTTACTTGCAAATACATTCAAATGAATATTTATCACCAGAAGGGTTAGAAACATACAGTCCAAAATTCTTAGAAATGTTAAATAACATAGATGATAAAGAGAATCCTGGTTTACATTTGATATATAGTCAATTTAGGTCTATGGAAGGAGTTGGTATATTTTCACTTGTTTTAGAAGCAAATGGTTATGCGCGTTTTAAAATAAAACGTTCCGGGGTTGATACATGGGAAATAAATATGAGCGAAGAAAATTACGGCAAACCATGTTATGCATTATATACTGGTACAGAAGATGATGAAGAAAGAGAAATAATTCGTAATATATATAACGGTCAATGGGAATATATTCCCAATAATATTGCTGCACAACTTCGTACAAGAAGCAGTAATAATAATATGGGTGAAATCATTAAGGTTTTAATGATTACAAGTGCAGGTTCAGAAGGCATTAACTTGCGCAACACACGTTTTGTACATATTATGGAACCTTATTGGCATCCAGTGCGTGTCGAGCAAGTTATTGGTCGTGCACGTCGTATTTGTTCACATCAGTCATTATCAAAAGATTTGCAAACGGTTCATGTATTTGTTTATGTAGCTGTTTTAACAGAAAAACAATTAAAAAGTGAAAATGCAAAAGAGTTGCGTTTAAAAGATGCTTCAAAGAATCCACCATTTTTACCACAAACAACAGACCAGTTATTACTTGAGATATCAAATATTAAAGAAAATTTGGCATCACAATTATTAAAAGGTGTAAAAGAATCTTCCATTGATTGTGCAACACATGCAAAATCAAGTTCAAAAGAAGGTTTGGTGTGTTTATCATTTGGACAACCAACTGTAAATGATTGGTCATATAATCCATCAATAGCTCAAGATGAAAATGATACAATAGCTGATATAAATAAAGTAACAATCGATTGGGAAGGAAGAGAATTTACAATGAAATCTACAGGAAAAAAATATATTTTAAGAATGGATACAAGAGAAGTATATGATTATGAAAGTGTAATGAGAGCAAAACAAATACCTGGAGTTAGACCAATCAAAATAGGTAAACTAACTAAGACACCAAAAGGTGATTATCAAATTGTAAAGGAAAATATATAATTTATATTTATGATATATCAAGTGAATTATCATTTGTATTATTGTTATTTTGTTGATTATACAATAAACTAACAATTTCTAAAAGTTTATCAATTTTTATAGAATCTTCATTTGATTTGTTAGTTAGATTATTAACAATATTTGTTAGTTCATTTATTTTATTTGTTAGTTCATTAATTTGTTTAATAACTTGACTACTTGGAATAATTGGATTATTTGTATTTGTATTTGTATTTGTATTTGTATTTGTATTTGTATTTGTATTTGTATTTGTATTATTTTGTATTAAGTTAATAGGTTGGCTTAAATTTACGTCAGGCAATCCAGCTGATTTTTGTTCAGCATATTGAATAGTACTTGAAGATGTATTTATATCTGTATTTTGTTGTGATTCTACATTTGATTTTTCAATTACTTTGGTCGTTTTTAGTTTTGAAAATATGTTAGTTGATGATGGTTCGTATATATCGTTCCATGAAACCTTTTTCTTATCTACTGGAGATTTTTCCAAAACATTTAATTTAATATTATCAGCATTATCTAAATTTAAATACTTTACCCGTTGATTTGCATTGATATTTGCATTGATATTTGCATTGATATTTGCATTGATATTTGCATTGATATTTGCATTGATATTTGCATTTGTATTATTATTTTTGACTGATGTTTCTTTTGGTTGTAGCCATTTTTGTGCATTCGGGTCAGACTGAATTTTCATGTCATATTCTCTTTCAGCCATTTTATCCGCTATTAGGTTATCCATAGAAACTATCCTTTCTTCAGATACATTATATGTAAGGTCAATTTCTTTAGGTTTAGGTGTATTTATAAGTGATTCAAATTCTGATTTTCTTTTTTCAAATTGATTTTCAAAATCACTTTGTCTTGCAGTTTGAATGTCTTCAATTTTATAAGGATTTGAAATTTCTTCATTACTAATAGTAATAAGTTTAGGTTGTTCTGTTTTTATATTAGGAAATAGTTTATTAATAGCTATTACCATTTGAGATAAAAAATGTTTATTTGCATTTATAAGAGATATTTTGTTAGTTAGTTTAGAAGAAAACAATGTTATATTTTTGTCAAAAACAAGTCTAATATTTTGAAGCAATGTTGTGTTATTTTTGTTTACAGATAATTCATCTAATAAAACTTCCCATAACAGTTGAATATTTTGAGTAGTTGTAAAACTATCCATTAATTATATTATTTATTAGTTAAATATTTATGTTATTATTACGATGATATACTATAAAATGAATATTCAACTAAATTTAAAAACATTAGAACTAACAAATTTAAATAACAACAAAAAAGTTATTGATATAATAAATACACGTAAACAAAATACATATTATTCAAAAATTATTATGGACAATCAAGAACAAACAAATAATTCAAAATTGTATAATAATAGCACAATAAATAAAAAATGGTATATGCAATTTTTGTAAAAGAATTTAAAATTTAGTAATCATAGTTAGTTAATGATATATATTAATCATAATTTAAAGGCAATTTTTATTCATATTCCTAAAACAGGTGGTTCTTATATTGGACCTACATTAGTAGAATATTATGGTTTTACATGTTATTTGAATGCAATTTCTAAAAAAAGGTTAGACCATGACTTAATATGTAAATCTAGTAATACAAAAACTGGAATAGACATTTATGATAATACTTTTCTAAATCAAACTATAGGTATACTAACATATTGTAGAAGTAGTGATTATTTAAATAATAAAATGAATATGGATGAAGAAAAATGGAACATATATACTAAGTTTTGCTTTATTCGGAATCCATATGATAGATTATTATCTGGATGGAATCACATTAAAAAAATATTTAACTATAAAATAGAGCTTAGTAATTATATTTTAAAAGAGCCGACCTATGTTTCTGATATAGAATATGCGCATATTTTTTTTGAGCAACAAAAACACATAGAATATAATGGTGTATGTGGTGTAAATATCATTGGTCGTTTTGAATATTTGGAGCAAGATTTTGTAAAAATTTTGAAAACTATAGGTATAAATAGCATTATACATAAATCAAAAAAGGTAAATGTTTCTAGACCCGAGAAAGGAGACAATATAATAATGGACATAAATGTTATAAGAAGGGCAAATGAAATATTCAAAAATGATTTTGAGTTATTTCATTATTTACAATATAATTGTTAGTTTATAAGGTTACAAATCTTCATTAAAATATACTTTTCTAAATTGCTGCATATATTCATCTTTTAAAATATGAGTTTTTAGATAATGTTGATTTATTTTGTCTTGTAACATATGCACTATAAAAAAGAGTGAATAAATTCCACATTCAGTATTGCCATATTGATGTTCTACTGGGTAATTTTGGTCAAATGTAAAATCTATTCTTTTCTTTAGATTATGGCCTTGTTCAGTAATATTATCAACTAACTTTTTTATTTCACTAGGTACAGGGTCTCCTGCACTATCAAAGAAAAAAATGGTCCCTTTTTTACAATTAATAAAAAGAGAAATCCAATGGCTACCACTTTTATAATGTGGATCTGTATTAAAAATAATTCCAATCTTGAATTTGCCCTTTTTAAGCATATTTTCTAAATTAAAATGGCATAATTCTTCCCAAACACATTCACCATATATCATTTTGGTATCAAAATCAATAGGGGAAGGTCCTAAAAACTCGAAACATTTATATTTTTTTTCATATTGGCTCATTACAGCTAAAATATCTACACTTGATAACCATTCATTTGGATTTTTCTTCCAATCATCAGGTGATTCAGGAGCAAATGCATCTAACAAATCTTTTTCTAAATTTTTATCTTGTATTAATTTTTTTACCCAGCATGATTCTTTATTGCATGATTTATTATAATATAATTTTAATTTGTTCCAAATTTCTTTAGCATCAGTTGTATTTATAGTATTATCAGGATGCCTTGCATTCCATATTTCTTTTAGTTTATTTAGGTCATCATTTGAATAACAAGTAAATGATTGTCTCTCTTTATCATTTTCTGGACTACAACTAAGCTTAATAAATTTATTTTTTTTTGTTCCGCCTAATATAATTTTATTTTTTTGAATATTTCTAGTTTTGTTTCTATTTTTGTTAGTTTTGTTTCTATTTTTTTTATTTATTATTGATTTCATATAATATTAGTATATTTTTCTTTTTCTTTGAAAAAATATTATGATTTATTCCTAGTCCTAGGAATAATATTATGTTGTTTTACGTTTCTTTTTGCAGATTCAAACCAGTTATAGTTTAAGTCATCTATATTATCCACACCTTCACTTATAATTGTATTTTTTTTTATGCTTTTATTAACAATATTTATACTATTATTTGTATTATTTGTATTAGTTGTATTATTTGTATTAGTTATATTAGTCGTATTATTTGTATTAGTTGTATTAGTCGTATTATTTGTATTATTTGTATTATTTGTATTATTTGTATTAGTTGTGTTAGTTGTGTTAGTTTCCATTTTAACAGAATTGATTAAATTAAACTGATTATTTATTATTTTCTTTGATTCTTCATCTTCTGTTTCATTTCCTACATCTGAATTTTCTTCAGAAAAATAATCTGGTTTATCATCATTATAATAGTCTTCTGCATTTGATTTAATTGATTGTTCTGAATCTGAATTGTTTGATACTTCAGATTCGTTATATTGTCTTTCTTTTTTTAAATCTAAATTCTTATCATGAACTTTAAAATAATATACTGCTTTTTCGATAAAAAAGTTAAAACCAGTTTCAACATCTTGTAACAAATCATCTGGCTTTTCTCCACTAATTAGTCCCTGAAATAAACTTTCAATTCTTGCTCTATAAAAGTATTTATCATTTAATTTTTCTATTTCTTCTTTTGAATCTTTCATTCTTTTATTTAATCTATTTAGTTGAGTTTTGCTTATTAAAAAATTAAGTGTTAGTTGATTTATCAAATCTTCTGACATTTATTATTGTATATTATTATATACTACAATAATAAATATTATATAAACGAAAATATTTGTTAGTTACTAATATCTTTTAGTTGTTGTCTGGTTGCATTGTTAAACATTGCATAACCTATATCATTTGGATGACTATTTGGGTTAAATTGGTCAAATTTATTTTCCTTAAATAAATTGGAAAATGGTTGTTGTGGTTGTACACTATTTTTCCAATTTACATTGTATAAGCTACTGTTAGAAGAAGGAACATAAACCGCTTGACTACATGATTGTAATGCATATAATTGATTTCTTAATTCAGATTCATCATTTATGTGTGAACTATAACCTGACCAAGGAGATTTAGTATTTCCAGGGTTATAAACGCGTGAAACATCAAATGTTGCTGATTGTTGTAAAGGTGTTTGAATAGGTTGTCTTAGGTCAACAATAGGCATGATAGCATATTTTGTAGATGATGGACGATAATCTAAATAAGGTTGTAATTGTTCAGATGGAATATTACGTTCCCAAGTTCTTAAATAAACTGTTTGTTGTTTTTGTGAACTTGGTTGGTCTTGAAAACTATTAATGTTCATTTATATATAATTATTATTATTATTTATTATAATAAATAATGTATAAATAAATTAGTTTAAACTAATTTAAACATAACTATTCTTATAATTATAATAAAATGTGTGGAATATTTGCTTTATTAAATAATAATTATGAATACACTCATACTAAAGAGGGTACTACATATTCTAGTACACATGATGTCTCTACTAAACATGTTAAATCTGATTATCAAATAGATGTTATTAAAGCGGAATTTTTAAAAGGTGCAGGACGAGGTCCAGAAGATTCTAAATTCGTGGAAAATCAAAATAATTTTATTCTCGGGTTTCACAGACTTGCAATCAATGGACTAAATGAAAAGTCAAATCAACCATTAACTGTATATGATGTAACATTAATTTGCAATGGAGAGATTTACAATTATAAGAAGCTATATAGTTATATGGGTATTAATTCACCACAAACTGATTCGGATTGTGAAGTAATCATCTATTTATACATTAAATATGGCATTCAACATGCTTTAACTATGTTGGATGGTGTTTATAGTTTTATTTTATATGATAACAGGTATTCTGAAAAACCCAAAATATTTGTGGCAAGAGATACTTATGGAGTTAGACCACTATATTTGTTGCAAAAGTGCATTTATGATAATTACAATCAATATAGGATTATTGGGTTTGCATCTGAATTAAAATGTTTACATCATTTTTATGCAACGGGAGGAGAGAAGAACTATAATTTGATGCATTTTACACCTGGAACATACAGTGAATTTGGTTTGGAAGCTATGCAATGGCATCATAAATACAATAAACCTCATGTTATTCCTTCATTTTCAACAACTATTTTGACAAATAGTTCAGATGAAGTATATGAGCTCATTGCAGAGTTCTATGGTAAAATTAATACATTGCTTAATGCGGCAGTAAAGAAACGTTGTCAAACTACTGAAAGACCGATTGCTTGTTTACTTTCTGGAGGTTTAGATAGTAGTTTAATTGCTGCTCTTGTTTGTAATTATTTTAGAAATGATGGTAAAACAATAGAAACGTATAGTATTGGTTTGGAAGGTTCTGAAGATTTGAGGCATGCACGCATAGTTGCTGAATGGATTGGTTCAACTCATACAGAGATTTTGGTAAAAGAAGATGATATGTTTTATATAATTCCTGAAGTTATTCAAACAATTGAAAGCTATGATACGACCACCGTTAGGGCTAGTTTGGGCAACTACATTCTTGGTAAATATATTTCAGTAAATTCTGATGCAAAAGTAATTTTCAATGGTGATGGTTCTGATGAGGTATTTGGTGGTTATTTGTATATGGATAAATGCCCTGATGATATTGAATTTGATAAAGAAACCCGTGATTTACTTACCAATATACATGCGTTTGATGTGTTACGTTCAGATAAATGTATTTCTTCACATGGGTTAGAGCCACGAACGCCATTCTTGGACCGAAGTTTGGTTAATTATGTGTTATCAATTCCTCCTTATTATAGGAACCATATGAATATTTATTATGGACGACATGGCATTATTGAAAAGGTATTGTTGCGTGGTGCATTTACGGAATCGTATTTTAGAGATTCATTAGGTAGACAGCTTTTGCCAGATAGTATTTTGTGGAGAAAGAAGGAAGCATTTAGTGATGGTGTAAGCAAAAGAGAGCGTTCCTTGTTTACTATTTTGCAGGAAAAGATTGCTGAGAAATTGACTGAAAAAACGGAACGAGTATTTGAACCAACTATTTTTACAGAAAAGATATATTACAAGGGTATATTTGAAATGTATTATCCTGATTGTGATAATATTATTCCTTATTTTTGGATGCCAAAGTATATTGAATCAAATGACCCAAGTGCAAGAACATTGCCTATGTATGAAAAGAAACCAGAAACAGAGGAAATCAGAAGCATAATTGAAAGAGAGGAACGTGAAGAAGAAGAAAGAAAAAAGGCCCGACGTGGTGTTATCTAATTTTGTAGCTTTTGTACCTTTAGAAAAGGTACATGCCAAAATATTGTACCTTTAAGAAAAAGTAACAATTTTTTATTTTATTTTCTAGTATTATATATACACTTTTTTCAAATGTGTATATATAAATGGGTAATAATTATTTATTAACAAAATTACAATCTCAATTGTTTGATGTAATATTAGTTATAACATGGATTTTTTATATAATAATAGTGCTAGGATTATCTGCTAATGCACCTGATTATTTAGATGATTTGCAATATTATGTAAAAATATATGTTAGTTTATTTTTAATTTGGCGTTTCAATCCTTTTAGACGCGTTAAGTTTACATATTTAGACGCAAAAATAGCATTTAATGCAGGTATATTCTTAATGATGACAACCTTTATAGGGTCATTCATAGAAAAATATATTTCAGATATACAAAATATTATAAGAAAATGATAGATGCATTATTCTTTGTAAAATTTAGTCCAACTTATAAATATCCAAATGCTTATCTAGTCTTTCTCTTACTTCTGGCATTATATTTTTTAATTTTAAATTATCTTTTCCTCTCATAATGTCAACACTGTTATACCAATAACTACTTGAATCAGTTGACCATCTCCATTCTGAAACTTTACCTAATAGAAGCCATGTTTTGACGCCTAAAACTCCAGCTAAATGAACAATATAAGTGTCAATTGTTATAAGCAAGTCAATATTTTGTAAAATAGCAATTGTATCAATAAAAGGTTCTTCACTATCAATATCATAATAATTTATTTTTTCTTTAAAAGATAATTTATTTATATCTTTTTCTATTTCTGATTTGCGTTGAATGCAGATTAAATCAACTGGTAAATCTAATAGTATTTTAAATTCCTCAAGTGGTATATATTTTTCTAAATATGATTCTAGAAGACCATTGTAAACAATTCCGACCTTAAATTTTTTTAATGATGACAGATTATTTTTCCAATATAGATTCTTTGATTTGTTTAGATTAATATAATTAATCTTATTTGGTGTTATACTGGTTAAATTTAGTTTATATGGCAATGACATGGTATAAACTTTGTAATCGTATAACTGAAATTGTCCAGAGTTGATATCTTTAATTATTTTTAAATTACTGTATTTTTTAATATTAAAGATATTACCAATAATTTTGTTACATAAAAATGTAAATGTTATGCTAGGAAACTTGGTAACAATCTCTATTAAGAATCTAAAATATTGAATATTATCACCGATTCCTTGCTCATATATAATCAAAACACTTTTACATAATGTTTCACCATCCCAATAATCTACACCATCTATATCAACCCTTTCTTTTAAATTTGTTTGAGAATTTATTTTATTATTGTCCAACCTTCTTTCATATAGTTTAAATCCTAATTTGAAATTTTTTAATGCCAAATAAGGAAAAGATGCGTTATATATGTAATCTGATTCTTTTGTTTGGGACAATGTAAAATAATATATTGCTTTTTTATATTCTTTTGTTAAATAATATACTTCGGTAAGTGAATATTTTGTGCTATTATTTCTAGAATCTAATTCAAGACTTCTTAACAAACTTTTTTCACATAAATCATATTTATTTAAGTGTCTATAACAACAAGAAACATTATTATAAACTTCTGGCAGTTCTGCCATTTGTAAAACTATAGTAAAATAGTTTAAAGCATCCTCATATTTTTTTATATTAAAATAACAAACACCTATTTCATTAATTGTAACTCCATATACCGAAGTTCCGCTAGGAATTGTTTTTACATATTCGATAAGTTCTTCAGCAGCAGCTTGAAAACACAGTTCTTTCTGATATAATTTTGCTAATTCATTATGATATATTCCTTTAATTGCTATATTGTTATTTCTTAAAATTTCAAACATTGTATTGTACAAACTAATTGCTTTAATATTATCATTTTTATCAATATAATTTTGAGCTTCTTTGTATAATTTTTTTGCCTTTTCCTTTACTTCTTTTTCTTTATTACTAGACATTATTTTTTAATAATTATATTTAAAAAAAAATATAATTAATAACGCATAAATTAAACTTTACTCATATTCATAGTTGCATTGTATTGCATTAGATTATAATCTAAATTAAACAAATAAAAAATAAAAAATTGAAATATTGTATATTATAATTATATTAAAATAATTATACTATAAATACATATACTAAAATGGAAAGAACTGTTAACCAAGTAATCGAACAAATTACTGAAATTTTAATAAATTTCTGTAATGAAGAAGAAACTATAACTAAATGGAAAAAAGAGTTTGTATGGTTTGATGAAATAGATAAAAATAGTCATACCAAATATTGGAATTTAGCACCAGAATGTATAGAAGAGATAAAATGGAAACAAATGGGTATTATTATGAATATGTTTATTAAATTTCCAGTTACTCATGCTCATAATGAATGGGAAAAAATGGTTGTTAATGTATTCTTAAATAAAGAAAAAATAACCGACGAAATATACCCATTAATTGATGAACATGGGACAGAATGGTATGATGCTAATACAACCATGGAACAGTATAATGATTATATAGAATATATGAAAGAATATAGAGCTAGTGATGAATATCAAGAAGAAATGCAATTAGCTAAGCAAGAACGTGCTGCCAGTAGACATTCTAAATACTAAATACTAAATACTAAATAATAAAATTCTTTTGTAAATATTGTTCATAAATAACATTCATAGCTTTTCACCTCAAATATTTCTGAATTATAAAGTTGGTTTATTTTATTTTTTATATCAAATCGTTTATCATTTGTAAAATATACATTTCTGGCTAAAGCAATAAAGTCTTTGTCAAATTCTTTATGTTTTTCTTTTATTCTTATATTGTCTTCAATATCCCATAAAATAGTGTTAATATTTATTAATTCACTTAACAACGATTGATTAAAAAATGGCATTGAAACTATTATATTTTTAAGTAAATTGAGTTCATTGTTAATACATGATAATTTGGTTTCATCTAAAATTTTTTTCTGTTTTATTAATAAAATGCTATATTTGTCGTATAATTCTCCTATAGAAACTGGTACATTAATATTTCTATTAGAATCCATAACTATAGCATAAATATTAATTATAGTTATATAACGCATTACAAATTAATAAAAATAAAAATAAAAAGATTTATATTTTATTTCTCTTGACAGTTTTATTTTTATTAGTTGTTTGTTTTTTATTAATTTGGGGTTTTGTTAAATGTTTTTTGGTTTGATTTTCAGGAAACGTTGTATCTGTTATATTTGTATAATGTTTATTAAAAAAATTATGTAGATGATGTAATATTTTCTTTGATATAACTTTATCCACACTGTATTCAATTGTTGATTTTGCAGTGTATATGTAGTTATATTTTTCAGCACTTTTTAAAATTTGATGTTTACACAATAATGGGTCATCAATAATACAAATATTAGATTTTAAGAATCGTTCAATCATTGTATCTAACTCAATATCATATATGTATGGTTTTAAGTTAATATAATAAATTTTTTCATTTTTCATATCAGGATAAAATACATCATCTAAAAAACAAATTTCAGTATTGGAAGGCATTTTGGTGCATTTAATAAAATCTTTATGTGTTTTCAGGTGTGTTGTTCTGCATAATTCAACAACTTGTCCTCTAACTTTGAATGCAGAAATAATTTGGTCAACTATTTTAAAATCTAATTTTGTTTCGAAATATTTTATAATATTGTGTGCCCATGTTTTAGGACCTTGGTTATTTGTATATATCATAAGTTTAGAACATTTATTAGAAAGCTTCTTTTTTTTTAAGTATTGTAAAATAGTAATTATATTTGGTCTTAAAAACTCAGGATATAAATCTAGCACTTTATTAAATAACTCTTGATTTATAGTACAATTAATATTATTTTTATTTATGTATTCTTTCAACGAATCCCAAAATATGCCAAATTCAACAAAATATCCTAGTGTTTCATCTAAATCAAATACTACTACTTTTGGGTTGCATGACATATATTATATTTTTATTATAAAAAACGAAAATAAAAATATTCTAAACTTATATATAATATTTATGTCCCTTGAACTAACAACCCAAGATTATACAAATATTCTTCAATATTATAAAATGCGTATACCAAAATCTAAAAGATTATTAAAAAAACAAGCCGAAAATATTATGTCATCTAAATTATGTAGATGCATTAAAAAATTAGACCCTGAAAATGAGGCTAAGTCTATTGGTATATGCACAAAAACTATTGTGAATAATAAAGGTTATAAGAGAGGACAATTTAGCTGTAAAACGAAGCGTTTTATTAAACTTAAAAAACAGGTCATAAAAAAAACAGCTAAAAACAAAAAATAAAAACTAATAAAATAAAAACAAGGAAGGTATAAGTATAATTATTATAACAATCAATATAATAAGTATAATAAGTATAATAATAAATGTGTCTATATTTATGTATTTACAGGCTATAGTTCATTCTGCCTCTGTAAGATTCTGCAACTGCTCGGCCATATGAAGATACTAAATTAGGGTCATTCTTTTTCGACCAATAATAAACGCGCTTGAATGAACCAGCACCTAATCCGCTATCACTTGATAAAATAGAAGCTAATGTTCTGAAACCATTTGTTCCAGATTGACTTCGTAATGTTCGTATATTTCCAGTAGAACCACCCATTATATAATAAACAAATAAAATTATTTTTCTAAATGATCTAAAGCTGACAAAATTACGCGTTCTTGGTCAGATAATTTCTGAAATATTAAGCATTCATCCATTTTAAATGTGTAATGTCTATGCATAAAATTTTTACACACTATCATTACCCCTGAATCTGTTATTTTAATATCACATATTATTCCAGCATAAGTTAAAGGCAGATAATTTGGGTCATTTATTGGTATCCAGCGTATACAAGAGCCATAACGTAAGTCTTGCATTTCGTCTATATATCGATAGTCTTTTAGTTTTTTTAAGTAATCCATTGTAACTTCTTTACCTAAATGCAATTCTTTTAATATATTTAGGTTCATTTCCAGAATCTTTTTACTAGACAAATTAATAATGCTTTCATTACTTGTATTATCTAATGCAATAGCTAACTTATTTACTTCCATTAAATATTAATATAATATAGTAATTAATATTTAAATATTGTTTACTATTATTATATATTTAATTCATGAACAACTTTATAAGAATTATTTCAAACTATTTTTCAAACTTTTGTAGCATAGAATACATATTTTGCTCAAAAAAATACAAACATCACTATGCTGAATTATTTGACCCTGAATCTGATTCAGAACCAGAACCAAGTAGAGTTAACAATGTCGATTATCAAGAAATAATGTCTAGGTAAAATAAAATAAAATAAAATAATATAATAATAATATATATATTATTATTATGAATTGGTTCATTCGATTAATAAAGAAATTATTTTGTTGTTTAAGCCTGGACGATGATAATGACCATAAAAAACTTCTACATAAAAACTCATTTAATAGTAGCATTGACTCATTTCCAATTTATGCTGTATACCCTGATGGAGGATACTTTAGGTCATCAAGCTCATCAACAACGTCAAATTTATCAAATAATTATTATAATTAAATTATTTGATTTATTTATTTTGTTTTAATTTATTTTGTTTTATATTTTACCATCCACCACCAAATGCTGAACCAAATGCTCCACCTCCAACAGCGTTAGCTGCCATAGGTTCAAATGATTCCATAGAAGGAGTAGCAGCTCCCATTAAAGGTGTATTATCTTGTTGATACATTGAATTATAATCTGGCATTTGCTGTGTTGGCAATGAATTAATAGATGTCGAACCCATTGAGTTTAACGATTGATTCATAGTTTGCTGACTTTGAACAATAGGTTGAGAAACCTTTACATTACTATTTCCGTTACCATTCTTTTTATTGTGTTTTTTTTTACTTGTACCATCCCATAATTCTTGCAAACGGTCGACTAAAATAGACACTTTTTCACCTAATTTTGTTTGTAAGCTTAATACAATAACTAACATTGCTAAAATTATATTAGTTACACTAAAATCAGCATACTTTTCACCACTATAAGTAGGAACATATGTTATCATACGATGAATTATTAATATAACCAAAAACATAACAATTACTTGACTTAAAACCTCAGCAACTAACTCAAGACTGCCTTTTTCTTCATCAGCTTCTGGAACAAATTTTTGCATTAATTTGTTAAGAACTATTACAGGAATCATTGCTAAAGCTGCATACTGAATTATATTCAACATTTCTGCCTTTGATTCTTCATTAAAATTAAATACATGCTTAAAAAATCCTGGTTTTCCTGTTGATTTTGTTATTTCGTCTAAACTTTCCATATTCTTATAGACTATAATTAGAAATTAAAAAGTTTATTTATTATTTAAAGACAAAATAGTAAATTTCATTTATAATGAATTTTACTATTTTTAATGCTAATTCTGAAGAATCTAAGGAATGTTTATATGAAAATCAAAATAGTTCTATTTCTAACAATATATTTGCTAATATAAAACATTTTCAACATGAAGAATATCAATATCTTAATCTTATAAGGAAAATCTTAGATGAAGGTACTTGGACTAAAGGACGTAATGGAAATGCTAAAAGTATTTTTGGCTGTTCTATGCGGTTTTCTTTACAAAATAATAAAATTCCTATTTTAACAACTAAAAAGACAGCATGGAAAACTTGCTTGAAAGAACTATTATGGTTTATTAGAGGACAAACTAACAATAAAATTTTAAAGGAACAAGGTGTACATATTTGGGATGCAAACGGAACTAGAGATTTTCTCGATTCAAGAGGGCTTAGTCATTATGAAGTAGATGAACTTGGTCCTATTTATGGAAGACAGTGGCGCAATTTCAACTCACCTTATATTACTTGTTCTGAAAAAAAAGCTGCCGAAAAGTTTGAACATAATGACCTAAATAAAGATTATTATTTAAGTGAGCCACAAGGTGTTGACCAACTACAAGAAATTATTGACCAACTAAAAAATCCAGAAACAAGAAATAGTCGTCGTTTAATAATGACTGCATGGAATCCTTGTCAGTTACATCAAATGGCACTACCACCATGTCATATATTGTGTCAATTTAATGTACATGACAATAACAAATTATCATGTGCTATGTACCAAAGATCAAATGATGAACTTCTTGGAACATGTTTCAATATAGCATCATATAGCTTTCTTACACATCTTTTAGCAAAACATTGTGGGTTAGAAGCATATGAATTTGTATATTTTAAGGGAAATTGTCATATTTATGAAGAACATATTGAAGGAGCTAAATTGCAAATTGAAAGAGAACCATTTGAATTTCCAACAGTAACTATAAAAAACTTAAAAGATAACATTAATGATTACGAAATAGATGATTTTGAAGTACATAATTATCAACATCACGAACAAATTAAATTTAACATGATTGCATAATATATTTTTACGCTTTTTATTGTAAAAATCTTTAGTGCGTAAGTTATTTAGAAACAAAGTATTAAGAATAAATATATGAGTACGAATAAATCAGTTTTAGCCGCTCAAAGAAGACGTGTTGGTCAAGAAATGGCGCCAAATCCACCTATTAGAAGTCCTCAACCATCTATTAATTCAGCACAAATGTTTAATGGTCAAGGAAGACAAATGCCTATGCCTGGTCAACGACAACCAGCCCAGCAACCGCAACAACAGCAGCAACAAATGTATCAACAGCAACAGCAGCAACAAATGTATCAACAACAACATCAGCAACAACAACATCAGCAGCAACAGCAACAAGAATCTGCCACAAGTAAATTAACTGTTGCCCAAGCAATCACATTGATTACTTTGCGTTTAGGCGCGTTAGAATCAAAAATGATGGAAATGCCTTCATCTGACATTTCTTCAGAATTAGGAAATAATATAGTTGCGGTTGATAAAGGATTTATGGATTCAATCATGGAACGTTTAGAATCATTAGAAAAGCAAACGCAATCACAAATACAATTACAATCCCAATCACAAAATAGTTCAGTTAGTCAATCAATAGTAACTGATGTTACAGTTTTAAAACAACAATTTGAACCTGTTAAACAAGCAGCAGTTCAAACAAAAAATGCTGTTGTTAATTTAACAAAAGAATCGAAAGATACTAAAAGCAATGTTGATGTTCTTAGAAAAGAATTAAATGAAACTAAAGATTTATTAAATAGTTTACAGAGTATGGTTATAGACAATAACAGTAAATTATTGAGCTTAAGCTTATCTGGTGACTTTGTTAGTATGTCTATGACCAATATTAATGAATCAATGCAATATTTAGGAGATTTAGATTTAGAATTACAAAATGTTGTGGAATTAGAAGGAGAAGGAGAAGGAGAAGGAGAACTAGAATCAGAAGGAGATAATGAAATTGTTGGAACAAATCTTAAAGAAATGATTGAAAATGAAATCAATTTAGATAGTTAAATAGATAGTTAAATACGGTTATTATGGTATAAATAAATATTTATATTTTATAAATATTTATGGAACAGGAAAAAGCATTTACTATGACAACATCTGATAAAATAATTAATAAAATAAAAAACGGAGATTCTGAATTTATTTTTAATGGTTTATGTAAATATAAAAATAATGAATTATATTTGGATTACATATTTTTTAAACATTTTGCTTCTGCATTAACATATGATATTATACTTCAGTTAATAACTAACAACATTAATAATATATTAAAAGTTCATAATACTTTTATTGTACATGCTAATCTGAAATTATTAACACTATTAGATATTGATAAACATAAGACATTTATAGCTACATTGTCTAATCATCTAAAAGAAAGTTATCCTAACAAACTAGATAAATGTAATATATATAATAGTCCTTTAATTTTTTCACAGCTTTATAATATTGTGTCTTTGTTTATTGATAAAGAAACACAGAAAAAAATTAAATTAGTATCTTGAAAATACAAAACTAACAAAACAAAACAAAACAAAACGGTTTAGAAATAACTTTACAAATATAAATAATACAAAATGCATTTGAAAATAGATAACAAACAAAAAATGGATGTTTTTTCATCTATATTTCAACTTTTCAAAAATTGGGGCACACATATTAATATGCAATATTCTGAAAAGGGCTTATATGTACAATTAATGGATAAATCACATATTTGTCTTGCTGAATTAAATTTGCTTAGTACATGGTTTTCTAGTTATAGCATTGATAACCCTCATTCTATTTCTGTAAATGGACAACATTTTGCAACTATGATGAGTTATGCATTGAAGCACGATACTTTAGAAATTTTGTATGCTGAAGAAAATGACAATAAAACTGGAAATAAAAAAAGCATTAAAAAACCATCAGATACATCATTAGACCATTTATACATAAATTTTGTTAATTCAAAAGAAAACAAATCATCTTTTGACCATTTTTTTGAAATACCATTAATTGAAAGTGATGATGAAATAATGGGAATACCACCTGTTGACTATTCAGTAGAACTAACAATTGAAGCAAAAAAGTTAGTTGAACTAATTAATGAATTGTTAGTATTTGGACAAGATTTGAATGTGTATTGTGACGAAGATAATCTACAATTTACTTCCAATGGAGATAGTGGACAGTTAAAGGTTGAAATTCCTACAGAAGAATTAAATGAATATGCGATTAACGAAGGGGAAAATATTAATGTTTCATATAGCTTATCACATTTATGTAAAATGTGCTCTTCGGTTAAGTTGTCACCTAATATTATTCTTGGAATTAGTGAAGAATATCCAATGCTTCTAAAATATGATTTAGGAAACGCAAGTGAACTTAAATTCTATATTGCTCCTAAAGTTTCAGATAATTAATCTAAATTTTAGACCTTAAACCCTTTATTTTTTTATTTTTTATTTTTTATTTTTTTATTTTTTATTTTTTTATTTT
>Ga0209086_10001049_pt1 | contig 22768 bp, 19 predicted proteins | sample M_130207_XF_Meta_FD_187312 | JGI IMG/M metagenome (GOLD analysis project Ga0209086, IMG submission 187312) | Freshwater microbial communities from Lake Montjoie, Canada to study carbon cycling - M_130207_XF_MetaG (SPAdes) (version 2) | ecosystem: Environmental > Aquatic > Freshwater > Lake... | reverse complement strand
AGGTCATCCCGTGAATTTTAAAAGATTGTTTTCAACACTACTTCTCGTCATGATTCCAGTCGCATCTGCATCAGCGCAACAGCAATTGCCTGACAAAGTCAAAATCGCATGGAATCGTTTCTATGACTATCCAGATGTGCTGAAGATGGCGAATGATTTAGTCACTGCGTATCCAAATTTGCTCTCGCTTCAGGAAATCGGCAGAACATCACAGAATCGACCGCTGATTGTCATCACTCTCAATAATCCAGCGACTGGCGCCGACACTTCCAAGCCTGCGATGTGGATTGATGGCAACATTCATGGAAATGAAATCCAAGCGACGGAAACTGTGATGTATTCCGTTGACTATCTCTGCAAGGCGTACGGGAAAGTTCCAGCGTTGACGGAACTGGTCGACCGATGCGCTTTCTATTTTCTTCCTTCAGTCAATCCAGATGGACGCGCGAACTGGTTCAACCAGCAAAATAGTTCGCACTCGTCGCGAACTGGAATGCAACCCACGGATGATGATCGAGATGGCGTCTGCGATGAAGATGGTCCAGATGATCTTGACGGCGATGGTTCCATCGGGCAGATGTGGCGCAAGGATTCACATGGAACGCATCGCAGAAATGCACGTGACCCGCGCATTCTCGAACGCGTATCGACAGAACTTCGTCCTGACGGAACGATGGAGTATGGAGAATGGTCCATGGCTGGGAGTGAAGGAATCGACAATGATGGAGATGGCCGAGTCAACGAAGACGGCCCAGGTGGTTATGACATGAATCGAAATTGGGCCGCTGACTGGCAACCTGATCATGTCCAGAATGGCGCCGGCGATTATCCATTTTGCTTCCCAGAAACAAAGGCTATCTCGCAGTGGATTCTGAAGCATCCCAACATTGCCGCAGGCCAGAGTTATCACAATGCGGGCGGAATGATTCTGCGCGGACCGGGCGCCAATTATCTCGAAGGTGAATATGTCGGAGCTGATCGTGCGACATATGACTCGATCGCGAATGTCGGAACGGAAATGCTGCCCTTCTATCGATCAATGGTGATCTATCAGGATCTCTACACCGTTCACGGCGGATTTGTGAATTGGCTTGCGGAATCTCTTGGCGTGATCACCTTCACAAACGAACTCTGGAGTGACAAACGCATTCTGCAAAATGGATCTGACCCTTCACCAGAACAGATGACTCATTGGCGCGATCGCTTGCTCTTTGGACAGACAACGACAGACTGGAAAGAAATGCAGCATCCGGAATATGGAACTGTTTTGATTGGCGGTGGGAATAAATGGTCGAGCCGAATCCCGCCACCTTTTATGTTGGAAGAAGAAGCGCATCGCAATTTTGCCTTCACTGCTTTTCATGCTGAGCAAATGCCACTGCTTCGATTTCAGCCAATTCTCATCAAGCAGATGAGCGACGGGCTTTGGATGATCACCATTGAAATTGCGAATGATCGCCGCATACCAACCCGCACTGTGCGTGCAGAGCGCAAGCACATCGGCATGCCAGATAGATTGACAGTCGACGGGGCGAGCATCACTGTTGTCTCCGCTGGACCAATGCGTCAACGACTCGGGACCACCTTCGAACCTGTCCGCTTCAATCCACAGGAACTCGCCGTCGAAGGAGGAATCACTGGACTTTCAACAGAAACTTTTCGATTCATCGTGCAAGGCAGAGCTGGCGCTGCAGTCAGAGTGAAGTACAGCGGCGAGAAATTCCGCGATATCGAGGAGAGTTTTACTCTCTCTGCGAAGCCGTGAACGATTCGAACGCTGACACTCCCTCTCACCCCCCCGTTGACATTGCAATCATTGGCGCAGGTGCGGCTGGACTTTTCGCTGCAATTTGGGCAGCGCGCGAAAGCCCCACTCTTCAAGTCGTTGCCATCGATGGTGCTCGAACACTTGGTGCAAAGATTCTTGTTGCAGGCGGCGGCAGATGCAATGTCACGCACCACGCAGTTGATGAACGGGACTATTCAGGCGGCTCACCGCAGTTGATCAAAAGAATTCTGCGCCGATTCCCAGTGGAATCAACAATCGATTTCTTTACAGAATGTGGAGTTGAACTGAAGCGCGAGGAAACTGGGAAACTTTTTCCCACCACTGATAAAGCTCGAAGTGTGCTTGATGCGCTGGTGAGTTCTGCGCATTCAGCAGGAGTAAAAATCCTTCACCCTCAGCGAGTTGAAAGTGTTGTTCAAGTTGATGGTGGCTTCCAGGTTCAATTCGGTGAAGAGAAAATGCTCGCTCGCACCGTCATACTTTGTATGGGTGGTATGAGCCTTCCAAAATCTGGATCAGACGGCCACGGTTTCACAATCGCTCGATCCCTGGGACATTCGATCACCCCTCTCGTCGTCCCCGCTCTTGTTCCACTCACTCTCCAAAGCGATCATTGGCTGACGGCACTCAGCGGCCTCGCACTTCCTGCAGAATTGACGGCGATTCGTGCTGATGGCACACCAGCTCGCGATGTTGCTGGCAAACCAATTGCTCCCGTTTGCGGTGCAGTGCTTTGCGCACATTTCGGTCTCACTGGGCCAGCGGTCCTCGATGTCAGTCGACACTGGCTTCACCTTTTGGATATCGATAAAAACGCGCGTTTGAGAATCAATTGGATGCCTGGAGTGCGATCAGAATCGCTCGAGCAGGAACTCGTGCAAACGAAAGGGCAAAGTCTTTTGGCTTTTCTGCGAGGACGACTTCCAGAGCGATTTCTTCGTGCAGCGTGTTTGCAAGCTGCCGTTGATCCAGCAAGTGGAGTGCAACAAATGACGCGTGAAAGACGCAGTTCGCTTGTACGCAGCCTGACTGCATGCGAAGTCATCCCCAGTGGAACGCGCGGATTTACAGCCGCAGAAACAACAGCTGGAGGCGTGCCCTTGGCTGAACTGAACATCGATCGACTTGAAAGTCTGAAATGTCCACGACTTTTTCTTTGTGGCGAAATGCTCGATGTGGATGGGCGAATCGGAGGATTCAGTTTTCAGTGGGCTTGGGCAAGTGGTTTCGTTGCAGGAACTGCAGCGGCTCATGCTGCAAGCGCAGTCAATCCAATGAAATCTTAACGGCCGTCCGCATTTCTTCTCGAACTCGTTGCACTGCACGCTCAACTTCTTGTGATGGTGCGGCGGCGCGCTTTCCAGAATCAACGGCTCGATACCAATCAGCGATTTCCCACGCTGCTGTCCCAGACTGCGACGGATCGCGCGGAATGAGATGCGCATGCACATGTTGCGCGCCTTCGCCAAACAAAATCACATAGACACGAGGAACGTCAACCGCACTGCGAATTGCGCGCATCGCAGCACCGAGAACTTGAGCGAATTCTGCCTCTTCAAGAGCGTCAAAGTCTGCGGCGCTTGCGACATGTCGCTTCGTGTCCAACAGAAACCAGCCAGCTAATGGGGCGGGAGCAGTGTGATGTCGAAGAATCCAACGATCACTTTCCCAAGAGATAAGTTCGCCGAGTCTTTCGTTTTCGTGGATAGCACAGACTCCGCACGTAGAGGTCATTTCGTGCCTTTCGGTCCACCGTCTGTCAAATATTTTTCGCGAATCGCTTGTTCGAGATCCACATCGCAAATGTTTGCAAGCGTGCACATCCACGCCAAGCAATCGGCGAATTCTTCGCGCAAATTTGCTGGATCGCCATCACCTCGTTCATGCTTGCCGATCGCGTGCGCCAATTCGCCAAATTCCTCGGCGAACCAGACAAATGTTTTAGAAGGTCCGCGCGCACGATCAGTCTCGTCATACCGCGATCGAATGAATGATTGAAATTCAGAGAGTTGCATTCACAGAGTTTACTCCGTGGAATGATGTTCAATTTCCCAACTTAGCCCCCGCAGATACAGGCTCCCCAGTCAGAGAGAATGTATGCCAAGTCGCCCCCATTCACGCATCCATCGTGATTGAAATCAGCAACCTGATCATTGGGTCCACATCCTCCCCAATGTGAGAAAAGTACTGCGATATCTGCGCCATCGATTCCGCCATCACCATTTAAATCACTTGGACAACTGATGGTGTTCAATACAAATGTAAAAACGACTCCTTGACCCAACTGTTGATTGTCGCCCTTGGGAGCTGAAATCGCAACATCACCCGACGTCAAATCAATTGCCCAGCCGAAAGCTGCTTCTGCGACATTTGCATTTGGCGGAGGAAAATACGAAAGTCCTTGTGCCCAATTTTGACAACTTGTCGAATTTCGAGTGAACAAATACGCAAGTCCTCGGTTTGTAAGTTGACTCGAACCCGCCCCAGCATCAACTCCAGGAGCACCAATCAGAAGAGCGCTAGACTTCAACACGACCGAAGCACCGAATTGATCGCCAGCATGTCCGCTCACTGCGAAAACTTGTGCATTAAAAATAAATTTCCCCAGAGAATTGTCTAAATCATAAATCGAAGCGGAACCTGCAGAAGTTGATCCACCTGGCGCACCCACGCATAAGTTCCAGGGCGAAAGACTTACTGATGTTCCAAATGCTTCATCGGGGAGTGGCGTCAGGGCCGTGAGTCGTTGAACAAGAACCCATTCACCCCATGCAGCATTCTGCTGAAGAGGATTTGGCGCAGGATTCGAAAGCGTATTTCGCCGAAAAACGAAAGCAGTTCCTTGCTTATTTACGCCCACCGTTTGTCTCTTTGCTCCAATGACCATGTAGTCGCCAGAGATTGCGACAGAACTTCCAAAAAATCCATATGCAATCAGTTCTGGACCTTCACCTGCAATCGTTGGAGGCGAGATGAATGCAGTTCGATCCCAGTGCTCAGAGGACAAGTTCCACTCAAAGACGCAAACCGATCCACAATCGGGATAGATGACGTTGTCTGCTGGGGCTCCAACAACAATTGTGCTACGGAGGACTCCGTTGACACTCTGTTCGCTCAGAGCGACAGATGATCCGAAGAGGTCGATTGATTTTGGATCTGGATGCTGCAACTCGAAAGGAGGAAACTCCCACCCCGCCGCGCCATATCTCCACACCCAAACAATTCCTGCTTGGAGTTGATTCGGCGGTACCGCGGCGGTGAGAATATTTCGCCCAGGTGCCCCGGCCACAACCCATCCAGGCAACGCAGCGACAGACGTTCCACAAACATCATTCGCGGTTCCATTGCTCGGAGTCAGTGTCTCTTGAAAATTAAAAATTCCGCCGCCGGCATTATTGTAAAGATGCACCCCGCCTTGTGCCAAATGAACAAGGCCACCCACGGTCACATTCAGTCCAGGTGTACCGACTGCACCAAAGTAGGTGTTCATAGAAATAGATTGTCCAAACTTGTCGGAGGATGCCCCACCCACGGGCGCGTCAAGTTGGTCGAGCGGGATAGCTTGGGGGGCTCTTGCAAAGAGCGACTCAACACAATTGAAGGCTGCAGAAAAAGTCAGCGCGAGCAATGCAAAACGCAGAGCTGGTTTCTTCACCAAGCGGTTCCCCCTAGATGTTGAAGTATCACGCATTTTATTTGTCCCTTTAATTCACAAAGTCTAGATCTGCACTCAAACTATACGGATTCCAAAGCGATCCGCAAATAAACATTGCACGAATTGCAATATTTCTTCACTCTCTGCATCAACTTCTCTCACAAATCGCCCAAAACGTCCTCGGTGCGACTTGAACGCACAACCTTTGCCTTCGGAGGGCAACGCTCTATCCAATTGAGCTACGAAGACTCTCATTCAATTCTAACCCCACCAAACCCACAGCGGGGCTAGCCTCACGATTTCATGTCGCAAGATTTGATCCCCAAAGACACGTCGCAGATTCCTGATGGGTCTCACGGCAGGCATCAAATCGCGGAGCGAATGACGCATCGAGGAAGCCTCGGAATCAAGGCGATTACGTTTCTGAATTCGCTTGCAACTGGCGTGCTTTGGAATGGGCTGGGGTTTATCACCTCCAATGAATTTCATTATTCGGCATCACAAACATACGCGCTGTACATCGTCACTGGTGCGGTCTATGCAATCTCTGCTCTGTATTGTGGCCGACTTGTTCGACGATTTGAACGAAAACTCAACGCTCGCAAAGTGATGATGATTCTGTTTCTGATTCAGGTCTTGGTTGCGCCACTGATTTATATCGGCTCTTCAAGTGTTGGGCTGATCGTCATTGCGATCGTCACTAGTTTCACTGGAGCGTGCCTTTGGCCAATTATCGAGTCGTATGTCGCAGCTGGGAGAAGCGCGCAGCAAACGCGAAAAGCAATCGGACAATGGTGCATTGTGTGGATGACTTCTGTTTCATTGGCGCTCTTTTTAATGGCGCCCCTGCAGCAAAACGAGGGATGGATGAATCCGCGGCTTGCACTCTTTGCAATTCTGCCGATGAGTTTGCTTTCGATGGCGTGTCTTTGGTTTGTGCCGTCTCATCCCGGACATCACCACGCACCTGCGGAAGAAGCTCCGGCTGATTACAACTCTCACTTGAAAAGCGCGCGAATTCTTTTGCCCGCTTCATATTTGCTCGTTGGCGCATTGAGTCCTCTGATGCCATATCTGCTCGATCGATTGAAACTTGAAGCGACAAGCGAAACACCTCTGACTGCAGTGTGGTTGAGCACGCGTGTTGTCGTCGTTGCAATTATGGCTCACATTTCTTTCTGGCATGGACGATGGAGCACGCTGATTGCAGGATCAATTCTGCTTGCGAGCGGCTTTGCAATCGTCGTGACGATTCCATCTGTGCCGTTCATCGTCATCGGTCTTGCGCTCTTCGGCGCGGGTCACGGAATTATCTATTACGCCGCTCTCTATTACGCACTGCGGGTTGGAAGCGCAGGAATTGATGCAGGTGGAACACACGAAGCACTCATCGGACTTGGATATGTCGTTGGACCTGCAGCGGGACTCTGCGGTTTTCTGCTGGGTGGCGGCGGATGGACTGTTGCAATCGTGTGGGGGTTGCTCGCAATCGCTGCGATTCCAGCGGTTCTGCCATTTTTCGATTCGTGGAGACAAAAACAAAAAATGCTCTCTTCGAATACAAACTGAAATCAAATTCAATAACTGTTTCACATGATTCTGCGGTTGCGGCTTTGGGCTGTTACTGTGGCTGTTTCCGTTGCGCTTGTGTTTGCGTACCAAGCCGTTGAAAAATTCTGCCGGGCGAGTTCCGCAGGCGGCCGACTGCACTTGCAATAAAATTTCGTAAACCAGATCGTGTCGGTCGCCGAGGACTGTCTGAGCCCGGCGGGATCTTTTCACGGCTGCCCTCATATGTGTAATCCGCGGCTGTATCCGCGGCTGTTTCCGTCGCACTTCTGTTTGTGTATCCAGCCGTTGAAAAATTCTGCCGGGCGAGTTCCGCAGGCGGCCGACTGCACTTGTAATAAAATTTCGTAAACCAGATCGTGTCGGTCGCCGAGGACTGTCTGAGCCCGGCGGGATCTTTTCACGGCTGCTCTCTTATTCAATTCCGTGGCTGTATCTGTGGCCGTATCCGCGGCTGTTTCCGCGGCTGTATCCGCGGCTTCGCCAAGAAACTCACAATGGCAATTACTGCTTCCCAAACGCACTCAACGCAGCCAACGCTCGATTTCGCGCAGTCACGTGATCAACAATTGGCGCGGGATAATTTCCACCAAGCTCTACTCCCGACTGAAGCAAAACCAACGGCGGCGCATTCCATGGCTGATGAATGAATTCGCTGGGCACTTTGGCTAATTCAGGAATCCACTCTCGCACATACGTCCCCTGCGAATCAAACTTCTCACCTTGCAAAATCGGATTGAAGATTCGAAAGTACGGCGCCGCATCCGCACCACATCCCGCACTCCATTGCCATCCAAGCGAATTGCTCGAAAGATCCGCATCAACAAGCGTCTCCCAAAACCATTTCGCTCCCTGCTGCCAATCTTGAAGCAAATGTTTCACCAGAAAACTCGCAACGATCATCCGAACTCGATTATGCATCCATCCGGTTGCCCAGAGTTGCCGCATACCAGCATCCACAATTGGATATCCCGTCTGACCACGCTTCCACGCTTTCAACCGTTCAGCAGAAGGTTCCCACGGAAAGCGCTCAAATTCTGGCCGCAGCGGACTCTCCGCAGTGCGCGGAAAATTCGACATCACGTGATATGCAAAGTCTCGCCAGAGAATCTCTGCAAGATATTTTTGCGCACCAATCGAAGTGGCCGCAGGAGACTTCGATACTTCATTCCAAATACGTCGCGGCGAAATCTCGCCCCAGTGCAAATGCGCGCTCAGCCTTGATGAACCATCTTCAGCAGGGATATCGCGATTCTCGCCATACGCCTTCGCGGCCTGAAGAGTGAACTTTGACAATCTTTTATGTGCGCCTTCTTCGCCAGGTTGCCACCACTTGCGCATGGTCTTCGCCCAATCAATCGCAGGTAGAAGTTTCAGATCATCTAAAGAATCGCTCGGAATCTTTGCGTCACTTCCTTTTAATTTTTTCGGCGACGAGAGCGGCGGATCACTGCTCATCGTGTTGCGATACGACTTCGCAAATGGCGTGTAGACCTTGTATGGCACACCCGATCCAGTACGAATCACCGCTGGATCGTGCATCAAAGTTCCTGCATGCGCTGCAAATGAAACTCCAACTGCGAGCAGCTCCTTCCTGACCAATGCTTCTTGCGCTTTCGCACTCGGCTCGTAACGCATCGAACAGTGGACTCCAGCAGCACCAGTCGCCTTCGCAATTTCTGCGAGCACTTTTTCTGGTGCGCCCTGCCGAAGAATTAACGGGGATCCTAAAGTCGAAAGCGTTTTCCTAAGAGAAGCAAGCGAAAAATGAAGCCACCACTTCGATGCACTACCTACTGGCCATGCTCCTTCACTCTTTGGATCCCAGATAAAAACAGGAATAACCACACGCCCGCCCTGTGACGCGGCATGAAGCGCTGGATGATCATCAGTACGAAGGTCTTGACGAAACCAAACAATGACTGGGCGCGATTGCGGTTCTGGTTTCATTTCATTTTTCCAAATGCAAAGCTGAGCGCATCATCAATCGTGGCGTATCCAAATCGAAAGCCATGTTCAAGCAAAACTTTGGGATGAACGAATTGCCCAGAAAGCAAGAGCTCACTGCCCATCTCTCCAAACATCAGTCGAACGATCGGTGCAGGTAATGGCGCGATGCATGGACGATGAAGCACCCGTGCAAGCGCTCGAGCGAAATCAATCTGCGCGACGGGACGCGGCGAGACTGCATTCACCGCACCTAAAATAGTTTTCTCTTCGATAGCAAATTGAATCGCAGCGACAAGATCATCGAGATGAATCCAACTCATTCCTTGACGGCCACTTCCCACACGACCGCCAGCTCCAAAGAGAAATGGAAGTCGCATACTTCCAAGAACTCCAGTTCGTGCATTCAACACAATCCCAATTCGCATTCGAACAACACGAATTCCACGAGACTCAACCGGTTGCAATGCGGACTCCCATGCCTGCGTCACTTGAGCAAGAAAACCACTGCCATTTGGCGCACTTTCATCAACCAAACCTTCTTGAAGGTTGCCATAAAATCCAACTCCAGAAGCGCAGACCATCACCGATGGGGGACGATTCAATCTTGCGATTGCCTCGCTCAAATTTCGAGTGCCCAACTCTCGACTCTCCAAGATCACTTTCTTGCGCGCTGCAGTCCATCTTCCTTCTGCAATATTTGCGCCGGCAAGATGCACGACAGCATCAATTCCTTCAAGCTTGCTGGCATCCCACTCTCCCGTTGGATTCCAACGAACCTCGTCGGGACCAAGAGTTGATCCACCGCGGACGAGTCGAAGAACTCGATGCCCACCCGTGGAAAGAAACGCGCAGAGTGCGCGACCAACTGCCCCTGTGGAACCTGTCACCGCAATCGTTCTGCGCGGACGATCCGAATACTGAGAATGACGAGCGAGATCGTCTCGTGTGCGTTGATGTCGAAAGGCGAACATCTGTGCGAGATCACTGCGAATTTTCCAACCCATAAAAATGTCGGAAATCGCAGAGAACGGTAACTGATATTCGACGCTGTCACGCAGATCACTCTTCAGTGCGCCCTTGTCCAAGAATGAATGCTCGTGAACCCACTGCTTGAATGGACCCTGAACAGAACGATCAACAAATTGCTCCCCAGGTTTCACTTGTTCATGCACAGCGACCCATCGAATCCGCATCGGCCCAACCTTCAGCCCAAGAACAGTCCGTGAACCATCCCGAAGCGGTTCGTTCTGCTCGATTTGGACATCCTGCCACGGTGGCAGCAATCGATTGATCGCGCCTGGAGAAAAGTGCCAAGCAGCGAGCGCAGATCGCGATGCTGGCATTGATGATTGCTTGTGAAAAGTTTGGCGTGCGATGTTGAACTCCAATCGAGGGACAGAAGCCTAGCCAATCTCGCGAGGCAAAGCGCACATCACTCATACTTTTCAAGAGTGCGCGATGCAGATGCGCATTCACACTAGACTGCAAACATGTCACCTTCCGCACGGACCGCCGAAGCCTGCATCCAACACCGACTTGATCAAGCGAAAGTTGCGCTTGGGAACCTTGGTGCAATGCGGCAAGAACTGACTGCGCTCATCAAAAACGTGCAACAAGCTCTTGCAAATGGGCACATGATCCTGACTTGTGGAAATGGCGGCAGCGCCGCAGAGGCTCTCCATCTTTCTGAAGAGCTCATCGGCCGTTATCGTTCATCGCGTGCGCCACTGAAATCAATTTGCCTTTGCGCTGACACGACTGCATTGACTTGCATTGGAAACGATTTCGGATTCGATCACATCTATTCCCGTCAAGTCGAAGCACTCGCTTCAAAGGGAGATCAACTCATCGTTCTCTCGACATCTGGAAATAGTCCAAACATTCTTTGCGCACTTGAAGCAGCAAAATTGCGGGGCGCAGGAACGATCGGACTTCTGGGAGCAGATGGCGGAAAAGCTCGTGCGTTGTGCGACCTTCCAATCGTTGTCTCTGGAGTCGATGGCGCCGCAGTCCAAGAAATCCATCAAATGATTATCCATATTCTTTGTGAAAGCCTCGAACCTGCTTGAAGTGACCATTCCAAACGCACCAAAGTCCAATTCCACCGAGCAGAATCTGAACTTCCTGCGAATGAAATAGAGAACCACACGATCATGAACCGTCATCGCCTTTACTTTTACCTCTGCCGACTTGCGATTCCACTTTGGTTGTTGGCAGGTGCGATTTATAAACTCATTGCGCGTAATCCAAAGTTGTTGCCGCCACCAGTCCTGTCCTTTGTGCAGAGCATGGATGGATTGTTCTGGCTCACTGGAACTGCGTGGCTTGATAGTGCGACACGGCTGATCATTCTGAGTGAATTCGTGCTTGTCGCCGCCATGTTGTGCATGCCGCGGCTTGCTCGCACGATCGCAATTGCCGTTCTTTCTCTTTTCTGCGTTATCTTGATCTCGTTGATTCTGCCAGAATTTCAGAGTGGTGGAATCAAGCAGGCACTCAAAGGTTCATGCGGATGCTTTGGTGCGAGCGGCCCCAATCCAGTCGTGATGCTGGGAATCGACGCGACACTTCTCATACTTGCTCTTTTGTCGAAGCGAACTCGAAAGTCTCCAGAGTTGTCATTCAGTTCTGGATTGACATCATGCGCGGTGCTTTGCGTGGTTTCGTTGTGTGTCGTCTCACTTGTTCCAAATCGCGCAGAGATTGAAATGCCTACAGATGTTGCTCAAGAAGAATCCATTCACAGCGCAGTTTCACCAACACCTGCGACACCTGTGCCAACACCAGCAACAAATCTGGACACGACGCCAGCCTCAGCAACGATCACGCCGACTCCTGCAATTCTTCCCACACTTGCTTGGCCGGGATTTCCACAGAAAGCTGCGCCGTATTACGTTCCAGAATTTGCGAGGTGGGTAGGAAGTAGATTGGATTCGCAAGATATGGCTCGCCTGATGACTCCTGCACCACCAGCTTCTATCAATACTGGAACTTGGTTCGTCATGTTCTATAGAGAAGACTGTGAACATTGCCACGAGCTTCTGCAAAAATATTTCTCTGGACCGCTGAAGACTCCTACATTGACAATTGCAATTCCAGACACTGATCCTGCTGCTTCACTGGAAATGCCCTGTTCGGAGTGTCAACAACGAAAACTTTTCAAAGGGCCGGACTATGTTTTGACCACCCCAGTCTTGTTAAAGGTCGTCGACGGAATCGTCACAATAGTCGTGACCGATCCTGAAGACCATGCTGCAGTCGAACGCTGCCTTGCTCCATAAAATTTCCACACTCAGCCAAACCTATTTCCTAAATGAAACATTTTTCTATTCGAATTCTGACCCCACTCCTTTTGATCATCACTGCGATTGCGTGGATCCAGGGAGGAACGGCGTGGATGCCACTCTGGACGAGCAACGTCGGGCTGAGAATTGGTCTGTCTCCCATTTCATCTTCTCAGTTGCTGATCGGCTGTTTGTTTGCAGTGGCGGCTTCACTCTTGCTCTTTGGTAGAAAACCAAAGATAGGTTCATTCTTCTCTCGATTCGGATTAGTGACGTACGCATTTTGTTGCGTCGCAACGCTTGCATCTGTGATGGCATCAACCCCTGCTGGCGCAGGTCTTGCACCGCTGCTTTTTCCCGCCATCGGCCTCGGGATCTCACTCGGGCTGTACTTGCTCATCGACAAATCGAAAGCAGTCGAAGTTGCACCTTCTCGCAGTGCATTCTGGATCGGCGCTGGAATCTTCGTAATCTGGGTGGTTGCCATCGGAATTTCAGTCAGAATTCCACTTGCAATCACCGCATCAGCAAAGCAACAAACGGTCGGGGAAAACAGCGTTTTACTCGATTATGTGCAGTGGCAAGGACGAACGCTGCCCGATACTGGACTTTCCAGACTGCTGCCAATCCTCACCGCACTCACGCTCGAAGGGCGATGCATCATCATTTTGTACAACCCAGAATGCAGTCACTGCCGCGAACTTTTCGAAAACTATTTCACTGTCGCACGCACAGATGTCAAAGTAATCGCCATTGAAATTCCACCCGCTCCAGGATCGACCGCTCTCATTGGCGACGACCTCGGACCAGTCCCTTGCGAAGGATGCCAGCGACTGAAATTGCCTGAAGGCAAACTTTATATCTTGAAGCCGCCGACGGTCTTAGTGGTTGAAGAAGGACGCGTCACCTGTGCAACGGATAGCGATTGGAAAACCTGCTTGGGCGAACCGACAGTCGCGCCCACTCCAGAAGCACCTACACGGTAATCGTTTCGGTTCCGCTCAGTTCGGTTCGACTCGATTCATCATTCACAAATTGAAATGCTCAACATGTGCGCATTGAGCGAAATCGTTACACCCTCTTCGTGAAAGATTCGCGGGCGCACAGTTCGATCGCATGCTGCCTCCACAACTTGCCGAATCATTCGCAGCGATATTGAAATTGCTCGCTGCCGCAGAGCACTTGCCAAGAGAGCTGCCGAAAGCTCTTGCCCCCGAGATTTCATTAGTTTTCTTGGGATTTCTGAATTCGTCCAGCCTTCCATCAACGCAATTTGTTTCAGTGCCCACTCGCCACTATGAGCAGCCTCAGATGCATGAAGAGCATGCTGTGCGATACCAGGCCAGCGCTCACGCAGTGTCGGCACAATTTGATCCCGCAAAAGTCCACGTGCCGACTGGATATTTGAATTGCTTGCGTCATCGCACCATGAGACTTCGCAGTGTCTGCAGAACTCTTCGATCTGTGTGCGACTGAGCGAAAGAAGCGGACGTGCAACTTGTATTGAACTCTTTGGGGCAGATCGCCGCACCCAAGGAATAGTCGTCAGTCCGCGGTTTCCAGCGCCTCGACCAATGCGCATCAAAAGCGTTTCGAGCACATCGTCGCTGTGATGCGCCAACAGGATCCATTTGGAATTGGTCTTCACCGCGCAATCTGCAAGTGCCGCATGACGCAACCGACGCGCATCGGCTGCAAGGCCAGTTCTCCCACGCATCGGATGAACATCAACCGCAGAAAATGCAATCCCCAACTGCTTACATAAATTCGCGCAGTGTGTTACTTCACGATCCGCCTCGGCTCGCAAGTGATGATGCACATAGACCGCATTGATTACGAAAGTTTTTTTGTCGCGCTGCGCAAGAACCGCAGCAAGTAACAAGAGCGCTGTGGAATCTGCACCGCCACTCAATCCAATCAGAAGCCCTTCCCCCGCTTGCCACCCACAACGTTCCTGCAGATTCTTCTCAAATTCAGCACAAATCCCATGCCGACGAGCACGCAGGAGGATCGAATCTGGAGGAGCTGACTTCACTTCCATCATGCTACGGCGGCACGGCGTCGAAGCGAAACGGTTGGCGCTGCGACTGGCGCTGCTCTTGTCTGAGGTGACGCGAGTGCGCCGCGGATCATTCGTTCGACCGCGAATGGATCATCGGCCGTCGCATCTGCGCCCATTTCTTCAGCAAGCCCTGGCGCTCTGGCAAAGACCCCACCTCCGCAAATGATCGGCATCCCTGGATTCGCCTGTCTGCTGCGAACGGTATCAATCAACCCTCGAATCTTTGGTGCGTCTGCAGCGGATGCTGCAAAGACCACAACTGCATCTGGTCGACGTTGCCCAATTTCGGACAAGAGTTCGTCATTCGCCACACCGCCAGCAGCGAAGAAAATTTCATAACCACTCGCTTCAAGAAGATCACTGCACAATTGTCCCGCGAGATCTTCGGACTCATTCCCTCCGCACACGCAGAGAATTGTTCGACCATTGCGTGGTGCTTGTTCATACCCAGCCTGAGCTTGATCAACCAACATCCGCAGAATTCTCGTTGAATATTGATGCGCGAGCATTGTCATTTGGTCTTGGCGCCACATTCGAAAGATCGTCTGCATGGTCGGCCAATACAATTCATTCGAGAGTTGCATCGAAGAGTATCCGTGCAATTGAGCTTGTTCTATGAATGTTCTTGTTGCAACTCTGTCTCCTGATACACAAAGTTGAAGAAGTCTCTCAAGAGCAATTTCCATATTCATCTGCACGTTCTTTGTTGCGTTTGTCATGCACATCTCATCGTCCGCTCTTGTGCGAAAGCAATTGTTGGACAAAAATGAGCCTTCAAAAGCGTTATCCGCTCCTTTAAGATCATTTATCAGGCACACAAACTGAGGCTAGGATCATGAAATGGCCCCTCAGAGTGAAATCCAACCCACCACAGAACATGACGAAAAATCTTCGTCAAGCTTTCCAGATACGAAAGCTGCTGGATGGGATGCGAATGCGCTCAAAGGAAATCCTCATGGGCGAATTGACAAAGCAGAACGTGTTCGAGAAATGTTCACTGCGATCGCTCACGCGTACGACATCAATAATCGTGTGCATTCTTTCTGGCTTGATCAGTCCTGGCGAAGGAGAGCGGTTCGTCTTGCTGACCCAGTTCGCGGAGCATCCGTGCTTGATGTCGCGTGTGGCACCGGAGATCTTGCGCAAGCTTTCGTGTTGGCAGGCGCGGGCAAGGTCATCGGGCTCGACTACACGCCGGCAATGTTGGATTATGCACGCAGCAAAGCCGCCCGAATCGGCGGGCGCATTGCAGAAATTCAATATGTCGATGGAGATGCGCAGTCACTGCCATATCCAGATGAATCATTTGACATCGTTTCAATCGCATTTGGAATTCGAAACGTTGCAGATCCTTTGAAAGCAATTCGAGAATTTCGGCGAGTTCTAAAGCCTGGTGGCAGACTTGTCATTCTGGAATTCTCTCAGCCACGCAATGGATTTGTGCGCTTTTTTCACAATCTATATACCAATCACATCATGCCTTGGACAGCGACCATTCTCGCTCGCGACGGATCAGGTGCATATCGATATCTCCCGCGCTCAGTCGAAACTTTTCTTGATCCAAATCAACTTTCTGACCAACTGATTTCCGTTGGTTTCTTCAAAGTATCTCAGCAAGAATTGACGATGGGTACTTGTGTGATTTCCATCGGACAGATCGCAAAATGAGCCAAACTGGTTATACTCTGAACAGACCATGATTTTCGACGTCCTCACAAGAGCTTGGCATTCTCCCGAACAACTCGGATTCGAGTTGGCTGAAGGGATTCGCAGCGGCGCTCGACGACCCGGCGGGCTCGACGGGACTATCGGTGGACATACTCGAGCAATTGACTGCATCGGATGCGCACTCGTCCACGGTTTTAAGTCTCAGGCACTTTCCGCCGTCATCCCCCACGAATTCGTCGCCGACCTCGTGGGGCGGCAGCCGCATCGTTTGGCAGGGATTGCTGGGATCGATCCGATGTCCCCATCATGGTCGGATGATCTTGATCATGCAAAAGAATTAGGTCTTGTTGGCGTCAACATTTCGCCATCTGCCCAAGGCTTTCATCCGACTCACTCCACCGCGATGCGTTTTTATGATCGATGCGCGAACGAAAATTTGCCGATCTTTGTCGCACGTCCTGGAATTTTCACCCCTGCGATGATCTTGGAATACGACCGACCAGCGCCTTGGGATGAAGTGGCGCGATCATTCCCCACGCTCAAGATCGTTCTTTCTGAAATTGGTTCGCCTTGGATTGACGAGACAATCGCGTTGCTGTCAAAGCACTCTGGGATCTACGCCGACACCAGCGCAATCGCTTCGCAATCTTGGCGTCTCTACACATCACTCTTGCAGGCTCATGAGGTCGGGGTGCTGGACAAGATTTTCTTCGCCTCTGGATTTCCATTCGGCTCTCCTGCAGCTGCGGTCGAAGCGATCTATTCTCTGAACTCATATGCGCTTGGAACAAATTTGCCTTCGATACCTCGCGCAGCATTGCGATTGATCGTCGAGCGAAATCCAATTACAACTCTTGGAATGAAAGCCCCGCTGCTCATTGGCGTCAGTTCCGCTGGCGGGCATAACTCCACTGGCATAAGCCCAACTCCAACGCCTACAGATCGCGCAGATTTTGGTGCATCGCAATCACCGTATCGGCGTTGATTCCAGAACCGGGGACGACGCCCATATGCGAAGTCACTCTTTCAAATTCCACACGACTCTCTTGATGAAATGTTCTTCGACATTCGCATCTTTTCTGTGCATTTTGTGGCTGTGTGGTTGTGGCGTGAGCGCTCCAGAACGACTGGAATTCACATCAATTGGTGATACGCCGCGAACTTTTCCGACCGCGGATGGGAACGCCACATATTCCCTCGACCTTGCAAACACATCATTCATCTTGAGCGATCTCACCCGAGAACAACTTCAGAACCCAACAGGAAATTCAGCTGAACTCTTTGGATATGTGCTGCATGTCGAGTTGCTCTGGGTCCCATTGGCCGGCAAGACTGCTATTGATCCCGAAGCAACAAACATAAGCATTCGACTTATTGTTTTCTCGGGTCATGAAGTTGGAATCTATGGCGGCGGCGGATTCGCATGGCCGAAAGGAGAACCCGGCGAGGAAGATTATGGAGTTGACATTGTTGGTTCGAATGCGACGCTTCTCGCTGCAACCAATGGATTCAAAGATTTGCTGAGCCCCGCTCAACTCACCGGACGATTGCGCAGCAAATTCAATGAAACACAAACGAAGCAGATTCGCAGAGCTGCGAGTCAGATTGTTACGAATGCTCTCAAGCGTGTTCAGTGGGTCGGACCGCGCGCAAGCGAACTGCAGAAGCAAGCTGCATCAATCACGAGCACATCAATAGACAACGCAGAATTCGTTTTGCGATAAAGAAATCACATCCCAACAAGACTTCGCGCAACTTCAATCATCAAAATTGAACACGGTGATGCGGGCATTGGAAACTGAAAACCATCCATCATTTGCATGTTGGAATACTCCCAATTTGGTGGAGAATCTGGAGGAGATTCGAGCTGAATATCGTGAATGATCTCCCAGGTGCCTGCACTCTGATCGAAGAGAAGCGCAACTGGTTTTGGCCGCAACAGAGGTCGTGCCGCGCACTCCTCCATCAACTCTCGCACGATGCCTTCAATCGGGTCTTCGCCAGGTTCGACTGCACCGCCCGGCGCGAATTCCCAGTGCGATGGATAGGTCGCACAAGAATCTGCACGCTTGCCAATCAAGCATCGACCTTGCCAATGAGCGATTGCCTTCGTTCCAAGTCCAGCAAATCCCGTTGCCACTCCAACACTCCGCACAGCGCCCATTCGATATGTTGTTCGCGTGACATGGATCGTCGCCCCACCGTGACCATCGCGCCCGACGCCAAGGACATGCCAACATGGTCCATCGGTCAGACGAGGATTCTCTGCGACCATCTGATCCCAGGCTGCATCAATGTCTGCCTTCGTAGATTTTGGAATCAGCGCGACGTCACTCTCGACTAAGCGAGCAGGTCGTCGCAACCAGATCAGACGATTCGCTGTTGAAGAAGGTTGGAGGCTCATATGGAAATCACTCGATGCCGTAAATCTCGCCGAGTGTACGGCGACGGAGATTTGGACCCTTTCCATCCTTGCGAACGACCAATATTTATTGAAAAACTTTCGCCCCAAAGAAACTATGGCTCGTGGCTCGAAGCAACCTCGACCACAAGAAGTCGTGGTTCGACCCGTGATATGCGCCAGAAGGCCTGCAAGTCATGCGGCATTTCAGCATTTTATGGTCAGGAAAGGCGCTTTGAAGACCGATGAATAGTCACTATGACAAACGACCGCGCAACTGGAACTGTCGACCACCTTGTTGAATCAATCGTCGCACTCAATCCAGGAGCGGATCGCGAGTGGCTTATCACCTTCGATGCCTATGACCTGAATCGCTATCTGCAGCATCTCGAAAGTGCACTCGAACCCCGCGCAGAGTCCACGCCTTGGGAACGACTCGGCGACACCCCTGCCATCGTTTCTCGGACGGCGGCATAAGCCAACACTTTCAGAATTCAAATCGATATGTGGTTTGTAGTTCGTATCGCTCAACCGCGTTCGTTGTCAGCGAGGAACGACGCTAATTTCTTTTTCAGCAATCGCAGGCTCATCAGACCTCGCACGCGCGTCAGCAATTCAACTTTATTCACGGGCTTTGAAACAAAATCGTCGCAGCCAGATTCGACTGCGCGTTCCATATCACCAAGTTCGTGAAGTGCAGTCACCATAATGATGATGGTCTCACGCATCGATGGGTTTGCCTTCACGCGTTGACAAACTTCAAATCCAGACATCTTGGGCATCATCACATCCAGCAATACAAGGTCGGGTCGTTCCGATTCTATTTTCGCCATCGCTTCGATACCGTCATGAGCCAAGATCATCTTGCATGGAAGACTTTCCATATATGCCTGAATCAACTCGAGATTCTGCTCGTTATCGTCAACGATCAGCACCTTTCCTTCGGCGAGGTTGATTTGCGTCTCAGCGTGGAAAGCGGCTTCAGTTTCGGCACGATTCTGGGTGTCCATAGCCACATCTTACGGCATCCGCCTTCTCGAGAGAATCGTTCACGCGCCATATTTAATCGACTCGGTCGGCGATCGCACGTGCCACCAATTCGATCGGATGGAGCGCAGTTCTTTCGAGTCCGTCTGCGATTTGATGACGGCAACTCGTGCCTGGAGCGCAAATGATTGCGTCGGGATGCGTATCCAGCTTTGCAAACAAGTCCTGCTCCGCAATACGCATCGAAAGATCAAAGTTCGTATCTTGAAAACCAAATCCGCCAGCCATACCGCAGCAACCTGTCGCAAGTGTCTGCGCCGATTCACCGAAAATGCGGCGCAACAATCCGTACGAAGTTGCCGCTCCCCACAGCGCTTTCTGATGACAGTGCGCATGCAGAACAACTTCCTCGGAAGTCTTTGCGAACTCCGGCCGCATCGGATGCGAATCCCAGTTGCGATCAATCCACTCTTCGATCATCCAAGTTTTCGCCGCAAGCGCGACGAGAAGTTTCCGATCGATTGACATCTTTAAGTCCAACCAATCATCCTTGATTGCAGAAACGCACGAAGGTTCGAGCCCCAAAAGAGCAACCGCTCCTTCGCGTCTCATTGCATCGCTCAGAGCAAGCGCAGTTTCGCAACTCATGCGCGAAGCTTCTGCCAACATCCCATTCGAAATCGCCGCGCGACCGCAGCATCCAGCATTTGGAAGAACGACGCGATAGCCAAATGCTTGAAGTACTTCAACGGCAGCGCGCCCAACCTCGGGCTGCGACCATTGACTGAAACAATCTGGCATCAGCAGAACGGTCGGTCTTTCTTGGAGTGACTCTGGGCCATTTGTTCTCAAACTGCCAGCTGCTCGACGACTCATCCAAGATCGCAAAGAAGGTCCAAACGGAGGAAGTGATCGACGCGGAGAAAATCTCATGAGTGCTGTAATCGCAAGTCGAAATGGGTCAAAATGAATGGCCCAATTCGAAACCGGCCAAAGCGCGCTTCCCATTATGTTTAATGTGCGAATTCTTCCCATCAGTCGAATGCGCCATGGAACACCTCCCCGCTTCCAATATTCCTGCGCAGTAAATTCTGCTTTCAGTTTGGAAATATCAACATTACTTGGGCATTCTGTCTTACACGCCTTGCATGAAAGACAAAGATCAAGCGTCGCTTTGGTCTGAGGATCATTCCATGCGGGTGTGTTCGAAGCGATCTCTCCGCCACGTCCAAGTTGTCCAGTGACAGCCAAACGCAACGCATTCGCACGACCTCGAGTCGAGTGTCGTTCATCTTTTAGAACGCGGTACGAAGGACACATCGTGCCGCCTGGTGTCATTCTGCGACAGAGCCCCGCGCCATTGCACTGTTCGAGTGCATGGGAAAATCCTTCTTCTTTGTCATAGCGAAAAAAAGTTGGAACATCTGGTGCGTGAACAAAGTTTCTGTCATCTGGGCGCGTACGCAACTGCGAAGTGATTGCTGTTGGATCATTGTTGCGAACAAGATTGCCTGGATTCATAAGAGAGCGAGGATCAAAAACGGCTTTGATGTCTCGGATCGCCTGTGCGATCTCTGGTCCAAGGACGCGCGTCAGCAGCGGACTTCGCACTCGCCCATCACCGTGTTCTCCGCTCAGTGCACCGCCATACTTCACAACAAGATCGGCAATATCGACGGCAATCGATCGCAGCGTCGCAAGCCCCTCCTCGTTTGAGGTCGCAACCAATGGGCGAATATGCAAACATCCAACCGAAGCGTGTGCGTAATAGGCAGCGACAGTTCCATGGCGAGAGACGATCGCCCGAAAGTCGTCAATGAATTCTGCAAGTCGAGCGGGATCGACGGCGGTGTCTTCAACGAATGTGATCGGTTTCTTATCACCAGGAACCCCGTGCAGCAGCGGTTCTCCAGCCTTGCGAAGCCGCCATGCAGCATCCATACCCGCGGCGCTGAAATGCCGAACGATCGGCGCATCTGGAACCAATTGGACAAGTCGATCCATCTTGGACTCAATCTCTTCGCGTGAATTCCCAAAGTATTGGACATACATTACTGCGCCCAATTTGCCGGACTTTGGCGTTGGCATTACGTACACATCTTGGCGGTACATCGCATTTTTCTTTGCCATCTCGATGACAATGTCATCCACTAATTCCACCGCGCTTGGACCGGTTGAAAGCATCGCCATGAGCGGAAGCAGCGCATCAGGCACTCCTTCGAATCCTAAGATGGCCAGACCGCGCACCTTGGGGCGTTCGACCAAAGAAAGTTCAGCCTCGACCGTTACGCCGAGAGTTCCTTCTGAACCGCAAAACAAATGCGCGAGATTGACTCGATCGAAAGTCCCCGGCGTAGACGCTCGCAGTTGTGCGAGCAGAATGTCAAGATTGTAGCCATCGACATGTCGAAGAATCTTCGGAATACGTCGATCGATTTCGTCGGCGATGGGAAGGATGATTTCTGCCAACCGGCGAGTCAGTTCTTTTACTTTCGGATCGTTCTCGCTTGATCCCTCTGCGAATCGGATTCGTGTTCCATCAGCAAGCACGACATCGAGCGAAATGAGATGCTCGACTGTTCGACCATACAAAATCGAATTTGCACCAGCTGAGTTATTGCCGATCATTCCACCAAGCGTTGCATGCGAACCTGTCGCCACATCTGCGCCAAACATCAAACCGTGTGGCGAAAGTGCACCGTTCAATTGATCAAGTACGACTCCTGGTTCGACGCGCACACGGCGGGCGACTGGGTCAATCTGTAAAATTTCCCGACAGTTTGCGCTGAAATCAACCACCACCGCATGATTGACCGTTTGCCCTGCCAGCGCAGTTCCGCCACCGCGCGCAAGAATTGGAACCCCCAATTGTCCGCAAACTCGAACTGCCTCAATTCCATCCGTAACCGTATTTGGAATCACAACTCCGATAGGTTCTACTTGATACAAACTCGCATCAGTCGAATAAAGCATTCGATCGTGCTGGCTGAATCGAATTTCGCCATTGACTACCGCCGCGAGTTCATGCTCAATTGAATGACGAATTGCATCAGAAGAATTATTTTGCAAGCCCCCATTCTGCAACTGGCCATTCTTGAGAACTCCGAGATGAATGTCTGTTGTCATAGTGAATGGATCGCCTGCAAAAAATATTAGCGAATCATTCTAGGCCTGCGCGGCTTGCATGTGCTTCATGAAGTGCGCGCAGACGCGCGAGATATGCCTCGCCTGGAACACGATCTCGTCGAGCCATCACGGCGCTCAAAGTGGTTTCAAATCGATTGAATCGGTACGACTGGGACCTCTCAGGAGTCAACCAAGCGAATCGATCGACAAATGTTGGTGGCCTCGCAACGGCGACCATCGCTCCAGTGCCAATGGTCGATCCCGTATTCAACGCAAC
>Ga0209086_10001047_pt1 | contig 22779 bp, 18 predicted proteins | sample M_130207_XF_Meta_FD_187312 | JGI IMG/M metagenome (GOLD analysis project Ga0209086, IMG submission 187312) | Freshwater microbial communities from Lake Montjoie, Canada to study carbon cycling - M_130207_XF_MetaG (SPAdes) (version 2) | ecosystem: Environmental > Aquatic > Freshwater > Lake... | reverse complement strand
CCCCCCATCCCCGACATAATTCTTAGCCAATTATGATCCCACTAAGTTTCCCTAGTGGATGGACTGTATCTCAAGCCGTCTCCAGATGGTTAATCCTTCATCGACAGCCAACACCCGTTCAGTCTCTGACGCCCTACCATATCCTATCATAGCGGATTTAGGTAGTAAGCATGCGAGTTGCCCAATCCTTTTAATTATTACCGTACCGGAGTTTAATCTCCGCCATGTATTCCTTTCAGAATAGCACTTGGTATAAAAGGCTCTAAGGGGTTTCTCGAACAACAAGGTATTTTGCAGAATGCTATTTAGTCAAAAACAAGCGATTCCACTAGCTACTAGCATATTTTGTGAGTGCTTAACTATTTTGGTCAAAGACAAGAGCTCACTTTGTCTTTGTAGGTAACTTTTCAACGCACTAAGAATTTTTACGTTATAATTTGTAGCATAAACACGCACTTTGGCGGTTTTTGTTCCCTCAACTGTGGCGTTAGAAAGAACCAATTGTAAAGTCGCGTTATCTATACGCGAGAAGTTGCAAGTACCGCTTGGCTGATGCTCCTCGGGTCTCAAAGCAAACGAATACACGTTAATACCCTCATCAGGGCATCGAGTGTGCGCCTGGAAAGGCTGTACCAAGCTGAAGTAAGTTCCTTCACGCTCAGAGAAACGATCCTGACCATTGAGCTGCAACTTAGCAGTAACCACGGGGTTTTGGCCCCAACAATGGAGGTCCAAAGAGGTCTCCGTCATCACGAAAGTGCCAGCATCAGATACCGTGGAATTTTCCATGTGACCGGCACTTGACTGTAAGCTTTGGAGTTGGGCAAGAAGAGCGGGATCCACGCCAGCAGTTTGTGTGGAAATGGGGACCGCGGGGCCGCCCATGTTAGCCTCATTGTAAGGATTGTTAGGTCCGTGCCAGTATCCAGTGAAACCGGTAGGGATCTCATAATCGAGAGCACCAGCATCCTCGAAAAGACCACGAGCGTCAATGAAAGCGCGGCTATCAGCAGCAACAGAAGCAGGGCCTCCGAAAGCATGGATAGCGTTGGGAAGAGCATCAATCGCGTCGGTGTAGTTGAAAGGCTGAGCACCAAGCACCTTAAACAAAAGCGCATCGCACACCAAAGATGAGCAATAATCCACATTTTGATCGGGCTGCACAACCCAGATCAATTCCTTCACGGGGTGATTGAAATTGAGCTTGATTTTGTTCGAAGAACTTCCGACCGATTCGTCACCTGTGAACTGGAGTTGGGTTATCAAATATTCATGAGGATTTTGTGCGAAGCGTCTGCGCTCGTCTGTGTCCAAAAACACATAATCCACATACAAAGAAGCAGCCACCAAAGACTGATTGTATGCAATCGCGGCAGGCACAGGGCGACCAGGAGTGTACTGGTTAGCGGCGGTGACAGGGATACTTGAGGGTTGAGCGCCTGAGTTGCAGCTCAATGTGGTAACAGCCCACAAGCACTCGTCAATAGGACGGATATCAAGGTTGATCTTGACTTCGTGATACTGCACATCACGGTTTACCCCACCTTTCGGTGTATTTTTGTTACTGGGATTAGACTATATCTTAAGCCATCATCAAGAGTTTTTAATTCTTTCAGACCCAAAACCGTTTAGTCGTTGAACCTTCCACATATCCTAATGTCAAACTTATTTGACGGCGGAGTTAGTGGCTTGGCTGCGGATTATCCATTTCAAATTTATCCTGATTATTAGGACAAATCTTCATATGTGGCGTTTTTACCATACCTGAGGTTGTTTTTCTCAGCCACTGTAAACTTTCGTTTACAGCTTGGTAGCCATCATCTTTGGGAACTTCCCGCAATTTGGTCTTGTTGCTGCATGTTATTGAATTGATAAGTCACTGAATAATCGGTGATTTATCAATTCAAGTAAACATACAACTAGCACCTGAGAGTTATGCAAATTCTCAAACAGATTTTTCCCAAAACATAATTTTGCTGTTTTAGGCTGGGTGCTTTTCTGCCCTGCAGATTTTAAGGCGATGAGGGGCAACGCAAGTCCTGGGTTAGTGCAAAACCAAAATTGGAGAGGCACATACAGAGTAGTCTCAGGAAGAGCGTTACGGGGGGCGCACACTTGACGAGGAGCCAAGGAGTCGCAAGGACCATCCACTTCAGAGAAAGATGGATCCGTGATGAAGGTGAGTTGGGTTGTGTTACCAATCATCTTGAAGTATCCGCGCTGTTGCTCGGCAGTCATGGTGAGCTGATTCCAGATGTGCATCCAGTCACCATATTGGCGATCAATTCGTTGACCACCGATCTCTACTTCAACCTGAGCGATAATTTGCTCACCGGGGAAATCTAACCAACGAGCATACACGCCGGAACCAACGCCAACGGCGAAAGAGGCGATGCCCATAAGCTGATTGATCTCCGGAAGTGTTACCTGAAGATATGTGCGGTAAGCGAGATCACCATTGCGGCTGATCACGCACTGAACACGACGACCGAAATCGGCCTGCCCATTGAAAGTTTGCTCGATTGATTCGATAGCAAAGTTAGTGTAACGTCTGTATGTCACTTTCCAAAAAGTGATCTGAGGATTTCCTGTACATTTCCTCTACCTTATCTTTCGATAAGGAGTAGACTATATCTTAAAGTGAATTCATATTTGCTTTTCATTTTGTTTCATTAAAGCTAATTCTTTATTTAATGTAAATTCACTCGAAAACCATTTAGTCGTTGAACCTTCTTCTTTAAATTTTTCTAATTTATTAATAATATGCTCTAGAGATGGAGATAAACACATATTGTTAGTTTGAACCGGTATTAGATTAGACCAATTCCAACATTTATATTTTTCATCTTCTAAAGTTAAATCAAATTTACAAATAGGAATTACATGGTCTATTGACCAAAATGTTTCATAATTATCCCAATTCATCTCTTCTGTAAAATTGTATTCAATCCATTCTCTTACATATTGAATATTAGACCCAATATAATTCATAGTAGTATCTGTTTTGTTAGTAACATGTCTTAAACGCCAAGCCAAAGATTTTTTAATTCTGTAATTTAAACCTTTTTTTTGGGTTGTTAAACAATGTTCTTTTTCAAATGCTGGAAAACATTCTTGACAAATATTTTTTTTATAGTGTTTTTTTTTATATATTTCTGTCCTTGTAATAATTTCCTTTAACATTTTTTCTTTTAAACATGTATCACATTTAATCAAAATAGTATTTCTTTTTATTTTTCTTTTTTTCTTTCCTTCTCTCTCTGATTTATTTTTACAATGTTTACAAATATTTGAGTATGGAATATATTTTGATTGTGTAAATTTGTCAATTGGTTTGTTTGATTGGCACTTTATACATTGTTTTTGGTCTACTACTACTAATTCATTAGGTGTTTCCATTTATATGTTATGTTACAAATTTATATTTATACTGTTTTTAATAGTATTTCATTATTTCGATTTAAAGAAGCTTGGATGCTCATTGCCCATTTTATCGAACTTGTTAGTTCAATTCATCTTATTCATTTTTACTATACCCAAGGTCTTTGTCTTGGCCACAATTACTTCACAATAATTGCTTAGTAGAATAAGTTTTAGGGGTTTCAAGCAGTTTGATTTTCTTACCAGGGTTATTCTTTTGCTTATGATGGGAGCATAAACAAATCCCTGATTAACATCAGTGGTTCTTCTTTTTAAAGAAGGATCCACAAAAGGCTTTATGAATGTCTTATTTTTTCAACATTCCCTGATGTTTTTCTACCCTACAGGCTTTTAAGGTAAACGTCCTGTGCGCCATAAGCCACTAGTTGCATTAAACCACCTCCCATTTTATAATATGGCTAAAGAAAATAATATTCCTAAAATCAAATTAATTGTTTTTATTAATTTGATTCACTACCTACATACTAAGATAATATATTATTTATGTTCGCATTGTCCTTCATGAATATGGCCAAATACGACTCATCGAATATTTCTTTTTTCCCTTCATGATTTTTCGTAAAAATATAAGAATTCAGTTTTTTCTTAATTGACCAACCGTTATCTAATGCGTTGTATAAAAACACCATTTTCTTAAATTTTATTTGATTTATTTCTATTTGACTTGTATCAAACACATTTATTTCAATGTTAGTTACAGTATCCATTATTCTTTAATGTATTAACGGAAACTATTATTTGTCTTTAAACCCATAATATCTTTTTATAAATTTCTAATTAAATAATAATTTACTCTTTATATATATTAACACTGTAATGCCAAGTTTCAAGCCTAAATCTAACAAAAAAATCCGCGTTTGTAAAAAATATACCACTACATTGGATGGAAAGCATAAAGAGTTTATCAATGAATTTTCCAAGAATGAAATAGATACTATACCTAAATTAAAACAAGAAAAGGCGGATTTACAAAATAAAATCGAGGGTCTCGATAAAACCGCGAATATAGAGCAAATCATGGACATGAAGGATCGGGTCAATGAAATCAATGAATTAATTAAAGAACTAAAGGCCAAGAAAAATAATTATTTTTTAGATAATTCTAAATTCATTTTTGAATATTTCGAGAATAAAAAAAACATTAATAATACCGATACTTTATCAACTAACAAACCAACTCCCTCCAAAAATCAAATGCTTTTTAATTTCTTCAAAATTCAAAGCGATAATCAAGATACTAATGCGACTATTACCGAAAATAGAAACAAAAATATTGTTCAAAAATATCTCAGCAATATCGACGAAACCTTTATTGATATGAACTCTTTTGTTAGGTCCACTGATATATGCCAGCATTGTTTTAAGGGCGAATTGATTCCGCTCGATGACGAAGGCGTTCTTATTTGTAATGCTTGCGCCGTCAATATTCCGTATCTTATTGAAAACGAAAAGCCATCTTATAAAGAGCCACCCAAAGAGGTGTGCTTCTATGCTTACAAGAAAATCAACCATTTCAAGGAAATCTTGGCGCAATTTCAGGGAAAAGAAACCACACAGATTCCGGATGAAGTTATCGACCAAATACATTTACAAATCAAAAAGGAGCGGATTAGTTTGGAACACCTAACACATTACAAGACCAAAGAAATTTTAAAGAAATTGGGGTTTAATAAATATTATGAACATATCGCATTTATTAAAAACAAATTGGGCATTAAACCGCCTGTATTTAGCCCTGAACTAGAAGAAACCCTGTGCAACCTTTTTATGGAAACTCAGTCGCCTTATGCGAAAACTTGCCCCGATTATCGCGTCAACTTTTTGAATTACTATTATGTGCTTTTTAAGTTCTGTGAGCTGCTCGGAGAAGAACAGTATCTAGATTCGATTCCGTTGCTAAAAGACCGCGAAAAATTGATTGAACAAGACGAAACTTGGAAAAAAATGTGTGTCGAATTGGATTGGGAATTTATTGCGACGGTTTAGTTCCGCCTTTAAGAAAGGTGGAATTATAGGGCTAGTCCAGAAAGGTTAAGACCAATACCTAACCCAGTGCCTTGACGCGCGCTCACACCCATACTAGGAATATATGTATCTAAAATAGCAAAGGTTGCCGCGGCCGTTAAAGCCAGACATGCTATTTCCTCCAAATTCATGGACCTCTTAGGAATTACATATGCAGCCACTGAAACCATTAGGCCTTCCACAATATACTTGATCACTCGCTTAATAAGTTCGTTCGTGTTAAACATTTCCATTCTTTATATAAAATAAAAAGAAAATAAAAGAAAATAAAGAATATATTAATTAAATAAATTAATACTTAAACGAACTAACACAATTAAATATATAATGAGCGGAAAATCGAAATCCAATATCGCCAAAAAGTTGGCATTTGACCGAAAATTATCTAAAGATGGCTCTCCTAATCCTAAATATGTTGACTTATTGGATGTAGATAAACCGATTGCTGCACAAACATTCGGGTGTTTTTCCTTTATCACGCCGGAAAGAATTTTAAAGCAAAAGGAAATGTTCTTTTTTGAGGAATTCCTAAAGCAGTGGGAATTTTCTAAATCCATGGAAAAGTTTCATCAATTTATTAATTTCATGTCTTTTAAATATAAACTGAATTTCGAGGATGTAATGAAGGACTACGAGGGGTTTGTTAAGGAAGAGCGTGACAACATTATCAGATCATCGATTGACGATGATTACAAGACATTTATGGATAAAGCGGAGGATGATCTAGAAAAGCAATTCAATATTAAGTATAATTTCCAGACATCGGTGCGTGGATTTAAGTCGCGTGGCAATTTTGCGTCACAAGAAGAGGCGGAATTACGCGCTAAACTTATTCGAGAGGCGGACCCTAGTTTTGACATTTTTGTGGGACCGATTGGCACTTGGTTGCCCTGGGATCCTGAATCTTACAAGACTGGTCGCGTCGAATATATGGAAGAGGAGCTCAATCAGCTCGCACAGGAGAAGCAAAAGAACGAATCCGCTGCGAAAAACGCATTCGATACGCGCGTCAAGGAGACCAAACAGAAGGCAATTGATGAGAATAAGAAGAATGCGGAAAAGCATGGGAACATCTTGACGCAAGACATCGACCAAGAAGGCAATTTGGTCGGCGTCAGTGCGACCAGTCAGGAGAAGGCGTTAACAAGTGATACCATTTCTGTCGCGGACATTCGTTCCGAGCTATTCGACGGCGAGAACATTGTGGTAGGCAAGACTGATTACGGCCGATCGGAGCTTCTCAGTGGGCCTTTTTCTTTGAAGGAGAAGGATTTGGAGAAGGAAATCGATGCTTAAAGAATAGATATAAAATTGAAAAGAATTAAATAATTATATTAAACACAAACTAACATAATTATTATCAATGGAACAAATTCAAGAATATACAAATAATGGAAAATGGATTGCTATTACTACATTAATTTGGAATAAAGAGTTTAAACAATTAATTTTATCTTGCATGAATGAACCAGGCTTTATAATAAAATTTTCTAATCCGGAAAATTATTGTATTTATTGGATTAAACTAACAAAATTTATGGCAGAAAATTATAATGGAAAAACTCCCGAAAAACCAGATAAATTTATATTCTTATTATTATTAACATATCCTAAAGGTTACATTTTACAACTAAAAAGCTTTTTACAGCTTAAAATAGCATTCAATGAATTAGATGATGACCATAATAATAGCGATAATTCTGATTTCACTTGTATTTCATATAGACACGATGATGAAAATGATGGGTCACACACTTGTATATGTAGCCAAGGAATTGAACATGTTTATGAATTTGAAAATAACTTGTCAGGAGTTTGCTTTAATGTAGGTAGTGTATGTAACAAAAGACACCGGGTTATTAGTGAAAACGATGAGCAATATAAGTTAATGCAGCGAGCATCTAGAGACAGAGCAGATGAAATCAAAAATGGATGGCCTCAGGGATACAAAGAAAATCATCGAACAATTAAAAACCAACAAAGGGCTGAAAAAACAATAAATAAATCTCGTTCTAGTTCTAGTTCTAGTTCTGAATCTGAAATGGAAACTCAGAAATATACTATTAATAATAGATGTATTATCTGTCAAAAGGATAAAATTATATATAGCCCTTCTAACAGCAGTAGCATTAATGGCATTTGTTCATGCGTTCCGAATAAAATTAAAAAGAAGTCTAAAATTTTGAATAAACAAATTTTAAAGGAAATTAAAACAGTCTCTTGTTTAAATTGTAAGCAAGAGACTAGAAACCTTAAGGGTAATAAACTATGTACTGTATGCATTCAGATAAAAGATGCGTCAGTTTGTTTAAAATGTAATATTGATTTTACGGCACCTATAAATACAGATCCAAAATTTTGCCATGATTGTATTTCTACTGTTAGAAATTGTCTTGATTGCCGTGATTATATAATGTCTCCAGAAACTTACAAAACTAGATGTACTGATTGTTTTAAACAAAATAAACAATCTCAAAAACACATTTATATCGAATGTATCGATTGCGGCGACGATGTATTGATACCTGAATCGGAAAAAGAATGGAAGAAAACTTGCAGCAGTTGTTTTTTAAAAACCAAAGGAACTTGTGAAAATTGTTCTTCAAGTGTTAAAATATTAGTTGTTAAAAAAGAAGGACCTAATAAGGGGAGAAAATTTTATAATTGCGATACATGTAAATTTAAATGGGTTTAATTGGATTTATAATTTATATTTAAAATATAATTGTCTTTTTTTATTTACATATGATATTTAAAATTGAATTTAATTATCATAATATACTTAATGTATTATAAACAATGTGTGATTTTGTAAGAAATTTAGAAGAATTATCATATTTAGCAAGCGCTAAATGTAGGTTAGTTGAACATTTAATAAAAAATTATAAAGAAAATATTCATTATATTATTGAACGAAAAAAATTTAAAACAATAAAACAAAATGGAGGGCAAAATAAAATAACTTATCTTCTTACAGAAAATGCCTTTGAAATACTGAAAAATTCTTATAATTTAAGAAATAGATATATTGTAGATATAAGTGAAAATGTAAAACAAATAAATATTGGAATGTGTATTGAAAACCAAACAATCGGGTTTATTTCAAACGCATATAGTAATATGTTAAATGTCAAACGCCAATTTACTATAGGTAAGTATAGAGCAGATTTATATTTTGTTGACTATAGATTAGTTATAGAATGTGATGAAAATAATCACGATGACCGTGATACTGAAAATGAAAAAATAAGAGAAATATATATTATGTCATTGGGGAATAAAATAATAAGATATAATCCTAATGAAAAGGGATTTGATTTATCAAATGTATTAAGAGAAATTAACGCTGTGTTATTTAATAAATAATTAAAACCGCTTATTATATTTAAAAGCGGTTTATTCTTACCATTTGCTCTTTTTGACGGCGATTTTAGGTCCTTGCCCGCGTTTCTTCACATTATTTGGGTCATATTGCTCCTCTTCGTCTTCATCATTTAGCTGTTTAGACAGTTCCCAGAACTCTTTTGAGCCTAATCTGAAGTCATTGTGTGCGTCCGCTTTATACCAGAAGACCTGGTCCTGTAGTTTGTTAGATTTGGCGTTGTTATTTATTACCAAGCACTCGAAATTCTCTGTACATTGGTCCATTACCTGGCAAAATGACTCCAATGTCGGGAACATGCCTGCGTAATTTTCGTATATTCGCTTCCTATTCGCGATATAGGGTTCTCTCAAAATAAAAACATAATCTATATTGGTTCTTAATGCTGGTGGAATGCCTAGTGGATATTGCATTGTAATTATTAACATGACCTTCCAGTGTCTCAATTATACCATTTCATTCAGATATTTCCTTCTGAAATCATTAAATCCATGCTTTTTAAATGGGCACAGCACTCTCTCGAGTGGGTTTAGACTATATCTTAGGCTTTCATCGCGAGTGATTAACAAGCTCCAGCCCACTGGCATTTAGTCGTTGAACCGTCTTCATATCCTTATCATAACGGACTTAGAAGATTGGCTGCGGATTGTCTTTATATTATGCTTTTTTACTATACCTTATGCGGTTAACATAAGCCGCCATCCTAGTTTCCTAGATGGTTTAGTAGCATAATCCTAGCAAGATATCCCCGCAATTTGGAAGTGTTGCGTTCTTTTTTTAATTTAATTTAATTTAATTTAATTTAATAAATAGAACACTAGCTATTCTTTTGGAATAACTCTTAACGGCAAGCACTTTATGTTCGGTCTACGACCGTTCATGAATCACCGTTCATAAATAGGAGTCTCATTAATTTCTCCTTTGCCCAAGTGTTATCATATAAGCAGTCATCCATGATAACAAAAGTTCGAGGATCAATCGTAGATCTTTTAAACTGTTCCATCTCTTTTTTGATTTGTTTCAAAACTTGCCGCTGTCGCTTCAGAATGTTCTCGATGATGGCTGTATTGTATTCATTGTGGATGAATAATTTCGGCACCAGTTTGCCGTAAAAACCGTTCCCTTCTTCCGTCCCGGAAATGACGGTGCCGATAGGAATATCCTGATGATAATATAATAAATCTTTTACTAAAAATGATTTACCAGTGTCGCGGCGTCCAATTAAAACGACGACCGGGCCTTTAGATTCATTAGGCTTAAAACTGATAGATTTCATATCAAAACGTTTTAGCTCTAAATTCATTATTATACTATAACATATTTTAAAAAAAGGATATTATTTTACGCGATTTTAAATACTTATCTTTTGATTATCTTTATTATTTAGGCATTTTATTTAAGCATTTATTTAAGCATTTTATTTAAGCATTTGTTAGTTTATAGCTATTTCATTTATAATAAGTTAAATATAATTTATAATTTTATTTTTATTAGCTAATGGCAATAACTATAAATTATCAGAAGAGGAAGAATGTAAATCTTTTCAACAAATTTCAATCTAATCCGAATATTTCCTTATCTAAAGTACAAAACTATATACCTATTTACGACAAATTTTTTTCATTAAACAGCACCAATTTTAACGCTATTAATTTAAACCACATGTGGCATATTTCAGATATTAAGGATATCAAGGCCAAGCCCAAAAATAAAGATAATGGAGATGACGATAGAGATAAGGAGCATATTTACACATGTAAACTGAAAAATATAACAGAAGACGAGGATTTTGCTACGACTCAAAAGGTATTCATTAAAATGGCGCCTTTGTTAGATCCATTTAAATACCTAGTAGGCAAATATAATCATTCAGATGAGAATCTATTTAATTTGCCATCTGTTGATAAGAGTAAACCAGTTCATTTAAAGATAGAAGACTCTAACAATTCCTCCTATGTGGATGGATTTTTCTCCTTTTTAACTAGCGAGGTGCTACATAAATATAATTTTGTACACGGACTAGATTATTACGGCTCTTTTTTGGCTATTAAAAACGACTACAGAATCAATGTGATTGATGACATTGACTATTTAGTTCAATCCGAGTTTTTTAATAAGCAACAAAATACGCTGTTTACGGTAGAAGATTATTCGCATTTGATCCAGAGTCAAAGTATGCTAGAACCTAGTTTAAAGCCGTTAAATATTATGAATATTTCTCAGAAATCGAATTTATCTGTAAAATCGATAGACGAATCGATGTTTGAAAACATTTTCTCAAATGACGAAACAAGCACTTCGATTTCTTTAGATGATGTAAAAATGCTAAACATGGATCTTGTTGATATTACAAATTCTATTGATATTACGGATCAGAAAAAATCAGCTAGTCTTAAATCTGGTTCCACTTGTTCCTCTAGAACATCTCATACAAATGAGAATGATGTTGATAATATTGATGTTGATAATATTGATATTGATGAATTAGATTGTTCTAAGTCGTATTCTAAATCTAGTGGTTCAGAAACTAGGAGTCTTAAATCTGGAACAGATTCTGACTCCGATTCGGGCTCTGGAACGGAAAGTTCTTACGATTTAGAAGAAGAAAAATTATTTTTAACTCTTCAAAAATTCCCAGTTCAGGTTATTTGTATGGAAAACTGCGAGAGCACTTTAGATGATTTAATTATGAATACGGATTTAACTCATGACGAATGGATGTCCGCTCTTATGCAAATAATAATGACATTGATTGTGTATCAGAAATTATTTTCATTCACCCACAATGATTTACATACCAATAATGTCATGTATATCCCAACTAACAAAAAGTATTTGTATTATTTATACAAGAAAAAGTATTACAAGGTTCCGACCTTTGGAAGGATTTTTAAAATCATTGATTTTGGACGCGCAATTTATAAATTCGACAATAAATTATTTTGTAGCGATAGCTTTCAAACGGGCGGAGATGCGGTTACTCAATACAATACGGAACCCTATTTTAACGACAAAAAACCACGAATTGAGCCTAATTTCAGCTTCGACTTGTGTCGATTGGCGTGTTCTATTTTCGATTATATTATAGATGACATGGATAGCATTAAAAATATTAATAGTTGCGACCCAATTGTAAAATTGATGGTAGAATGGTGTACTGACGATAATGGGGTCAATGTTCTATATAAAAACAACGGAGCAGAGCGCTATCCTGAATTCAAATTATATAAAATGATTGCGCGATGTGTTCACAATCATAGTCCAAGTGCGCAATTAGACCGGCCAGAGTTTAGCAAATTTGTTATTTTAAAAAATGGTATTTCGAAGGGAGAACAAGTGATGGATATAGATGTATTACAGTCACTTGTATAAATAACCTTTTGATTGTAATTTATTTCTATTATTATTATAAATGTCATATGGATTTATAATAACAAGACATGTCAATTCGGAACTAACAAATAATTATTGGAATCAGTGTGTAAAGCTAATAAGAACTCACTATCCTTTAAAGAAGATTGTTATCATTGATGATAATAGTAATTATGCTTTTATACAAGCGCAACATGATTATAAAAATCTCGAAATTATACAATCAGAATATCCTAAACGCGGCGAGCTACTTCCATATATATATTTTTTAAGGTATAAGTGGTTCGACAGAGCAGTCATTTTGCACGATAGTGTTTTTATTCACAAAAGAATTCCATTTGAACGCATCGGCTACCCAGTGTTACCTTTATGGCATCACGCTTACGATAAAGATAATTTAGATAATTTATTAAGAATCAGTAGCAATTTGAAACATAATTTATATCTTAAACAAAGACTTAAAGGGTCGGAAATAAATATATTGGGATTAAACCAAGGTGAAAAATTCGAACTGTGTTTTGGAGCAATGTCATATATTCAATTAAGTTTTTTAGCGATGCTAGAAGCAAAATATGGAATTACTAATTTAATTCGTGTTATTAATAGCAGAACTGACCGATGCGGATTAGAAAGAATTATGGGATTACTTTTTTGGCAAGAATGTCCGAAATTAAAATATACACATTCGCTATTTGGTAACATATTAAAACATCACAAGGCTTTCAATTATCATTATGATGAATATTCGAATGATTTTAAAAATAAAAAAGCATACGAATCTTTCGTTAAGGTGTGGACTGGCAGATAAGCAGGGAACCAAGGTTCCCCTACGACCCCTCCTTTTAATATTCATAATTTGAAAATTATGTTAAATTAAATTTAGATTTCCCCGCCTCTTGCTCAATCACACATTCATCATAATCTTTATCATATTCATTCATTTGTCGATTATCTGGATCTAGATCTATATCCATAACAGGAACTACATAGTTAATAATTGTTAATCCTTTATATACATTATTATATACTTTTACAAGTATTTCATCATCAAATCCTAAACTTTTAGACCCTATAATTTGTAATAATTCATGAAAAATAATATTACAACGTTCTTCCTTTGTTGTTTTATTCCAAATTTTATTTGGAAATTTGTCTTTTAACAAATATATTACATCAGTAGCGCATTTTTGATAAGCCATATAAATAAATTATAAAATGTATTTATATTACTATTATTTAATTTATATTACTCTTTATAAAAGGAGGGGTCGTAGGGGAACCTTGGTTCCCTACAGTTGTTCCCCTACTAGAATGGAGGATTATCCGTAAAAGCCCCTGGACTTTCTATTACAGAAATATCTTTAATTACTGGGCTCAGTTGCTCCAAGATAAAGCTTCCAATAACGACAGAAACATACACGACCAATGTATCTCGAATCAATATCTTCAACGGCTTACTTTCCTTTTCAATATATTGCATCTCCAAAAATTTGGCGACAAAGAAAATAACGGATACAACTCCTGCTACTAAAAATATATTACTCATTTACAATATATTTTTACAATACAATTTTGAATTTAACGCGTTAAACAATAAACAATAAACAATAAACAATAAACAATAAACAATAATAAATTATGCTAAAACCTCTATCTCATCTAACAAAAAGTTTGGTTCCAGTTCCAGCGATTTTTCGCCAATTACATGCACATCTAAACTATTTAAATCAACCATTTCTTCTGAAATTTTCAAGATTTCGTTATCGTCGTCCGCATCGGCTTCTTCATCCATTTTCCTTTGAATATTTCTTAAATTACTTATTTCCTCTAAGCGCTCTAGAGTCTTTGGGGCGCTGATTAATTCTTCCTTTCCTTTTTCATTTACAGCCTGGTCTACATCGTTAAATTTAATCCCTTCTCCCTTGACTTCTTTGGCATCCTTTTTATCAGATTCGCCAATAAAAGCGGTCTCTCCTCTAGCATTTAATGCTTCGGTCTTTTCGACCACTTGTTCCTTGATTTCCTCGATAATATCGTCTTCCACCGTTTCGTCCATATATGCTTTCAAAATATGCTCGATTGGGATGCTCTCTCTAACCGCGTTCAAAATACATTCCTGAACAATTGTCTCCATTTCTCGATTATTTTTTTGTATTTGTAAAGGAGGTATATTGATTTCAAATAGATAAACATTTTTATATATCTTTCGCGCTACATTAATGTATGCTTTGTGAATGAAATCGTCTAATTTAGGTATATTAATGTCGATTTTTTTCTGTTTCTGACCAACACGCATCGCGGTCAATAGCTTTAGCTGAATTATATGAACACATGTTACCAATTCTTCTAAATATCCGCAACCGCTTCGATCAATAATTCGTTTTCGTTCTTGTTCTATAATAGTAGGATTCCATTTCGGAATGCGAGTAATCAGATTTTGAAATGTCATTAAATATTTCCCCATCTCTTCATTTACTTTACACAACTTCACCGACTCGTCGAATATAGATTTAAACCCCTCGATCACCAATGGCGTCAAAATAGTAAGCAATCTTGCGCCCCATTCATTCTTTGATTCATGTAACGAACTAACATTAAAATCGTCCATATTGTTATATGTAAGAATTAGAGGTTTTTTTTTGCTAGTTTTAACTCACCGTTATGTCGGCCTTAGTCGGCCTTAGTCGGCCTACTGGTTCTACCAATAATCAAATAAAGCATACAGCACATTTACAGCACATTTACAGCATGGGTTCAAAAGGTCTGCGAAGCGAAGACGGCAGTTCCCTTTACATAAAAGATATATTGTCTAACTTCGTTTCTACATCCAAAAAGACAAAGTTCAATATAAACAAGATTAATAATTTTTCATTTCTAAATTCTTTCTTTACCTTGTTAAACGCAACTAACAATTCATATCTTTTTATTTCCTCTAATTGAAAATTAACGACTTCCTCTAGTAACTTAATTATATCTAAAGCACTGTACCCCTTTTCATATAATTTGGTTGAAAACGCAATTAAATCTGTTTCCGCCGTTATCGGCTTTATAAGCTCCTTCTTTAACCACTCCGACTTTGTCTGTTTTACATTTGTTAGTTTAAAGGTTTCATCTAAGTTATATTTGTATAGATTTATAGTTTTCCCCTTGTATTCCGGTTCAGAAACATATATCTCGCAAAATCGCGACAAAATCGGTTTCAATAATTTATATTTGTCTTCTACAATAATAAAAAAACGCGTATTGTGACTAAATAGCTCGATACATCGTCTTAAAGCGGATTGCGCATCCATTGTTAGTTTGTCTCCATTCAATAATATTATGCTCTTGAATGTATTTCCTCCATTCGAATTAATATGCGTCTTGGCAAAGAACTTTAGTTCATCTCGGATAAATTTGATACCTTTTCCGTGCGCGCAGTTCACATACATTACAAAATTTTTAATCTTCTCCTTATTCCCTTCGTAAATTAAACTAACAAAATCATTTACAATAGTGCTCTTACCTGAACCAGATGGTCCATTAAAGATAATATTGGGAATTTTATGGATACTATGAAAGTATTCCAATTTGGTTTTGATATTTTCATGGATTGGTAAAGACATTGTTTATGCGTTATTAATATTAAAATAGTGTTTTTATATGTTAATATTACGAATTGGTTATAATGGTTGTCTTGTTGTCTTGTTATTTTATTGTTATTTTATTGTTATTTTATTGTTATTTTATTGTTATTTTATTGTTATTTTATTGTTATTTATTGTTAGTTTGATTTACGCAACGCTATTAAATGGAAACGCATATGGATTTGATTTTAGATTTTCTAGCAAACCTGGATCCATTCTGTCGCAGCCTGTGGTGCACTGATTTGTCAATGCGGGCGTGTGAATTTTCCCGTAAGTTTTAACCGAAGGTCCGCTAGGAATTACCGCACTTGGCGCCCACATTCGGTTATTTTCGCGGTCGCAATCCAACCTAGAATGCGACACATTCATGTCCGCATTAAACATGGCCATGTTTCCTTGATTCGTTCTCGACACAATGGACTTCTCTTTGGCTTCATTGTTAGTCTGTCTATAAACCGAATCATACTGTTTTGCGCCATGCTTGGTTCCAGCACCGCCGCTCGGGTTTATTTGGCAAAAGTCTGTCGTGGTATCGCGCTGATTTGTGATGGATTGTTGCTCTGTCACTTCATAAGCGCCGCCATTCACTTGATTTCCAATATAACCATTAGGTCGATACATGGTGGTTTCTTTAACCGTTGTGCCAGGTAAATCGCCTGATGTTAGCACATAATTGCCCGGCACTTCTCCAATCATGTTGCCGTAGACGCGCATATTCGACACATACTCTTCCTTTCTTACCGGCTTAAATATATCCATAAGGGGCGCAATAACGGCTCCAATCGCGCCTGAAAATCCGGAGCCAAATGTCTGCGGTTGCGGATTAGCACTTCTGCTATTTGTATAATTCGTGTGACTCTTTAAAAATCCTTCGCCATCCAAATGAGAACCGGTTCCAGCAGCATTCGAATGTCCAATATGGTTCGCGGCATCGAGCTGCATTCTTTTTGAGGCCTCGTGCTGCTTTGGGACATAACTCGCCGTTTTTAAGACCGCATTTGGTGTGCCAGTTAAGTGCGTTGTCGTTTCATTTCTATGCGATTGTTTGAGGACCTCTTCGGCGACAACACGCTGCGCCTTTTCAGCGCCTGTAGTTGTGAGCCATCGATCCTGTGAATTTATGAAAAAAGTATCAGGCCTGTTTTTCTCCACTTTTCCTAAAATGCCGATATTAGTTATCGCGGACTGGGCCGGACCTTGATGATTTAGCAGAGAATATTCCTCTTTGGGATTTGTCGCCACCCGAAGTTCATCCACGGTTTTCGGCAGCCATTGGTCGCGCGCTTCCATTCCGGAGTTGTAACCGTTAGAACCGTTAGCAGAATAACCTTTGTCTAAACCCGGACCAACTCGGACAGACTCGAATGGTTTTACCATATTATTTTTAATACCCGGGTTCACGCGAGACTGATAAAATTCGCTCATGTTGGGCGCGCCATTAGTCCACTGAACATTTTCCTGGGGTTTAAAAAGCGGAGCCTGCTCAATCTTCTTAAGTATTTGAGAGCCGGTTCCGGCATAATTGTCTAAAATGGTCTCGGCATTGTTATTATTATATGTCTGTCCGTGCGGTTTCGCGCCGTTAAATGGCACCATATTATTATGCCTAAATTGTTCGGAATTCATGTAATCGCCGGTTAATGAATAAACTTGCTGAATCGTATCGCCAACGGATTTGCCTGCTCTTTCTCGCTGTTCGTATGCGTTTTGATTGAAATACTTATCGGAGGCGGTATTGGGATTCGGGTATTCCTGGACAGTGTCGATGAGCTCTTTATTATTCATTATTGGATAATTTTGAGGCGCTATTTGAGTATTTGGTAAATAATTCGACTTTCTTCCCATGTTGTCGAAGTTCTCCTTTTTTTTGTTAGTATATCCCTCATTATATGCGTTTTTTGAAGTATCGTTATTTTTACTATTTGAAATCACATACATTCCTCCTAGTGCTATTAGTGGTATTGCTAATTCCATTATTATATTATATATATACTTTTTAAAAAAGTGCCTATATAATTTATATTTATTCTCTTGTCTCTTCTCTTGTCTCTTCTCTTGTCTCTTCTCTTCTCTTGTCTCTTATATCTTTTCACAAGATCCTCTTGCTCCACAAGTATTAGGACCTGCTATATATGTTCCCCTGGTTTTTTGTCCTGAAGAAAATTGTTTTATCGGAACCGTATAACCTTGGTCATTTAGCGGCACGCAATCAAATTCCCTTTTGAAATGCTTCTTCTCTAAAATGCGCGTGTCAATATAGTTGCCAAACTTCATCTCTGTATTTGATTGCGGATCATTTGGCAAAATATAGGCGTGATTTTGCTGTAAATCTCGAGCTGTCCACGCCGGCATTATCGCCCGCGACTGGTCTGTTGTCAAAAAAGTGTCGCAAACTGGATACGAAATGGGTGCTGCGTTTACGGTAAACCGCTTATAAGGATTGACACTCTTATTTGTTAAAGCGTTTACAGTATTCGGTACATCGCGATTTAATCGTTTATCTATTCCTAAAAGTGCGCTTTGAATATCGACACTTTCAGTCCACAAATTGGCGCCCCATTTTTGCGGAATTATTTGTGGATCTAAAGCAAAACATGGTTTGTCGCCACCGTTGCCAGGCACATCGATAATCCAACGACCTTGGTCAGTTTGCTGCTGAAGTTGTTTTGTTATTCGACACGCATCGTCGTGAAAACGGGTAAATGCCATTATTATATATACATTTAGAAAAGGTTTATAACCCTATATTTAAATTTTAATTGTTTTAATTATTTTAATTGTTTTAATTATTTTAATTGTTTTAATAGATTTAATAGATGTGATTAAAAGGTTACACCAATCGATCTAAAAGCCACTATCCAGGTGTTTGGATCACTATCACTGCAAATTAGATTCGCTAATTTATATTTTAAAGGAAGTGTAATACTGCTGGAAATAGTTAATGTTTCTGTATCTATAAATGCTCCTGTACCAACCGGGATTAATATTACCAGACCAGATAAAGCGGAAGCATCATAATAAGCACAATTATTCAATGTTAAATCTCCCAAAGATACCGAAAATGAAAAGGACCCGCCAAAATATATATATGGATTAATATTATATACAGCAAATACAGGGCCGTCAAATCCCGAATGAGTTCCCGATAGATTTCTTATAGCACTTATGATGTCGGTTACTATGCTTACTTTAGCAACGCGGAAAATATTTGTTAACAAACCAGTCTCCGTTTGAGTAAAATATCCGCCAATAACTAGGGTGCCCGCTGTGTTTACAAATAAACTAGTTACCTGATCATTGAAACCAATATCTGTGATAAAATTAAATTGACCAAATAGACTATTTGAAATATCACATTTTCCAATATAATTTAATAACTTCCCACCTCCTGTTAAAAATTTACCTCCTAAATATATATGTTGAGCATCAATCGCCAAAGCATTTACAGTATCATTTACACCATTTTCGCTATTTGATATAATCGGATACCATAATTCATCAGCAATATTCCATCTAACAAACTGAAGCGCTTGTGTTGTCGATACATTTTGAAATTCTCCACCTGCGTAAATATCAGTGGCTGTGTAGACCAATGCTTTCACAATTCCATTTAAATCTGGTATTCTCGAATTCATTATGTTCCAACCTAAATTAAAAGTAAAATTGTAATCCCAATAAACGACATTATTTCCGTATTGAATATTTTGCGTCGATAAAATCGAATCATAATATGTTTTAGTAAATAATCCACCTGTTACAATAATAGGAAAACCTACCCTACCTTTATCCACAGAATATACAGGTCCATTTGTTCCGTTTGAATTACTACCATATCCAGTTGCCGGCAGCGCGTCAAAAGCATATGAAGATAAAGGATCCGCGGACGCGATATATTTAACTGATGTAAAGACTCCGGCAACAACTGTAGTCATCCCTGTAAAATCTCCGCCAAAATATAATAACCCCACTGGATTAATATTATCATAAGTAATGCATCTAACTATACCATTTACATCATTTGAGCCTAAATTATTCCAATTATTAGAACCATCGACTCTTGCTATGTAATTTGCGGAAACTGGGCTTAAAATATTAACACTTGTAAAATTACCTCCAACAATCATTTCACTATTACATTCCTCTAGTGCTAAAACATAACTATTTGCTCCGCCAATATCAGCCCATTTATTATTAGCAGGATTCCATGTAGCAATTCTTGCTGCTGATATAGGAGTTCCTCCTACGAATTCAACCGCAATGAAATCTCCACCTACATATACTAATTGATTGAATGATGCCATTTTAATGGCTCTGACGATATCATTCGTTCCTTCACCGCCCGATGAACCCGGTAGAGCAAACCAATTTGAGGTATCCCAAAACGCGATATTTGATGCTATTGTGAAATCGGCGCTAATAAAATCTCCTCCAGCATATAATCTGTTATAAATCGGGTCCCAATCCAACGCATAAATCGGACCACTGAATCCATTGGAGGTGATTTCGACCCAAATTTGACTATTCGCATCCCATTGCGCAATATTTTTCGTATTTAACCCGGCCGCGCTCGTGTAATTTCCACCAACATATAATAATTGGCTATTAGCATCATATGCTAACGCATATACAATCCCATTAACTCCATTTAGTTTTATAGTAGAGTCTGTTAGCGCAAACCATTGCTGCTTTCCAACAATATATCTTGCTATATTATTTGCGGTTATTCCACCAGCGCTTTTAAAATCCCCACCTACATAAATAATGTCATTACCATCATACACTACCGCATACACATGACCAGATACTCCGCTAGGATAAACTCCCGTACTGTCGTTTTTATTATTTAAATAGGGGAGCGGATCCCATGTCTGAGCCGATGCTCCTTGGTCCACATAATAAGATATATTATTACTACTTATGATGCTTTGCAATTCGTATGATTTTTTATGACATCCCGCGACAATTATACCCGGATTATTTAAATTATTTACATATTTTATAGCCTTAATTGTATTATCTACTCCATTTCCTAGTGAATTGTAATATGATTCGTAAGTGGGTATATTATTATTTGGAAGTGGAACCCATGTAATTGGGGAAGAAGTTGTATCTGTTATAGCTAGATGATTTATATTTACTGGAATTATGCTAGCATCTTGTGTAAAACCTCCTCCAGCATATAAATTGGTTCCATTTAAATATAATGAGTATACTATATTATTAAACCCTGTAACCCCGACCAATGTTCCAAACCATGCATTCGGAGTCCAAATCGCAAAATATGCTGCCGCTATAGTTCCAGTAGCCACATTTAAAAAATCACCTCCGACAAATATATTAGTTCCATCGTTTGTTATCGCATATACCGGTCCACCAGTTCCTTCATTTCCAGAACCATCTGTTAACGGCGACCATGTATTCGGAGTCCAAAAAGCTATATTGGTTGCCGTAACCGTTGTAGAAGCTACATTTGAAAAACTGCCTCCGACAAATATATTAGATCCATTGTTTGTTAGAGCATATACCGGTCCATTTGTTCCTTCATATCCAGAACCATATGTTAACGCCGACCATGTATTCGGAGTCCAAAAAGCTATATTGGTTGCCGTAACCGTTGTAGAAGCTACATTTGTAAAACTGCCTCCGACAAATATATTAACCCCGTCTGTCGCCAATGCGTATACTGGTCCATTTGTTCCTTCATTTGTAGAACCATCAGTCAATGGTTCCCACACATAAGCTACAGTGTCCCATCGCGCTATATTTGACGCAGTAATATTACCAGAGCATACTCTTGTAAAATCTCCCCCAACATAAAGCCAATTTCCAACTAATAATAAGGCGTATACTTGACCATCGGTTCCTTCGCCATAATTAGTTGGTCCAGTGCCTACTGTTCCTGATAATGCTTGCCAAAATTGGTTATTTAAATTATAGCGCGATACATAGGAAGCCTGAATTCCTCCTGCGGTTGTATAATTTCCGCCTAAATAGATATAATCGCCAACAGAGTCCGATTCTACCGCATTACATGACAAATCTAAGAAAATTGGATAATAATCGACTCCATATAACATAGTGGATGCGGATTGTATTGGAGAAAATACATTTTTGGTAGGAGAATATTTCGATATAAATGGCATTCTTTTTTGAAAAATCCCGGAATTTGTATCATAATTAAAATTGCCACCAATTACTAAATCGGTTGCTCCGGGGTAATAATTTATTGCGTTTACTTGTTTATCTAACCCTGGACTAACACCCGAGCCCACAGGAATCCATTTATTAAAACCGGGAATAATATAAGTATGATATACAGAAACATTGTTTAAGGGCGTCGTTATCGCATTATCATATTGAAAATCACCACCAATATATTGTTTATTTGGTCCAGTTGTCCCAGTATTATTAAAGGTTGAATATATAGTCTGACCAGATTGTATTCCATTAGAAAAATTTTGTATATATGTTCCTGTAGAACCTACCTCTACTATACCAGAACATGCATTACTATCATAATCACTGTATACACCAGCAAGAACCACATTGGATGAAGATGACCCTGAACTGATTGAATAAACTATTCCGTTGGTTCCTCCTGCTGCTGCGGTTCCTAATGGATAGTAATCAAGAGGGGGGATGAAATCAATATTATTTATATAGGTTCGCTGTTCTCCTGCCGTTATACCCGAAGCAACTATCCAAGGAGAGGAAGGCACAAATATAGTAGATATTCCAGGGTTTCCTATAAGGCCTTGCATTCCTGTTGCGCCTTGTACTCCGGTTGATCCTGTTGCTCCTTGTACTCCGGTTGCTCCTTGTACTCCGGTTGCGCCTTGTACTCCGGTTGCTCCTGTTGCTCCTTGTACTCCGGTTGCTCCTTGTACTCCGGTTGCTCCTGTTGCGCCTTGTACTCCGGTTGCTCCTGTTGCG
>Ga0209086_10001046_pt1 | contig 22787 bp, 33 predicted proteins | sample M_130207_XF_Meta_FD_187312 | JGI IMG/M metagenome (GOLD analysis project Ga0209086, IMG submission 187312) | Freshwater microbial communities from Lake Montjoie, Canada to study carbon cycling - M_130207_XF_MetaG (SPAdes) (version 2) | ecosystem: Environmental > Aquatic > Freshwater > Lake... | reverse complement strand
GGCTCTGGCAACATCATCTATGGCGAGTTTGACAGCTACACGGCTGGAACTGGCAAGGTGATCGGCTACATAGCTGGTTAATTGTATCAGCAGTCAACTCGCTAAAGGTTCCATCCCTTGGCGAGTGATTGCATTGTAATTATATGCCAAGACTATCTTTAGGCTTGGGCGTGCAAGCCGTTAGTAAGGTTAAGAGTGGCGCATCAGCAGGACCTCTTGTTGTAGCCACCACAAACGCAGTTAATATATCTGGCAATAATATCGTTGTTCCAACTGGAACATATACAAAAGTTACATCAATAATAACAAGGGTCGCTGGATCTCTTATCAGCGATAAAATGTTTATAGCTACTGGCTTGGTCTACTTAAAAGAAGCTGGATATGGAGATGGCGATTATCCGACCTCGCCATACGGACATATTCTTATTCCACCAAACACAACATTCACAGCAACATTTTTTAATCCACTTCCATCTGAAACATTTTGGAGGGCTGGTAAGGTTTATGGTCTTTCAGGCGAGACAGATGATTTTCAATTTGTTAATTCAAGCAATAATTCATCCACAGATGAAACAATAATCCCCACCTCTGGCTGGTCTCCATCCATCACCATCACTGCTGTTTGATTTTATGCCAAGATTATCTCTAGGTTTAGGAGTCCAGAACTTGCGAAGAATTAAGATTGGAGGATCTGCTCCGTTCTCACCATCCGATTTATCTGGCTTATCCATGTGGCTAAAGGCTGATGCAGGAGTTACTTTATTAGGCTCAAATGTAACAGCATGGGCAGATCAGAGTGGGAATGGAAGAAACGCAACACCAGTAGATATTAGCCCTACCTATAACTCTTCAGACTTAAATGGAAAACCAACCATCAGCCTATCATCGGTAGCTGGTGGAACAAACAAATCTCTTCAAATTAGCGGAAATCCGATGGGAGCTTCTGGAGCAACAGCATTTGTAGTTAACTATGTTGATCCAGAAGTATTTGGAGATAATGCAAACGGAGCGTTGCTCGGTAATTTCGGAAGTGCAGCGGATGGCAGTCATTGGCCTTTTGGCCTTGCAAATTCAGTTTATGATTCTTTTGCCACTGACTCAAGGAAAGATGATTTAGGGCTACCAAGCGGAATTACAAGCTGGAACATTTGCTCCGTTTATTCTCAAAATAATGATTGGAAGATATTTTGCAACGGAACAGAGTTTTATTCTGATTCATCAAATGTTTATTCAAATGCTATTGCAAATGATACGAGTCTTTATATTGGAATGCAGAATAACGCTGGAAGTGATCAGATTTTCAAGGGGAAAGTTTCCGAAATTGTATTTTATAACAGAGTTTTAACAACACAACAACGCCAGCAGGTAGAGGCGTATCTAAACACTAAATATGCGATTTATTAGCCTAGCCTTATCCTGCATAGCTTTATCCTCCTGCTCGCCACGCAAGGTTGACAATAACCCGCTTCCTGTATATTCGGATATGGGGGCAGCATCTGACCTAGGGGCAACTAAACCATGAGTCTTGATGAGGTAGCGGATCTTAGAGAGAAAGTCTCTAGCGTGTCAGAGCGTTTGGTTCGCATGGAAGAACGCCAGATTACGTTGTACTCGAGTGTTGAAAGGTCACTTGCTTTCCACGGAGATGTTGCTAATAGATTAGGTGCGCTTGAAACCTTAAAGACGAAGGTTTTGGCTGTAGCTGGAGTCGTTGGGCTGGCCTGCTCAATGGCGTGGGATGTCCTCAAAAACCGATTTAATTGATAGGGAGATAATACAATGGCTTCATTTACCGCAGGAACAACCTTTGTTGACGGAGTAGCAAATGACGTAACAGCTGCCAAGCTAGGTGCGCTAGTTACCAATGCAACCCCAACCTCTGGGCTTATCCAGGATCGTACCGCTGAGACAGTTGTAGCTACAAACGATACCCTTCTAATTGGTGATGCCTCTGACTCGAATACGCTCAAGCGCATGACAGTAGCTAACGTAATGAAGGCCGAGCTTACTGGAACGATCAATACAACGGCAGGGACGATTCAGACTTTAACTTCATCTACGGCAACAATTACTACTGGTACTGTGGCTACGCTCAATAGCACTACTGGAACGATTACAAACCTTAATTCCACTACTGGAACAGTAGCTACGCTCAATAGCACTACTGGAACGATTGCTACGCTTGTCGCAACTGGAACGATTACTGGATCAACAAATATAATGAATGTTGGAAGCGGACAGATTTACAAGGATTCAAGTGGCAATGTTGGGATTGGGACTACGAGTCCTCAGACAAAACTTCACATAGCAACTGGCGGCGCAATTCAATTTGATCGTCCAGACGGAACCAATCAGTTTAGATTGGGTTATACTGCAAACGACACGGCTCTTAAATTAAATTTTAATGCAGGATCAGCACTCGCTGTTGTTGATTCAAGTGGCAATGTTGGGATTGGTCTAGCAAGTCCTGAGGCAAAAATTCATGTACAAGGTGCTGGAACAACATCTGGTAGTTACACAAACGGAGATGCTGACGGGCAAGCCTTGTATCTTCAGGATACAGGAGCATCTCAAGGGAATGGTGGTCAAATACTTTTTGGGGCTTCTTCAGGTATATTTGCAGGAATTAAAGGATTTCTTGACAATGGAACTGGACCCGCTGGAAATTTGATACTCCAAACAAGGACAACGTCTGGAAATGTATTGGAACGCCTCCGTGTTGATTACAAGGGCGATGTTGGTATTGGGGTAACAGCACCAGTCAATAAACTGGAAGTTGTAGGCTCCTTTGGCCGTGGCGCGCCAGTCACAAAGACTGCTGACTTTACTTTGGCCGCAACTGAAAATTGGATTATTGTAAATAAGGCCACAACAAGTTGTACGGCTACGCTTCCTGCTGCCTCGTCATGGACGGGCAGGGAGTTTACAATAAAAACACTTCAAGCTCTTACAGTTGTTTCAGCGTCAGCAAATGTTGTTCCAATAAACGGAACAACGGCTGGAACTGCAATTCTTCCAGCAGCCTCTGGATCATGGGCTACACTTGTTTCTAATGGAACAAGCTGGGTAACAATGGCATCATAATATGGAATACAATCTAAACATCAAGCAACTCCGAGCAGCAAAAGAATTGGACAACAAGCAAGACTTTGTTGTTGAGGTTGATTGGGAATACACCGCAACCGAAGGTAGCGCAACGTGCGCTCGTTATGGAACATCTTCATTCTACCAACCAAGCAGTTCATTTATTCCATTCAATCAACTGACTGAAGATGTTGTGAAGTCTTGGGTTACTTCCTCAGTTGACATTGCTGGACTTGAAGCAAGCCTTTCCGAGCAAATCAACGACATTCTAAACCCCCAAGTTTCAGTTGTTCCTTTCCCTTGGAATAACTAAATGACCCTAACCGAAATCGCTCAGTACGCAGGCGAGAAGGTTGGCAAGACCGACTCGGACACGCTTACCTTTCTGCAAAAGGCCGCAAGCTTGGCTTATCGGCGTGTATGGGACTTTGCCCCTTGGCGCGAGACTGTAACCAACTCCACCTATTCTGTTGGCACAAGCCGCACAATCACGCTTGGCACGAATGTAGAAACCCCTCTTTCCGTGGCTTACAATGATGCCGAGGTTGATCCTGTTGATTTGGCCACCATTATCAGCCAAGACCCAGGCTTGCTATCCGATGAGCGAACAGGCGATCCAGATACATACCATTTCACAGGTCGAAACAGCAGTGGCGTTGCAGAGCTTGACTTGTATCCAAGGCTTGCAACATCTGGAACAATCCCACTGCGAGTTATTGAAAAGTTAAAGTGCATCACTCGCTCCAACTATATCGTTGACTTTCCTCCGTCCAATGACGCTCTTGGTGACGAACTTCGCCTACCCCACGTTCATCACTTGGTTCTTGCCTTAACTCATGCAGATGCACTTGAGCGTGAGCGTCAGTATACAAAGGCGCAGGTAATTACGCAGGGCGCGAACTCCGATCTTGCAGCCATGGCTAACTATGAGTTGAGCCAAGTTGGGGGCGTTAAACAGATTACTCCGCAAAGCCTGGGTGAATTAACAATAGAAGAAATGTTCTCGGCTTAAAAGTAAGGCTTTATGCCTCTCTACATAGACACAACAGACGATGTATTGGCTATAGCTGGATCGCCCAGCTTTGAGGGTGGGCAGGCTTCTGGCATTTCCCCAAGTTCAATTGGGAATAATCAAGCCAGCGATATTTATAACATGACGATCAGTCCGTCTGGGAACCTACAGACCAGGCAGGGAATTGAAACGGTATCAACAAATGTATCAAGTGGTTCAGCAATTCAAGGAATGCATTACTTTGATACGGCAAATTTTGAAAGAATTATTGTAGCCTGCAATGGAAGGCTCTCTCAAACAACAAGTGCAACAAGTTTTGCAACAACTGCTGGCACTGTGACAAGCGGTGCTGTTCCAGTTAATTTTACCCAATTTAATGAGAGGCTTTATTATACGGATGGCGCAAGTTATATTTATTTCACAAATGGAACAAATTATTACAGGCAAGGCACAAGCGTTCTTTCAATTACAGTTACAAACGATGGCTCTGGCTACACATCAGTACCAACAGTAACAATTGCAGCACCAAGCCTAGGTTACGGAACAACGGCAACAGCAGTTGCATCAGTTGTCTCTAATAAAGTATCAGCCATTACTATTCCTGGTGGTTCGGCTGGATCTGGATACACTTCAGCACCTACAGTTACAATTACTGGAGGAGGTGGGTCTGGCGCAACAGCAACAGCCAGCGTGTCTGCTCTTTCGCCTGCTGGCCTACGTTTAATCAGAAATTTTACAAATAGACTTTTTGCAGTAGGAACTGGAGATAATCGAAACACGCTTTACGCATCAGATATCCTTGATGCTGAGATATGGAAATCGACAAATAGCATTGTTGTCGGTGGGAATGACGGAGAGGACATTATTGCAATCCAGCCTTTCTTTGACTATGAACTTCTAGTTTTCAAGCCAAACAAGATTTATTTAGTAACCGCAGACCCAACCGCAACTACAGCGTCTGGATGGACGGTAAGGCTTATTAACGATAAGATTGGATGTCAGGCTGCTGCATCTGCAATCTTCACAAACAAGGATGTGTTCTTTTTGTCCAACGATGGGATCAGAAGCGTTGTCAGGTCTGCGGCTGATGATTTCTACGCAGTCGGACCAACCCTTACCGAGCCAGTAAAAAACATTATTGCAAGAATTAACCGAAGCTACATAGGCGATGCCAACGCAGCGTTCCATAACAATAGATACTATCTATCTCTTCCGCTTGATAATTCAACAACCTGCAATTATGTGCTTGTTTACAACACGCTGTTTGGTTCATTTGAAGGCTTATGGTCAATAGCTGCAAGCGCGATGACAAAGACAAACTTTTCTGGTGGTTACTCAACAAACTGCGTGAAGCTTGCGATTGGTAGCCCGACAGGGCAAGTTGGACATCTTTACGATTACCTTGACCCAGACCTACAGGGCGATGGCAATACCGAGTTTAAGGATTATGGGACATCCTATACGTCATACGTTGTGACCAAGGCGTATGATTTTGATGACAAGATTTCAAAGAAGTATGGTTCGCACTATGAGATGGAATACTATTACTCAACGGCTACTGGATGTACGATAGGAATGAAGCGGGAGACAGACTCCCAATATGTGACACTTGGAACTGGTGTTGACACATCGACTCCAGGGGGGTTGACCCTTCCATTTACGCTTCCAGCCACACTTTCGGCTCAGACCTACAATTTTAGGGCTGATAGTTTAAGGTCTTACCAGAAGTGGCGTAATATGAAGTTTAAGATGGAGGCTCCAAGCAGGAAACTTTCTATTAAGCAAATTATGCTTGCAGCCAACCCCGACACCATTGAGGTGCAAAAGAATATATGACGGCTGTTGAGTATATTGAGCAAAGCGGTGTTCCAGAGTCGATGTGGCCTAACCTTGAGGCTTGGTACGGCTGGTTTGAGAAGCAGGGCATGGTTGGCATTGTGGAGGATAAGGATGGGATTGCTGGGGTGGCTTTGGCTAGGTGCATAAAGGATGGACAAAAGCCTGACCATTATGTGCATAGCGAAGACGGTGAGAATGTGTTTGTTGATTTGACTATCTCCTCAAAAGGTGCTAAATCCTTACGATGCTTGCTGTTCCTCCTTTGGGAGAGATTCGGTCCTCGCAAGCGGATCACCTTTAATCGTTCTGGTAAACCAAGGAGTTATTGCTATATGAGTTTTATGCGAAAGGCTAGGGTCTAATATGGGTGGCTCACCATCTATTCCTTCACCGCCCCCACCGCCCGATCCGTCAGCGGTAGCGCAGGCTAATGCAGAGGCGTATAAGAAGAATATTGATACTTATATCGAGAAGTCTCCAGAGCTTGCTGCTCTTGAAAATAAGCTTCGCGTCCAGTATATGCCTCAACAGCGAGCGTTGGAACGCCAACTTGCCGCACTAGACCAACAGGCAGGCGTGCAGGCTGGGATGCAATTAGAGCGTCAGTACGGCCCACAACGCACCCTAGAATCTCTTCGCAGGCAATATGAGACTAGCCCACAAGCGTATGCCTTGAATCGCGGATTGGGCGATCAAATGACTAGGCAGTTCGAGCGTCTTTATGGCACATCGCCTTATGCCTCAATTGAGCAGAATGTAGCGTTTAATCGCCAGCCAGGACCAGTTGATTTTTACGGCACGATTGGCACGAACATTGGTAGTCCAAATTTAACAGTTGGGACTAAATAAAATGGCGCAATTTACTGATATTTTTTCGCGGTATCCAGCAAAATACAGGGTTAGTCCTAGTGGGGTAGTTGAAACTTTGACGCTTTATGGAGATGGGAATGAAAACGACCGAAGGGATTACGATAAGGCTAAAAAAGATTTCCCATACACAAATTTATTTGACGCTCAAAATGCGCTTGCAAAGCAACAACAAACCAACATTAAAAACCTTCAAGACACATACGAAAAGCGTCTTGCCGATGTTACTAGTCAAGAAAACGCAAAAACTGCTGCTGCAAGCCAAATTGCTAACCTAGCTGGAACTGGACTACAAAACAATCTGCAAGCTTCTAATATGCTTTACACTGGTGGCACACCGAACTTTAACCAGCAAACTGGCACTTACAACGCAGTTGCTGGTGGCATCCAGCAGTTGGCTCAGGCGAGAACAGATCCAGTGCTTTTAGCTCTTTCGGCTGAACGCAATTATGGTGCTTCCCCGCTTGCATCTAAATTAAATTTTCAAGTTTCAGACGCCCAAATACTTAATGATTATAATACGGCCAAATCAAATCGCTATAAAAATGTGGTTGATCTTGGCAATACTCAGGCGGTTGGGATTCAGGAAAGACTGACAGCAGCAGAGAAACTTCTTGCCACTCTTCCAGCCAATAGCGCGCAGAGGACTGCCAGCCAAGTTTATGTAGATGGATTAAAGAAGGATTTGACAAGTGTGCGTAGTGCAGTTGCAGATGCAACGAATCAAATAAAGAATTTCAAGCCCATTGCCGCTGGCTCACCCGAAGCAGCCAAGGAAATTACTTCCTTTAGGTCTTTCTTGCAGTTACCCGAAGAACGCGCCAGCCAGCAACTCCGCCAGATTGATCCAGAGTCTTACGACACATCGGTTGCCCTTGGTAGAAAGTATCGCGAGACGGCGACTGCGCCTATTGGTCAAACTCAGAACGCACAGACTGAGGCGTTTAGAGCAGAACTTGAAAAGGGTTATAGGGATTATTCTAAGTCACCAATTGGCGCGACAACCACAGCCGAAACTGAAGCATTGCGTAGGAGGATTGAGGGCGAGGCGATGTCGCAAATCTCCCTTGGCGCGCAATTGGGAGCAGAGGAACAAAGGCAATACCAGCAAGCCGCGCGGGCTGCTCAGACTGCTCGCGGCAATATCTTTGGTGTTGCCCCTGCGGTCGAGGAAGCAGTCACAACTGGTCGCGCTGGTGAAGAAAGAAAGCTCGCTCGCTACGGCGCGGCATCTCAATTCTTATCCTCTGGTCAAACAACTGGAGATGCGCTGGCTAGGGATGTACAATTAAGAAACGCGCTTCAGCAGTCTAAGCTTGGTGCTGGTGGTCAATTCCTAACATCTGGTCAAACCATGTCTGATGCTCTTCGTGGCGATATTGCCTTTAGGGATGCGTTACAGCAGAACAGAATGGGCGCGGCGGCCAACTTCGTTGCTGGCGGACCTTCTGTTTACAACCTTGCACAAGCAAGAACGGCTGGACAACAGAATGCGTTCCAGAACTACATCCAAGCCAATCAAGCATTACCTGGTGGATTTAACCAACAACCGTCTACGGCTGCTAACTTCTATCAGACAACAAGCCCAGAGATTCCAGTTGCGCTTACCAATGCGTTTAACAATCTTTATAGCTCGCTGGCTGGGTATCAGGCCAATACCTATGGCGCACAGGTTGGGGCAATTTCTAGGCAACCGAGTGGAGCATCGCAGTTTGCTCAGATTGCTGGTGGAATTGGCAGTCTTCTTAGCCCGCTTAAATTCGGATAAAGGATAATTTATGGACAGAGTATCATACGGACCATTAACGCTATTTGAAAGCGATGCATACAAGCAGGCAAAGGCAATGAAGGCTGAAGAAGATGCGTTAAAACTTCAGAAACTTCGCATGGATATTGCAAAGAGCCAAGAGGAAGCCGATATGTCAACCGCAATTGGAAGAGCGTCAAAAGCTGGTGATATTGCCGCATTTCTTGAGCAAGAAAAGCAAAAGGATGTTGGCATTCCAATTGGCGAGGAAATGGGCGCAAAGATGACCGCCAAGGGCGGACCGAGCATACTTGAAGCAACCAAGATGCAGGGCGAACTTGATGTTGAGGCAAGAGCAAGACAAGCAAGAGTTGATGCCGCAAAGAACTACCTTGCTGGCGAGAAATCTTTGCTTCCTTCTGCCGACATAAACCTTGGCGGGGTGAAACGCACTGTTCTTGCTTCAGAAGTTGGTACTGCTGGAGCAGATGTTTATAGTCAAATTTATCGTACCCAAGTTCCGCAAGTTGCGGCAACCTATGAAGCAGAGGGTCAATCAAGAGATACAGCAATTAAAATGGCAAGTGCTGATGTAAGAAGTAAACTTACTGGGGCAGCGGCAAGCGGAAAAATTCCTCTAATAGCTGCAAATGGAAATCCAATTTTTGTTACTGTACCTCAAGCTATACAACTGCTAGATTCTGATATAACTCCTCAATTTATGAAGAATCAGCTGAAAGATGCTCTTGAGGGTAAGGTTGAACCACAAGCTGCAAGCTGGATTAAAACAAGACTAGGCAGATAAAATGGCTGAAGCCCTAGAGCTATCATCAGCCAATCGTATTAGGCAACTGGCAGGCATGCCAGTAGAAGCAGAACCACCGCCAAAGCCAGAAGAACCCCCAGCGTGGAGCGAGATCAAGGCTTCAGAAGACTACAAGACCCTTACCTATCCAGAGCAGGTTGACTTGGCTCGCCAATGGGGTACGGAAACCAAACAATACGCATCCACACTTCCAGATTACACGCCAGAACAAGATGTTGAGATTGATGACTTCGTAAATAAAGAGGCTGTTGATGTGCCTTCTCAGGTCGGCGCAAAGGCAATAGCTGGTTTGGCTGGTTTTGGAAAAGGCGTGGGAGCTGTTGGTGGCGGATTGCTTGGTGGAATTGGTGGCGCGGCTGTAGGCGGACCAGTAGGGGCTGTCGCTGGAGGTGTTGCTGGATCAATTGCTGGCGCAGAATTGGCTGATGTTGCGTTAAGAAACTTCCCCTTGGGAAATGTTCCAAAAAAAATAGAGGTATCTAAACAAATTGCTCCAGGTTATGCCACCGCTGGCCAGTACGCGCCAGAGGTTGTGATGGGTACGGTTGGCGCGAAGCAATTAGTCCAAGCTGGCAAGACATTGTTTCAAGAATTAGGCGCAAAGAGAGCAGCGCAGGAACTGGGTAAGACCGTAGCCACGGGGGCTGGGATAGGTGCTGGGGTTGGAACGGGCGTGAGGGCAGTTACTGGAGGAGAGGTTACGCCTAGCACAATCGCCACAGATGCCTTATTCGGTGCGGCCTTTGCTGGGCTGGGGAGTGGGTCAAGGATTAAGGGGTATAACCGAGAGCAGGCGTTGTCGTTGAATGAAAGGGTTAAATCTGGTAATGCCACAGAAGCGGAGTTTAGGGATTGGAATGGCATACTGGCCGAAGCACAAAGAACACAGGCAAGGGGCGTAGCTGGAGCAAGGCGCACTGAAGTAGAACTAGGTGGACGCAGGGTATTAGATAAGACTGAACTTACCCCAGGCGAACAGCCGCAAGTAACGCCACAACCTACCGCCGAGCTACCCGCGCCTAGACCTGTTGTGCCAGAACTACCCGAAGCTGGTGTGCGCGGAATTGTCCGTGGCACACAAGCTGACACGGCTGCGATGCAACGGCGAGGAATCACCACTCCGATGCAGGAAAGCTTGGTCGATTTAAACGATCCAGTGCCGAAGACAAACGTATTTACAATTGAATCCCAAGGCATCAATCGTGAGGCTATTATTCCAGACACGCGCGGACTGCAAGGCGAGATTGTACGAGAAGGTCCAATTGTCACGCCAAGGACACAGTTGCCTAGTGGAGAGAGGTTGGCGTTGCCAGCGGAGGGTGAAGCTTTACCAATACAAGAAGTTGAATCAAAGCCAATTATTCAATCTGAAAAACAAGGGCAATCTGTTATGCCTCCTATTGTTTCTGGAATGATTACAACGGCAAGGCAAGCTGCTGAAGACTTCACAAAAAGAATTTCAAATGTTAAATACGCGCCCTATGTTGAAGGTCAAAAGCGTGAATCAATTTTGTTTGATTTAGATGGGAAGCAATACAAGGCTGAATTAAAAGGCAGAAATAAAGATTTCATGCTGGGTGAGAATGCAAATGCAAATGCAGGTTTAGCATCTAGGGCATTCTTGGATGGAGATGCCATTGAAATTAAGGGTAAGACAACCATTCCTCGCCCCATGCGTGGCAAGACTGGTGAGGGTGGGTTCATTGTATCCGATGTGCAGGAAGGTGCGGCCAAGGTAGCGCAGAAGTGGCTTACTACTGAAGGGAATCTTCCTAAAGAGATGTTTGACATTATGGAAGCCAAGGGATCGCGCACGCAGGCGATGCTAAAGCAAATTGATTTTACTCTGAAGGATCTATTGAATGCGGCGAAGAAGCTTAACAAGCAATCAAAACTTACCCCAGAACAGTCGCTGCAAGTTGACCAGTTTTTGCGAGGATATTTACCAATCAACAATCTTCCAGAGCCTCTCCAGCCAATCGTTCAGCAAATGCGCCGTCAGCTTGACAACCTATCTGAAGGCTTAATCCAGTCTGGCGTGTTCTCACAAGAAGTTGGTCCGTCTGGAATGAGCAAGGCTGATATGATTAGGATGAATAAGGGCGAGTATCTGACTCGTTCTTACGAGAAGTTTGATAATCCTAAATACAATGTAGAGCTTGTGAAGCAGAGAAATCCAGCCGCATACGCAAATGCCGAGAACTTTGTAAGAACACAAATGAAGGCCGCAAGCCCAGCCACAACCGAGGCCGAGGTGCAGGGCAAGATTAAAGAGTTAGTTGAGGGCGGAATGGATAAGCCATTTGAATCCTTGATACAGTCTGCTGGGATTGGCAAAAAACTTGGCATAACAAAAGCAAGGCAAGATATTCCAGAGCAGATCCGATTCTTGATGGGCGAGTACAATGATCCAGTTATCAACTACGCTAGGTCTGCGAGCAAAATGATTAACTTGCTCCAGTCCCAAGAGCAGTTGAACAAACTGAAAGAGTTTGGAGTTGCAAACAAACTATTCTTTGAAAGGCCAACTGGCAATGCAGCCACACAGATTGCGGCTGACGGATCGGACACTCGCTCGCCGTTAAATGGGCTATACGCCGAGAAAGATTTGGTCGATGCCATTGAGAATTTTGAGATGTTTCACAAGGGCGGAACTGCATTTCAGCTTTACTCAATGGCGAATGCTTGGGTTAAGTGGGGCAAGACAGTTGGAAGTATTCAGGCTCAGTTTAGAAATCCTATTTCAAACGTATTGATCGAAGTTGTGAATGGAAACTTCAATTTTGGTGGGAACCTAAAGCCAGTAAAGACAATATTGGCTGAATTTGGAGTTCCTTCTGTGGATACAAAGGAAGGCAGAGCCTATCTTACTCGCGCTGCTCAACTTGGAGTATACGACAACACTGTTCTTAACGAATTTACGCAAATGCTCAAGGATGCACAGCAGTACAAGGGATCAACAATTGACCTTGCTGAAGAGTTGTCTGCAAAGGCGGGTAAACTGGCTAGAACTGGTGCTGGTTTTGTAAGAAAAGGAGTTAAGGTTGGCATTGAAACACTAAACAAAACCTATCGTGCTGGTGATAATTTGTTCAAGTTGATGGCTTGGGAGAATGAAGCCAAGCAACTAATGGACGGCAGGGGGTTGTCACGCCTAGAGGCTGAAGTGATTGCAGCCGAGCGCGTCAAAAACACAAGGCCAACCTACTCGCGTGTGCCAAGGATTATTAAAGCCTTCCGTCTGCAACCTTTAATTGGAAACTTTGTTTCTTGGCCTTCAGAGATGTTGCGGATTTTGCCCAATACACTGAGGTATGCAGGCGAGGACATGAAAACACCTGGTATGCGTAGATACGGGTTACAAAGGTTAATAGGAATGTTGGCGGGAACATCTGCGGTTTACGGTTTGGTTGAGCTTGCCAAGTGGGCTACTGGATTTAATGATCGTAAGGCAGATGCGTTAAGAAGGTTTGTTGCGCCGTACCAAAAGAACGCTGCCCTAATGCCTACTGGGATGGATGGCAAGGATGTTGGTTATGTGGATATATCCTACACCAGCCCATACGAAATCTTCATGGGGCCAGTGCAGGCTGTGGCTGCTGGCCGAGATCCAGAGGAAAAGATTTTGGGTGCAATCAAAGAATTTACAGAGGCTTATATTGGGCCAAGCATTTTGGCTAATTCCATTATATCTGCGTACTACGGAAAAACTCCACAAGGCAGAACTATTCGCAATCCGCAGGACACCTTTACCGATCAATCCTTGGACGTAATTTCTTATGTCCTACGTCAAAACGAACCAGCTACTGTATCGCAAATCCGCAGGATTGGATACGCTCTATCTGGCCAACCCGACACATCTGTCTCTCGGTATGGCCGTATCTACAAGCCATCCGAGGAATTGTCCGCCTTGTTCGGTATCCGTCCTCAATCCATCAACGTATCCAAGGCACTCGAATCGAAGGCATCTAGGTTTAATACGGATATGGCTGATGTTGGTAGGATATTCACCGAAACCTATGGCGCAGTTGGCAATGTTCCAGAAGCAAAAGTGCGGGAGCAGTTCGATAAGATGCAGAATAGACGCAGGATTATGTTCGATGAAGCAAACAAAGACTTTCACGCCGCAATGATGCTGGGATTGTCTAGGTCAGAAGCTATCTCTGCAATGCGCGCTGGTGGTATGGGCGTTGATAACGCCTCAGCCATAGCCAACAACAAGTACAGAGACTACAAGATCAGCAAGTCGCTCACAAAGAGCATGAGGCGGGAGCTATCTCCAGAAGAAATGCAAAAGCGTCAAGAGATAGGCCGAGAGCTTATGATGCAGCAAGGAGAATAAATGGCTAAGTTTGACATCTCTGGATCAGCGTCACGCCAAACTGGCTTAAACCAGCAGGATCGCAATAACGCAATCCGCATGGAGTTTGAGCCTTACTCAAAGCCACCACAACAACCACCAGAACAAGCCGCAAGGATAGAACCTATGAGCGAATATGTTAAGCCACCGACAGTACCAGCCCAGCAGCCCTCTGGCGCACTTCCGCTACCATTGCAAACCGTGGAGTGGGAGGGCCGCAAGGACAAGCAGGGAAATCTTGCCGTCTACAAGTTGCCATCTGGAGATATGGGTGGAAACTTTGAAGTAGCTGGAATCAATGACCGATACCATCCAGAAGCATTCAAGGCTATCTCATCGTTACCTCCGCAAGAAAGAGCGAAAGCTGCGGCAGAGTACATCCAAGGATACACCGCGCCGCTTGTCGAAAGACTCCCCCAACCACTCCAGCCATTCACGCAGGATCTCGCGTTTAATCGTGGGCTGGGCGGTGCAACGAAGTACATCCAGCAAGGACTAAACGCTCTTGGTCAGAAGGTGGCAGTAGATGGCGGGTTTGGTCCTAAGACATTAGCCGCGATAAACCAAGTTGAGCCAAGAGCCTTAATGCGTGCAGCCAGCGATGCTCAATTGCAGGATGAGTACAATATGGCGGAACGCAACCCAGCCAGAAAGAAATTTATTCCTGGCCTAGAGGCTAGGATTAGGAATAGATTGTCAACCTTTGGGCAGGGTTAACGGCTTGCCCAAGATTGCTTAAAGATAGTAGCTCCAGAAACAATCGCCACAGATCGGCCAACAAATACATTATCAGCTTTTACTTGCGAAGTATTATATCCGACAAATGAATCACCAGCGCGAACTACTGTGCGGTTTGCGGAAACATAACTATCTCCAGCTTTCACATAAACTCCAGTAGGAGTAAGATATGTATCACCAGCCCTTATTATCGAGCCTTGTGTTCCCACAGCGACATTCCCAGCAGTTGCAGATATTCCGCTGCCTTCATACACACCACCAACGAAGTCGTTCATTTCGGTTTCATCTTCCGCCATCACCGATGCCACAAGCATCGCCATCAGTGTTATAGTTGTTATTGCTTTCATAGGAAAAAGTCTCTAGCACAAACCGAAGTCCGTCAAGCATGAAATTAAGTTCCCGCCAAATTGGAGCAGTTGGGGTGGCTCGCGTTACTGGCGCGTTACTGCGGTGCGGGTACAACGTGCTTACGCCTTACGAGGACTTTGCTGGGTACGATGTGGTGGCAGAGAGGAATAATAAGTTTTACCGCATCCAAGTTAAGACTGCCCAAGCGATAGAACCTGGTCGCACCAAGTATCGCTTCACCACTAGCAGTGGCAATGGATTTAATATCCCAAAGCGCGCTATCAGTGGCGTGGATTACGTTGCCTGCTGGGGTATGAACGATGATCTATTCTGGCTGTTGCCCATTGCCAAGTGCAGGTCGGTAACAACCAAGCTTTGCCCATCGACAGGTGGTGGTTGGCGTGTATTTAAGAACCTGTGAACGAGAAAGAGGCGTGGGATCAGTTTGAGGATGGGTTGCAGGATGCAAAGTCCTACGATGAGGCCATTGCGTGGGTTAAGGCAAACCAAGAAATTGTTGAGAAGATGACCATAAGAGCAATGATTAACAAATTTAATAGGGATATTAGCAACGCTAATAAAACTTGGCGGAACTAAATAAGCACTCGACCTTGCGGTGTGTGGTTGGCTAGACACAACCCATGGGCAAGATCAACAGCAGGGCTAAAGGCGCAGCGGGCGAGAGAGAGCTAGCCAATTATCTGCGCGAACAGGGCTGGCAGAAGGCCAGAAGGACCGCCCAATACGCAGGCAATCCCGAAGGCGGTAGTGGGGATGTAGTCTGCGAGAATTTTCCATTTCACATTGAAGGCAAGCGTTGCCAAGCACTCAAACCCGAAGAGTGGATTGAGCAGGCAAGGCGGGATTGTCCAGAAGGCAAGATCCCATCAGTATTCTTCCGCCGTAACGGACGCAAGGAGTGGCTAGTCATATTGACCGCCGACAGCGTCTGTGAATTAGCTCGACAGATAGCACCAGCCAATGTCACTATCGAGTATGCAAAGACCTCTACGATTGCCCAAGGCTTTTACGTTAAGTCACCAGCTTTTGACGAACTTACCCCGACAACCCAAATAAATAAATAAAGGAGAAATAACATGGCACTAACAATAAGCGAGTCAGCAAAACAAGAGCGCAAACTACCAGAAGCGGGAGCTACTGTAGGCGTTCTCTACAGCCTAGTCGATCTAGGCCACCAGAAAACAAATTGGGATAACCAAGAGAAGTGGACACCAAAAGTCCGCTTAACCTTCGAGTTGCCCGATCAAACCGATGAGTTTGAGGTCGAAGAGAAAGGCAAAGTAACCAAGGTTCAAAAGCCTATGGTTGTATCCATCGAGCAAACCCGCAGTCTTGGCGAGAAAGCCAGCTTGCGGAAACTGCTTGAGCAGTGGAGAGGTCAAACCTTTACCTCCAAGGAACTACAGGCGTTCAGCTTGAAGAACCTTCTTGGCAAACCAGCCATGCTCACGCTCATCCACAAGACGAGCCAACAGGGCAGGCAGTATTGCGCCATTGCGGGTGCATCCAAGCTACCCAGGGGCATGAAAGCACCAGCTACCACCACCAACGATCAGTTGTACTACGAGATCGAGCAGGGCGAGGCTGGGCAGTTCAACGATATGCCCGATTGGTTGCAGGAGAAGATCCGTGCCTCCAAAGAGTTTGCTACCGCTGCGGGCAAGTCCACGGCCATCAAGGCCGAGGTTGACGCAGATGGCAACGCAATGCCGTTCTAATTGTAATGGCTCTTACAATCACATCTAAAGAGCCTACCAATTCCCGTCTGGTCGCTACTGACCAGGCGGGACACTGGTACACAGCCGAGGGTGAATCCGCCCACGTTGTGATTGGCAAGAACGGAAAAGAAAGAAACACAACCGTAGCCGATGCGCGCCAGATGGGATTGTACCCATCCGTAACCAGCGTGCTTGGTATTATGGATAAGCCGCAACTAACGGCGTGGAAGATAGAGCAGGCCATCATGTCCTCGCTCACACTTCCGAAGGAGGCAGATGAAACGCTCGAAACCTACGCACGCAGAGTCGTTAAGGACAGCAAAGAGTCTACAACAAAGGCAGCGGAACACGGCACGAGGATGCACACCGAAATGGAAAACATCCTTTTGGAACGCGCTTGCTCCACAGATGAAATCCTTAAACCTTACATCGAAACCTTTAGAAAATGGGCAAGTGAAAATGTCGAGAAAACGTATTGGTGCGAAAAGGGTCTTGTCGGCGGAGGGTATGCGGGCAGGTGTGATGCCTACGTCAAGTTACGCGGTATTGGTGACGCTATCATCGACCTGAAGAATCGTAAGGTTAATCCAAAATACGATCCGTTCTACGACACAGACTGCGCCCAGCTTTGGGCATACCGAGCCGCAAGCGAGAATCCTAAGTGTGCCTGCGTGTCGGTGGTCCTAGCATCAAACGATGCTACCAAGCTGACAACGAAGGTGTGGGACGAAGACGAACTCTACCAAGCTGGCATTGCCTTCTGCGCTATGCAGAAAGTATGGGCTTGGGTTAAGGGCTACACGCCTCCTGGTATGAAGTTATGATCGACCCAGCTGACGTGCTGTGGCTAGAGGAATTGCTGGACCAAGTTTATCGGAGTCTTGCCAAATGACTGCGCCGAGCATAGCCGAGATGGGGGACGCTGCTGGCGAGATAATCTGGCGGGTGATGGGCAAGGGATCGGACAAGTCCGCCTACGGCGATTGGCTGGAGAAGGATAGACCCACTCACGATTACCATATTGCCAGAGCCGTACGCCACCTAGCCACAGCGCAGATGCAGCTACATAAATCAATGCCCTGCCCTGATAACAACGGAGAAACAAGTGTTGACCATTTGGAGCGCGCGCTGGTAAGAACATTGTTTGTGTTGGCTCAAATAAAGAAAGAGGTACCAAGATTATGATGTGGATTAAGAAAGAGTTTGATGATGACGGCAAGCCAGAGTGGGCTGTCTACATTGACGAGTCTGGCGAAGGCAGAGAAGAGGATTGGTCGCACTACGATACCTTTGAGACTAGGGACGAGGCGATCAAGGGGTGCAGGAGTGTCACTTGGGAAGACTACGATTGTAGCGACAAATGAAGCTGGCGTTGTCATGGCTGCTCTACTTTTTGGGTGACATAATAAGTCGTACGCTTTTGCGTACGGGTCTTGGATACGGACTATACAAGACGCTGATGCTTTGGTCTTTGGAGCTGGATGACAAGTTTGATGTATGGAAAGAAGTTAAACCGAAGCGGAGGAAGAAAAAATGAAACAAGCATTAGTAACGCAATCGTTTGGTGAGGACTGGCAAAAGATTCTGGATCTGACTAGGCCACGCATGGAGGCGTACTGCAAGCGTCACAACTGCGACTTCATTCTAATCGACAAACCTCTAACCCATCCGATGCAGTATTCTAAGTCTGCTATCGGAAACATCATGGCCACTAAGGGCTATGACCAAGTGACGTTCGTTGACGCTGATGTTTTGATTACAGCAGATTGCCCCAAGCTATCCGATGACGCTGGGGTTTTCTGCGCCTTTGACGAGGGGGCTTACTTAGATCGTAAACCAGAGATGGTGAAGCTGGCTGGAGCTTTCGGGGGTATTATTGAGCCTCGATTTTATGTCAACACTGGCGTGTTCGTAGTTCATACTAAGGCCGTGGGTATCTTGTCGATGCCACCCATCGGCCTGCACCCTAATCACTTCGCCGAGCAGACCTGGCTCAACGTGATGGCGCACCTATGGAACATTCCTCTAACCGAGCTTGACCCATCCTTTAATTGCATGACGAGCGTGGAGTCGCACTTTGGTTTGGACCGCTACAAGGACGCAATGATTATTCATTACGCAGGGCAGTCGAATGATCTAGTTAAGTTAGCTAACCAGATCAAAGAAGACGAAGCGAAGCTGGTGGGGTTGGGTAGGTGAGGTCAACGCACCTTTGTCGTGGTGATTATGACGATAGGTTGCAGCAGTTGGCTGGTGAGGTTGCGTTACAAGCCATCCGTGACCTGCGCTTGCTGCGCAAAAGGGGGATGGTTAAAGGTATGAGGATCGTCAAAGATCACCAGGGCGTGCCACTCAACGATGCGCTGGAGTATAAAAACTCCCATGAGGTACAGAAGCTACTGAGGGATTTTAAGAATGGGACGGTTAGTTGGTGGTGTCGGGCAAGCGGAGTAAGGATCGACAATCGGACGTTACTGCGCAAACTACAGGAGAATGACTATGCTCTGCCTACTTGAATTAAAAGACATCGTGTGGGTAATTGGTTGGTTTATCCTTTACAGTTGGATCTTCCTTTCGATAATCTACTGCGCTGGTTACATAATATTAAAACTGATTGATTTTATAAAGGAGGAGCTTGAGCTATGAAGAAGAAAACTAGAGACATTAAGCTGGTTAAGGTTGAGGAATTTAAGGCCGCAAAGATTGTAGTTGAAGTTGAAGATGAGCTTTTTGAGGCAATGGCTGAAGCTGGTCGAAAGCATATCGCCAAGGATAAGGTTGCCTGCTTTAGCTACGCTCTAAACAAAGCATTGCTGGAGCTTTGCGAGGAAGTTAAATGAGCGAGTTTAAGCAGAAGGTTTTGACGGCAGCCGTAGACCGTTACGTGTTGACACCAACTCAGTGCATGATGCTACGCCAAGATGCAGAGGTAATCGGGATGAAGCGTGCAACTGTTATGAAGAAGGATGGCACGACCAGGAGGTCGTTTGCGCGTAGCTGTTCGTCTTGTTGGGTTCCGATGGCTCCGCACTGCAAGTGGCTTTACTCAATCGTAAACGAATTGACTATGGCCGTAAATGCCGAGCATTACCGATTTGATATTACTGGCGTGCAACAGTTGCAGATTCTAAAATACAATCCACTCCAGCAGTTTTGGTGGCATTACGATACATTTACTGGATCGGATCGCAAGATGACGATGGTGGTCAATCTGTCTGCGCCAACTGAATACTTGGGTGGCGGGTTGCAGGTCAAGGCCGACATTGAGAACGCTAGGTTTATCCAAGAGCAAGGCGCGGGTTGCTGGTTTCCATCCTACATCGAGCATAGAGCGCGTGCGCCAATTTGGGGTACACGCTGGGTGTTGGTGGCTTGGTTGACTGGACCAGCTTGGCGATGAGCATTGACGATCAAATCCGTTTAGTCGGAGTAATGGCTATTGGGATTGGGCTATTGATATTGTTATGGGGTGATAAATGATCCAACTTAATCCCGAACTATGGATGATGACACCAAAGGGTGAGGGGCTGGCTTTCATTGTTACTGATTACGGAATGGATCATAACAAGATATTCACAGTTATGCTTAACACTGGCGAGATACTTGACTTTGATTTGCGTGATTGTCGCAGATGTGAGAACCCAAGCTTCGGGGTACAAGCACCATCAGTGCCTAATCCCTATTACAACATATAAGGAGAATAGAATATGCTAGGTAAAGACGTATCGAAGAATATGCATGAGTTGGCGATGGATAATAAGAAGAAGGGCAAGGCTCGCGGTGCTGGTGGAACGCCTCGTTCGCGTCAGCAGATGATTGCGATAGCACTCTCTGCTGCTGGGAAGAGTAACAAATCGCCTCGTAAGTTTCGTATGCGGTCAGGCTCGTAATGCTGGTCGAGTCTAAAGCTAGGCTCAAGTGGGGGCGCGACATCCTTCTCACAGCACGCGACAAGCTTGCAGTAGAGAGGGATCGCGCTTCTCACGGTCATGCAATAGATATTATTAGAATTATTGCGATGGTTGATGCGGTGGCCTTGATTGCAAAAGAAATATTGGAGGAAGATGAGAAAGGATTGACGCAGTAGAACGAAACAATAGAAAGGAACACCAATGAACGTAATTAAGGAATGGATTCTTGTCGGAGCAGGATTAGCAATAGGAAAGCTTCTTGTTGCCATCGCAGTCATTGCAGTAGTCACAGCAATTCTCGCTGTGTTCTTTATTATAGAGGAGAAAACAAAATGAAACTATGGACAAATAACACCAACGCAATTCACAAGGTCGATGACAATATGCTTCACCCGCGCAATACCTACGTCTTGCCCGATGAACTAACTGGACCAATCTGGGACGATTCAATCCCTTGCCCGCATAAGATTAAGCCTTACTACAAAGGGCGTGCGATGGGCGGGGCAACAGCCGTCTACCGCGCTGGGGCAATTGGTGACGCAATCATTGCTACTGCCTTCGTAAACTACTTGGTGCAAGAGTCGGGTGGGATTGTGGATGTTTATGCACCCGCACGCAATCTGCCTCTATACGCTGGGCTGGGTGCAAAGCTGTGGCCGTTGCCTTGCTCGCTGGAAGCGTGGGATTCCTATGATGCACACGTTCCTACTGATGATTTATTTAGCGGTCAAGTTGGCAATACGAAGCTAGGCACTGGCGGTGGCAACTGTTACCAGCGGATCTATGAGTGGATGGGAGTTTGGGATGAGAAGAAGATGGCTAAGTATTGTAAGCCAGTCCTGCATCTCATCGAGCCAGACCATGAAGAGCTAAAGGCGATGGGCAAGTGGCCGTTGCCAGACCCATACTTTGCCTACCATGTTTCGTCTAGCGGTCCGACCCGCACCTACCCGCCAACGATGGGGCAGGAGGCGGTGCTGGCGTTGCTGGAGGCTTACCCCAAACATCACGCTGTTATTATTGGGCTGGATAACTCAAACAACTTTAAGGTGGATCATCCGCGAGTGATTGACTTATTTAACTGCACCAAGACTGTGCGCTCGCTGTTCCCGATTATCAGCGGTGCTGACTTCGTTGTCGCACCAGATAGTTCAGTCAATCACATGGCTGCTGGGCTGGATACTCCATGTGTGTCGCTGTGGGGTTCGTATTCCCCAGAAGACAGAATGACTTACTATAGTAAGAACGTATCGGTATTCAAGCCCGATACCTGTCCACACGCGCCTTGCCGTCCTCACGCTGGGTTGCCCCAGGCTAAGTGTAAGGATGCGAGCAATCGCACCCCGAAGACTCAGTACTGGTGCAATGCTCTGCGGAATATAACCGCGCAGGATATTGTTGAGGCCAGCAAGAAGGCGATGGAGTTGGAGGAAGTTAAAGAAAGCAAATAACTAACTGGCGTTGTGGTGTGCAGGGAGATCTTGCATCGGGCAGTTCCTCAGTGTGTGTTCGCCTCTTGAATCAGAGCCAGTTTGAATTTTAGTATGAAGACTCCTTTAATCATATCATTCGGAGGAGGGACAAATTCAGCAGCGATGCTGATTGAAATGCAGAAGCGTGGGGTTATTCCAGACCTTATTTTATTCGCAGATACTGGTGGCGAGCTACCACAGACTTATGAGTTTGTTAAGATATTTTCTGATTGGTTGGTTAAGCACAATATGCCAGAGGTAATCACCGTTAAGTATGCAAAGGAAACGCTAGAAGAGAATTGCTTACGCCAGAATATGCTGCCAAGTCTGGCCTACGGATTTAAGGGATGCTCGCAGAAGTATAAGATCCAGCCCCAGGATAAGTTCGTTAACAACTGGCAACCAGCTAAGGATTGCTGGAAAGCTGGCGGTAAATGTTTGAAGCTGATTGGGTATGACGCTGGCGAGCATCACCGAGGGAAGATTCCAGAGGACAAAAAGTACATTTATGAGTACCCGCTAGTGCGTTGGGGTTGGGGTAGAAAGAAGTGCGTTGAGGTTGTGGCAGAGGCTGGGTTCAAGCCAGCCAAGTCATCGTGCTTTTATTGTCCAGCAATGAAGAAGCACGAAGTTCTTGATCTTGCCAAGAACCACCCTGCTCTGGCAGAAAGAGCGATAGCAATGGAAAACAATGCACACCTTAAAACTGTGGTTGGTCTTGGTCGCAACTGGAAGTGGGAAGACTTAATCAGATCAGATGCAAGCCAAATGAAATTATTTGAAGACCTGCCAGACGAAGTGCCTTGCGGGTGTTATGACGGATGACAACATCCCAACGACAAGC
>Ga0209086_10001044_pt1 | contig 22806 bp, 9 predicted proteins | sample M_130207_XF_Meta_FD_187312 | JGI IMG/M metagenome (GOLD analysis project Ga0209086, IMG submission 187312) | Freshwater microbial communities from Lake Montjoie, Canada to study carbon cycling - M_130207_XF_MetaG (SPAdes) (version 2) | ecosystem: Environmental > Aquatic > Freshwater > Lake... | reverse complement strand
TCGCGATCACGTCCGAACTTATCCATGCCGGCCAGAGCGCATAACGGAGTCCCCGCTGCGATGGCCACCGTCGCTGCGGAGGCGAGGAAGCCGCGACGGCTGAGCGGCGTTGAATTATTTTCCGAGACAGGGGGTGTATGCATGCATTCAATCTTTCTGGTATTGTCCACTTTTGCCTTGCCTACTGTAGAATGGGCTTGCTCCGAAAAAACGGACAGTAAAATCGAGCCGCTTTGTTGGTTTTTGGCTTCGAAGTCAACGGGGGAAAAAAAGGGCGCTGTGGAGGACTCGTGTTCATGGTTCGGGGAACTAGGAATAGCAGTTAAATCGGGCCACCCAGATTGGATGGGGGCGGTGGCCTTGGACGAGCAGATTTATTGAGCGGCGGCAACGAGCACCAGCTAGCTCTGGAAACGCACCCGCAGGCAGAAAAAAGTCAATAACTCAAAAAACCCTTTAAAAATGGTCGGGGCGGGGAGATTTGAACTCTATCGGTCGAATTTCGCCGAAGCATTGAAAACAAAGGCTGTTCAATAGAATCAATGGTTTCAACGGTTTTATGCGTTTTCGTCTAGATGCGGCAAAATGCAACAAAACCCGTTTTGGATGATAGGAAAAGATAGGTAATTTCGCCCGCTCGGTTTATTGCGCCCCGTCCCGGTCCTCCCCCCCCCCATTTCAAATAATTTGCCACCACCTCGCCCGGTGCTGGCCTCCCTGCCGGTGCGGCTGGCTCTCACGTGGGGGGTCAATCAGGTTTGAGGGATTCCTCTCAAAGAAGTGGATTCCGCCTTGCTCTCGAGACCCCAAAAAAAACCGCATCCGATGAAGGAAGCGGGTTTTCTTTGAAAACTAGGACTGATTAAGCAACTTTCCGACGATAAGCATTGATCAGAGCCAATGCTACCATACCCAAAAGCGCCTAGGTAGAGGGCTCCGGGACGGTACGGTTAAAGTTATAATACTATTTTCTCCGAGAGATAAACCCGATGAATCTAAGAGAGGTGTGTCATCTTGTAGCGTACAATCGTTCTAAATATGATGACCTTTTTATACGCCTGCTTCAACGGGGCCGCGCTCGAATAAGCGCGGAGATGACAGGTACCGCCTACCATCATTTCGACCGGAACCGGCTTCAACGGGGCCGCGCTCGAATAAGCGCGGAGATCTTGCCCTGCCGGATAATCTGCCTGTAATCGCCCATGCTTCAACGGGGCCGCGCTCGAATAAGCGCGGAGATGACGCTGCTGGAAACAACATCGAAATCACCAACTCCGCTTCAACGGGGCCGCGCTCGAATAAGCGCGGAGATGGGATTTTAGCCTAGTCGGGGGGAATTTGCTAGGGGGGCTTCAACGGGGCCGCGCTCGAATAAGCGCGGAGATCTGGCGTAGCGGTTTGACTTGTAAGTCTTCACGGTGCTTCTGTAAACGGCGGTTGAAAAGTGCGGCGGGTGGCGCTCGAAAAGTGCCTCACCTTCCGAGCAAAGGGAACTGGATTTTCAGGTCTCCGTCAAGCTGTTGATTCCGCTTCGAGGTAGAAGCAGCAGGAGGGGGAGCTTCGAGCCTTTAGCTCGCCCCCTCCTGCGGTCGAAGGTTCGTTTGATTTACTTCCGTCTTAACCGGCGTTTGGCATCCGTCAGCCGAAAGCTCTGGCCGTTGGCTTCCAAGATGTGAACCCGATGGGTCAGGCGGTCCAGCAATGCCCCTGTCAACCGTTCGCTGCCCAGAACTTCAGTCCATTGTTCAAAGGGCAGATTGGTGGTGACGATCAGGCTGGTGCGTTCATACGCCCGGCTCACCACGTCGAAGAGCAATTCCGCCCCGGTCTTCGAGAACGGAACATACCCGAGCTCATCAAGGATGAGCACATCCAACCGCTCCAGTTGTTTGTGCAGCCGTTGCAAGGTTCGCGTCTCCCGTTGTTCCAGCAACTGCGTCACCAGTCCGGTGGTGGTCATGAAGCGCACGCGTTTGCCCTGACTACAGGCGGCGAAGCCCAACGCGGTCGCCAGATGTGTTTTGCCGGTGCCGGGGTTGCCGACCAGCAAAAGGTTCTCGCGTTTGCTGATGTATTCGCCCCGCAGGAGTTCCCGCACCAAGTGTTCGTTGATCGAGATTTGGGCGGCGAAGTCAAAAGTCTCGATGGTCTTGAGCACCGGGAAGTTTGCTTCTTTAATCCGCCGTTCGGTGGCGCGGCGTTCCCGATCAATCAACTCCCGTTCGGCCAACCGCAACAAATATGTCGGGTAATCACAGCGTTCCTGGCTACACACGGCCCCGACACTGTCGTAGTCGCGCAGAAAGGTCGGCAGCTTGAGTTCCTTCAAGTGATGCTCCAGCAGGAGCACGGCGGGATTTTTGCTCATGCCACACCTCCGACCAGTTCCGTGTATAAAGCCAGATTCGGCGCGGCTACACGAACGTGCCGCAGATGCGGATGTCCGTCCAATGAGAACAGCGTGGCACTCCAGTCTTCCCGTGGATAAAGGAACTGGGCTACGGCGTCGCGGGTGATGGCTCCAACCGCCAGTGCCTGTTCCACGGCCCGCCGTAACTTTGGCAGCGGATGCTTCTCCAGCAACCGAAGCACCTTGATATACTCTCGCGTGCCATCGCCGTCCCGTTCCGCCTCCAGTCGGCGGCGCAACAGCGCAAAACACTCTGGCAACGTCCAACCCATCAGTGGTCGGGCATGATCAAATGCTCCCGGCTTGGTCTCCAGCAGCGCCAGATAATGCAATGGGTCAAAGCAAACCTGTTCGTCTTCCCAGATCCGGACATGCTGTGCCACTTCGTGACCATCGGCGCACAAGACGACTCGGTCAAAATAACCCTTGGCCACGATGGGATGGTGGGCATAGCGCACCGGCACCGAATAATCATTGCCGTCAAAACGCACCAGCGACAACGAACTGGCCGCCGTTGAAAACTTGCGGCAGGCCTCGAAGGGTGTGGTCGGCAGCGGCAGGAAGGCTTTTTGATCGTCCAACAACAACTGCGCTTTGGTGCCCGTCTGACCACGCAGCCAGCGAGTTTGATCATCCTTGCAGCGTAGATACAGATGGCCATTGAGTCCGGCCATGTCGCCAGCCAGCGGCACCGGCACGAAGTAGTTCAGGCGCGTAAACTTCACCTGGCCTTCCACCACGCCCTTCTCGTTGCCTCGGGCTACACGGCAGAAGTGATGGTCAAAGAGGTAATGGCTTTTGAGTTGGAGAAATCCCTGCGTTAATCGCCGTTCCTTCCCCAATATCTTGCTCACCGCCACCTTCGTGTTGTCATAGGTGATCCGGTTGGGAACGCCGCCGAAAAACTCGAACGCCCGCACATGCCCCTCCCAGAACGTCTCGGTGCATTCGCGCTCGAAGGCCATCACAAACGTCGCGTCGCTATACGGCAACGCCATCACGAAGAACGCCACCTTGCGCAACCGGCCATTCACGTTGGCCAGCGCGTGACCGAAGTCCACCTGCGCCTCGCCAGGGAGATGCTGCAACGGCACAAACACCTCTTGGGTCTTCTGCGTCAGATCTCGCACCGCGTCTTTCACCACGGTATAACCGCCGGTAAATCCATCTTCCTGCAGGCGTTCCCAGATCCGTTTGGCCGTGTGCCGCTGTTTGCGCGGCATCGCTTGGTCATCCTTCAGGATTTGTTTGATCCGTTCCAGAAAAGCCCCAAGCTTCTTCTTCGGTCGCGGTTTTTGTTGCCGGTAACCCGGCGGGGAACTGTGTTCCAGAATCTTCTTCAACGTCTTCCGGTGCATCCCCGTCTGCCGGAGAATCTCCCGCCGGCTCACGCCTCCTGCCAACACTTTTTTGCGAATCTCAGCCCAGTCTTCCATATTGCGATACATGCTTCATTGTTAATGAAGATGCCGCACTTTTGAACCGCCCCGTCACACACATGACCCCGCCGCACTTTTCAACCGCCGTTTACAAAACCCGCCTGCAAAGACCTTCCCATCGCCCATTAAAATCAGGAGTTAAAAGCTCTCCACGACACAGCACCACTGCAGCATCCACCCGCACATTGATGGGCTGTCCTACTTTGCGGTGAAGCTGCCAGCCATGTAGGGCAGCGTGTCCCGCCCGCCCCTTCGACAAGAATCGTATCGAGTTGCACCCGGCTGGAGCTACCGCCGGAGATATTTGTTGACCGCTTCAACTTTGGAATGAACGTGCAACTTCTCGTAGATGATCCGGATGTAATTGCGCACGCCATGCACAGATATTCCAAGATGGTCGGCGATCTCTTTGTAGGCGTAACCTTGTGCGAGTTCCTCGAGAAATTTTTTCTGACCCGGAGTCAATTGATCCAGTTCGGCGTCGGAACCTTTGGAAGCTTTCGGAGCGTTGGAAAAAAATTGGACGACCCGCCGGGCTATCTGTGGCGTCATCGGCGATCCGCCATTATTCAGCTCCTGAATCGCCTCGAGCAACTTGGTCGAAGATGTGCGCTTGAGCAGATAGCCGCCGGCACCGGCCTTGAGCGATTCAAACAATCGGTCGCTGTCTTCGTAGGCCGTCAACATCAGGAAGTTCAAGCTGGGCAACGTCGCCTTGAGTTCGCGCACACATTCGACGCCATCAACGCCGGGCAACTGGATGTCCATGACTACCACGTCCGGCTTCACCTGCGGAATCCCTTTGAGTGCTGACGGGCCGTCTTTATAAGTGCCGACCAACTGCAAATTCGGCGAATCATTGGCCAGCTCCTCCAGTTTGCCGCGAAACTGCTCGTGGTCTTCGACGAAAACGACCTTGATGACTTTATTCATGTTTTACAAACGAGAGAATTCAACTTCGCAAATCAAAACCCTTCGCTCAAGGCGATAAATTTAGTCAACTTGCGACTTCGTTTCTGGCGTGTCGCTGCACGGGAAATTCACCAGCAGTTTTATCGTCGTGCCCTGACCAAGCCTGCTCAAGATAATAAATTGGCCACCCAAAGCTTCAATGCGCTGGCGCATATTTTTAAGACCGTTGCTTTCACTGTCCAGCGGGGGCGTGGCCAGATCAAAGCCAGCGCCATTATCCTGCAAGCCGATCTCGATCCGCTGTCCGTCCGTTTTGGCGCTCAAGGAAACTTCCGTGGCGTGCGAATGTTTCAGCGCGTTATTCAACGCTTCTTTCACCACGAGAAAAAGGTTGTGCCGCATTTCGGGCGGCAACGGCACGGCGGGCAAGTCATGGGCGATTTGGAAACGGCATTTCACGCCGGTGTTTTCAAACAGTTCACGCGCCACTTGGGTGAGATACTCCACGAGGCTGCGCAAAGAATCATTCCGCGGATTCACGGCCCAGACGATTTCATCCAGCGCCCGCGCCGTGCGCACTGCGAAACCGGAAATCTTTCCCACTCGCGACTTCAGGCGTTCGGCATCATTTTCGCCGGACTGCCCGATATCGGTGATGGACATGGAAATATAAGTCAGGCTGGAACCGAGCTCATCGTGGAGATCGCGTGCGATGCGGACACGTTCAGTTTCAATGGCCCGCTCCTGTTCGATGCGTTTGAGCCGCGCCCGATAGCGACGACGTTCGAGGCGGCGGATTCCCACCGCAATCAAAATGATGCCACCCAAAACCAGGAGCGCCTTGAACCAAAGTGTCTGCCAGAAATGGGCGAGCACCACGAAGGACACTGTGGCTCCCGGCTCGTTCCACTGTCCGCTCAAGTTACAAGCCTGAACATGAAAGCGATAAGTCCCCGGCGGAATATAGCCATATCCGGCTACGCGTAAATCGCCCGCTTCATTCCAGCCTGAATCCAGCGGGTCCACCAGATATCGAAACTGGATTTTCTCCGGCGCATCAAAACCGATTCCTGTGTAGTGAAATTCAAAAGCGTGTTTGCCCGGCGGGATCGTCATGGCTGGATCAGAAAAGTTATTGTCGCCGGAAATGTTGTTGGTGCGCGAAACAAATCCCCAAATTTGTTTATCCACCCGGACGCTTTCAATCAAGGCCACGGGCACCGCCGCGAGATGATTTTGCTGGCGGGGATTGATCACCACGACACCTTTGGCCGTGGCAAAACGAAGTTGGCCGGCGCTGGTTTTTATCGCGCCACCAAAACTTCCGACACATTCCGCCGAACTCATTCCTTCCGAAACTCCAAAATTAACGGCGTGAACCGAGACCGATTTACCAATGGCAACATCATTCAATACGGGCTTGCTCACCCGACAAATGCCACGGTTGCAGCCTAACCACAGGCTCCCATCATCATCCTCCAAAATTTGTAAAACGATATCATCCAGCAATCCCTGCTGCGTCGTGAACCCGCTCATGCGCTCGTGCGACCAGCGGTTCAAGCCGCCGCCATCCGTGCCGATCCACAACGTCCCGTCGGCATCCAGATGCAACGCGCGCACCAGATTGCTTTGCAAACCATCCTGCGCTGTGAAGCTGGTAAGTTTTTGATTTTGCAACCGAACCAACCCGCCACCGAGCGAACCGATCCACAGCGTTCCATCTGGCGCTTGCACCAGCGAGGTTATCGGCTTGCCCGAGAGTCCGTTCACCGGCATGAACTTTCCATTTTTCAGCAAGCCGAGTTTTCCGTTGTAAGTGCCCACCCATAGACCGTCATCCCGGTCTTCACACAAACTCCAGACACGGTCGCCGATGAGCCAAGGCGTGTCGCTAAACCGGGCCAATAATTTTTCTTGTCGCCATTGATACAGCGATGGCCCGGCGCCCCACCATAAGCTGCCATCCCGTCCGCTCAACACCGCCTCTACGAGCAGATGTTCGCGCAACCGGTCAGCCAGCAATGGCACGGCTAGCTGTCCCTGCCACCGATAAAGTCCTTGCCCGTATGTGCCCGCCCATAATTCACCATTCGTTGTTTGCGCCAGTGAACGCACCTGACATTCCGACGCTCCATCCATCAGATGATCTACGGAAAGAATTTTTGGTCCGATCCGATTCAACCCGCCAGACTGCGTTCCCACCCATAGAAATCGCCCGCCACCGGCATGGAGCGATAACACCGCATCATCCGACAACCCGTCTTTTTTTTGCAGCGCATTGAATCGTCCGGCTTGAAAATAATAGAGGCCTTCATTCCATGACCCCGCCCAGATGGTGCCGTCGGCAGTTTCCGCCACCCGATACGTCACCACTTCAGGAAATCCCTCGTTGGTTCCATAGCTGATCCATTTTCCGCCATCGAAGCACACCATTTTACGCTCGCGTAAACCCGCCCAAACCCGATCCTGACGGTCCACGAAAACGCACCGGGGATTATTCGTGATCGAGCCGGTTTCACCATCCGCCACGGAATATTTTTCGCCATGAAAACGCAGCAAGCCATTGTGCAGCGTCGCCGCCCAGATATCGCCCGCATGATCAATCGCTAGATCAAACACCAACATCGGCCCTAACTCTTTGGCGACCGGCTCGAACCGGCCTGCGTGCCAGCGGCTCAAGCCCGTGTGCGTGCCAATCCAAACATCACCATTGGTGGCCTCCACAAAACTACTGATAGAATCACCCGCCAGACCCTCACTCGCCGTGTAAGTTTTTATTTCGCCACCAATCATCCGGCCCACGCCACCGCCAGAGGTTCCAATCCATAACCCGCCCTGACGGTCTTCCAACAAGGCGGAGACTTGTAAGTTTTTCAAACCAGCTTGCAGACCGAATATCTCACAACGCACGCCATCGAAACGCGCCAGCCCCTCGTGGGTGCCCAGCCAAAGATAACCGTCGTGGCCTTGAATGACCGCATTCACCGTGTTGTTCGGCAATCCTTGCTGGTTCTGCCAGGAACGGATGAAGAAGGTAGCGGCGGAATGGTCGGCAACGTCTTGCGCCGTGGCATTCAGGGCAAAACACAGGGCCCCCAAAAGTGGTGCCATGAAGTTGCGGCGGCGGAAAAAAGAAACCATTACGCCCATGCCATCAAAAGTCATCTTTCAATTCAAGGGCAATGTTCGGCTATTCGCAATCACCAGATGAGCAGTGAGGCATATTTATGCTCTTACCATCACCGGCGAATGACTGATAGTTTAGAGCATCGTCTGTGGCCTTTTACTGACGGGATTTAGCAAGACCAATCCGGCACACAAAAAAATGTTTGCCAAGATAATTTTAGGGATGAAAACAGCGGGCGGTTTATGAACAAGATTTCTATTCTGATTGTTGTCTTCGTATCAACGGCCGCGACGTTCGCCGCCGGGCTGGATTTGATTCCGTGGCCCGCCCATTTGCAATCGCAAGCTGGGGCATTTTTTGTAACCCCGCAAACCGTCGTGACGGCTGATCTGACTTTTGCCAACGAGGCCATGACGCTGGCAGGAGATCTCCGAATAAAAACTTCGCCCGCCGCTAAAACAAATCTGATCCATCTTACCACTGCCGGGGCTGCCGGGCTTGGCGAAGAATCCTACCGCCTAGAAGTGGATCAACTCGGGGTCACCATCCATGCCCGCACGACGGCGGGAATTTTTTATGCCGGCCGCACACTGCATCAACTGCTCGACCAGCACACGCAACAGATTCCATTTGTGACCATTGAAGATTCACCGCGTTATGCGTGGCGGGGAATGATGCTCGATGTCAGCCGCCATTTTTTCGACCAGCAAACTATTTTTCGGCTGCTGGATTCGATGGCCGACTATAAACTCAACCGTTTTCACCTTCATCTGACAGATGATCCGGCGTGGCGCATGGAAGTTGAAAAGTATCCAGAACTAACGAAGCTCGGCGCGGTCGGAAATTATTCTGATTCAAATTCTCCGGCGCGCTACTTTACCAAATCTGAATTGCAGGAAATCGTCAAGTATGCGGCGGCGCGACATATTGTTGTCGTTCCCGAAATTGATATGCCTGGCCATGCAAGCGCCGCCACCCGCACCTTTCCGCAACTAAACGGAGGCGGCAATACCTTTAATCCCGCGAACGAAGCCACTTACGATTTTCTACAAAATGTATTAAAGGAAACGATGGAGATATTTCCTTCCCCGTGGATTCACTTTGGCGGCGACGAAGTGAAAACCAAAACGTGGGATCAAAATCCTGAGACCGCAAAAAAAATGGCGGAGGAAGGACTCAAGAACACCCATGACCTTGAAGGCTATTTTGTGCGGCGCATTTCCAAGTTCATCGCCGATCAAGGCCGCACGCCCGCCGGCTGGGATGAAATCACGGCTGCCGGGGTGAATACAAATACCGTCATCTACTGGTGGCGGCATGACCGGGAAAATGTATTGAAGCAGTCCTTGGCGACAGGCTACAACGTCGTGCTGACCCCACGTGCACCGTGCTATCTCGACTATCCGCAGGATAAAACATTCCCGTCGCCTTGGGCTTGGAAATTATGGAACACGACGGAGGATGTTTATCGCGGGCCATTGATTCCGAAGGGACTTTTACCGGGGCAATCACAACATATCCTCGGCGTAGAAGGCTGCGTGTGGACGGAGCGCATCGGTGCGGTGCGGTATCTCGAATTCATGATCTTGCCGCGGATGGTGGCCCTAGCAGAAATGGCGTGGACGCCGGACAGCGAGCGCGGCTACTCAAAATTTAATGCCCGTTTGAAACCGCTCTTGAACCAATACCGCCAATCGGGAATTCATTTCTACGACGAGAATAATCCTGAAGCGTCGCTGCGTGAAACCGGGGTTGCAGTCAAATCAGCCGCCCCCGCGAACCGGAAAGAAGAGATCAGTTCCGTTCACGGCGAACTAATCCGGTAATACTTCTGCACATTCGTGGCCGCATCGGTGAAGTTGATTAAGCCCGCACCAAAAATCCCATTAGTAAGGACTAACCAATCGGTCATCGGCACCGTTAAATTTGTAGCCGCAACCAAGCGATAGCTTTGGCCAATACTTCCGCTAAAATTCAAACTGAAGCCACCGGCCGCATTCAAAGTAGAATTCGCGATCACGGGAGCGATGAGCGGAGTCACCACCAGCTGAATCGCTGAACCGCTGTTCCTCAAAACAGTCATCATACTTGAAGGCGCATTTCCCAGCTTGAACCCGGCAAATCCGCTGCCGCCAATTCCGCCGGAATAACTAATCAAATTATTAGTGCCCGCAACCAAGCTACTATCTAGGAGAATGATTATGTTAGTGCCGTTGACGCTCAAGTTTGTGACTGCAACCTTTCCACCCGCCGCAATCATGAAGTAACTGTAAGTTGTCGCACCCGCACTATTCCCGAGGTTCAGCACATTCACAGTGAGCGTGCCGGAACCCGCCGCGTTGCCGGGTTGGATTTTTCCGCCGCCTTGCACCGTGATACTGCCACCGATGTTCCCTGCCCCTCCTAGCAGCGCGTTCGATAGAACCGTCACGGTATTAGTGCCGACGGCACCGTTCACCAAGAACGTTCCAGAACCAATCGTCGTAGTGCCAGCGTAAGTGTTCGTTGCCGCCAGAATAAGCGTGCCATTGCCGCTTGCCACAAAACCGCCCGTGCCGCTAATGATAGAGTTAACCATCCCAGTGCGCCCGTTGCCAATAGAAAATGTTTCGGCTCCCGATGGATTCAGGACTAGGTTTATCCCGGCGGCAATGGTCAAGTCCGTGTTAGCCTCATAGTTCCCAATGGTGCCATTGTTCCAATTAAGTGTTCGCGAAGCTGTGTTTGCGCCCGGCGTGATAAATTGGGCGTTGAGGGTGCCACCGTTCAAGTTATAAGTTGCATTGAGTGTGTTCGTATTACCAGCTATGCGGTCACCAAGCGAAAGCGTGCCGACCTTAACCGTTCCCCCACCCTGCGCAAAGATTCCGTTCACAATCCCAAGGCTCTGGCTGACAGAACTGCTTTTTAACCCCACGTAGACGGTTGTTGCATCCAATATCCCACCGCCCATGATGAAGCTGCCATTGAGAACATCCGATGGGGTCAGGCAATAACCTTCATTGGCAATTTGCAACGTTTCAATCTTCGCATCCAAGGCACTTGTGCCACTGACGTTATTAGTCAAATCTATGATGGACGTTGCGGTGCTAAAATAACTGCTGCCCCGCGAGCCGACCGTCATGTTCGCACGGCTCACGCCATCTGTGCCGCGAATAACCAAGGTTGGATTCACCACGCCAGATTCAAACTTGATAACACCATTGTCACGCGTCAAACCAATGTTCACCTCATTCGCGTTGATGGTTGTGCTCCGACCAAGATATAAGCTGCCGCTGCTCTGGGTTGTTATGCTGCCGGTGACATTTTGAATATTAAGCGCACTAGCAGTGATACTGCTGTTAGTTGCCAAGTATATGGTTCCACTGCCAGTCAATCCGCCACTTTGACCGCCAACCATAAACGCATTTGCTGGCGCGTTGTAGGTGAAGTTATTCAGGCCAGACATATCCAGTAATTGCGCCGCACCCGAATTCTCCCCACCAATCCGCAAATCAACCGCACCGTTCACCATCAAGGATCCGCCACCAGCCACGACATTTGTCACGCCATCATTAAGATTCAGTGAACCAACCGCCTCCACTCCCGCGCCAATAGTCAGCTTGGTTTGATTAATGGTATCTACAAAGTTTAAGGAGATGATGTTAGTGGAAATCTGGTTGGTAGCGCTGAAATTGATCGTGCCGGCACCAGCTAAAGACAAAGCCACAGCGGATAATGCGGAGACATTGCCGCCGACATTGAAAGTTTGATTCGTGGCAACCGTCCAGATTTGATTCGTTCCGAGAGACAATGGCATGTTCACCGTGGCTGTGGCATTGGCGGTGATCCCATTACTAACGGTCAAGACATTGGTGCCTGACAGAATATAGCCGCCACTAGCCACCGGATTGAATATGAGGGCAAAGGCAGTATGCGGATTTGCCATCGTCACCGTGCCCGCCGCTCCGCCTGCGCCGAAGGCAGCAACATACGGTGACGAGTCATTCCAAGCGATATCGCTGCTGGCAGCCCACCAGTTCGTATTGCTACTGTTCCATGTTCCGCTGCCGTCATGCGCGCCAGACAACCCAGTGTTGGCGTCCCAAGTTACAGTCGGTGCCGGATAAAGAAATGATGCCTGATACGATTTGCCAAAAGAACCATTTACATTCACAGACATAATGATCTGCGGCGAAAGTTGAAGCACAGTCACACCCGCATCAGCGGACAACGTGCTGATCGCCGCCCGGTTCAAAGTGACTAGAACAGTGCTGGTATTAGTCTGCGTCGGATCAGCTATCCCTACTGCCATTCCCGTCAAACTTTCCGAAGTGATGACGGAAGCTTTTTTATTGACGGCGACCAAGTCAACCGAGTTATTTCCGTCAACCCAGAAATTTGCCGCGACCACACCTAATGCCGTCTTGGCTGCGGCCTGCACCGTGACCGTGTTCGTCAGCACCATGATATCCGGGCTTGCCGCATAGGATGCCATGCTGCTGGCATTATAGTTTGGGAGGATAACATAGGCATAAGACGCGTTAGTCGGTTTGGTTCCGTGATTAAACCAAAGTGTCAAGTAATCGTCCGTAAACAGATTGGTCGTTGTCCCGACATAAGTGCCGTTATTGATTTGCGACCACGAGCCAGTGTTCGCAACGAAAGCCGCCCGCAAATTGGTAGCTCCACCGGGGAAATAATACCCCGCCACGCCTCCGAGCGCGCACCAAGACACACTGGTTAAATTGGAACTCCAACCCATCGTCGGCGAAAAACTTACACCATTTACACTTAAAATATTTGTCGGCGAAGCTCCGAGCCTGCGGTTCTCAACTGTGGTGTCTACTTCGGTGGCATCGCCACAGGTAATGCCCGCGCCGAGACATACGACCTGGTTATCGAACATGAACCAAGATTTTTTGGCCGTCAATGAATTCGTAGCCGCCAGCGACATACCTGCCGCGCCGTAACTGCCTGACACTTGGGCGCCGCCCACCCAGTTCTGCGAGGAGGCAGTGGCCTCCCGGGCACCATCAGATCGAGCGATGGTCTCCGCCGTTGTTCCCGGCAAATGATACGCGTCCACTGTCGGCCAAAAGTCACCGCTAAATTGAGTCTCGGAGTTGCCCATATAGAGATAAGTCATGCCGTCGCCAGTAAACCAGCCGTGCAAATTTTCCCCGTTAATGGATTCGTAATTGGCAATACGCGTAGAAGACATGCTCAGGCCAAAACAAAAATTTGTGCGCCAGGCCACCACGCGATCCATGCCGGCGAAATGATACTGACCTAGCGTCAACGATGGCGAGATGGCCCAATTAGTAAAAGCCGAAGCGATGTTGCTGGGCGCAAACTGCGCGATCTGCCTGATATCATTGACGGCACTGCTCCCGTCGCCAGATTCCGTTTCGCTGTATCGGGCGATCGCGCGCCCGCGCACCATGTCCATCATCGCGCCTTTGTAGATGACCGGCTGATAGGAACTGACCACCCAGTTATAGACATTGGTCAGGTTCGGATCAGTTATCTGCCAGGTGGAACCATTCAACAGATTCACCAGTTGAGCAATATCACCGAGCAACACTATGCCATAAGTTCCCGTGTAGGCGATGCGTGTGTGCTGGACAAATGAACCATCTCGATAAAAGCCGTCGCCACTGGTCACATAGAGAAAGACCGGACTTAGATTAGTTTGCGCGGTAGCCAGCTTGCCGGCAGTTTTGCCTAGAATGCCGCGAATAATCATGCCTTTGCACTTGTCGGTGAGATTGGCGCCGGTCATCCAGCCTTGAGCCCCCGGACAGAAATGATCCACCGAGTTATTGTAGTTCGTGATCTGTGCCGGCGTGAGCGCGGGATAAATCAATACGGCGGCATTGTTGAAATTTTGCAATCCGCCGATTTCCCAGTCCCACCAGTTGTTATATTCCGCCGCGTTGGCGGTGTAGGCATTGGCACACATCCAATCCAAACCATTCGTAATTGCTGATGCCAAGCTGGTGTTGCCTTGTAGCGAGCAGCCAGGCGTGGCCCACGCCAGCGCCATCGCCTGAAGCCGGCTAAAATGAGTGGTTATATTCGCCGACACACTGCCGAGCGGCGCATCGCTCCACAGGCTGGTGCGCACTGAATTGGTGTTTATTGAGGCCCAGAAATTACTTGCGGTCGTTGCTCGGCCGGTAAGAGTGGAGCCGCTAAGATTGGTTCCGGTCAACTGGTTTAGCCAATAGAGTCGCAGACCATCAAACTCGTCAGCGCGCGAGTTAAGAATGAACGCTACCAACAACCAAACCAGACTTAGCAGTATTGCCATTCGGCGGTCGAACCGCAGAAATCGTTGGTGCCGGCAGATAGTCATCGTCTTAACTTAATGCGGAGGACTGATCCCGCCAGAGATAAAATGAGCACAGCATAAAAAAAAACGGTCGTTATGCGGGCACAGGCCATTGCGCAAAACGACCGGCGTAGGGATTACGGATAGACCATGCGTAGGAACACGGACGAATTTCCTGGATTGAGCGGGATGCTCACGTTAGTGACGGTTGTGGAGTTCGGCCAAGTGAACCAAGTGGCTCCGAGACCGATGTTCAGCGAATTGGTCTGCACTTGCAAGCGCCACCCGAGGCGGTCTGGCGGCCATGTCAAGTTGAGATTGTTGCCGCTGACGCTGCTACCGATGGTGAAGGTGTTGGTATTCACCGTCACGGCGCCGGAGACATTGAGATAGAGTTCATTGGCGGTAATGTTTAGAGCAGCCGAACCGCCGGCACCCATGCCTGCGCCAGTGACGACAACATTTGTCGGGGCCGTTCCGCTGACGGATCCACCGGTGCCTTGCGAAATCAGTTTGTAACTGCCGTTGCCCAATACGGCACCGACGTTGTTGACAATTACCGGAGTGGCATCTGCAAGGGTGAGTGCGCCGTTCTTGACATTGATACCGGGCGTTCCCGATGTGTAGGCCAGACTAACCACACCGGCGGTGGCATCCACGCTGCCATTAATGAACGCGGTCGAAGTGCTGTTACTAATCGCCTGCCCAACCAAGGCCAGCGCCGGTGTGGCGAGCCCAGCCACGTCGAAGGTAGCACCACCAGCGATGATGATATTTGAGCTGGAGAGCGTGGCGAAATTGCTCAAGGCAAGGATGCCGCCGTTGATAACGGTATTACCAAGATAGGTGAGCGGAGCCGGTGCAGACAGTGTCAACGAGCCAGCTCCGCGTTTGGTGAGACTGCCCGGGCCAGTAATATCCACGCTGATTTCAGTTGCAAAACCGGCAGTGTCAATCGCGCCCCCGCCAGAACCATTGGTCATAATCAACGTTGCGGTGTTGACGACAATTAACTGTGGCACGTTTGAAGAAAGAACGATGGAACCACCTTTTGTAAGTTGGAGCAAACCGACTCCAGTAGATCCGGTAAGCGTCTGCTCAAACGCTTGGCTGGTGGTAAAGGTGCCGCCATTGATAGCAACCGTGCCATTGCCGGTGTTGGCGTTGCCCGGATTAACTTTCACATTGTCAGGGCCGGTATAGACGAATGCCCCGCCAGTGGCAATGGTCAGCGTTCCAGCAAAGCCGCCAATGGCATTAATGGTCATACTTCCACGCTGAGTCCAGTTACCATTGGTATTAATGTTAATGCTGCCAGCGCGTCCGCAAAACAAGGTGCCATTATTTAATACGGTGCTAAGCACGTTGAGATCTTCTGAAGCGGTGCCGGAGAGAACATTATTGCCAATTGTAATGGCATTGGTTTCAGCTACGACAACGGTTGAGGCGCTGTGGAAGTTAACCACGCTGGCATTGACGTTCGACGGTCCGATCAGGTAGCCACCGATCGCAGCCGATTGATTGCCATAGATGTCGAGTGATCCGCCCAGCACCGTGGTCAAGCCAGTGTAGGTATTAGTTCCGCGCAGCGTCAATGAACCAACACCGGCCTTAGTCAAGGCATATCCCGCACCGCCGTCAACGATGCCACCGTCGAGGTTAAGAATGCTGCCATTGACCCTGACCGTTGGACTGGTGCCCAAAGTCACCGTGCCAGTGCCGATGTTTAAATTTTGATTTCCGATGAAGGTAAAGTCGCCGTTCCAGTTTTGAGCGTTGTTGTTGGTCATTGTGACGGCACCGGAACCAGTGTTGTCAATTGATCCGCCGGTGATGACCAACTTGCTGTTGGTCGCGCCGAGGGCGGCATTGTCATTAATGTTCAGTGTGCCAGCGGAGAGGAAGGTGCCGCCGCTGTAAGTATTGGCACTATTAAAGGTCAAGGCTCCCGCTCCCTGTTTGGTCACACTATTCGTGCCACTGATTGGACTGCCGCTGAAGGAATAATTCTTGGTCGGGTTATTGACGAAGATACCCTTGGGCCCGACGGTCGTGGTAACGTTCACGGTGGTGTTGCTGGCCGTGTCATCAAACTGCACCGTGTTGCCGTTGGCATATTTTGCCGGGGCGTTGTTGAAGTTCCAGTTAGTGGTCGTATTGATATCCCAGTTGCCGTTGACGATACCCGTCCAAAATTCAATCGCGACCGCTGAAGACACACTCAAGGCAATCGAGCTGCCATTGGTGATCACCGCAGCCGTGACCAAGGGCGGCAAAGCTCCTAAAACAAAATTACCCGACCCGCTGATGCTGCTAAAGTTGATGAGCGGATAAATCTGACCGGCCAAAAAGCTACCACTTAAAATGTTGATGGTCGTCGGCCCATTGACCACGAGGTTGGTGGCGACAATAGGAGCGGTCGTCGTGCTGGCCACAGTGGTAAATTCATTGGTCACGGGGCCAACACCGCTGCCCAAGTTGAGCGTATCCGTCTTCAACTGGCTCGATCCGGAAATAGTCACGCCAAGAGTGGTGCCGTCGTTTTCCGTGATGATAGCGGCACCGGTCTGGCCGCTGTTGACCACCAGTTTGCCGGCGGTCACGGTGGTGGTGCCCGAGTAATTATTCGTAGTCGTTAGTGTCAAAGTGCCGGCACCAATCTTGTTAAGATTCCCAGCGCCGCTGACGACACCATTAAGACTAAGTGAAACGCCGCTCCCCACGTTGAAGGTGGTTCCGCCGGCGGTATCACCCAGCAAGTTGACCGGACCGGAAATAGTATTAACTCCGCTGGCGGCAATGACGGTGGAGTTATCTGCCAGAACAAACTGTTTGTTTAGGGCATTGGCCGCATTAACCATCTGGAAGTTGGCAGAAGCTTCGACGGTCAGAGTATTTGCCGGATTGCCTAGTCCAGTGGTTCCGGTTTCATAGCTCAAGGTGCCAGATCGCACATCAATGTTCGCCAGAGCTGGATCAATCGTCGCACCGACTAGACTGATCTGATTAGCCCCAACCTTGTAAAGGTTATAAGCATTGCCACCGGTGTAAAGCGACGCCGTCGAATTCGCTCGGATGTCCCAGCGACCGGTGCCGCCGAACGCAGTGTCGCCGGTCAGAGTGACAAATTGAAACGCTTGGTTCTGGCCCGTGGCGGAAGAGTTAATGATCGCCCCGTTGGTGGTGCCGCTATTTGCATTTAGCACGGCATCGCCCATGCCTTGGACTACGACCGGCTTGGTGCTCATGGTCACGCCGTTGATGTCGAGCACACCGCCATTGATGAATACCGGCGTGGTGAGATTGACCCCGAACCAGCCGACGGTGGGAATTTTCAGGATGCCGCCAAAGATGTTGTTCGTGCCTTCGAACACCTGTTGGAAGCCCGAGGTCAACGTGCCCGGCCCGGTTTTTGTAAAAGTATAAACGCTAGCATTCAGACCGCCACTGGTCGAAAAGTTCTCGACCGCGCCGGGCGTGTCAATCTGCAACGTTCCACCATTAGGCCCAACACTGAAGTCGCGGGCGGTAGTTTCGCCGCCGCCAGTGATCTCCAATGTGCCGCCGTTGAGAAATAAATTCACTATGCTGTTTGCCGACGCACCGACCGGACTGGCCGCTGCCGGAGCTGACAACGCAGAGACGGCAAGCGTGCCGCCATTGATGGTGGTGCTGCCGGTATAGCTGTTGACGTTGTTAATGGTCAGCGTGCCCGAACCGCTCTTGATGAGGCCATTGGCTCCGCCAATTGAGCCAGCACCATTTAAGGAATAGCTGTTCGTAGAATTCACAGCCACGAAGCCAGGGGTGACATTTGCCGGAAGGTTGACAGTGTAATTCGTGGCAGTGTCATCAAACACCACCGCATCGTTGTTATAGAACAAATCTAGATTGGCACCATTCTGCCAGTTCGAGGTGGTAATGACATCCCAGTTATTGCCCGAGCCATCGCCACGCCAGACTATATTTGCGGGTGGTGTGCCGGTGACCACCAGATTGACTACTCCCGTGTTGGTCAAAATATAGCCGCTCACCGTGCCGCGTCCGCCTGTCGGGAAATTGGCAACGGTAAAATTGTTGCTGTTACCAGTGAAGGCACCGGTGAATTTGATGATGGGATAAGTTCCATTCGCAATGACGCTGCCCGGATTGGCATTCAAGGAAATCGTGTTCACCCCGGATGCGGTCAGGTTGCCGCCCACCACCACGAGGTCATTGGGCTTGCTGACGCCGGTAGGATCCGAGGATAGGTTCATCGTGATCGTTGATCCGTTCAATGAGAGATTGTTGCTGAATGTAAGCGTCCCAGCCGTCTGGTTTACCGAACTGGAGTAAAGCGCCGGAATCTGTCCCGGTTGAATGGTTGCGGCTGGAATCGTCACGTTACCAAAGACGACACCGTTGCCGACCAGAAATTTACCGGCATTGAGCGTCCAGCCACCCGGCACTGCGGAAACATCCAACGAACCCGAGGATGCAATATTGATACTCGCCACATTTGAAATTGAACCATTTGCTCCCAGTGCGATCTTGCCGTTCTGAATGATCAAATTGCCAACGGTGCTGTTGGTGCCGTTGAGCGTCCAAGTGCCAGAGCCGTCTTTCCAGATCGTGAAACCGGCACCAGCCAGTCCGTTCGTGATGGCACCATTGACCAGACCATTGCCAAAGCCATTGAACTCGACACCCCGCGAGGCTTGAATCGAACCGAGAGTGCCACCAAGGATCAGCAACCCGCCGCTGGATTTGAAAGTTTCACCATTCCCCCCGGTGGTGGTCACAATCATCGCGCTCGTGAGCGTGTTGGTGCCAGAAAGATTTTCAATGCAAGGCACCGTCGGGTCGCCCAAGGTGGTGGTGGCGGAAAAACCGGCAAACGTATTGGTGATGGTGTTCACTCCCGTCAGGGCCAATTGCAGATAGCCATTAAAGACAACGCCATTTTTGCTGATTGTCACCGCGCCAGTGCCGAGGGCGTTGGTGTTACTGATCTTTACGATACCGGTGCTGGCGGCGATAGTGGTGCCGCCGGTGTAAGTATTATTCGTCGTGAGAATCAGCGTGCCGACACCACCCTTGGTCAGCCCAAACGCACCGCTCATCACACCATTCATGGTCAACTGATCCAGCGAAACCGTGACTGTCCGCGCCGCCGTCAAGGGCGTGTTCACATTGATCACGTTGGTGCCAGTGGAACTGGTAAGTGTGCCGCCGAGCCACACCGGGTTGCCGTTTAACGTCCAGCCACCGCTGTTGAACGTCATCGTGTTGGTGATCGCGGCATAGTCGTTCGTCATGGTCAGACGATTGGTGCCAGCAAAAACCAAGGTGTCACCGTTGACCGCTGGAATGGTTGGATAAGTGTCCCAGTTGGTAGCCGTAGTCCATAAACTGTTCAGCCCGGCACCGGTCCAATTTCTCGTGGTGGCGTGTGAACTTTCCGCCAGCAGAAACAGGCCGATAACGGCAAGGGTAAAGGATTGATAAATGGCTTTCATGATTGGTAGGTTGGGGGTTTATTTCAAATTTCAATTTAGTATTGGTTCGCGATTGGTAGAAAAAATAAATCAACTTTGCGATAAGCTCTAGATGATTTTCATTGTGGCGCTGGCGTGAACTTCAACGCGGGAAGCATACTGGCGGGAATGCTCGAAAGATCATCCTGATAAAAATACCACCAGTAGGCCGTGTTGCCCCAACCGGTGATCTCATACATTTTCTCCGACTTCACCCAATTCGCCGACCCATCGCAATACAACTGATTGCCGCCGTCGGGAAAACCAGCGCCAGCGCGTTTGTGAACCGGCTTGCCCGTAGGCGACCATCCTCCCGGGCTGACATAGACGATGCAATCTGCCGCGAGCGCCCAACCTGCCTTGGCTTGCCCCAGTTTGACCGGACTCCTCGACGGCATTTGACCTTGATGATTATACCAATTCTTGACGCCACCAAAATATTGGTAGCCAATAGTCCATTGGCTCACGGTGGAATTCCAACTGGCATGACCATCACCCCATTCCGGGCAGGACCAAACCGAAGCGCTGTTCGTCTGCGTTGGATCCAGACTGCACTCCTTGGCGAGCGCTGCTTCCGGCGCATTGATCGCATTTTGATTCGCATAAATGCCGACCTGGCGCGCTTGCACCACATAATCATTCGCGTCGCCAGCATAGACCGTCATGCCAATGCCCACCTGCCGGAGATTATTCAGACACGAAATCCGTTTCGCGCGTTCCTTGGCCGACGCGAGCGCCGGCAACAACATCGCCGCCAAAATGGCAATGATGGCAATGACCACCAAGAGTTCAATCAACGTGAATCCGGCGGCGAGAAACGCCCGTGACTTGAAGCTTCTGTTTTTTAGATTCAGCATAACTTTCAATTGCCAACGCTAGAAAATTAACAGCCATGCCGCAGAGTGCCTAGGGCATGAAGATGCTCCATCGGCTTTGTGGAAGTTCTGCCGCCCAAAATACTCCTGCCGACGGCTCACTGAACGCCGACGCGATAGAAAAATGATATGCCGTTGGTGGCTGTGGTGTCGGTGAAGCTGGTCGTGCCGGCCTGACCAGTGATGTTGTCCATTATGGTCGTAAATGCCGGTTGAGTGGCGAGGTTGTTGGCGCGTTGCACGAAATATTTTTTCCCGGCAACGCTCTGCCAAGTTAGGGTGCCGCCGCTGCCACCGCCGGGTGACAGCAGTAGCATTTGTAAAACGGACTGCGAGTTCGTCGGATCTGTTCCGGCGAGCCATTCCTGCCAGTTGTTAAGACCGTCGCCGTCGCTGTCGATGAAATCAGCAGAACCATCCGCAGGCAGTCCATAAAGTTGGAGCCACACGGTTAGCGAAGTTATTTCGGCGCTCTGGAATTCAAACGCACCGACGTCCACAGTGCCGTTGAAGACGCGTGGACGACCATCAAGATCGGTGGCGCCGAGAAAGGAGACGGAGTTGCCGGCATTGATGCAGGGCGAATTGGTCTGCAGGCGAAAATCGCCGTTGGCCATGTCCACAAACAACGGATCGTCCGCGAAGTTGCCCGCGCCGCCCGAAAGCGAAGTGGCGCAGCAATGGTCATAGGTGCAGTTCCCGTGGTCGAGGCCGCTGTTGAACTGGATGATGCAGTTGGTCGCGCTGCTGGAGTCGAGCGCTGACGGATAATAATAGGCGTAATTGCCGACGACCGTGCAGTTGTTCAGCGTGCAAGAACTCGCGCCGCCGCCGACCAAAAAAACGCTGTTGCCGGCAATCAGACAGTTGTCCATGGAGCAATAGGCCGCGCCGCCGCCCCAGCCAAAAAAAGCGTAATAGAATACTGAGTTGCTCGACACGATGGAGTGGGTGATGGTGCCGCGCATCACGCCGCCGCCGTTGGCGATGGCTGAGTTCCGCGTGATGATGCAGTTTTCCACAACAGCACTCGCGTCCTCGCAATAAACGCCGCCGCCGGAATTCACCTGTTCGCTGCCATCATACGCGGTGGTTGTGGCACCCTGCGCAACGGTGAAGCCAGAAAGTTTTGCGCCATGCACGAGATACACGCCGCGCATGGCGTGGTCGCCGGATTCCGGGTTGCCCAAAATGGTGGTTACCGCCGGACCGTTGACACTGGCCACGATCAACGGCCTCGTCACGGCCACGCGATTTGACAGGCTGCCGGAAAAAGTTTTTCCACCGGCCTGATAAACCCCGTTGCTCACGATGACCATGCCGCCATCGGCCACCGCGTCCACGGCGTCTTGAATTTTCGTCGCCGCCGTGCCCCACGAAGAAAACGGCGCGACTGGATTTGTGCTCGTGATTGAAACGTATGCCAGTGTCGGCGACACGACGTGAACAAACTGCGTTGCGCTGATGCCGGCGGGATAAGTGGCATTGAACGCCGTGAACACGACCGGGTAATCGCCCGGCGCGGACCATTGATGCACGACGTTCATGCTGTTGCTCGAGGAAGTGCCGTCGCCAAAATCCCAATTTACAGTTATGGCCGTCAGAGGCCACACCACGCCAACTAGGTGCAGGCCATGACCAACCACCACGTTCGTGTAATCTGGGTGAATAGACACAAACCAAGCTGGCAAAGCCTGCAATTCAAACACGCCCACATCCACCGTGCCACCGAAGATGCGCGGTTGTCCGTCAAAATCGGTGGCTGATGCGACCACGGCGTTGTTGCCGGCGTTGATGCACGGCGAAATATTTTGCAGATGAAAATCGCCGCTGGCCGCGTCCACGAACAACGGATTATTGGTGAAGTTGCCGGTGCCATTTGCCGGCAGCGGCGTGGTGCAGCAAAAATTCATCGTGGAAGAACCATCGTAGTTGCCCTGGCTGTTGTCGGTCACGATGCAGTTTGCCAGCGTATGCGGGCGTGCGCTCAAGCTGACCATCGCGCGGAACGTCGGGCAGCCGCCGGCTTTCCTGCGCGTGTAGCCACGCCGGCAATTTGCTGGTTTGTAGGCCGCGATGAATGATTTCCGCGCACGGCAATTCACGTCCGGCAAGATAGCGTCCGTGCGTGTCCTCGTAATGCCTCACCAAGGACTGCATAGAAAACATCGGCCAGCCACAACCAAAGAACGCAGGCGTGAGACTGCTTCT
>Ga0209086_10001041_pt1 | contig 22843 bp, 16 predicted proteins | sample M_130207_XF_Meta_FD_187312 | JGI IMG/M metagenome (GOLD analysis project Ga0209086, IMG submission 187312) | Freshwater microbial communities from Lake Montjoie, Canada to study carbon cycling - M_130207_XF_MetaG (SPAdes) (version 2) | ecosystem: Environmental > Aquatic > Freshwater > Lake... | reverse complement strand
GCGATAGCTATAGGTAATTCAGCAGGTCAAACCGCACAAGGTTCAGGAGCAATTGCTATTGGTTATTTAGCAGGTTCTTCATTTCAAGGTACAGCCGCTATTGCTATTGGTGTAAGTGCTGGAGCAAATACACAAGCATCAAATGGTATAGCTATTGGTAATTCGGCAGGTCAAACAGCTCAAGGTTTAAATTGTATTGCGATTGGTACAAACGCAGGTCAAATTAATCAAGGTCCAGGACCTGGTTCTAGTTTTGGAAGCATTGCTATTGGGCATCAAGCAGGACAGATTAATCATGCTGAAAATGCTGTTGCTATAGGACATTTAGCAGGTCAATATTCACAGGGAGTGACTGGAATTGGAATTGGTAATAAAGGTAGATGTATTGCTATAGGTTCCAGTGCTGGCCTTTCAAGTCAAGCAGCCTATGCGGTAGCGATTGGTAATTTAGCAGGATCATCAACACAAGGCGAAAACTCTATAGCAATTGGTTATAATTCTGGTTCTTATGGTCAAGCATCCAATTCTATAGCAATTGGTTATTTAGCAGGACAAACAAATCAAGCTACTAATTCAATAGTAATAAATGCGTCAGCAGTTGCTGTAAATGGTACAACCGCAAATTCTTGTTTTATAAGACCAGTAAATACACATGCTGTTTCAACAGGTTTATCAATGTTACTATACGATATAACAACATTTGAAGTTGTTAGAAGTACAGCAGCAACTTCAGCTCACTCAAAAACATTCGTAATAGATCATCCCAAAGACGAAAATAAATATTTGGTCCATGCTTGTTTAGAGGGGCCTGAATCTGGTGTTTATTATAGAGGAAAAGGTGAGATTAGAAATGAAGAAAGTGTAAAAATTTATTTACCAAATTATGTTGATGAACTAGCAAATGATTTCACTGTACAAATTACTCCAATTTATTCTGGTAAAAAAATAGACCAATTGTATACAAGTGAAGTTGTAAATAATAGTTTTACAGTTTATGGACAAAATTGTAAATTCTTTTGGCTAGTACAAGGAAAGCGCGATAATATTGAAGTTGAACCATTAAAAACAAATGTTGAAGTAAAAGGATCCGGACCTTACAGATTGATTTAATAAATTCTTTGTTAAATATCAAATTAAATTATAAAATTTAATATTTAATTATTATATTATTCCATTTTTTGTAAAAACACACGATAACCCTTGTGTAAAATTTTGATTTCTTTTTCAAACTTTGTTAAAAAATGATTTACTGCTTCAAATGGTGATTCAATAACCATAGAATCAGTATTGTATAAATAATCATCAATAGCTAATAAACCTCCTTTATTTAAAAGTTTCCAAGATAAAATTAAATCTGAATAACAATCTAATAATAAATGACTGCCATCTACATAAATAAAATCAAACATATTGCCTTCTTTTATCATTTCAATCAATACTTCTGTAGAATCACCTTTGATTCCTGTAATTCTATCTTCCAATCCAGATGTCTTAATATTTTTATAAAACGATGATTCAACTTGAAGTTCATCAATGTTATCTAATAGTTCATTCTCCTTATAATTAGACCATTTATCTATTCCTAAACCAATAGAATTAGGAATTAATTTTATAATATTTATTAATGAAATACCTGTATAGGTGCCTATTTCTAAAACTTTTATTCCATTTGGTTTACTATAATTATTATTGAAATACTCTATAGCTTCTAAAAAATATGTCTTATGTCCAAATGGTAAATCATTTGTCCAATTATACATTCCTTTATAATCTAAATTTTCTTGTAAAATATATTCATCTAATAATTTGTTAGCTTGTGATTCCCATGATAAAGTAGATGCCCAATTATAGTTCTTTTCAATTAATTCATTCTTTAAATCAACATTTTCAGGGTCCAAATATTTTTTAATTTGGATTAGAGCTTCTTGTTGCCATTCGTCCAATGTTGGATCACCTTTAATTATTACACCTCTTTGACCAACTGTATTCTGTAATGCTGCTAAATTGTTAGTTATAACAAGTGTTTTTGTTAAAGCTGCCTCTAGCGCAGTTAAACAAAATGTTTCTTTAAATGTACATGGATAAAACCAAATATCTGATGTAGTCCATGCTTCTGCTAAAACCTCTTTGTTAACCCACCCATGGTAATAAATGTTCATATTATTTTGTTCAACATTATACAATGTAAAAAGCTCTCTAATTTGTTTCATCATTTCGCCTTCTACGGAATTAACCCATTCACCATTAACATCACAATAAATATGTAAAGACACTAATGATTGAAATTCAAAAATCTTAGGCCACATTTGTAGAAGCTGTAAAAGCCCTCGGTTAGGAAAAGAGGAATAAATAAATTTATAATTTTCTTTTACTAACATTTGATTATTATTATTTTTGAATTTATCAATGTCAATCCCATAATAAAATGGAACAGTAATTTCTTTAAGTGTTGGAAATATTTGTAAAAAATAATCAACATGCCATTCTGTTAAACAAAATATTTTCTTTAATTTTTTATTTATTGGAATAACTACACCAGATGGTGTTAAATCATGAACTACTAAATAAACATTTTCGGTAAAACCTTCAAAGGTTACAGGTAAATATTCTGAAAATCTACTAACAATACAAGTATGTATATAATTTTGTTTAATAAAAGCATAATATTTATACAATGGTTTATAAATAACTCCTTCAAATATTTCTTCTTCTAAACAATTACAAAACACATAAACATCAAATTTTTCAGAACGTTGAATATATCTTGCCATTTCAATAATATATGTTTCAGAACCACCAACTCCAGTAGTTTTTATATTTGATCCCGACCATTTATTAAATCCACCATCAGCATGAAAACAAAAAATAGGTTTTAATGGAATCTTTGGTTTACAATTGTCAACTTTTACAGTTAATTTTTCATATATTTTGTGCCAAGACACAATTTCTTCATAGGAATCAGCTTTTAAACCATTATTTTTTAAAAATAACTCTGCTGCGTGTTTACCTAATTCATATTCTTTTAATTCATAACAAATTTTACAAAGAAATTTTGGTAAAAAATGATAACTCAATGTTGGTTTTAAGGAATATTGACAATGTACAGGAAATCCAATTTCAAATGCCTTTTTAAAATATCCAAATGCTTTTTTATAAGAATTTTCTAAATAATAATGAATACCAATAAAATACAATGCTTCCGGTCTGGATTCATCTGCTTTATAACATTTTAAATATAGTTCTTCACATTCTGCCCAAGGTTTATTTAATTTAAAATTTGCGATTCTCGCAGACTCAAAAATAGCATCCACGCGCTCTTGAACAAATCCAGAATTGGAAAATTCACTTCTTTTTTTAAAATAATAAAAAGCTTTTTCGTAATCTTCTAATAAATTATAAGTTTGTGCTAAATAATAATATGCTCTAGGATCATGTGGATTTTCTTCAAGCTCTTGAAAAAGAAAGCTTAAATCTAATTGTTTTCTTTCCATAGTTCTTTTTTCCATATAATCAAAGCGTCTATCTTCAATAAAACAAACTTCTTTTGGTATTACAATATTTATATTATTTTTATCACTAATTACTTCATGTATCTTGTGAATATATTTCAAATCTGAATCACTTTTAATAATTCTATTTGAACCGTAAATGGTATCATCGCTTTGAATAAATAATGTAAATGAATTTGATAATTGGTCTCCACGTATTTCATTTAAAAATGATCTTAAATCTCCTTTTAAAACATAAGTGTCATCTAACATTGTTATAAATTTACATGATTTACCTGCCAATTCAAGACAACGATTTCTACTATCCCTAAAATTAATAAATGGTTCTTGAAATAGTTGTCCCTTTTTCTTTCCTTTCAAAACGCGATTAATAATTTCAATGGTATCATCGGTAGAACCTGTATCAAGAATGGTCCATTTATCAAAAAAAGGTAAATTATCTATTATCATTTGTTCCAATTGTGGTCCTCCATTTTTAACGATCATACATAAATGATTTAAATTATCGTAATGTAAAATGTTTGTATTAAAATCTATATAATAATGAAACTCTTTATTAAAATTTTGAACAATATCTACAGGTATATATAAATACAAATCAGTATTGGACAATTTATTATTGGGCAATTTTATATTTGACAATTGTAAAATAGAATTATAGTTTTTGTTATTAGTAATAAATTTAAGATTCAATGAAGATAATATTATAGGAGAAAAATCAGATATGAATTGTTTATCAATATCTTGAAAATTATCTGAATAAATAATTACTTTTTTATCTATAGATGTAGGATTATTATCAAATTTAATATTATTAATTTTATGTAGATCTATATTTTTTGTAATATTAATGTCATCGGTATTAATTAAATAAATATTCTCAAATTGTTGGGAACAATTGATAGGAATGAATCCACCATGACTAACATTATAAAAAAGCGCATTTTTTATATTTAAACAATTTGATAATTCATTTAATAACGAGATAATTCTCTCAAATAATCCAACTCTGTCTCTAATAATTAAATTACTAAATTCATTGTGTGTTATTTTATTAAATTCATTTTCTTCAACATGATAATCTCTTTTATTAATATTAATTATCATTTATGATATGAATTTAAAAAATATATTTATATTATAATTTTTATATAAATATAAAAGTATAATAAAGTTATAATAAAAATATGATTTATAATATAAGTATTAGTAATGGGAATAGATATGATGTAATACAATATATATTAAAAAAAAAGGCTCTAGGAAAATTTACAGTAATAGATATAGGAGGAGTATTTAATGGATGGTCAGCTTCTTATATAGATGCTATAATAGATTTTAATTGTAAATATATAGAAAATTCAGATAATAATATTAAATTGTTTAATTTTGATATAACTGATCCAAATAAATATTCAGAAATTGATGATTACATTTCACAGAATGGAAAATTTGATTTTGCTATTTGTACTCATGTATTAGAAGATATAATGAACCCAGTTTTTGTTTGTGAACAAATGATAAAAATAGCGAAAGAAGGTTATATAGCTTTCCCTAGTAAATATAGAGAATTATATAGATTTGAAGGTCAATATCGTGGTTATATACATCATAGATGGATTTTTGATATAAAAAATGATAGTATAATTGCTTATCCAAAAATAAATTATATAGAAAATTATATTTTTGATAGAATTGCTAATATATCAAATGATGTTCAAGATTTATCTTTTTTTTGGAAGGATACAATAGAAATGACATATTTAAATTCAAATTTTTTAGGACCAAATGTACAATCAGTAATAGAATATTATAATAATTTATTTATTAACTATTAATAGAATTTATATTATTATCTATAAAATAATTAAATACAATTTTTATTGTTAGTTTATATAATGAATATAATTGAAAAAAAGATAAACAAAAATGTAATTTATGAAACTGGTTATACTAGTAAAGATGACGATATAAAAAAGAATGATTATAAACATGATAATCATAATTTAGATAATACAAATAAATTAAATTTTATAAAAAGACCGCCATCTTGTGGACTAATAATTGTTGATAATTTTTACAACAATGCGAAGGATACTAGGAATTATATTTTGACTCAAGAATTTTCTGTAAAAGGTAATTTTCCTGGACAAAGAACCATATCTTATGCGACACAAGATTTAAAAGATATTATACAAAAATATGTAGAACCATTTGCGGGTAAAATTACAGAATTTCCTTGTCCAAAGCCAGATAATTCAGATGCGGATACAATATATAATGGCGCTTTTCAATATACTTTGGCAAGAGATTGTTCCTGGATTCACACAGATAAATGGAATAATTGGGCTGGTGTAATATTTTTGACACCAGACGCACCATTATCTGGAGGAACAGCTTTTTACAAATTCAAAGATGGAGCAATGTGTCAAGAAGATACAGATATTTTAAAGAATCAAAAAGAGGTGGATATGTATAATCAAGATTTATCAAAATGGGAACTAGTGGATAGACTCGGAAATGTATTCAATCGTCTAATATTATTTAACGCAAATAGATTCCATATGTCTTGTGATTATTTTGGAGATACCAAAGAAAATGGTAGACTATTTCAAGTATTCTTCTTTTCAACAGAGAGATAGAAAAAAGATATATAAAAAATAATAAAATAATATTACAGTGTTATTTTATTATTTAAAAATATTTTCTATTACATTTTTATTTTTTTATTGATACCGTATAAAATATTATTATTAATTGTATTTGTTTCATTATGTTCAAAAATAAAATGTTTAAAATATTCATTAAATTCTTCTAATTTTGTTTCATGAATACAAATATGATCTGATGGATATTTATAATCCAAATAATAAATATAATAACCTAAATTACGTAATTGTTTAATTAATTTTTCACTAGTTAATCCATTTCTATTCAATTGATGCTCTTCAATTTCAATTATTAATAATGGTTTATAATTAGAAACAATTTTTTTAGAACCATTTAATACATTCTGTTCCCACCCTTGAACATCTATTTTTATAACATCTATTTGCGTATTAATTATATCATCTAATCTTACACATTTAACATTATAATATTTATTATCATTAATATTATGGTTTAAAGTAAAATCACCCATATTTATACTTTCATTTAATGATGCGATTGCTATTTTAGATTCACACTCACAATCAGAACAAGCATAATCATATGGTATTACATTTTTTAAATTATTATTGTTAATATTCTTATTTAAAAGATAATAGTTTTGAGGTTGTGGTTCAAACGCATAAACATAACCTTCATTTTCTTTAACTATTTCACTAAAATAAAGCGTATGATAACCAATGTGAGCTCCAATGTCTACTATAGTATTTATTTTTATACATTTTTTATAATAATTAAGAAAATTTAAGATGTGAGGTTCCCATTTTTCATTTTTACAAATAGAACCGGTTGCTAAATTATCATTTTTATAACAGCTTATTAGAAAGTTATCAAATCTTATATGTTTAATGTTACTAGGCAAATCAAAAACAGTATAAAATTTTTCCATAACTTTTTCAGGTGTGAACTCTTTATAAGCATTCCAATCATCCCGTGATTGAATAATTGTCCTAATATTTTTAAATATATTAATTAGGCTATCCTCAGAATCAAAAATAATAGCTTTTTCTGAAAGAATTTCTATATGACAATTATCTATTTTAGAAATACATGTAATTACCGGTTTATTTAATGATGAGAATTCAGCTACTGCTAGTCCAAATGTTTCACCATCGCTTCTAGCATGAATCATTGCGTCGCAAGAATTTATAAATTTGACCTTTTCAATAAGGTCTATTATTCTATTAAGATATATTATCCGAGGATGTTCATAAAATTTGTTAGTATTAACTAATAAAAAGATGATTTTAGAGTCCAGTTCTACTATTTTTCTAATTGCTCTGTGTGCCATTTCAATATCAAATTGATAAAAACCACCTATTCTTCCTATTACAATAGCATCAGAAGGTATATTTAATTTGCTTCTTATATTATCACTACAACTAGGTAAATTTATCATATGAGGAATATAATCAACAATATTATTATATTTTGAAGATAATTGTTTTGATATTGTCGCATACTTTTCTCCATGCGGGTCAACATTAAAAACAGCATGAATTAAGTTAGGACAATTTGTGACTAATTGATTATCGGATTTAGAACCTGATTTTTGATTATAAAGATAGTCTATTTTTTCATCCAAAATAATTTGATCTATTTCAGAAAAGTTATTATAAGCATAACATTTAAATTCTTTTTCAAATTTTTTTATTACATTTTGGTCATTATTAGACGAATTTATACAATAAAAAATAATACTCTTATTCTCATACAATTTTTGGTTATAATAAGCATAATCGTATAAAGCAACTTCAGTTCCTCTTTCACAAAGTTGATTACTATGAAACCCAATAGTAATTTTATTTTTTGATAAATCTTTTTTAATATAATTATCTTCATTATACATGTCTTCATAAAAATTATCTTCTTTATAATTATTTTCATTATAATTTTCATAATAATGATTTATATTCGAATTATGTATAGCAAAATGATTATGATCTTCAGAAAATAAATGGAACTCTACGAATTTTCTACCGTAATTAATTTCATCTAAAAAACTTAGTAATTTTAAATGGTCGGTTTTAGACCACCAAAAGTTACCACTATAATGTTTTGGAATGTTATTACTTCCATTGTGATAATTACATCCAACAGACAGGTACCCATTGTTTAATAATTTAATACATATATCATATTTGAAAATAAGAAAATATGTCATCATATTTATCCAATCTCTTTGTTTAGAATCATTAATATCACTCATAATACCTTTTGTATGAATATATAAAATATTAGAATTTTTATTTTGTTTTGAAAATAGAATTAATTTATTTATTGTTGGGTTTTCTTCAAGTTTTATATTAGCAGAATAATTTATTATTTCAAATTTATTTTTAAATTCAAATTTATTTTTAAATTCAAATGATTCGATATAATTATCTTTCAAAGGAAACCCAATATTAATAATAAATATTTTATTCAGTACATTAATACAATTAGATTTTATCAACTTATTAATTAAATTATCTAATCTCTCAGTTTTATCTTGTTCCAAACAACAAGAATGTATAAAACAATAATTATTATCGCTTAAATTTTCCGTATAGTTAATTTCCTTATATTTGTTAGGATATTTATAAAAATTTTTCAATAAATGACTATACATAGGAGGTAAATAATCGTTGTCTTCAATTTCAATATAATTCATTTCACTACCATAACGGCCAAATAAATCCGAACAAGAGTCAATCCTTTTTTGTAATTTTTCTATATTTGTATAATCGTCATTATTATATTCTTGATGTGAAAAATTTTCCAACTTATTTTTTATGAAATCTGCATCTCCAAAATTACTCAAATGCCAACCGCCATTTTTAATAATTGTTCCATTACAAAACCGAATATCATTGACAGGTAAGTTTAACTCTTTATATTTTTTATAGCTAATTGTTTTACTATGATACCAATATTCGTTTCGTTTACTATTTAAATTATAATAATAAAAATCTTGTTCAAGAACATTTATATCGTTGTTAATACTGTTATTTTTTATTTGTAATAGTATTTTTGGATCGGGAATTTCATCAACATCCGAAATAATTATACAATCATTATCATTTAATTTTTCTTTAATCATATCAATTCCTTCATTAATACAATTTCTTTGATGTTTTTCATTTGTCCATTGTTGACCTTTAGTAATATCTATAATATTTTCGTTAAAAGGTAATTCTACTACAATATGAATTATCTTATGTATAAACTTTTCAAACATTGGTTTATTTTCATCAAAAAATAATTTTTTTGGTTTTCCAACATGAGTTTGATTAGCTTCAATTAAAATAAAATAATCAACAACATCATTCAATACATTTAATCTATAATTTAGCATATTTAATTCGTTATAAAATGTAAAGCAGTCAATAATTTTAATAGATTTATCATCATTCTTTAACCAGTTTAATTTTAAATAAAAATCAACATTAAAAAAATCGTTAAACGGATTTAACATCAAATTTGGATATTTTTTTATAAATTGTTCATCTAAATATAAAGATTCTTCTGATAAAATTTTAAAACCTGCTTCTAATAATCTATCACATCTAATATGTTCAAAAATTAGGGAATCTTGGCCTGCCCAATGACCATGTATATTTAAAATAATGGAACATTTTGCTAGTTCTTTATCTCTAATTTCTTTCCATCCCTGAATAATGTTTACTGAGTATTTTTGGCTTATTAAATAATTTACAACATTCTTCCTTCTTTCAAGTATTATTGGATTTTCATATGAGATAATCCCAAAATCATATTCCTTGGGAGTATTTTTATATAAATTTTTTAACAATATGTTTTCTGTTTCATATATTTTATACGGTAAATGATGTGTGTTTAAATAGCCATCATTATTCAAAATTTGTAAGTTTGATAAACTGTAATCATATATTTTTACATTTTTATCTAATTCCGAAGGAATAGATTTATAAAAATTAATCAATCTAAAATTATTATTTAAAGGTTCTGTATTTAAAATACTAATTTCTATATTATATTTTTTTAGAAGTGAATATAATTTATTATCTGACAATATACAAACAAATATTGCTTGATCTATTTTAAAATTTGTTAGTTCTTCACCTTGTTTAATTATATTAATGTTATATATATTTTTTAGACTATCAAAATAATCTTCTAATGGAAAAGGGTTATACCAGTTAGGTAAAATAAATAGAATTTCTTCTTTTTTTAGAATTGTAGTAGTTTCAACTGTATTTTTGTTAAGTAATAATAATTTAGACCAATTATTATATCTATTAAACCATGAAAAAGATTGCGCATATTCTCTTCCATTTTCTCTTAATTCTTCTTTTTGCGATTCACTCAAACTAACAATTGTTTCTATTTCTTTACCTGAACACACTTGAATACCGTATTTATCCATAGTGTTTGTTAATCCAGCAACTGGATAATATAAACAAATAACTTCTGACATTAGCATTTCCAAAGCAGTAATACATGATGTTTCTGAAAAATGAGTAGGATAAAGCCAGAACTCTGCTTTGCTCATTTCTTCATATAATTTTTCTGTATTCAATTTACCTAGATAACGAATAGTATTAGGGTTAGCGTCTATAATATTTTTCAAAAGCTTTTCATCCTGATTAGAAGGAAAGGTGACATAACATGAAATAGTAAGAGTTGCGTCTGGTATCTTTTCTAAAATCTGAGGCCATAATTTTAATAAATTGTTTAAACCACGCTCAGGTCTGGAAGTATAAATAAATCTATTTTTAATTTTATAGTTGTTAGTTATAGATGGAAAAGAATCTAAATCAATTCCATTATTAATTATTGTAATTTTATTTTTTAAAATAGGATATTCCTCCAAAAATAAATTATGATGCCATTCCGTTAAACAGATACATCCATTAATATAATTTTCCCATTTTTTTAATAATTGAATATCATTTAAATTAGATCCATATGGCAATAATAGATTATCATGTGCCCATATAAAGGATTGATAAAATGAACATGTTGGAAACATATCATAAAATGATATATATCTTGAAACAATAACAGTATGAAATGGTATAAAATTTATTAAATTTGTCAGTTCCTCTAGATGAATATAATGAATATTATCAATTGTTTCATTTTCAACATGTCCGCTTATATAAATTGTATAATCTTTTGGAAAGCATTTACTTAAATAAGCAACAGCTTTTTCAGAACCACCTAATGCGTTATTTAATGTATAAGTATAGTTCCAATTAATATCAGAGAATCCAGTATAAATTAAAATATTTTTTGACTGGGAACATTCTTGTTTTGAAAAATATTGTGATTTGTTAAAAAGAGGTTTTAATATATATTTATCAAAATTAATTCCTGCGTTTTTGTATACATCTTTTAAAACAAAATCATAGTTTTGAATTTGAACGCCATTTTGAAACAAAAAATGAATATATTCATTAGCTTTTATAACAAAGTTGGAAGGATTAGAATCACTTATATGATTTAAAAAGAATTGTAAATTATAAAGAAAGTTTTTAATATACCAATCATCAAACATTCTATGCTTTTTTATAAAAACAATTTCATACATTTTAATAACACATTTGAAATCTTGAACTTTGTCAGCAATTAAAATCATGTAATAAGGAACAAAAAAATCAAATTTATCTAAAAAAACAAATAATTTGTTAGTAATGTTTGTATTTAAATAATGATTTTCATAAAAATCTTTGACAAGTAAATAATAATTATAGGCAACATGATTTAAATTTTCACAACAATAATGTACTAACAAAGGATATAAACATTCAACGCGTTCTTTATCAAATTCAAATGATTTTACTAAATAAAAAAAACCTTCTTCCTTTCTATTTAAAGCATTTAAACAATCAAAAATATATAAACAACTAACATATTTTTCTTGAGGCCATTGTTTTTCATGAGTCAATGTAATTTTATACCATTTTATAGCATTTTCATATTGTCCACAATCTTTATAACTATTGGCACAATAAAAAGAATATCTATGAAATAAATGATCATTATTATTTAAAGCCTCTTCATATGCTTTTTCCAAAATTAAAGCATCTTTTAAATATTTATTCGGATCTAAACTTCTATTTCCAGTTCTTCCTGATATAACATAATAATTTCCATCAATTGTAGTAGAAGTGGTAGGACCTTCTTTACAATTAATAAACTCGTGTAAAACAGATAAATATTGAAATCTTTTATGATTGTTAATTAATAATACCCGAGTATAACTAACACCTGATGAAGAACCAAATTTTAAATGATATTCATCATAAAGAACTTCTGATGGTACTACAAATTCGCCAACAATTTCATCATCTGCGTCAAAAACTAACAATAAATCGGTTTTTTTATAAGCTCGTTCTAATGCTAATGTTCTATTATGAGCAAAGTTTATCCATTCATCATGAAATAATTCACCTTTTATACACTTATTTTTAAAGAAATCAGTAATAATTTGACATGTGTTATCAGTAGATCCAGTATCACAAATAACCCAATAATCAAATGAAATTTTTTGACAAAGTTTTTCAAGTGTTGTTTCTATAATATGAGATTCATTTTTCACTATCATATTGAGACAAATTGTAGCATTTTTTTTTTCTTTAATTTTAAATTCCATATGTTATATATTTAATAAATATTTTAAATATATATATTTATTAAATATATATTTAAAAATAGAAATAAACAAAATTTTATTGTAATAATTTTAAATAATTGTTAAAATCTTCAAAATAACTATAATTATTAATTACATCATAGTTAGTAACACTTACTTCAAATGGCTGAATTATTTTAATACAAAGTATTCCTCTGTAATTTATATTATGAAAATAAGTAAAAGTAAATTTATCCTTATAATTCAATAATAAATAATAAATAAATTTCCATACATTCCCAGTCCATTCTTCTCTATATTTTAAAATTCCATTTTCATAATAATGTTTTAAAGGTATTTTCAATTGTTCATTATAATTTAATGGTATACAATCATCAATAAATATTACTCCATTTTTATTTAAAATCTTAATACTATTATTAAAATCTCGTAATACATATTCACAATTATGCATTCCATCTATAAAAATTACATCATAAATATCTATACAATCATCTGAATCAATTGAAACAATATCTGAATTATCGTCTAATATATTAATACTTTTAAAATATTCATCAGATGTTAGTTTAATAATTTCTTCAAATTTTCCAGTATCTGAACTATTATTCGTTGAAAAATAACTTGGAGAAGGATCTATACCAACTTTATGTAAAAAATGTGTATTAGAAAATGTATAGCCGTTTTCAACACCAATTTCAAAATATCTTTGAGAAGGATTGCTTAACAAATTTATAATTTGATATCTAGTATTAATATTTATATTATAAGGTAATTTATTAATATTTGCTGTAAATATTTCATATTTTATATTAGGCGTTAAATAAGTTAATTTAAAATATTTTATTAAATTTTCATCAGGTTCGTCAATTAAAATATAACATTTCATTCTAGAAAATCCAAGTAAATCTAATTTTTCCCATAAATATTCAAATGAACATTTATTTTCTAAAATAATGAAATCATTATTAAACGTAGTACTATTAAACGTAGAATCATATAGTTCTCTTATTTTTTCTATATTTTTTAGCAGACCATCTAATCCAATAATACAATTTTGGGTTTCATAATCATTATTAACTAACAAATTACAAAATTTATGTTCGTAATCTTGGCCACGTTTCCAAATCGCAGTATAATCATTATTTAAATACTTTTCATCTTCATATGCTTCAAGAAGTTTCATTTTTTGCTGAATATTAAATTTATAATTATAAATTGGATTAATAAATTTTGGTCCAATACGATTAATTTCCGAATTTCTAATTAAGGAAAAGTTATTATTTTCATTATTCATATATTGAATATAACCAAATTTTTTAATTTTAGCTATTTTTGTATTTAAGGCTGTTCGCAAAATGATTTCATAATCATCACAAATTGGTAAATATTCGCAAAAATTACCTATTTGATTTAAAAAATCTTTTCTCCATATTCTAGGATGATTTGGGCAGCATGCTAAATGACTTAATGTAATATTATTAATATTAGGTGTATTATAAACATAAACCCATTTATCATTATATTTTTGACAATAATAAGAACCATAACCTTTACATATATCATCACCATACCAAAAATTATTTCCGTTTTCATAAATATTAATAAAATCCATATAAATAAAACCAATTTCTGGCTTTAAATCAAATAAATCAGCAGATTCTTTTAGAACAAACGGTAAAATTTCATCATCATGATCTAATTCTAACAAATATTTACCTCTACATAAACTGATTGCTTCATTTTTAACATTCCCAATATAACCATTATTTTCAAATCTTCTATACATTCTTACACGAGAATCATTTGTCATTTTTTCTTTTAAAAATATAAAATTTGTATCATCAGGAGAATCGTCCACAATAATCCATTCCCAATTTGTTAGTGTCTGGGTTTTTATACTGTTAAAAGCTCGCAATATTTTTTCAAACGAATTAAATGATGGTGTAAATATAGAAAAAATAGGTCTTACATGAATACGATCTAGACTACAAATATTTATATATTTTTGATTAACAATATTATTAAATTCTGAAACATTTGTAATTTCAGGAATATGAATAATGCGATTATACATATTAGAATCATTAAAATATTCATTTAAAATTTCAGTGTATTCTTTATCATCAGGACCAAATGTAATTAAGAAAGAATAAATTTGTTTAAATAAATTATTAAGTTTTTCTTTTTTATTGATAATATGTAATGTACAATCTAAATCATCCGAATTATCTCTGATAATAGAATCAATATATTTGTATTTATCATCACGAAAAAATAAAATAAAAGGATATTTCATTATATTTTATTTAATTAACAAATTTTTAAGTAATTTTTGTTTCGTTAATAATCTTTACTTATTTACTTATTTTCATATTTAAAATTCAGGTGTGTGTTTTTTAAAAAGACAACCATGTGGTAGTAAATTCTTCACATCACTCGTGATAACTTGGGGATTTTGATGCTCGCAATTAGTCATCCATATTTTAACAATACAAAAGTTTTTTTTAGGTGAAATGGTGATCCCTGTAACACTATCAACAAATTTATTATTACTACTAATAGTTTCTCCAATTAGAACATATGTTAAATCGCGCCATACTTCATATACATTTTTATTAGATACTTTATATGAAAAACAACCACCATTTCTGTTCTTTTCATCTTCCCACATTGGAGAAATACCATCTTTCATAATAAACAACATACAATTTTTTACTAAACATTCAGGTAAAGATTCAGTAATAGCAACTGTTTCTTCAACATTTGTAAATTGAATAATTTTTTTATAACTTTTTACAGTCCAATCTGGATCATGAGGCAAATGTGCCCATAAATTCCATTTATTATTCAAATTGTGAAATTCCATGTTTAACGTAGTCATTGTTGTTGAATCTGTATTACAGGGATCCATTATACTTTATAATAAATCAATTTTTTTAAATTATTTTAATAATAATAAATAATTTAAAGATGTCTAAAAATAAATAGTAACTTTTCTTGTTTTATCGGTATTATTAAACTCAATATTTACTTTTTTTGCTCCTTCATAAATTCCTGTTGAACCAATAACAGCATAATTTGCGCTATCAACACTGCTTATAAGACTAGTAGTTTCATCAATATAGTATCCAATGGCTGATAACATATTATCATTTGTTTCATGTTTAATTAAAAACGTTTCGTATAGTATTTGTTTAATATATTCTATTTTATTAGGTTGTATAAGTGTAGTATCAAAAACAATATTTTCCTGAAGTGGTAATTGGTTTTCATCTAAAATTTTTGTAGAATAAAGTATACCTTGATCAGGGTCGTAATTTTTAAGAGAATAATATTTAATAATAGGATCTTTAATAATAGCATCTTTAGTTTCAATAGAAATAATTTTTCTGGCAACTGGTTTTAATAAACCATAATCAAAAATTTCTCCTAAATTTTGTAAAGGGTTACAACTTAGATTTCCGGAAACTGAATCTATTTCATCAAGTGTCCAAAAATTATTTAATGAACTATTAACATCAGTTAAAAAAGATTTCCAATTTACTATCCCTATTGAATTTGTACAATCTCTTTGTTTTACCATTTATAAAATAGTATATTAATATAAATTTTACAAAAATAATTAAAAACATTCTGGGTTTTCATACATAATTAAATTATACCCTTCTGGTAATTCTACTCCTAATATTTTTGCTTCTTTTTTACAATAATTTTCAAATATAGGAAGTGTGTTATCCCAATTAGGTTTATGAAAATTTTCATTATTATAATTAATAGCAGTAAACAATCTTTCTATGCCAACTCCAAAGCCGTAAGAACTTTCAGTTTCATCATCAGCATGTTGTATTTGTATTATTTCAATCATAATATTGTCTCCTAAGTCATAATATAACGATGCTGCTCTTAAAATAGGTGATTTATTGTCATATACATTTTTATATATGTAACCATCTCCATCACAATTAATTAATGCGTTGGTTTTTTTAATAAAATTTACTTTTTCAATTTTACATTTTAGTTTCAATTTATTTACTAGTTTATTACTCATTTTTGTAGTCTTTATTAAAAATTTTGAACTATCTAAATTAAATATACTAATTATTTTAGTAATAATATCTGTAACTTCATCTAAAGTTAAATCATTACTAGTACTATAAATCATTTTAAACAAAGGTAATACACAGGTTTTTCTTTTTTGTTAATATCGTCTATTCGAGAACAATATTGGCTACTGAAAGAACGTTTGTCTTTTAATCCTACTACCTCTTGATATCTAAGCCCATGATTATATGTATAATCAGTTATTAATGGATATTTTTCTTTAATTTGTGTTAAACCAATAGTTTTTAAATAAGAATATAGTATATTTTCAATATTATCATTTCCGTTAAGATTTGTAGTATATTTGTTACCGTTTAAATCAGAACTACAATTTTTCAAATCATATGACAATAACACAGGAGTATGGTTTCTATTTATTGGATTTGTAAAAGCAGTTTTTATTATATCATTTAAATTACCTAAAGGATCAGAAGCGATTTTTTCAGAAACAAATGAAATCTCATCTCTTGTCCATATTTTGCCTTCAAATAAATTATTGAAACCAGTTAAAAAATCAGATATAAATGTAGATTTGTCATTAATACACGGAATAGTCATTTATAAAATAGTATATTAATATAAATTTTACAAAAATAATTAAAAAATATAAAAACCTTCAGGTTTTTCATACATAATTGTAACAATTCTTGATTTATCTTTGTGATTAAAATCAATTCTAAGCAGTGTTGCTCCAGTAAATAAACCTCTTCCTGAATGAACGTTATAATTCGCATAATTTACTGTACTTATAGCATCTTTTGCTTCATCAGCATAGAATCCGCTTGCTTTTAAAGAATTTTCTGCGTCTGGATTTTTTTTAGATTCTATATTTATAACTTCATAAAGATATTGAGGTATGCCTTCAGTTTCATTTTTATTAACTAGTTCAGTTACAAAATTAAAAATATATTCATGATCATCACCGTTAAGGTTTGTAGTATATTTGTTACCGTTTAAATCGGATTTATAATTTTTCACACTATATTTAAATGTAATAGGAGAACGTTTTCTATTTAGTGGATTTACAAAAGCATTTTTAATTATATCATTTAAATTACATAAAGGGTCAGAACTGATTTTTTTGGAAACAGATGAAATCTCTTCGGGAGTCCAGACTTTTCTACCGAACAAAGAATTGATGTTATTTAAAACGTCGGCGACAGGCTTAGCGTTCTTGGTACAATCGCTCATTTATGATATATTATAATATTTAATTTTATACTAAAATTTTAATTCTATTTTACATCTTTATTCAAATTTACAATAGTATAATCTTGTTTATTAAATACTATATTGTCTTTATCAGTTAAAAGAAGTACATTTACATCTTGATCCACTAATTCAAGTTTATATGAAATATCTTTTTCTAAATTATCTAAATTCAAAATATATTTTAAATAATATGTAAAAAAATTATTATCCAATACATTATTTACAATATAAAAATTATGTTTATCATTCTTCAATTCTATAGTATAATTATTCTCTTTATATAAAAGTTGTAAAGACATAAAAGTAAAATTTGTTTTTTCAAAATCAAAGTCATATTCAAAATAATGATGAATATTAGAAACACAATTTTTATTTGTCATTGTAAATTCGCTAAAATCTGAACAAACAATAAAATCATATTTTAAAGGTGCTTTGTCAATATTAATATCTCTATTATTTTTATCAAAATTTAAACTTGTCAGCAAATTTCCTTGATAAAAAAATTCTAAAATTAACTCATTACATTCTTTATTACATTCTTTATTACAATCTATAATATTATACTTTTTCAAAAAATACTTAACGCATTTTAGTATATTAATAATATATGGTTTAATATATATTCTTGTTTTATTTAGATATATTTCAAAACAGCTATAATAATAAATAATATTATAAGCTATATAAAATATTTTAGGTTCTAAATTATTTTTAAAATTAATTAAATCTTTTTTAGCTACGTTTAAAATAATATTATATTCATCTGGATAAAACATCTTGTAAATTTCTATAAAAAAAAAAGCTGCTATTAAAATATTAGTTAACATGGTATAATATATATATTATTTATACTTTTAAATAGTTTTGTTATAATAAATTTACTCAAATTGTGGATCCGAAGATCCAGTTGGAATATTTTGATTTTCATATGTTATAGGTGTTTCTGAATAACTTACATCCATATAATTTGAATTCATAGGTTTAACATTTATTATATTACCATCTTTTATGATAACAGGTTCATAAGTAGCGTTATCCATGATATTATCATTATTAGTATTACAATTATCGCATTTTAAATTTAGTTGTCCAGTTGCTGGGTCTAGACCAAAAACGTATAATAATATTGCTACTATGACTGACATAAAAATAAATGGTACAAAAACTAGTATCCATGAAATAATAGTCATCCCAGATTGACATAAAGCATTTAAAAGTATTGTAATAATTATCATGACAATTATTTTGAAAAAAGCAGTATTGTATAATCCTTTAAAAGTATCAATAATAATTTGAGTTAATGAAAAAGCTACGTATATTAATGCGGGAGCACATAAATTAAACATATTTTACTTATACTATATTAAGAAAAGATTGGTTCGCCATTTTTAATTATACCTACTTTCTTTCCAACTTCTCCATCAGAGGTTACTTCATATAAAATACCGTTTTCTTCGTCAGATGTAAAATATGTGATGTCGTCAATTTCTATTTCAAATACCTCTTCATCATCTTCTTCTTCTAAAGATTCCTGTTGTTCCTCTTTTTTTTCTTTTTGGTTTACTTCTTCTTCATCAACTTCTTCTTCTTCCTCAACTTCTTCTTCTTCCTCAGCTTCTTCATCGTCTGTTCCCACTTCTTCTTCTTCCTCAACTTCTTCTTGCTCTTCCTCAGCTTCTTCTTGCTCTTCATCAACTTCTTCTTGCTCTTCCTCATCGGCTTCTTGCTCCTCATCAGCTTCTTCTTCTTGCTCAACTTCTTGTTCTAATTGTTTAATTTTATCTATCATGCCTTCATTATTTATTGCTAAATTTACACTAGTATCAATATTTTTTTCTTCTATCTTTAACGTAATTTGTCCGCCTTTGAATTGATCCGAACTACTTGTTTCGTTTATTTTTTTTAATTCACTAGATAATGTATCATTTTTACTTTTTAATTCTTTTACTTCAGCCTCTAAACTATATAGTCTTATTAATACTGTATCAATTATTTTCATCATGCTAGCATGATCTGATTTAATAATAGAAATTGAATTATTAAAATCTTTTACTTCATTTTTATAATTATCATTATCATTATCTGGTGGTAAAAAATTATTTGAACTATTAAAGATAGTATCTGATAATTGATTCAAATTTATATCATTTTTTATTTTTTGTAACATTTCATACATATGTTCAATAGTGGCCATTTGAATTAATTTTTCAATATTATTTAAATTAGACATTCTTTATAGATATTATAGTATAATGTAATTCGTTTAATATGATTTAAAAAATATTTATTGTAAATATATATATGAGTGATAAAATAAGTTTTTTTAGTAATGATGACCTTGAATTACATGTTGAAAAAGTAATGTCTCAGACTAATTATACAAAAGATGAAGCATTAGAAAAATTAAAATTATTTAATTGTGATTATATGAGAGTTTTAAAAGATTATATGGGTATTCCTGAAAAAAAGGAATCACCCACGTTAAAATCTGTAAACCAAGAAATTTATAAACAAATTAGATTAAAATTAGATAATTCAATGAGAGAATATAGAGAAAAAAACCCAATCAATATTGAACAAGTTGTAACAAATTTTAAGGAATCAGAAGATCGTGAAAAATTAAAAATTAAAAATTAAAAATTAAGCATATTTATAATGAAGTAAAAAATGGTGTAAAATAGTTTTTATTCCAAAAGATTTTGATTAGAAATACCAAATTTTTCATTAAGAATAGAATTTTTATTTTGTTTTTTCTTTTGTAATCTAGCTTTTACATGATAATTATTAGATGGTATAATTTTATTATTTAATATAAAATCATCATTATCCTCATGTAATTCAGGTAATATTCTAGTTAAAGGTTTATCTACAATTAAAAATAGTCTTTCATTTCTTAATAATGATCTATATTCTTGTATTGATAAATTACCATAATATTTTTCCAACATATAAAATGGATTTGGAGCTGGCTTAATATTCTTTTTATAATCATAAATTTTACTATAAATATGATTAAATAAATGATATCGTTCAAATTTAGTTGAACTATCAATATTTTCATTCATTAAATAAGCAACTCCACATTCAGGACTACAAAAACATCCATATACATGATATGAATCATTAATAAAATGTTTTGGTATATATATTGGAGGATTATCAAATTCACATGTATCCCAAAAACAAGCCGAACGCCTATTATTTACATTATTAATATGTAAATTTGTTTCCAATTGTTTTAATTTTTTCCATATTTCTTTACTAGAATCTTTACAATAAATTTCTTCGTCGTCGTCTTGATAATCGTTATCTAAATTTATACTAGAAGTTGGCTTTTGTAAAAATGTATTAACTGTGTTAATATTCTCAGAACCAATTATATTATAATTTAATTCAGCTTTATTTCCTGTAAAACTAAATGATTCTACTAAAGCATTCTCATTATATATAGGAAAAACATTTAGATCTTTCATAGAACATTTTAAATGTAAAATAACATTTTGCTTATCTTCTTTATGTGATTCATTAGAAACAACTTGATGTATAATTTTGCCTCCCTTTGGTTTTCTTCCTCTCTTTTTTAATTGCGGTTTTTGTTCATCTGATAAAGAAGGATTTGAAATTATGACAATATTTGTATCCTCTTTTATCACGTTAGTATCATCTAATGGTTCTAAAATTTTATTATATATATTCTCACTGATAATATTATTATTTGTTATATTTTTATCATTTAATTCACTAACGTATAAATTAATACTTTTGTCTTTTTTTACTTCCTTATAAATTGCTGTCATATTTAATGATTCCAATAGTTCCTTCTTGGACTTACGCCCTCTTTTGGCTTTTTTTACTTCATTACAAATTGGTGAATCATTTTTTTTAACTTCATTACAAATTTTAGGTCCCATTAATTAATATATTTAATATATGGATTAATTTAAATTGTTTTAATATATACTTTATTGTTTTTTTTTGAAAAAAAGAATTATTATATAAAACATTATATTATTTATCATAACAATATCTACAAACTGGAATATAATTATCTGTTCCTATTACAGTCTGCTCTTTTTCTAAACTAATTCTTTTGGAAAATATGCCAAGGGTTCCATTTTTACATAAACTACATAATGAAGTTAGCTTTGTAACTTTATCGCATAATGGTATTAGGTCTAAAATTTGACCAAACTTTTTTCTCTCAAAATCTCCATCTAGTCCACAAATATAAACCTTTTTACCATTTTTTAACATTATTTCTACTGTTTCATATAAGTCGTCAAAGAATTGGCCTTCATTTATTAATATTACTTCCGTTTTTTCTGCTAAATTATCCCAAACTGACAATATTTTATTTGTTTTTATACATGGAATTTTTACTTTATCATGTGTTGACATTAATTCGGCATCATAACGCACATCAATTGAATGATTTATTACTTCTACTGGAATATTACAAAATTTACATTGCTTATATATTTCTACTAATCTACTTGTTTTACCTGAAAACATAGAACCTAATATTATTTCCAAATAAGCAGTTTTTGACATTATTGTTTCTGGCATATTTATTACTTATATTAAATTAATCAATTTTATTTATTTATATAATATAAAAACTATGGAACAAATTCCTTCTATACCAAATAATAATAATACTTCTCCTTTAACTATTAAATTATATTTTGACCAGATTATACACCATATAAGAAATTATAAAGAGGAGGAA
>Ga0209086_10001038_pt1 | contig 22887 bp, 18 predicted proteins | sample M_130207_XF_Meta_FD_187312 | JGI IMG/M metagenome (GOLD analysis project Ga0209086, IMG submission 187312) | Freshwater microbial communities from Lake Montjoie, Canada to study carbon cycling - M_130207_XF_MetaG (SPAdes) (version 2) | ecosystem: Environmental > Aquatic > Freshwater > Lake... | reverse complement strand
GCGATGGAGTACTGGAGCAAGTCCTGATTCACCGTGTCGTAGAGATTGGTACTGCCGGCGCGTTCCACCCAGCCCACGCCCAGCAGATTCAGCGCACTGTTGGTAATCAATAAGCTGGTGAAATCGGTGGAATTAAACATGGCCGGCGGGATGGGAACGTACGTTACCGGATTCACCGGCAGGGGCTTCACCAGCATGGACGTGAAACTGTAGGCACCCGCGGGCGTCAGGGCGGATCCATTGGTAACGGTCAGATTGAATTGAAGGCTGTAGACTCTGCTATTGGGTAGCAGGGAGAGCGTGACTGGGGCGTAAAATGTCTGGCCGGGCGAGGCGATAAAGGCGCTGGAAGCCTCGCCCGAATCGAAACCAAAGCTGATGGCGTTGGCCTGGAAATTGGTGGGCGAAAACGTAACGCTGACCACGGCACTGGGCTGATAATTATCGCGATAGGCGCGCACCTTGAAAAGGGTGTTGGTGGTGATCTGCAAGCTCACGGTCCACAGGGATGCGGGCGATGCGACGGTTCCCAAGTCTTTCGCCGCGGCGTTGGTGCTCGAGGGGTCTGACCCATCTAGGGTGTAATACAGGTGCGCATTGGCGGTGATGTCGCTGATGTAAAATTGCGCCGCGTTGTTTCCGATGATGGTGGGATTACCGGCGATGAACTGGAATGTCGCTTGAACCACGGCGCTATTGGGATGGTTGGTCTGCGCCCCGATTGCCTTAATGGTCAGAGACGGCGCCACCTGATTTACCTTATACGGCAGCACTTGAGACGGAGTTTTTCCATCCTGATAATCCGATAAAACGGAGGAGTTGGTCGGAGAGGGATTGGATCCGTCCACGGTGTAATAGGTGCCACTACCCGGGGTGCCTTTGATCACGATGTAGGCGTCATTATAGAAGCTGTAGTCGGAAACCGAATGAAACACGGAAGTATATTCCGGGATAGTCGTTGCGGGAAAATCAACATAGCCAATCTGCGGATCCGGCACCGGCGGGTAAGGTGCCTGAGCCATCACAGCGACTGAATCGGGTCCTTCCACCCCGGAGTTGAGCCCCGAAACCACATAATAATACACGACCCCGTTTTGAACGGTGTTGTCGGTATAGCTGGTCCCCGTGACAGTGGCGAGGGTGCTGAACGGTCCGCCGCTGGAAGGGGAGCGCTTGACGTGGTAGGTGGTCGCTCTTGCTGCCGCCGTCCAGGAGAGGGTGACCTGGTTGTAGTTGGTGAGGACGCTGGTAATGACCGGGGTGGCCGGCGGCAGGGGGGGCGGCAGAACGAATCCGGCGCCGGTGATGTGACGGATCAGGTGGTAATAATCTTCACTGGTATAAACCGACCCGTCCGGGGCAAAGGCGACGCCATAAGGCATGCGCGACTGCACATTGGCGCCCGTGGAATCAGGTACCTTGGGCGTCCCGTCCGACCAACCGGGATAGTAGGAGGATGTCCAGTAGCCGGAAGTCACCCCATAGAGATTGGTGACTGTCCCGTCGGTCCGGACCACCTTGACGCGGTGATTGCCGTAATCCGAGACAATCAGGGTGCCATCGCCCGCTTCCGCGATGTTCATGGGCTGATAGAATTTGGCGGTATTGCTCGAGGCGACATTGTTTCCGTTGGTTAAAAAATCACCCGCCCCATGAAAGCCGGCATTGGTGGTCACGATGCCGTTGGTGGGGTTGACGAGATAAATCCCATTCCGGCCGGCATCGCAAACGGCTAGCAGCCCGTTGTGTTTGGTAACAATCCCCTGCAAGGAAGTCCCGGTCATCGGGAGGGTCGCCACGATGGACCTGACGCCGGCCGGGTTGATTTTGATGATCGTGTTGCTCTGCACGGTGACAAAAAGATTCCCGATGGAATCCAGGGTGATGCCGCAGGCATTGGTCAGGCTGGTGGCGTTGGTCGCCATTAATTCCCCGTATTCGTCGAAGGTGACCACCGTGCCGTTTTTCCCGGTTCCGCGATTCAGGACATAGACATTGTAGGAGGAATCCAGGACCACCCCCACCGGCTTATTGATCAAATTGGTGGAGGAAACGGACAGGGTCCAAGTCTGGCCGGCGGCGAGATCGAGGTAGCGGATGGCGTTGTTATCGCGGTCGGCCACGAATAAATAATTACCGGAAGGATCCATGGCCAACCCGCAGGGAGTGTAGAACAGGGCATTGCTATAGGTGTTACCATCCTTGTAACCGAGATACTTGGGATTTTTACTGAGGTTGCTGCCGCCGCCGATGGTGGTCACGCTGGCGGCCAGCAGGTTGTTAGCAAGCAGCAACCCGAGAGCGGCCACGACAAGCCCGGTCACGACCCATCCCGACCTCCGCCGCGGGCGGCTGGAAAAAAAATTTTTCATAGCAATTGATCAATAGGCGTCCCCATTGCCATTCAGGGATTGGACATTCCGGTCGCGGATGCTTTCTTGGGATTGCTCCAGTCATAGGGCTTGGCGCTATCCCACATGGAATCCGGATTGATGAGCACCGGACGCTTGGCATCCGGCTGGGTGGCGAGGAAATTGTTGGGGTGATTCTGGAAATCGGAATCCTTGATGATGGTGGGCGTGATGAAGATCACCAGGTCTTTTTTGTCCTTGGTTTTGCTTTCGCTGCGGAAGGCGTATCCCAGGTAGGGAAGGTCTCCCAGGAGCGGAACCTTGGTGGTGGTGGACACCGGATTATCTGCGACCAGCCCGCCCATGACGAGGGTGTCCGTATTGGGAATGATGACCTGGGTGGTAATGGTCCGGACGTCAAAGGTCGGAGCCGTCAGGAGCTGCGAGGTGGACTGCCCCTCGGCGGTGATTGGCCCGCCGCCGACGCTCTGGCTAACGTCGCCCGCGAAATTCGAGACTTCCGGGATCACCCTGAGCCAGATGTTATCGTTGGCCGAAATCCGGGGTGTCACCCTGAGTTTGGTACCGACGTTGGTGTAATTGACCTGGGACCCGCCGGCGTTGTTGGCCGAGCCGGCGGAGACGTTGAAGACGGGATACATGTGCGTGACCTCGATCAACGCCATTTCATTGTCCAAGGTGACCACTCGCGGTGTGGAGACAATCTGGGCGTCGATGGAGGAATTGATAAAGGACAACACTGCCTTCAAACCGTCGGCGTTGAGAAACCCGACATTGGGCATGAGGCCGGAAGCGGTGCTCATGGCCAGACCGCCTCCCCCGACGGTGGTCTTGTAAACACTTTCAGTGGTGGAACCGCCCCCGCCGGAAGTCGCCGAGCCATTGGGATTGGGGACGCCTGTGCCGTTGCCCGGGGTGGTGACCACAGAACTTCCGCTGATGTTTCCATTGCCAAAAGTGATATTCTGACTCTTCAGCGTGCCGGACCAGTCAACGCCCTTTTTGCTGGTGGGGTTGCTAGCGATTTCGACCAAACGGGTTTCGATTAATACCTGGCGGGTGGGCTTGTCGAGCTGGCTCACCAGCAATTCCACGGAATTCTGCTCCGGTTCCGTGGCGGAAACGATAATCTGACTCGTGCGAACATCCGGCACCACCCGGCTGCGCTTATCGGTCATGGCGCTCAAAGAGGCATCCATCATGTTGGAAACGCTCGTGTATTTCAGCTGGATGACCCGGGTGATAAGGGGTGGCGGCGCAGCGGGATCCTTGGTGGTGATCCGGATAATCTTGGACTTGGAATCCCCGATCATCTGAAGGCCGTAGTTGTCCAGGAGCGCGATAAGGGCCTGCTGCGCCGTGATGTATTCCCAGCGGATGGACAGGGTGGGCTCGGGCTTGATCTGACCATTCTGATCCGGCTGACCGTAACCGATTTTAGGGTCCAGCAGGTAGTTGATGCCGGCCTGACGCGCCAGATTCTCAATGGCGGTTGTGATTGGAACCTCTTGAAATTGAATCAGGGGGATGGTGGGAATTTCGGCGACAGCCGGATTGGTTTTAGCGGTTTCCTGCGCCACGGCAGGCACCGGAGCTGCGGGGGGAGGCACAACCGTGTCCGGAACCACCACCGCGGCCGGGGCATTTGTTTGAAAATCGGCAGCGACATTTTTCGCGGAGGCGACCGGTGGCACCACGGGGATATTGGTCGCGACGGATGAGCCCGGCTGGTCGCCCTGCGCCATCAACAATTTGCGGGCGGCGGCCTGGGCCGGATTGTCCTGCGCGGGCTGGATGTTTTCAGGCGCAGGCGGGTTGGTTGGGGCGGATTTCGGGGCGACAGAACCGACCAGCGGCACGCCAGCGATATTCGGCACGACGGATGAATCCGGCTTGACGTCATTGGTCTGACAAAACGCCGCCGAGTGCAGCAAAAATGCTCCCAGCCCTGTGGCGAGCAGACTTTTAAATTTCATACCTTTAGGATTGGCGACGGGACGGTGGTTTGTTCCGGAAATAATTGGGTGTCCATAGGGACAATCGCGTGAAGACATGGGAACGAATCGGGGCTGCGGACCTCCTGATTGCAAGCCGGCGGACTGTTGGGTGAGGGGGTGGAATTTCATGGTTTTTCCTTGTAACGCAATTCATGCCGTTGACCGCCGACCTCAACGACAACCGAATCCGACTTGATCTCAAGACATTTCACACTGAGTCGTCCCCGTGACGTCAGCACGTCCGATACATCTCCGGCCGCAAACGTGTGTTTATTGATGATCACAAAGCGGCGCGATGGCAGCCCCGAAATGCCCTGCAAAACCAGGAGACCCGAGTCCACCTCCTGGGTTTTGGTTCCGGGCGCCGACTGTCCCTCGTACGGACGAGGGGAGTTGGGGAAGAAGGGGTCGCACCCCTCTGCGGGACTGGTTGGAAGAATAAAAACCGAGAGGGCGCGGCGACCGGCACCGGGGACCGGCGCGGCGGATTCCGCTTCGACGGTCCAGCCCGCCATCAGAAGCGATGACAAGAGAGCCTCGCGCCAGATTTTAGAAAAAGAATTGAGAGGTCTCATAGACTTTAGCGGGCGTCAGGTTTGATCAGAGCCAAAAGATCCATTTTGAAGGACAACTTCTCCCCTTCCGCCGGTTCGATTTTTACATCCGTCAGGCGAAGGTAGGGATAATTATTTTCAACGCCAGCCACAAATTTTCCAATATCATGATAATAAGCCTTGCCGGCGATTATCAGGCGCATCTGTCGATAGGGGAAATCCGGGATCAAATACACTTCCCCCTCCACCGGATGGCCCATCTCCGGAATTTCCACTTTATATTGCTGCTTGAAGTGGCGCAAGAGATTGTAAGCCCAGGAATAGAGATCCCCCGATGCCATATCTTCCTCCGCCCGGGCCAGCAAAGCGGTGGCGGCCTCCAATTGTTTGGCAGTGACCTCCCCGGCCTGAATATTTTTCTGCATTTCCTGCAACTGCCCGCTGGCCGTTTGCAGGGCGGCCTGAACGCCGCTTAACCGGGAGTACTGGGAACGAATCAGGCCAACCGAGATGAGCCCCAGAAGGGCCAGCGTGACGACCACGACGGCGAGGAAGGGCTTCCGCTTTTCTTCAGGCAACCATTTCATTGGAGAGTGTCCGGGAAATAACAGTCCAGATTGAACAGCACATAGGAGTGCCCATCCGGCCCGCTTTGCGGCGCCGACAGGCCTGTGAGCTTGATCGCATTGGTCGGGTTTAACATGGTTTTGAAATAAGCCTGGCCGGCAATGAGCCCCTTGAACCGGTTGACGGCGTCCCCCGGGTTGGCGCTAAAATCTTTCGCTTCAACCCCTAACACCTTGGACTCGAGGGAGGTCGCGGGAGACCCCGGGATCACCTTGCCGGACTTGGTCTGACTCGGAACGGCGGGGGTGTTGACATAAGTCTGACTGAACCGGATCCGCACCAACTGGACCCCTTCCAGGGTAGTTAACTGCAATGCATTTAGATAATTGCCATGGAGGAAGCGGGCTTGGTTCAACTTCTGCAGCGCGTCCAGTTTGACCTTGATGCCGGCAACCTGTTTCTGTTTGGAGGTGACGGTTTGAAAGAGGTTGGAGTGGTAGTCCATCTGGGCCCGGGTCTGGGACAGGTTGCTTTGGGCAACAAAGAGTTCCAGCTGCACCGAACTGCTCCAAACCAGGGCGAACACCACCAGAAAGACCCCGATAAAGATCGCCCGCTTGACAGGGTCGTGGCGGCGCGATTTCTCCGCCGCCCTCGCCTCCGCCAGCAAATTGATGCGTATGATCATGCCTGATTCAATTCAAAGGGCCACCAAGGCCGCGCCGACCGCCACCCCCAACTGCGACCCCACCTGCTCCAACTCCTTGGCCTGATGCTCTGGCAAGGAGAGTTGTAGAAAACGGGTTGGGTTCCATCGCATGCAATCCACCATCAGTACGGGGCGGAGAATGTCCAGAATCATCTCTGAACGCGCCGAGCCGCCACTGACATAGACCTGGGTGACCGGGCGATCGTGCTGATGCTCGAAAAAATTCAGCGAGGCGCGCAATTCCTGACCCAATGGAAGGACCTGCAATTCGAGGATGGACTGGGATTCCGGAGCCATTGCTATCTTGATCCCCTCGGCTTCCGCATAGCTGATGCGCATCGCCTCAGCCAACCCGGCTGTCAGGTGGTCTCCCCCCACATTCACCACGCGGGTCAACACCAACTCGCCGCGGTCCAGCACGCAGACGACGGTGTGCCTGAACCCGATATCCACCAGCGCCACGGATTCATTGGCGTAAACCTCGGGCAGAGCCATTTCAAAGGCATTGATGGGGCCGATGAGCCCGGGAACGATGTAGTCCACCGTCAACCCCGCAGCCTTGACCGCCGCCTGATAGTCATCCACCAGCTTCTGCCGGGCCGCCACCACCAGGACTTTGGACTTTGCAATACTGGGAGATTTTAAATTTTCAACCGGCTTGCCGGCCACGCTGGGGCGGGGCGGGAAAACATGGCAATCAAACACGTGATCTGGAAGATCCTGCTGCAAATAACCCCGGGGATTGTTTTTCAAGACCATCCGCATTTCTTCGACGGGGATATTCGGCAATTCCAGCTGACGAACCACTGTCGCATCCAACCCCACCGACAACGTCACGTACTTGGCATCCGTGGCGAGCGCTTTGACCACGGATTTCAAATGGTCGGCCAGCAATTCCGGGGATATGTGCTTGTCGAAAATCGGGGCATCCAACAACGCATAGCGGCACAGGGCCCAAACCTCTCCCTGCGGCTGCAGCAACACCGCCTTCGTGGTGCGCGCCCCCAAATCCACAGCAATGACCTGACCATGCTGTTTTCTTTTGGATCCGAATGAGAACGGAAAAACCATGTACTACCTTTTTAAGATTTAAGTTGTTGAATTGCAAGATGCAATTACCCAGCTGCAATTACCCAGCTCATTCAATCACGCCTCCCCCCAACCCGGGCATTGGAGGGGCAACCCCGCCCCCACCCCGCGGGGCGTGTTACCCCTCCGTATAAAATCCCTCAATCCGGTCACGAATGCCCCCAGCATGCCGCCCCACCCAAATTCATTACGGCTTCCAAATCATGTCCGCCACAGTGCGTCCGGCGGGAATGAAAGGAATGACGTGCGTGCTGTAAGGGGTCACCACGTCCAAGACATAGGGCTCGTCGGCGTCGAGCATGCGCTGGAGCGCCGCCCGCAAATCCTTTTTGTACATCACCCGTTCGCATTTGACGTTGAACGAATTGCACACACGCACATAGTCCGGATATATCCCCGCCCGATGTTCGGGGTCGCCCAAGTAGGTGTGACCGCGATTGCCCTCATAAAAGTTGTCCTCCCACTGCACCACCATGCCCAGATGCTGGTTGTTGAGGATGATGGCCTTGGCCGCGATTTTCTCAATGTGCGCGGTGGCCAGTTCCTGAATGTTCATTAGGAACGATCCGTCGCCATCGATGTCGATGACCTGCTTGTCCGGCAAGGCCACCTTGACGCCCAGCGCCGCGGGATAGCCGTACCCCATCGATCCCAGTCCGGCGCTGGTGATGAGTTGGCGGGGGTATTTGTATTTATACCATTGGCCGGCCCACATCTGATGCTGGCCGACGCCAGTGGTGATGTAGGCCTCGCCCTGGGTCATTTCATAGAGCATCTCGATGACCATCTGCTGCAGGATCACCTCGTTTTCCCGGCCGCCCAGATGGTCTTTCATGTGGTCGCTGTTCGCAATCTCCGGGGTGATGCGGTAGGCGAAAGGCCCTTTCTTCTGCCACTCGGCAATTTGCGCCAGCCAGGCAGGACGCTTCTGGAAAATCGGGCGCCGGGCGACCATGGCGTTCAGGCGCGTCAGAGCGTCCTTGATATCGCCCACCACCGGCAGGTGCGCCTTGCGGTTTTTATTCAATTCCGACGCGTCAATGTCCACATGGACAATCGTACCGTTTTTGCAAAACTCCTCAAATTTGCCGGTCACGCGGTCGTCAAAGCGCACGCCGAACGCGAGCAGCAGGTCCGCACCGTCCTTCAGTTTTACCATCGGATCATTGAAGGACTTGCGCAGTTCATATTCGCCGTTGACCGCCCAGTTGGCCGAGGCCGAACCGTGCATCCCCAACCAGCGCAAAGAGAGAGGATGGGTTTCGGGAAAGCCGCCGACCCCCATGAGGGTGGTGGTGACGGGGATATTGGTGGCCTCGGCGAATTTCTTCAGTTCCGCCGCCGCTCCGCTCGTGATGATGCCGCCCCCGCAATAAAGCACCGGCCGCTCCGCCTTTTCGATCAGGCCGATGATTTCGTTGAGCGCCAGGTCGTCGGCCTTCAAATCCGGCTGGGTATAGCCGGGCAGACCTTTTTTAACCTCCTCAAACGTCGGCCACACGGGCTGGGCCTTGGCCTGCTGGATGTTTTTGGGCAGATCAATGACCACCGGGCCGGGCCGGCCGGACTCCGCAATGTAAAACGCCTCCTTGACGATGCGCGGGATGTCCTTGATGTCCGTGACCAGGTAGGAATGCTTCACGATGGGCAGCGTCACGCCGATGATGTCGGTTTCCTGAAACGCGCCGCGCCCGATCATGTTCTGGTTCACCTGCCCGGTGATGGCGATGAGCGGACAGGAATCCATGTAGGCGTCCGCAATGGCGGTGACCAGGTTGGTGGCCCCGGGGCCGCTGGTGCCCATGCACACACCGGCCTTGCCGGTCGCGCGGGCGTATCCCTCGGCCGCAAAACTGCCCCCCTGCTCGTGGCGCGGGAGAATGGTGCGGATTTTGGAGGACGTGAGCGCCTGATGAATTTCCATGCTCGCCCCGCCCGGATAGGCAAAAATGACCTCCACCCCTTCCCGCTCCAGGGCTTGGACGAAAATATCCCGCCCAAACATGGACGGGCCGACCTCGGCGCGGGCTTTAGGGGTGGTGGTTGCGGATTTCTTTTTGGCGATTCCAGTTTTTCTGCTCATGTTTTTTTCAGTTGCGGCAAGCCTCACGGATGAAACAAAAAACCCACGACTTTTTAGCCGTGGGTTCTTGTCAAAGTCTTCTCAGTTCAACAAGCGCCCACGATGTCGCCTACTACAACGACCCCCAGCATGACAACTTGTGATGTGCTTTTCAACATTACCCTTCAAATTTATGAAATCATCCCGGACGGGTCAAATCCATTTTCCGGGATTTTCCATGTTTTTTACGGGCGTTGATAAGCCCTCGATCAGGGGAATTAAGACGCCCATGAGAATCTCCCACCCCCATCCAAGGACCACCGGGACATCATGCATGTTGTAAAAACGATCGATCGAAGTTACCGATCGGGCGTATGCAACCCAAACAGCGAGTCCGCACTGGACCTTCTTTTTAGCCCTCCAAAACAGGAAGAATCCCCATTCATAGGATTCAAGTGCTCAGGAATGCGGTTGGATTCATCCCTCTTGTAAGAGTTCTGTCCCACCCGTTGCCACATTTCGAGACACCAATCCACCCCGTAATCACTCCCCGTGCCCAGAGAGAATTTGAAGGGCACCGTATTTTAAACCCTGCGACCTCAAAAGGATTGGAAAATGGGAAAAGAACAATTGAAACGACGGGGCGGCACTTGGAAGTGCAAAAAGCCGGCTGGGAAAGACGTTGCGGCATGTAAAATGCTTAAGCAGCTTCAACGAAACAAGATCGACCCATGAAACTGCCTTCAAAAAAAACCGGTTTATTAATAAACCCCAACCCAATGCCTCGGAAGGGCAACCGGCGGAGCGAATCGGGTTTTACCCTGTCATTGCCGGAGTCGTTAATATCCATGGTGGTTGTGGCAATCACTTTCGGGACGATTATTGACGGAAATCTTACATCGGCGAAACGGACCGAATGGTCCGGGTGCTCCTTGGCGGCGCAATCGTTGGGAACCCAAATCATTGAACAAGCGAAAGCAGCCGTCTGGGATATATCCATCAATAAGAATGAGGTGACCAATCTGACGCTCATGGCAAAATCTTACAATTCCAGCACAATGACTTTGACGGGATATACCACTAATATCATGGACATCCCTTGGAAAGGAACGAATTGCGTGATGGCAACCAATTATGTCACCATTCAAGATATCTGTGAAAATTTAGTAGCTAACCCACCCGTTCATCTGCAAATGGTGCAAGTGGATACCGTCTGGCCGTTCATGGGTTGGGGCAAATTTAAAGTTCAATATTACACGAATACCTTTTGCACTTTTCTGGCCCCTGACAATCATGGTATCTGACACAGGCTTGAACCATCGCGCTGAAAAACATAATTGCCAGACATTGAAGCGCGTGCGCCATAAAAATGAAAAACGAGGGATTCAGCTTGGCGAGGGCATCAGAGATTCCGCATGGAAATCGCGGTTCCGTTTTGAACCAAGACACCCTGAGTAGCCGCGCCCTGACGCAGCGCCCACCTCACAAAGAAATTGGCCCGACGCATTTCAAGACGATATCCCTGTCGGGGCACACTTTAATTGAGGCCATGTTCACTTCGGCCATTCTGGCCATGTTCATCATCGCCTTGCTGAGCGCCCACCTGCTGGGTCTGCGCTTGAACCAATTGGTGGAGAGCAAAGCCGGAGCCAACGACGACTCCCGCAGATCACTGAGCCAACTCACAACAGACATTCGATCCTCAAAACGCTGGCTGATTGGAAACCTTTCGGGGACCAATTTCGCAAAGCTAGCCAATGGGTCCATCCAGCAAGGGCCGGCCCTCCAGTTGTTTCTAACCACCAACTACAGCACTCCTTACATCCTTTATTATTTCGACCTCAGCGAAACCAACAACAAGAACGGCAAATTAATGCGGACCGTCAATACGAATTGGATTCCGGCGACCCTAGCTTCAAACCTGATAGAAACCCTGTTTTTTACGGCGGAAAACTACGATGGAACGCCGGCGACAACTCAGGGTGACAGTGCATCTTATAAAAACGTCATCCACACGACGCTCCAATTTTGCCAGTTTCAATATCCAACCACCCAGGTTGGAAGCAACTGCCTCTACGACTATTATCGGCAGGATATTAAAGCCACCCCACACCTGCCCGAATAGCCACTATGAAATTTCAAAAGCGTGCCAGGGCGAAATCGGGGGGGTTTGCGCTCATCCTCACATTGATCATTGTGGGCGTGAGCATCATGATTCTGGCGGGGGTCATGAACCGGAGCCAGTCCGTTGCCATACTCAATCAGCGAAACAACGACCATATCGCTACCTGCAGCGCGGCCGAGGCGGCCGTGGAAAAAGTTTACGCGCGAATGTCCTACGACTTTCAGGCGTACGGCGCGGCGGCCGTCAGCGCCAATCTCAATTTATATAGAGAAATCATTCCAGCCGCAGTGGAAAACCCCTACTGGTCCAATTTTGAATTTTCTGACGCCCAAGGAAATTCAGGAAATACGTATGTGAATCAAGCCTATACCTACTCCGGCCCCCTGCCCTCGCAGTACACAGGCTTATCCACATTGAATGCGCCGGTTTACCGTATCGTCTCCAACGCGAAACTCAAATCATCCAATTTCGATGTCATTGGCACTTCCCAGGAAGATATTTTGCTGGCCCTGGTACCGCTGACCACCTGGGCGGTCTTCTACAACGGCCTTCTCGAGTTTAGCCAGTGCGCCACGATGTCAGTCAACGGACGGGTTCATGCCAACGGTCCCATTTATGTGGGCACCAGCGCCTCCCTCACTTTCAACAGTGCGGTGAGCACTACTGGCACCCTCTCGGCCCCGCTGGTGGACGGCTTGTCCGGTCTATGGACCCCGAACACATTGAGCACCTGGAACACGACTTTTAACGCCAGCCCCGGGTTTTTGACCAACGTCACTTCCGTGAATGTTTCCCTCAGCATGACCAACTCGCATTTCTTGATCAACCTTCCTGATAGCGGCGAAGACCCAACCTCAACGACCGGCAAGCAACGGCTCTACAATCAGGCGCAAATGGTTTTATTAGTGTCCGATACTCCGAGCGCCGCAAACCCCACGGTGCAACTGATTATTCAGAACAGCTCCAATGGCGAGGTCCCCGGCAATGACCCTGCAAAATCCATCGTCACTTACACCAACGCGTCGCCGGAATTTTTAAATACCAATCTGCCCTTTTTATCTTTGTCGAATTCCTTCTATGACCAACGTGAAAAAAAGACAAATCTGGTCACCCAGATTGATGTGGGTCGATACAACACCTGGTCTAAAACAAATACCCTAGTCCAGAATAAACTGCCCTATTCCTCAGGTCTTTATCCCACCATCCTCTATGTTGCGGATCAGCGCGCTGTCAATGCCAAGCAATTGCCCGTCGTCCGTTTGGCGAACGCCACCCAGATTCCCAGCAATAACGGCTTGGGTTTTTCAGTGGCCACCATGAACCCGATTTATATCTGGGGTAACTACAACGTCCAAACCAATAGCGGGGGCGCCCAATCCCTCACAACAAACAATCCCGCCAATAAATATCCCGCGGCGATTTTTTCCGATGCGCTCACCATCCTCTCCGCAAACTGGCAGGACGCGGAGGGGTACACGGCTTATAACAATACTTCCGGAGCTAATGACGCAGCTGACACCACAGTCAATGCCGCCATCGTCACCGGCACCGTCCCCTCCACCGGAACCAGCAGCACCACCTTCAGCGGCGGCGTTCACAATCTTCCTCGACTGCTCGAAGATTGGTCCGGGAAAAATTTATGGCTTAATACTTCTATTTTAAGGCTTTATGACAGCACCATGGCCAACACCCAATTCAGAAATCCGCAAGGTTTTAGCCCTTCTCCAGTGAATCCCTATTATAATCCCCCCACACGCCACTACTCATTCGACCAGAATTTCCTCGATTTCACCAAGGTGCCTCCGGGTATTCCCACTGTTTTACTGACCATTCGGTTTGCTTGGGCTGTTCCGCCGCCTAAAACAACCAGCTTCACACCCATTCACAATTAGACGGCAACCTGCGACCCTCCGCCGTCGTCATCGCAGTCCCCAATTGGGAACTACCCTGTCCCAAAATCGATGGTTTGCCATGATTACAACAGCCCCACCCCTCCTCAACCTTTGCCCCCCCAAAACACGTCATCCCCGATGAATTCTGAAAGCCCCCATCGTTTTCGCACCTCCCCCACGCGTCCACTCTGATTTTTACAGACGCTCCGCACAACCAGGTACAGCCGATTCCTAGCCGGGTCCGCAAGATGCACCTCACGTGATTCATTCGATGAATAACTCCAGCCATCCCAGCTAAAATTCTGATTATAAAGAACACCACGGCACACCGAATGCTTATTTTAATTACAGATTGGGATATAAACTGGGACAAGCCGGGAGAGTGGGATACGGATATTGAAACTGCGGGATGCGGATATGAAAATCAAGAGTGCCATTTTAACAGATCAGGGCCGGGACGTCCTGGCTTTCTCCCTCGTGGAGGTGCTGGTCTCGGTGGGCATTCTGGGGTTCATGATGATTGCCCTGTTCTCAGCCTTCGGCTTTGGGTTCGCCAGCATCGCGACCACCCGCGAGGATTTACGGGCCACACAAATCCTGATGCAGAAGGTGGAGGCGATCTGGCTCTGCACCTGGAAACAATTGGCCAGCTGCCCCACCTCTTTCCAAGACACCTACGACCCCACCTCCGGGACTAACGAATCCTCCGGCATCGTCTATGGCGGCACCCTGGACACGGCCGGCGTCGCAACCAACCTTCCCGCCGGCTACCAGAACTCTGTGCGTTTGATCACGGTCGGCGTCACCTGGACCAATTACACCGGCAAAAATAAAATTGTCCACACCCGTCAGCTCCAAACCCTGTCCGCCCGCTACGGCATTCAGAATTACGTTTACGGAACCACCAACCAATGAAACTCGGGACCTCAACTATTCGCCGCCGCCGGATGGGCGCCCGGGGATTCACCCTCATGGAGATGCTGACGGGCATCGGTTTGGGGATTATCCCGATGGCAGTGACTGTCAATCTGTTCATCAGCGGCTCCTGGAGTTTTTTGGCCATGGGAAATTATACCGATTTGGATAATAAAAGCATGAGAGCGTTGGATGTTTACAGCATGGAAATCCGCAATGCCACCCGGCTGGCAGCCTCCGCCGAAGGGACCTCTCTGACCCTGACCAATGCCACAAGCCACACCCAGACCACCCTGACCTACGATCCCGACGCCCGCACGGTGGTGATGACCAAGACAGGGCAGGAGGCGGTCACAAATTTGACGGGATGTGATTCTTGGAGCTTCAAGTTGTACAACAAGGCTCCCTCCCCCTCGTCCACCAACATCACCTTTAGCGCTACCTCCAACCCGCAGGACTGCAAGCTCATCAGCATGACTTGGAAATGTTCGCGCTCGATTCTGGGATCCAAACTCAACACCGAAAGCGTACAGACAGCGCAGGTGGTGTTGCGAAACAAAGTGAACTGACGAGGCGTTCTTGAAAATAGCCTCTTCCAAATCCTCCCGAGAACAGGGCAGTTTCCTCATGATCACCCTGACACTGGGGGTCATCCTGACGCTGGCTTGCATCAGTTACCTGCTGCTGGTCGGAAACCAAAAATCGACCGTGACCCGGTCGCAGACCTGGAATGCCGCCCTCACCATGGCGGAGGCCGGGGTCGAGGAAGCCATGGCGCAGATCAACGCCCCGTCAACGACATTTATTTTTCCTCACTGACGACAACTATAATTCCCCATCGGACATGAACTCTTCGGTGTGGAGGTTGAGGGGATTCCTGGCTGGTGGAGTGGAGTCAGTCGGGCGTAGCCCGACTGACGGAACGCAACCAGCCAGGGCGGTGAGCCTCACGCAGCCTGCCGGGCTTTGGCTTTCTTTGTTCGCACGCTTTCACCGTCGAACTCCAAGATGGTGGCGTGATGCACCAGCCGGTCAATGGCGGCCATAGTTGTCATCGGGTCTTTGAAGATTTGATCCCACTTCGAGAACACCAGATTGCTGGTGATCATCACGCTGCGCCGCTCGTAGCGCTCGGCCAGGAACGTGAACAACACTTCCATCTCTTCCCGATCCTGCTGCACGTAGCCGATGTCGTCTAGACATACGACCGCATACCGGTCGAGTTTCTTGAGCAGGGCTTCGAGTTTTAACGCTTTCTTGGCGAGCAAAAGTTTTTGCACCAACTTGAAAGTCGGGATGAACAGCACCGTGTGGCCATGCCGCAAGATCAACTCCCGGCCCAGTGCCGCCACAAAATGACTTTTCCCACGACCCGGCAGACCGAAGGCGAGCACGTTTTCCCCGCGCTCCACAAAGCCGCCTTCCAGCAACGTCGGTAATTGTCGTCGGATCTTTTCCGGCAGTAACTTCTCCTCCAGGTTGCCCAGACTTTTGCCGTCGGGCAGCCCGGATTGTTTGAGCAGACGGGCAACGCGCCGTTGGCGCCGGTCTTCGGCTTCGCTCTCGCAGAGGTGTTGCAAGAACTTCCGATAGCCCCAGTGGTGCTGTTCAGCTTGTTGCAGGGTGTCCGCGTAGATCGAAGCCATCGTCGTCAGACAAAAACTTCGCAACAGTCCGGCCAGTGGATCATGCGACATGGGCGACCTCCTCCTGCAAGAACGCATCATACACGCTCAAATCCACGATGGGTTCCACCAGTTCCACTCGGCTGGGTGGACACAGCGTGCCGCGCAAGGTGGCGGCTCGCCACGGTAGTGAGTCCGGGCACAGCAGCTCACCGAGCAATCCTTCCACGGCATTGATGCCCAGTTCCGCCGTCAGTTTGAGCAGGCGCAAATACTCCAGTTCGCCGGCACCCAGTCCGTGATCCTGCACCAGCCGGTCATAGGCACGGCGATAAGTGCTGCTCGGAAAAAGTTCCTCCCGATAATGGTAGCGGGCAAACGCCCCGGGCTTGCGCAGCAGCGCCTGGATCACATGTCGGTAATCAATCACCGCCTGCCGGCCGGGCACACGCGCGATGTGCGCAATCTGCTCGGTGCCGTGGTAAACTTCCAAGTGTTGCTCATAAACTCGCGCCCGCAGCCGCCGATTGATGAATCGGGCCGGGACTGAATACGCCACGCGTTTGACCCGGATGGTGCTGTGGCTACACACCCGGCACTCGACTTCATCATACTCGCAGAGCCGCGTCGGCGGCAGTTCCCGCATCACCGCCACTTCCTCCGCCACCTTGGTCGAGCGTGGTCCGTTGGCTTTGGTCAGCACCTCGGCCAAGAACTGATCGTAAGCCGCTTCACTGGCGAAGTCCCGATACCCGCGCAACAACAGATGCTGTTCCAGCCGCCGCTTCAAATGGCCGTTATGTGCCTCCACATCGCCGTTCTCATTCGGACAACCCACATGGATCGTCCGCACGGCCAGCCCGTAATGTTCCGCCAATGACAAAAACTCCGGATTGAAATCCCGTTTACCTTCACCGCTGATTTGATGCGTGGCGGCGCTGCTATTATCAATCTGCAAGAGCTTGGGAACCTTGCCCAATCGGAACAGCGCCGCCTGCAAACCCGCGCGCAGCGACAACAACGACTCCGACTGACACCGCGTCGCCCACTGCCAGTTCGAATACGGCAGCACCGCCTGGCAGAGCAGATGATCCAGCGGGTGTCCGGCAATGCTGATCTCCAGTTCTCTGGCGTGGGTCCAATCCAACTGCATGACCTCCCCGGGACTATGCGTCTGGGGAAAGATAACTTCCGGGGCCGGGCCATGTTCCAACCGCCACTGTCGCACCCGCCGCTGAAAGGTTCGCAACTGCGTCTCCCGCATCAGCTCGGGACGGATCATCAGCAAATGCTCAAACAACGCCTTGGCTTCGAGTTCTGGGGCCGCCCGCAAACGCGGTTCCGCAGCTGGCCAAATCTGGGCCAGCGGATCCACTCGCGTGCGCCAAATCCGTGCCGGCCTTGGTTGACTCAATCGCTCTGGCTCATCCAAATACTTCCGCGCCGTCTTCCGATCCATCCCGCTTTTCAATGCACTCATAGAAACACTTCCGGTCCGTTGAAACTCGGTGACGAGTCGAGTCCGTTGTTGTGTGGTGATCATGCGCCGGCAGTCTGCCCGGTCAGGCCGGCAGTCTGCCCGGTCAGGCCTGCGGCCTGACCAGAAAAACCACCAGAGCTTCCCCAGACATGGGGAGTTTTAGTTGTCGTCAGCGGGAAGTTTAGTTGTCGCTACAGGGTAGCTCAGGATTTGATGTCGGTGTGAAACTGAAATTCCTGCATGGACACCACCGCACCCGTCAGCCATCCCCGCACCCCTGACGTGCCGTTCTACCACCATCACGATCCCCAATAAAAAGCCGAGAAAGCCATAAAAGCCGGAGGTTCTGAAACTTTTTAAAAAACAAAATTTTAGCTAAAAACCTTAAAATAATTTGGTAATACTCGGCTTGTTCGACTTTAAGGCTTTTTCAAGGGTTCGGCGCGTTGCGACGGCACCAACCCCATGGGGTCAGGGGGTGGCTGTGGTTGGGTTGTTGGAGCCGGTGCGGTGACTTGAGGAGTTGGTGCAGCGGCTGGAGGGACCGGAGTGGTTATGGGGTGAAATGTATACCGGTTCGAGTCGTAGAGGTTGCCGCTGGTCTGGTTGATCACCTGTTCCGCTGTCTTGGTAACACGAAACTCGTCGAAGGTCACCTCGTCACCTTCTAGGAACAGCGGCTTCATGATCCGGCCAATCTGCATCGGTCCCTGCTCGACGGTCTGATCTGCCATGTTCACACCGGGGATCGCAATATCCTCGTCCAGGCAAACCTGTGAAATATCAGCTGCGCTCATTGCGTGGCCAAGAGCATGGTGCTGACTTAGTTTGACGGCCACAGCCCTCAAAAAGGTCAGGCTCGGGTTGGAGGCGCGTTGCTTAGCAGCGTCGTGACCGTCCATGAGCGGAGCGGCGTGGAAGATGTTCTGCACGATCCAGTCCAAAGCCTGGCACCATTCACGGAAATCATGCCGTGTCTCGGAAGTGTGCGGCTTGCCTTGCCGGTGCCATTCGCGGATAACGGCGAACACACACCCCATGAGCACTTGTTGCAGGTACTTGGTGAGTTCAAGTAGGTCACGACCCTCATATTTTAAAAACTGGTAATTGTCTCGCTTAAGTATCCGGATGATGGACGCCCTGTTCGCCAAGTCTCTCGTCGCTTCAAAACCATTGCTGGAGATGAACAGCATGAACTTGGTCGGGTCGATGTTGATGTTGCCCTGATATGGAACGCGTGCCGGGAATAATCCATCCGAGGTCAGGAACGCTTCGAGGTACTGGCTGTCAAGCTTGCCACGGACGTTGTCGAACTGGATAAATACCCGGCCTTTGACGAGGTGATCGCTGAACGTTTCCTCCATCGAACCCACGCCACCGCCCTTTTTTGTAACCAAGGCGAGATGCTGGTTGTAGAGCGCGGCAATCACTTTGTGGCGATAGGACTTCCCACTCTGGCTCGCGTTTGCCTCAGCCACATCCACCGGTACCGAACCCTTGATCAATCCACCGAGTTTCATTGCCGGCGTGATCAACGATGCGATGGCTCGTGAACGGTCTCCCGGGGTTACGAAGTCAAAATCCCTGAGCATGCCTGTGAGCAAATCAACTGCGGATTCAACGGTCTCTTCTGTCGGTGGCTTTGCAGAGGCTACGAACAATCCGGTGTGCTCGTCGTAACCTTGGAGCACCGGTATTAGCTGACCGTCCTTTTCAACGAGCAGAGGGTAATGGACAATGCCATTGAGTTTCGGCAAGTGGGTCCGCGCAGCTTCCGACTTCAGGTACTGCTTGGCAATGGTTTCCGTGATGTTGGTCAGATCCATGTCGCCGCAGCGACGGCTTTCTTTGACGAAGCGAACGTATTTTTCAAAGCGTGACACGGCTGACGCTGCATCAAGCGGGTCAACGACCATGACATCACCGTCGGTGACGAGTTCAACGACCAGTCCGCCACGGTAAAAAATCCGCCGACTCGCCGCGATGGTTTGAAACAACGTTTCAGCAGAGGCCGTGACGGTGAAATCGCCCCCAGGAATGCGAACACGGGGCAGTTCACGGGTGTTGGGACGTTGGGCGGCAAGCGCGTTTTGAGCTGCCTGCACAGGGTTGATTGCAGTCGGTTGCGTCGCTGGACGAGGGATGGTGTCACCAAGCATTTCACGAGGATAAAACCACTGCCGCCAGACGCCAACAAAAAACTGTGAAACGGAAGCTACGGAGATATGGAATCGTCCGGCCCAACCGGTCGCAGCCCACGCCATCCAGCTTGGCTCTTCTGGGTTTCGCCGTTCACCAAGTCGTTGCGCAAGCCCAGCCCATAGGTGTTCTGGATCACGTCAGTCATCACGCCCTTGAAATTCCTGCGTTTGATTGCCGGCATGTTCTTGGTGGCAGCGAATCGGTTAAATAATGCGTAGCTTTGCCCCACAGTGAGAATGCAGCCTGGACACGCTTCAAGGAACTTTTCTGCGTAAACCTGGGCAAGCCTCTGATGCAGCTCAGGGCCTTCGACACGCTGAAAGGGTGATTTCACCCCAAAGAAGCTCTCCGAAGCCGCCAGAATCGATTTACAGCGATTTACAACGCCCTTTACGTAGATGTCTGTACGAAAGGTGTGGAAGACGTTAGCTATGTGAGCTTCGCCTTTGACCTCGGCTGCACATCTAGCTAGTAAAGCACGATACAAATTTCCCATCTTTGCGTCGGTAGTAGCATGATACATCTGGTCAGCTAGGTCGTAATAATAGAATTGTAACTCAGGAACGTAATAAATAACACGGTGACCAAGACGCTCATCACCGCCTAGACAAGCAGCCAAACAGTCAAGATTCGGCACTAACGGCGAACTTGTGCTTAGGCCATATTGATCCTGACCAGTTTGTTCGAGGAATGGACTGCCAAATACCTTGGTTTGGGTAGGAAACATCAGGCAAAACCATTCCGTAGCTGTTTTAATATCTTGCGGCCAGTTAGGTAACGGATTGCCAAACGTCCTTAGTTCCAGTTTTGTGTTGGTGCTATTTGCCAGGGTGAGCATGTTTGGCGTGAGGTTTGATCCCAAGAACGTATCTGGGCATCGGTTAAATGGGTCGCTGGATGGTCGGTAAATGAGCGCAGGAAGTTCAATCGCCACTCACTGTCCAGCCACATCTGTCGCAGTTTCCTCAAATATTCCTGATCACGTTGCAGTTGATTCATAGGGGAGCGCGTGAAAAAGTGCTGGATCTGGGAAAATCTGCTTGAATGTGAAATTATAGTGGGGCGCGGATCGATAATTTTGGTCCAGTTCGTAGCCTTCGATGATTACACCGCCACCAGCTAAATAGCATCCATGGCTAAGAAATAGTTCGCGGATTTCAAGGCCGGTGTAAGTGCAGGGCAAAATGTTTCTAAATTGATGGGTCCAACGGCTAATGGTTTTGGCTCGGATTTCGCGTTTTACCGGCTCTATATTCGTAATGATTTGACATAGCTTGAGCATGGTAACAACAAACGGAGGCAAGCCCGAGTTTGGTTCATCAATTGGTAAAAAAAGCGGATCAATGCTGAGTGGAATTGGAATCGTATTCATAGTGGTGGTGGTAAGGGTGCTGCGTTGTTGAGGCGCAGCACTTAGTTGTTTACGACTTGGATTCCTTGTTTGTTAGCTGAACTTCCAATTTTCGAATATCACGCACCTTGACTAGAGGATAGGCGTAATCATCACGACGGTTAGTGATGATGTGCTCGATTTCAATTTCTACATCCTGACCCTGCAATTGCTTGAGGTCGAATGAGCCCACCTCTGATTCTGCCGCCTCTGTCATCGCATGCTTGCCGAAGATGCGACAGCAGAGATTGTGCAATTCACTGCCGGGAGTCATATCGAGGCGGAATTCAGCTCTGGCGATGTTCAGTTTTTTGAGCAGCGACGAAACCTGAACTTCGAATAGCAATTTGACCACTTCACCCGTGCAATTGAGTTTTTCAACAAACTCCTTTTTGACGCTGGTGATCTTGGCCAGGTATTTGCCTTCAGGGATGTGGAAGTTGGGGGCCTTGGGAATTGGCACCATCAACGGGTTGGTTTTGGGGATAATCATACGGTTCCTCCATGGTTGAGGCCGGATGATTGATTTGGGGCGGAGGCTATTGTAGAAGCCTCGGCGCTGTGTTTTTCTAACATAGGTTTCCTTATAGTTGTGCTCTGTTGAGCGGGTTTATTCGCCGCAAGCACTACGAGGAATCACACGCAAAGCCGTATTTTAAGTTTTGAGGACGCGTGTGGGTCACCTTAATGCCCGCGCTCTTTTTGGACGAAGCCAGAAAAGATGAACCGCTTAGTTCTAATGATAATTATAGTTAGGATTAGTTTATCTGTCAATAGCGAAGTTTTTAAATTGATGAGAATGTGCCGCTGATGTTTATAACTTGGCAGTCAGGTTGATGAAGAAACTGACACTCGCCAATTTGGCGAGACTAGTTTTACGAGACTGAAAATACCTCGGATGCCCAAGGAAAACATCAGGAAGCATGGAAAGGCATTAGGCTAGTCGAATCTGAAGTTTTGGCGGCATGAGGTTCCGGTTTGTTGTGGGGTCTGATCCTTGTAACCGTGGCAGTAAATTGTTTCAGTCTGGTTAAGAGATGGAAAAACGACAGGAATGCTGGCCAGACAGTGACGGGCTAACTTTTGTGCCGTTCCTAAAATCACTTCATATAAGGCTTCAGCTTGAGTTCCAGCACTCTTTTTAACTCTTGCTCACCGTAGTAATACAAATCCTGAACACTTAGACAAACCAGCTTCTTACCAGACAATGCTTCCGGGTAAGCTTCGGCAACGTAATCCTGATGGTTTTGCTCCATGAAAACGACCATGTCAGCCCACCGAATTTAATCATCGGTAAGCTGTACGCGAGCGACTGATCCATAAATTGAAAGAAAACGATTAAACCAAAAAGACCACTCCATTTAAAGAGAGGCCTTTGTTGTTTCCCCATAAATTACTTCTTTGCAGCCTTAATCTTCGCCCAACGAGCCTTAGCCGCAGCACTGATCTTGGCTTTAGCAGCGGCACTCATCGTAAACTTCTTCTTCGCGGGTTTGACCACGGCAGCTTTGGGCGCATTCTTGGCCTTGGCAGCTTTCTTCGCCGCCCAATACGCCTTCATTTTAGCGGATTGACTAGCACGACCAGCAGCAGTCTTTTTGCCCTTCTTAGCAACTTTGGCAGCTTTAGGAGCAGCTTTGGTTTCTGAGCCGGTTATAGCAGCGAGTAGAGCTGCGAGTTCAGATTGTAGCATCTCGATCTTGTCTTGAAGATCGGCAGCTTTACGGAGTTGTGATGATTTAATGTTACTCATAGTGACACATATTAAAGCACGGAGTAGGTAGTGATTGCCGGCAAACGGCGCAACCCTTGTCAGTATTGTTTTTTGTGATGGTTTGAGGGTGCGAATGTTCGCGTGGTGATTGAACATTTGCAGGGTTTTTTGAGTCTGACTCTGCAACATTCGCT
>Ga0209086_10001036_pt1 | contig 22920 bp, 18 predicted proteins | sample M_130207_XF_Meta_FD_187312 | JGI IMG/M metagenome (GOLD analysis project Ga0209086, IMG submission 187312) | Freshwater microbial communities from Lake Montjoie, Canada to study carbon cycling - M_130207_XF_MetaG (SPAdes) (version 2) | ecosystem: Environmental > Aquatic > Freshwater > Lake... | reverse complement strand
CCATTGCTGGACCTCGACGCGAACGGCTCGGTCGGCGGCGGTGATCTCGCGATCACGCTTTCGAGTTGGGGACCAGGGCCAGGCTAGAGAGTCCGCGTGGCGATCCGCAGAGAGCTTCTCTGGTTTGCGATGATGGTCGACAGCGCCGCACGCGAGCAGGTCCAGTGGGTGCTGTTGCGAAGGCTGCGGTTCAGGTGAAGAGACACACCTCACGCATGTCAAAAAAGTCACCCGAGTTTACTTTTCGAGGTCGTCGGAGGAATCGGCTTTGTGCGCGATGACGCGAGGTAGACTTGTCGTCAACATGCATAGAGCGTCCGCTATTCAGCTTCGCTGCCACAAGTTCAATGTCGGTCATTATGTCGTGCCAGAACTCGAAGGTCGAGATTTAGATGGTTCGTTCACATCCATCAGCGCGAGTGGAACGGCCTCCGAATCAGGTGCGCGTGCCCTCAGATGGGACACTATTTTCGGCGACGACTCTGTCAACGATACACACGGATTGATGCTCCTAGCCCTTGGAACCGTCGTGGTCCCGTGCGGCATTTTGCTCTACTTAGGGACGGTGAGCATCGCAGCGCTTCTGCCAGAGACGACTAGTGTCCTTGACTTGTTACGCAGCGTGGTGCTCGGCTTTGCCCATGTCCTTGGAATTCTGCTCGCACTCGCGAATGGCGCGTACTGGGTGTTCCTAGTGCGCGGGACGCTGGTTTCCGTGGTAACGGAAGAGGAGCTGATTTGGTGGCGGCGGCTTGGACCGATCCACTGGACATCACGATGGGCGCTTCGAGACTTTAGCGGTGTTGAGGTTCGTGAGAGCAGCGACTCTGAGTTTCGGGTTCGCAGATCTCGCGTTCAAATCTACCTACAACTGAGGAAACCGACTTGGTACCTCCGCCGACGCATTGTGCTCAGTTGTGAGAGCTCGAACGGAGCTGCAGAGCGCGCTCGTTGGCTCGCGCTGAATCTGAGCCACTGATCTTGGCACACTCGAACGCCTCGCCCGCCTCTACCCCTTGCGCCCGCGCCGTCCTTGTTTGAAGCCTGACTTGTGGCCGAACTTGTCGCGGCCGGTGTTGCCGGTGCCGCCATCGCGTGGGCGCGGTTCGAAGTACTTGCGCTCACCGCCAACCAGACGCGATCCAGCATCGCCCGATGTCGGCAATTCGCTTTCGATCAGAATCGCCGGTCGGCCGAACTTCGCAACCTCGAGATTCAACTGTCGTCCGCGCAGATCCACCGAGGTGATGCGCACGGTGAGTCGGTCGCCGAGGCCAATCGATGCACCACTGCGCGAGGCGACCAAACGGCCGCTGCGCTGATCGCGATTCCATCGATCGAGCCGACCGTCTCCACCCTTCATATCGCGGCTCGGAATCGCACCGTCGACCAGATAGCGGTCGATGGACACGAAGACAGTGCCGTTGGGCATAAGGCCGGTGACGGTTCCCTCGAAACTGTCGCCGAGGTGCTTCTCGTGCAGGAGTTGCAACACGAGGAAAGTACGGAGGTCTTTTTCCGCGTGATCGGCGGCGACTTCGCGCTCACTGGCGTGTCGGCCGAGATCGATGAGTTTTGCCTCGTCAACAACGCGCGGGTCGATTCCAAGCTGGCGCGCAAGTTGCCGACGCCGCTTACCTCCGCCCGATTCGGTTCCGTTCTCGGTGATGTCGAGATACGCATGCACCACGCGATGGACGAGGAGATCGGGATATCGTCGAATCGGACTGGTGAAGTGCGCGTAGTGCTCGCTGGCAAGCGCGTAGTGACCGATGAGCGCGGGCGAGTAGACCGCCTTGGACATGCAGCGCAAGATGGAGAAGTGGATCGCGCGCGCCGCGGGTGAATGGCGGGTTGCGTCGAGCAAAGCCTGCAAATCCTTGCGGGTCGGCTCGTCAGGAAGGCGCCATTTCGCGAGGCGGGCAAACTGCCGCACTTCCTCGATGTCGCCGAAAGTCGGATCCGGGTGAATGCGGCGCAGAAGCGGAGTGTCAAGTCCCGCGAAAGTTCGCGCGACCGCCTCGTTGGCTTCAACCATGAGCATCTCGATGAGCGTGTGGGTGAAGGAATCATCTTCCTTCACCGCGTCAACGACATGGCCAGTGTCGTCGAAGATCAACTCGACTTCGGGAAGATCAAGGTGAATCATGCCCGCGTGCTCGCGGCGGCTGCGGATGATCTTCGACAACTTCTCGGCGCGTTGCAGAGCCTCGATGAGTTCGGGCGTGTACGCGGTGTCGGTCTTGGCGTTCTGTCGCGCGACCTCCATCTTGCCGTCGATGAGCGCCTGCGCCTCGATGTAGGTCAGTCGCTTGGCCGAGCGAATCACGGTGCGCGCGAGGCGCTGGCCAACGATCTTGCCTTCGTCGTCAAGCGTGATCAACGCGCTCAGCGTGAAGCGGGTCACACCTTCCTGCAGCGAGCAAACGCCGTTGGAAAGCGTCTCCGGCAGCATGGGAACGGTGTGGCGGGGGAGGTAGACGCTGGTCGCGCGGGCGTTGGCCTCAACATCGAGCGCAGAGTCTTGCGTGACGAAATGCGCGACATCGGCGATGTGCACGCCGAGTTCCCAATGGCTGGTGGTCGGGCTCTGAGTGATGGAGATCGCGTCGTCGAAATCCTTCGCGTCGGGCGGATCGATGGTGAAGATGAACTGCGCGGTGAGATCCTCGCGGTCCTCCCACTTTCCAGTGTTTCCTGCAGCGTGGGTCGCACGCTCGAACGCCACCGCGGCCTCGCGGGCCTGCTCGAGCGCCTCTGGCGGAAAGACCTCGCGGATCATGTAGCTGGCGATGACCGCCTGCGTCTCGACATCGGGCCGTCCCGCCGGACCAAGCACCTCGAGAATCACGCCCTCGGCCAGCGCGCCTTCTTCAGGCCACAGCAGAATGTCGAGAACGACCTTGTCGCCTTCCTTCGCGTTCTTGGCGGTTGGATCGCGCACCACGATCGGTTCGCGAATCGAGCGACCATCGGGTTCGACGAGCCACTCGCGGCCGCGCTTGACCAGCGTGCCCGCGTAGCGCGACTGACCGCGCTCGAGCACTTCGACCACTCGGCCGAAGATGTCATCGCGCGTCGATCCCGGCGCGACTCCGGCGCCACGATTCCAACGATCGCCGCGACGGGCAACGCTCACGCGCACGCGGTCGCCGCTCACAGCATCCTTAGTTTCGCCCTCGGGAATAAAGAGGTCGCCTTCGCGATAGGCAATCAGCGTCTTCAAAAAGCCAAAGCCGCGCGGCGTGATCTTGATGGTGCCTTCAACCTCTTCGGGCAGACGCGGCAGGCGCAGGCGCTCGTCCTTGCCGATCTCAAGGCGCGCTTCTTCGGTGAGTTGGCGAATGGCTTCGCCGAAGGCTGGCTCGTCCTCGTCGGCGATGCGCAGTTGCCGCGCGACCTCGCTCATATAGATGGGCGCGTAATTCTTGTGCGCGAGATGGTCGAGGATTCGGCTCTTGAAACGAAGCGGCATAGGGGTGGAGTGTACGGCGTGCGGCGGTAAGGCCGTGAAAGCGGATGAACAGAAAGGAGATTGCGGTGGGCGCTCGGAGCGTGCTCACGCCGATGCGCGCTATTTCTTGCGCTTGGACGCGGACTTCTTCGCCACTGGCGCGACATTTCCCACGCCGCGACCGATGCGCGATGGGTGGGTGGCGCGCGACTCGATGCGCTTGTTGTCCGCGGCGGCGGCGGTCGCCGATGCTGCCGACGCGGAGGCTGAACTCGCGGCGGAATTGGATGCTGATTCGCCTGAAGATTTGCTCGAGGGCGTTGCGTCAGGCTTCTGCGTGGAGTTTGGCGTGGACTTCGAATCACGCGTGGGCTTTGAATCGCTCGAGGACTTCGAATCACTCGAGGACTTCGAATCACTCGAGGACTTCGAATCACTCGAGGACTTCGCCTCGCCCGACGACTTCGAATCGCCCGACGACTTCGCCTCGCTCGCCGGCGTGGCATCTGGCTTCGCCTCGCCCGCCTTCTTTTCGGCGTCGGCGCCCGACTTGTAGCTTTCGCTGCGGTAGTCGGTCTCGTAGAAGCCGCGACCCTTGAAGATCACGGCGCCTCCGCCAGAAATCTTGCGATCAACCTTCTTCTTGCGGCACTTCGGGCACACAGCCGTCGGTTCCGCCTTGATCGATTGAAACTCTTCGAACTCGTGTCCGCAGGCACGGCAAATGTATTCGTAGGTCGGCATGGAGGCTCAGGCTTCTGGTGAAACCGCGACCTTTGCCGGACGCAGCACACTTTCGCCAAGCCGCCAACCGGTCTGAAAGCGCATGCTCACACAACTCGGCGCGATGCCCTCGGCCGGTTGGCGCATGACCGCATCGTGCTGCAGCGGATCGAACGGCGTGCCAGGCGCAGGCTCAATGCGCGCAATGCCGTTCTGCTCAAGCGCCTTCTGCAATTCGGCGCGCGTCATCTCGATCGACTTCGACAATTGTTCGACGGTGAGCTTTGACGCATCCTGCGCCAGCGCAAGGTCAAAATGGTCAAGCACGGGCATGAGCGCGCGGGTGATCTGCGAGAGGCCGCGAATGCGCGCGCGCTCCTCGTTCTCAATCGAGCGACGCTGAAAGTTCGCAAAGTCCGCCTGCGCGCGCATCTTCGCCGCGATGGCATCGTCGCGCTCGATCGCAAGTCGTTCGATCATCTGCGCGAGTTCCGCAACCTGCGATTGCTCTTCAGGCGCGTTGGTGGTTTCGGGATCGTTCGGAGTTTGATTGACCATGTTGTCTCGGGACTTTCTGCGCGCGGCATCATCCGCCGAAGGGGTTGATCTTTTTCCAGAAGCCCGAGTCGCCTACGCGAACATCGACTTTTTCGGTCTGGGCATATTCGCTCAGGAGCCGGCGCTGGTCCTCGCTGAGCCTCTTTGGGACGACGAGTTGAAGGACGATATGCAAATCGCCACGCTCCTTGGATTGCAGCGTCGTCATGCCCGCGCGCTCAACCACAACTACATCTGCATGCTGGCTGCCCGCGGGGATTTCGAATTCAACATCTGCGCCGTCGATGCCTTCGAGTTTGACGGTCGCGCCAAGCGCGGCCTGCGCGAACGCCATCGGCTGCACAATGATGAGTTCGGCTCCACGGCGCTCGGTAAAACGCTCGTGTTCAGCGACGCGCACGACGACATGGAGGTCGCCGCGCGGGCCCTTGCCCTGCGCGTTTGCCTCGGGCGGCGGCGGTTCACCCTCGCCAGTGAGGCGGATGACTTGGCCATCGTCGATTCCAGCCGGCACACGCACCTTGAGCTTGCGCTTGGTGGCGACGCGACCTTGGCCGCGGCACTTCTCACACTTGTCGGTGATGACAGTGCGTCGGCCTCGGCATTCGGGGCACGCGGTGACCATGCGGAACATGCCGCCGAAACCAGTCTGGGTGACCTGGCCTTGGCCATTGCAAACCGTGCAAGTCGCGGGCTTCGAGCCAGGTTTCGCGCCCGATCCCGAGCAGGGCTCGCACACATCGAGCCTCTTGAAGTCAACATCGCGCTCGCAACCCTTGAAGGCATCCTCGAGCTCGATTTCCATTTCCGTTTCAAGGTCGAAGCCGCGCGCGGGTCCTCGCTGCGCCCGTCCGCCGGCCTGTTGACCGAACACATCGTTGAACATCGAGAAGATGTCGTTGACATGCATCGAGCGGAAGTCGTGGCCAGGATTCTGCCGAAGTCCCGCATGACCGTGGCGGTCGTAGAGCTGGCGGCGCTCGGGGTCGGAAAGGACTTCGTAGGCCTCGGTGCAGGCCTTGAATTCGCCTTCAGCGTCGGGATTCTCCGGATTGCGGTCCGGATGCCACTTCATCGCCAGACGGCGATAGGAACGCTTGATGTCATCCTGCGAAGCGACTTTTTCGATCGACAGGATTTCGTAGTAGCAGCGTGTCTGCGGCATGCGCGGCCTCAAGATTCGAACCGGTTCCGTCGCGTTCCGGCACACCTTCCGACACGCCTTCCGACACTTTGGGTCGGCGGATCTCGACGAACAACTCGCCGGAAGTGAAGCGCCCGCACGCGGTTTCCCGCGTGCGGGCGGATGTTTCTAGTTCAGACGACGGCGCCTTCAACCGGCAGCGTCTCGTCCTTCAGTTCGGTGATGATCACATCGGTTGTAAGCATCAAGCCCGCAACGCTGGCTGCGTTGAGGAGCGCCGTCTTCATAACGAGCGCCGGGTCGATGATCCCCGACTTCACCAGGTCCTCGTACGCGCCAGTTGCCGCGTTGAAACCCATGTTCGACTTCGACTCGCGGATCTTCTCGACCACGAGATCGCCGTCAAATCCAGCGTTTTCAGCGATCTGCTCGCACGGCCGCGTCATGGCGATGGCCACGATGTCGAATCCGTACTTCTCGTCGCCCTTGGCCTTCTTCTTCGCCTCGAGCACCGCGTCAACGGCGCGCACAAGCGCGACGCCTCCGCCGGGAACGAAGCCTTCCTTCGCGGCAGCTCGGGTCGCGTGAAGCGCGTCGTCGACGCGGTCCTTTGCTTCCTTCATCGCCACTTCGGTTGCGCCGCCGACGGAGATGACCGCAACGCCCGAGACCATCTTGGCGAGGCGCTCTTGGAGCTTCTCGCGGTCGTAGTCGCTGGTGGTGCGATCGATCTGCATCTGAATCTGGGCAGCGCGCGCCTGGATGTCCTTGGTCTTTCCGCCACCCTGCACAAGCGTGGTCTCATCCTTGGAGATGACGACCTTCTTCGCGGTGCCGAGCTCCTTGAGCTCAACATCCTCGAGGCTCCGGCCGAGATCCTCGGCCAAGAACACGCCCGCGGTGAGCACGCCGATGTCGGCGAGCATCGCCTTGCGGCGGTCGCCAAAGCCCGGCGCCTTCACGGCGCAGACATTGAGCACACCGCGCAGACGGTTGACGACCAGCGCGGTGAGCGCCTCGGCCTCAACATCCTCAGCGATGATGAGCAGGGGCTTGCCCGCAGTCGCGACCTTGTTCAGCAGCGGCAGCAGATCCTGCAGCATCGAGATCTTCTTCTCGTAGATCAGGACATACGGATTCTCAAGCACGCATTCGCCGCGCTTGGGATCGGTCATGAAATATGGAGAAAGGAAGCCCTTGTCGAACGCCATGCCTTCGACATAGGTGAGCGTGGTCTCGGCAGTCTTGCCTTCTTCGATCTCGCACACGCCTTCAGCACCAACCTTGTCGATCGCCTCGGCAATGAGCTTGCCGATGACGGTGTCGTGGTTGGCAGAGACGGTGGCGATCTTCTCAAGATCAGCCTTGCCCTTGCACTTCTGCGCCATCGCGGTGATCGCGTCGCACGCAGCCAATGCCGCGTTGTTGATTCCGCGCTGCACCGCTACGGCGTTGGCGCCCGCAGCGATGTGCTTGAGGCCGCCATTGAAGATGGCTCCCGCGAGCACGGTCGCGCAGGTCGTTCCGTCGCCGGCGATGTCAGCGGTCTTCTTGGCGACCTGCTGAACCATCTTGGCGCCCATGTTCTCGAACGGCGAGGGAAGATCGATTTCCTTCGCAACAGTCACGCCGTCCTTGGTGATCATCGGGGGACCGAAGGACTTCGCGAAGAGCACATTGTGCCCGACCGGACCCATGGTGACCGCGACCGCATGGACGAGCTGGTCGACTCCGCGCTTCATTTCAGCGCGCGCCGCAGCGTCAAACTTCATTTGCTTGTTTGCCATAAATCAAAGCCTTTCAGACGAATGCGGCCGTCACTTGGTCATGACGCCGAGCAGTTCGCTCTCGCGCATGATCACGTGGGTCTGGTTCTTGATCTCGATTTCGCTGCCTGCATACTTGCCGTACACAACGACATCACCCTTCTTGACAACAACGGCAGCGCGCTCGCCGTTCTCAAGCAGAAGGCCTGGGCCAGTGGCGACGACGGTTCCCTGCATCGGGCGCTCCTTGGCGCTCTCGGGAAGGAACAGACCGCTAGCGGTCTTGGTCTCGGGCTCAGTGGGCTTGATGAGGATTCGGTCTTCGAGCGGTCGGATGGACATGGTGGTGGTCTCTCGTAAGAGTGAAGTGATTTGTGTTTGGCGCGTTGAAAGCAAACGATGCGAACGGATCAGTCGGGATTCGCCGAGTTTTTCGCCGAATCCTGACCGGCGGTTTAGAACATTCCGCCCATACCCTGATGGCCGCCATGGGCATGGTGGTCGTCTGGTGCCTCGCCCTTCGGCTGCGGCTTGATCGAGATCGCGCAATCGCAGGTGAGGATGAGGCCAGCAACGCTCGCCGCATTCTGCAGCGCGGTGCGGTCGACCTTGGCGGGAGTGATGACGCCCTGCTTGACCAGGTCGCCGTACTCGAGCGTGAGCGCGTTGAAGCCCTCATCGCCCTTCATTTCCTTGACCTTCGAAACGACGACGGTGCCCTTGGCGCCCGCGTTGTCAGCGATGGTGCGCAGTGGAACGCAGAGCGCTTCCGCCACGGCTTCGACGCCAGCGAGCTCGTCGCCCTTGGCTTCCTTGCGAACCTTGTCGAGCACGGGCAGCGCGCGGATGTAGCTGGTGCCACCGCCGGCAACAACGCCCTCGGCAACAGCAGCGCGGGTCGCGTGCAGCGCGTCTTCGACGCGAGCCTTCTTCTCCTTGAGCTCAGCTTCGCTCGATGCGCCGACGCTGATCTGCGCAACGCCACCAGCGAGTTTCGCCAGTCGTTCCTGCAGCTTCTCCCGGTCGTAGTCGGAGTCGGTGTTGGTGATCTCAAGGCGGATCTGCTCGCAACGGCCCTTGATCGAGGCGGTGCTGCCTGCACCCTCAACGATCGTGGTGTTGTCGCCGTCGACGATGATCTTCTTCGCCTGACCAAGATCCTTGATGGTGACCTTGTCGAGCTCGATGCCGAGGTCCTTCATGATCGCCTTGGCGCCAGTGAGGATCGCGATGTCCTCAAGCATGGACTTGCGGCGGTCGCCGTAGCCCGGAGCCTTAACGGCGCAGACATTGAGCACGCCGCGCAGCTTGTTGATCACGAGCGCGCTGAGTGCCTCGCCAGTGATGTCCTCGGCGATGATGAGCAGAGGCTTCTTCGCCTCCATCACCTTCTCAAGGAAGGGCACAAACTTCGCGAGCGAATCAATCTTGTCTTCATAAATGAGGACGAGTGCCTTGGAGAACTCGCAGGTCATTTCGTCGGTGTTGGTGGAAAAGTTCGGGCTGAGGTAGCCGCGATCGAACTGCATTCCCTCGACGACGGTGATCTCGGTTTCGCGGCTCTTGCCTTCTTCAACCGTGATGACGCCGTCCTTGCCGACCTTCTCGAAGGCCTCGGCCATGATCTTGCCGATCGCCAAATCGTTGTTGGCGCTGATCGACGCAACCGCGCCGATGCCGCCGGCGACCTTGTCGACGGGGCGCGCGCTTTCGCGGATCTTGTTGGCGACTGCGGTCACAGCCTTCTTCATGCCGCGCACGACCGAGTTCGGGTCGGCGCCAGCGGTGATCTGACGGAAGCCCGCCTTGATCAGAGCCTCAGCGAGGACGGTCGCGGTGGTGGTGCCATCGCCCGCATCGTCCGAAGTCTTCGACGCGGCTTCCTTCACGAGCTTGGCGCCCATGTTTTCAACCTTGTCGCGGAGTTCAATCTCCTCAGCGACGGACACGCCGTCCTTGGTGACGGTCGGACCGCCCCAGCTCTTGTCGAGCACGGCGTTGCGGCCGCGGGGACCGAGGGTGCTCTTGACGGCGGCTGAGAGTTTCTCAACACCGGCGAGCAGGCTCTTACGGGCATCGTTGTCGAACGAGAGTTCCTTGGCTGACATCTTGGGCGCTCTCCGAAATTTCGGGTTGCAGGTCTCTGACAGGTCTCTGACGAGTCTCGTATGAGCGGCATCGGGACGAGCCTGACGCTGTTCATGACGGGGTGGCGGCTAACACAAACGGCGTACCAGCACGACGGGAGCCATGGTGAGGCAAGACGGTGCGAGCGAAGAGCGAATGATGAGCGCAAGCATTTGCAGTGGAAGGGCTTGAAGCACTGATCCTGGCTAGACCCTCATCTGCGCGTGCTGACAGTTCTGGAGGGTTGGTGGCGACTGCTGCCGTATTGGCAGACCTAAATCGAGGGCGCTTCAATCGCCGAGCACTTCGGCGACCCGCAGCGCTGGCCGACGCACGGAACGCAGCACCCAATGGGCGTTGGCCAACCGGTAGCAGAGGCCAACGACCAACAGCATGGCGGCGGAGTAGGCAACGGCGCCAGAGAAGACGGCGTACTCGGTGAACTGGCCGCGCTGTTTGTTCAACGCAAGCGTAAGCACGCCAGCGCCGCCACTGACCGCTGCCGAGATCAGCAGGTCGCGCGTGGTTTGCGTCGCATGGCGGGCGGTCCGAAAGAGGCGGGAGTGGGGGAGCAGCTGGCGAAGGAGCGGCGTCATTGAGGCCGCGACCGCCGCGACGGCGCCCAAGGTGGCGAGCGTTGCGGTGAATGAGGGAGGCTCGAGCGCAAGCACGGTCCAGCCGACGAATCCCGCGCCGCCGATCAGCCGCGCGCGAACGATCGGGCGCGTCCGGTTCCAGGGAAGCAAAACAATCGTTGCGAGGAGCCCGATCAAGGCGCCGACCAGGGCGATCCTCGGCGCGATGGTGCGAGTTCCGTCCATGAGTAGCGCGATCCAACGCGTCGGTGTCGTCGATACGCGCGCATGATCCACCATCGGCGCGAGTGCGATGGCGCATCCGAGCACGCTTCCCGCACTGGCGAGGTAAATCGCCCAAGCGGTCCGGACCAGAGCGTTGCCCCGAGCGAGCGTCTCAGTCGCGGGATCGAGCCGGACCGCGAGCGTGGCGACGACATCCTGCCCGCATTCAGGGCAATGAGCCTTGGCGGCGAGGCCTTCGAGGTCATATCCGCACTTCGAGCACGGCAGCGGTTTGCGGATCGTGTGTCCCGGCATTGCTCGCAGTGTGACCCGCGCCTGCGCACAAGGCAAGCGCAGGCGTACCCGCGCGACGCTTTCGAGCCGTTACACTCGCGATATGCAGGACCGGATCGAGGCCCTTCGGGCAAACATCGTCTCCGTTTACATGGGGAATGTGCAGGCGGTCGATCGACTGATCGTGTGCCTTCTCGCCCGAGGCCATGTGCTCATCGAGGATGTGCCCGGGGTTGGAAAGACCGTCCTGGCCAACGCGCTGGCGCGATCCATCCGCTGCTCGTTTACCCGCATCCAGTGCACGCCCGATCTGCTCCCCGCCGATGTCACCGGCACCAGCATTTACCGCCAAGACACGGGGAATTTCGAGTTTCGCCAGGGACCGATCTTCGCCAATGTCGTCCTTGCCGACGAGATCAATCGAACCACTCCGCGCACGCAGTCGGCGATGCTCGAGGCGATGAGCGACGGAACCGTTTCGGCCGAAGGCAGCGTGTTCCATCTTCCGCAGCCGTTCCTCGTGGTGGCCACGCAGAATCCTTACGAGTTCGAGGGAACTTACTTTCTTCCCGAGAACCAACTCGACCGTTTCCTGATGCGGCTTTCGCTCGGCTATCCGTCGCCCGACGACGAGGCGCGCATTCTGTTGAAGCAGCCGGCGCGTTCAACGCTGCCCGACCTTCAGCCCGCGATGGGTGCCGAGGAGGTGCTCGCGCTGCAGCGGCAGGTTGATGCGGTGCGCATGGAGCGCAGCCTCGTCGATTACATCATCGCGATCGCAACCGCCACTCGCAACAGTGAGGACCTGCAGGTCGGCGTTTCTCCGCGTGGCGCGTTGGCTTTGGCGGCGGCGGCGCGGGCAACGGCCTATGTCCTTGGCCGCGACTATTGCGTGCCCGATGACATCGTCTCCAACGCGCTGCCCGTTTGCGCGCACCGAGTGATCAGCCGCACCTACATGCACCAGGGCGACACCCTGACTACGCGACGCATCATGCAGCGCGTGCTCGAGAGCGTGCCTAGCCCAGTGTGAGCGAAACATGGGGAAATCTGCATGAAACGCGCAGTGATACTTCTTTCCGGCGGTCTCGACAGCGCAACCGTTCTCGCGTGGATGCGTCGCGAGGGCTACGCGTGCCATGCGCTCAGTTTCGCCTACGGACAGCGTCACGGCGTGGAACTCTCGCGCGCAACTGAGATCGCGCTCGCGCTCGGTGCCGTCGAGCACAAGATTGCCGAGTTTGATTTGCGCGCGTTTGGCGCAAGCGCGTTGACCGCCGACATCGCCGTACCCAAGGACCGCGACGACGCGTCGATTTCGCACGGCGTGCCGATTACTTATGTTCCCGCGCGCAACACCATCTTTCTCGCCTTCGCGCTTGCCTACGCCGAGACCATCGGTGCTGGTGACATTGCCATCGGTGTGAACGCCATCGACTACTCGGGCTATCCCGATTGTCGACCCGAGTTCATCGCGGCGTTCGAGCGTTTGGCGAATCTCGCGACCCGCGCTGGAGCCGAGGGCGCATCGAATTTCACCGTGCACACGCCGCTTCAGGCGCTGTCCAAAGCGGGAATCGTCAAGCTTGCACTCGAGCTCGGCGTGCCCGTCGGTCGCACGCTGTCCTGCTACGACCCCTCGCTTGCGGGCGAGCCGTGCGGTCGCTGTGACGCGTGCAGCCTGCGTCGGCGAGGGTTCGCCGAAGCGGGCGCGGTTGATCATTGAATTGCGTCAGACGGGCAATGCGCCCCGCTCAAAACGGTGAATTCCCTGCGGCGCAGCGTTGATTGCTCGGGTACCGTGCCGAAATCCAACTAGGAGTATTTATGCTCGAACTCATGCTGCTTCCGCTCGTTCTCACCCTTTCCTTCGATGACCCCAAGCAAGCCGCGCCCGTCGTCGTCGCGCCTACAACGCAGAAGGCCAACGGCAATCCTTCTGTGGCCGAGCTCGAGGCGCGCGTTGCAGCGCTCTTCGAGTCGCTGCAGACGAAGTACAGCAAGATCGAGAATCCCAACGAAGAGCAGATGAAGGCGATCCAAGCCGATGTTGCCGCGCAGGCCGATGCTGCGATCGCCGATCTCGATTTCGCCAAGCTTGATGAAGCGCAGATGGCTGCGGTTGAGCCGCTCTTGGGAATGTCGCCCAAGGGCCGAGATTCCATGCAGAAGCTGCTCGTCGAGAAGGCGAAGAAGCCGACCGCTGAGGGCTTCAAGGCCGCGGTGCAGTCGGCGATGCTGGGCGCACGCGGCGAGAACCAGGCTGCCGCCAACGCCGCCGAACTGCTCGATCACCCAGGATTTTCCCAGGGCGTTGCCAGCGAGGAGGGCGGAGCGGTCTTTGAACTTCTCGAAGACGCGCCCGCAGCGGAACTCGCCAAGCGCGCCGCTGTTCTCGAGGCATACGCCGCGCAATTCAAGGCCGATGCGCCCATGTCGGTGGTCATGACCGGCGAGGGTTTCATCAAGGTGTCGAACCGCGCGCTCAGCAAAGAGAAGGCCGTCGCCGTTCGCAAGGTCGTGCTCGATTGCATCGTCGCGAAGACGGCCACTGCTGATGGTCGCGACAAGAAGATGCTCGAGCGCATGGGCAAGACGCTCAACGGCGCGGCTGCCCGCGGCGAACTCGTTGGCTTTCCCGTGCCGAGTCTGCACTGCGACTTTGTCGCACGCGTGGACGGAACAAAGCCATTCAAGGATCTCTCCGAACTCAAGGGCAAGGTCGTCGTGCTCGACTTCTGGGCCACATGGTGCGGACCTTGCGTGGGCAGCTTCCCCAAGGTCGCTGAGATGCGCGCGCGTTACCCGGCCGACAAGGTCGAAATCGTCGGAATCACCAGCATTCAAGGCATGGTCGCGCATCAGAAGCGCGAGGCCGTGCAGTGCGAGGGCAATGTCGAGAAGGAGAAGACCGAGCTCATGGTCTTCATGAAAGACATGGGCGTGACCTGGACGGTCGCGGTGACGCAAGAGGATGTTTTCAATCCGGACTTCGGCATTCGCGGCATTCCGTTCGTCGCGATTCTCGACCAGGACGGCAAGGTCTACAAGGTCGGCATGCATCCTTCGGACGAGGCGGGGATCCAAGCGACGATCGACGAGCTTCTCGCAAAGAGCGCGGCGAAGAAGGGCTGAGCGGCGTGACTTGATCGATTGCAACTGATGGAAATGCACAGGCCCCGCGCGATGCGCGGGGCCTGTTTGTTTGTCGCTGTTTATTGATCCCTGCTTGCCTATCGCGGAGCTGAATCAGATGTCGAGGTTCTTGACCTCAAGCGCGTGCTTCTCGATGTACGCGCGGCGTCGCTCGACATCTTCGCCCATGAGCACGGTGAAGAGCGCGTCGGCGTCGCTGGCGCTCTCGAGGGTCACGCGCACCAGTGTGCGGCGCGCCTGATCCATCGTGGTTTCCCACAGCTGGATAGGTTCCATTTCGCCCAGGCCCTTGAAGCGCTTGACCTCAATGCCTCGGCGACCGACTTCGAGCAACGCGCGGATGATTCCCGGCACGCTCGCAGCTTCGACAATGCCAGAGTCCTTCTTGCGCGAGGGCTTGTCGCCATCGGTGTCAGCCGACTGCTTCTCGCCGGATTGCGTGGAATCGCCCGCGTTGCTCTCTGCACCATTCTCGGCGCTCGCGCCTGATTTCGGATGCTTTGCGCTGTCGACGATCCAGGCGTATCGGGTTGGCTCTTTCTCGCCAGTCACGGTCTCAACTTGCACGCGGTCCCAATCATCGATGTTGATGTGCCACTGCGAAAGCTGCCCGATGATCCGCTCGATTTCGCGGTTTTCATGCAGTTCGCGCAAGCTCGCGATGCGACGCCGATCGATCTTCATGTCGGGGGTCACCAGATCGTCAAGCACGAGATCATGCTTGGCAACGGCGGCGCGCGCGCTTGCTTCGTTGGCGAACAGCATGTCGCCTTCGGCCCAAGCGAGGTGCCATGAGGGCAAGTGACGATCAGGGTCGCTGGCGCGGCGCGCCAACAACTTGGTGAAGGGAATGCCGCGCCGTTGCGACACGGTGACCAGTTCACCAAGCCGCTCAAGCGAACGCACCATGCGGCGAATTTCGTCGCCTTGCACACGGTATTCCACCACGCCTGAATCGTCGCGTACCGCGAAGGTGGCGTGGGCCAGTGCGAGGTTCACCAGGTTCTCGTTCATGCGCTTGTCGTTGAGCACATAGGTCGCCGTCTTGCCGCGCGCGATCTGATAGAGCGGTGGCTGCGCGATGAAGATCTTGCCGCGGCGCACCAGTTCCTGCATCTGTCGAAACAGAAAGGTCAGCAGCAGCGTGCGGATGTGCGAGCCGTCAACATCGGCGTCGGTCATGATGATGACGCGGCCGTAGCGCAGCTTGGAAATGTCGAAATCCTCGCCAATGCCGCACTGCAGCGCCTGGATGAGAATGCGAATTTCCTCGAAGCCGAGCACCTTGTCCAGGCGCGCCTTCTCAACATTCAGGAGCTTTCCGCGCAAGGGCAGAATGGCCTGATGCACATGGTCGCGGCCACCCTTGGCGCTTCCTCCTGCGCTGTCACCCTCGACGATGAAGAGCTCGGTCTTCTCGACATCGTCCGACGAGCAATCGCTGAGTTTGTGCGGCATGCCGCCTGAATCGAGCGCGCCCTTGCGCTTGATGAGCTCGCGCGCCTTGCGGGCGGCCTCGCGCGCCTGCGCAGCCAACACCGCGCGCATACAGATTTCACGCGCGTCCTTGGGGTGCTCCTCGAGCCACGCCGTGAGCTTCTCGCCGAGCGCGTTGGAGACGAAGCTCTCGACCTCGGGGTTGAGCAGCTTCTCCTTGGTCTGGTTGTTGAACTGCGGATTGGGCAGTTTCACACTGACGACCGAAACAAGTCCTTCGCGCAGGTCGTCGCCCGAGGGCACGAGGTCCTTTAGCAAATTGTTCTTGCGCGCGTAGCCGTTGACCACGCGGGTGAGTGCGGCCTTGAAGCCCTGCACATGGGTTCCGCCGTCGCGATTAGGGATGTTGTTTCCGAAGGCCAGCGTGAGCTCGGAGTTCGAATCGACATATTGCATGGCGAAATCGAGATGCATGGATTGCGTCTCGTCGTTGGCCATGAAGGCGATCACGGGGCTCTGGATCGTCTTCTGCTCGTTGCGCCAAGCGACATATCCACCGATGCCATCAGGGCTGTGGAAAGTCGCGTCGCGTCGTTGACCACTCGCGTCGACGCGTTCGTCGACCAAGCGAATCTTCACGCCCGGATTGAGGAACGCGAGCTCGCGGATGCGATTTTCCAGCGTTTCATAGCGAAATTCGGTGTCGGGGAAGATCTGCGAATCGGGAAGGAACGAAATGCGCGTGCCGTTGCGCTTGTCGGTCGCCGCCGATTTCTCCAGCGTCTCCACCAACTCGAGCGGCTTGACGAGATCGCCGCGCGAGAAGCTGATGTGATAGGTCTTCTCTTGTTTGTAGACCTCGACCTCGGTCCACTCGCTGAGTGCGTTCACGCACTTCACACCGACGCCGTGCAGTCCACCCGAGACCTTGTACGCGTTGTCGCCGAACTTTCCGCCCGCATGCACCTCAGTGAGGATGACCTCAACCGCGGGGCGACCATTGATCGTCGGGTTCTCGTGGCGCATCGGATCGACGGGCATGCCGCGGCCGTCGTCGATGACCGTGCAGGATCCATCGACGCCAATACGAACCGTGACCGTGGTGGCGTAGCCGGCCATGACTTCGTCGATGGCGTTGTCGACACACTCGTAGACGAGGTGATGGAGGGCGCTGAGTCCGGTTCCACCGACATACATGCCGGGGCGCTTGCGGATCGCCTCGAGTCCCTCGAGAACCTGGATCGACTCAGAGGTGTAATTTTCCGCGTTGGCGAGGCCAGCGGATGGTTCTTTCACGGGTGTAAATTCGGTCATCGAGTGTTTCTGGAGCGGCTTCGGCGTGGGCTTCGCGAGGACCATCCGACGGGTGGGTCGGAGAGCGCAAATCCTAGCAGAAATGGCTGATTTCCGTCATCAGCGCGGTGGTGGGACATGATGAAAATGTGGGTGAAAACGTGGGTGAAAATGTGGCGCGAAACATGGGGCGAAACATGGGCGAAAACCAACCGCTTTCCCGCGCGTCTCGTCGTACCGACCGATGGGGCGCGCCGTACACTCGCGACCCGCGCGTGCATCCGCCGCGCACCGAGCGGGGAGGCGTCCGTGAGGGTTGATCTCAAGCCAGTTTCCTGTCGCGAACCAAGCGACCCACAGCCCGATCCTCTGAGGATTGTGGGCATGGCTGAGCCTGAGGCGATGTTGTCGGCAGCGGTCGTTCGCGGGGATTTTTTTCAGGTTTCCCGAAGATTGTTCGTCGGCGCCTCGCTGATGGGCACGCTCGGACTCGCCGCCTGCACCAGCCGCAAGGTTGCTCAACTTCCGATGGGTGAATGGCGCGAGCCTCCCACGACGGCCTTGATCGTCGAGCGGCAGCCGGTGGCATCGCCCGACTCGACGGATGGGGAGGCCAGCAATCCGCCGTCGAAGGTCCCCGCGCCTAACCGGATCGCGTCTCAGCCGACGAACAAAGCCGCGCTTCCTTGGGCGAAGCCGCGCTTTCTCTGGGCGAAGGGCGCGCCGATTCAGGCTGATCTCAATCCGATGCTCCCCATCACCTGCGTGACCGTCCACCACGATGGGCTCGACGAGCTGATCTGGTCGAGCAGGACCGCGGATGTTGCGGCGCGGATCGAGCTGTACCGCCGCGGGCATCTTGGCCGAGGCTGGGCCGACATCGGCTATCACCTGGTGATCGACCGCGGCGGCGTGCTCTGGCAGGGGCGCTCCATTCGTTGGCAGGGCGCCCATGTGCGCTATCACAACGAAGGCAACATTGGCGTTCTTGTCATGGGCAATTTCGACGAGCAGAAACCAACAGCGGCGCAACTCGCGACGCTGAAGAAGGTTCTTGTCGAGTTGCGAACGACTTACGACATCAAGCGCGGCCGCGTCTTCACGCACAAGGAATGGCCGGACGCGCAGACCGCGTGCCCTGGAGAGAACTTGCAGCCGAGGGTGGCGTCGATTCGTAAACAGATCCTCGCCTAATGCTCGAGCCTTAGGTCGGTAGGTGATTCTGCAGGCAGTCTGCGATTCTGCGCCAAGTTTGGCGAAATCGCCGATTGACCACGCCGCGCCTGGCGTATGGAGACCGACATGACTGAGGACCAGCAGCCTTCCGATCTTTCACCTTCGATTTTTGCGGCGGCGCTCACGCCGTCACAGATCGCGCGGCGAGGTTTCGTGTTGGCAAGCATGGGATTTCTCGCCGCCTGCGCCTCTCAAGGAAGCTCCAAGGGCGTTGCGGGTTCAATGACCCGAACTGCAGGCCAATCCGATGGCGGCCTTCCTCCCGGCATGTGGACCAGCGAGGGCAAACTTCCAGCCCAACGCTGGGCGCAACCGGCCTCGCCGCAATTCGGCACGGAAGGCTCAGCGCGGCTTCCCTCATCGGTCGACGCCGCGATAGCGCCCAAGAAGGCGGTCGTGAAGGCCACCGACAAACCTGATGCGGTAGCGACCAGCGCGGCAGGGATTCCCAAGACCTACGACGGCAGAGTGATCGCGCGCTCGGCGTGGTGCAAGTCCTGTCCCGATCCGAAGGAAATGGATCCGCTGGGCAAGGTTCGCAAGATCACCATTCATCACACCGGAAATCCCTACAAGTTCACCGATACCGGCGTGGCAGAGGTCAAAGAAGAGCTTGCGCATGTGTTGCGTGGCGAGATGGGCGAGGGGCACCTCGACATCGCCTACCACTATGTCATCGACCCCGCGGGCCGAGTGTGGGCCGCACGCGATATTCGCTACGAGGGCCGTCACACCCGCGATTGGAAGGGTGTCGAGAATCGCTCGGGAAACATCGGAGTCATGTTGCTTGGCAATTTCGAGCTCCAGAACCCATCGGCGGCGCAGCTTGCGGCGCTGACGAAGTTCGTGGACAAGTTGCAGAAGCAGTACAAGATTCCATCGCAAAAATTGGTGGGCGGGCGAAGGTCAAAGGAAGTGGGAGTGTTCACCCATCAGCAACTGTCGCCGACGGAATGCCCGGGCGACTATCTGCAGGGTCCGTGGGAGCGCAAGATCTTCCCGAGCCTCGTGAAGTCTGTTTGAGTTCCGACGCGCGGCTTGCGCTTCATGCTTCAGGCTTCGTAGGCGGCTCTGACCTTGGCGGAGTACCAAATTTTGCTGGTGGACCGAAGCGGCCTTTGGCGGCGCGGTCATCGTCCTCATCGAGTTTTCGCTGGAAATCAGAGTCTTTCGCCTCTTGGCGATTGACCAGTTTCCACGCGATCCACGCGACAACGCCCATGCCGACGATCGCGACCAGCCAACGCAAGATGGTGATGAAAATGATCATCGAAGGGTGATCTTACTGCTCCACGCGCAAAGCGCGCTCGGCGGCGGTGCGTGCGCGCGACTTGACGGCGTTGTAGGCGCGCGCGCGCGCAGCATCGGGCGCGAGGAGATCGCGGGTGCGCACGGTGGCGGCGCAGGCGGCGTCAACGGTTGGAAACACGCCAGCGCCAACGGCAGCGAGCAGAGCGACGCCAAACGCGCCACTGGCGTCGCTCGCCAGCAGGCACACGGACGCGTCGAACATGTCGGCACACATCGAGCGCCAGAACGGACTTCTCGCACCGCCGCCTGAAAGTCGAACTTCGTCGACGCGAACGCCGAGCGCGCGCATGAGGTCGACATTGCCCGCGAGTCCGGCGGTGATGCCTTCGAACGCCGCGCGGGCGAGATGGTCGCGGCCGTGAGCGATGTCGAGCCCAGCGAAACCGCCGCGAATTGCAGGGTCGGGGATCGGGCAGCGTTCGCCAGTGAGGTAGGGGAGGAAGACGAGACCGTCACTGCCGATGGCCACGCGCGCCGCGCGCTCGGCAAGCACCTCGTATGCATCGATGCCACGCGATTGCGCTTGCGCAACAGCATCTTGCGCGAGCGTGTCGCGCAACCAGCGCAGCGATCCGCCCGCGGAAAGCATCACGCCCATGAAATGCCAACGATTGGGAACGGCGTGGCAGAAGGCGTGCAGCTCGCCGTTGGGTGTTGCGCGCCATTGGTTGCTCGCGGCGAAGACCACGCCCGATGTGCCGATGCAGCACGAAATCGTGCCTTCTGCCGCCACTCCGCTGCCGATGGCCGCCGCCGCCTGATCACCCGCACCACCGGCGATGCCGATTCCTGCGCGTAAACCGAGCGCACGCGCGGCGGAGGCGCTGAGTCGTGTCGAGAGGATCGGCGATTCGGCGATGTCGGGGAACAGCGCGCGTGGGAGTCTCAGCGCGCCGAGCAATTCGTCGGACCACGCGCGCTTGGCGCAGTCGAACACCGCAGTGCCTGACGCATCACTCGGCTCGCCCATGTACTCGCCGCAAAGTCGGTAGCGCAACCAGTCTTTCGGAAGAAGCGCTTTGGCCACGCGGGCAAATGCCGCGGGCTCATGCTCGCGCATCCAAAGCAATTTCGGTGCTTGAAAGCCAGGAAACACGCGGTTTCCCGTGGTGCGCAACAGCGTCGCCAGGCCGGGCTCGTGCGACTGCAGCGTGTTGCAAATCGCGCTGCTGCGCGAATCATTCCACAGGATGCACGGCCGCACCACCTCGCCGGCGGCGTCGAGCGCCACCAATCCGTGCATCTGTCCCGAGAGCCCGATGGCCTCGATGAGCGCGGCGCAACCGGGCGATTGCGCCGTTGCCTGCTGAACCGCCGCGATGGTGGAGCGCCACCAGTCTTCAGGATCTTGCTCGCTCCATCCAGGCTTCGGATAGGAAACCGGATGCTCGGCCGTCGCATCGGCGACGATGACTCCGCGCGCGTCGATCACAACGCACTTGGTTCCCGAGGTTCCAACATCGATGCCGAGGAAGAGCGGTTCGCGTGAGGCCATCGGCGCAATGTAGCGCGATGGCGCGCGCCTATTTTGCCGGCGACTTCTTGTCGGCCTTCTCCACGAAGATCTTCTTCGCGTTCACGATGAAGGTGCCCTTGTCGTCGATTTCAGCAACGGTGCCTTCGAACACAATGAGCGCGAGCGGCTCAAGACCGCCCGTCGATTGCGCGCCGATCTTGATCGGCTTGCCGTCGTCGCCCACCACTTGCACGGTCATCATGTTGATCTTCTTCGACTCCGGCGGCTCGCAGCAATAGTCCCACGGCGTCTTGCACGGATCGTCCGGCGTCTGGTCGCAGCTCTTGAGCGCGCGGTCGGCAACAAGAAACACCGCGCGGTTCTTCACGAACGGCTCGGCGCGACCGCCGATCTTTGCGGCGATCACAACGGTGTCGCCCTTCTTGGCGGTCTTGCGCACTTCGGCAACACCCTTTGGATCCTTCGGCTTCTCGGCCACAAAGACCGCGTCGGGGATCTTCGGCGCGGCAGCTGGTGGTGTCGATGGCGGCGGTGCGAACAGCATAAACAGTGAGGCGATGGTGGCGATGGTTGATGTCAACATGATGATTTCTCTGCGTTGTTGAGCTGAACTACGAGCGAAGTGCGCTTGGAATTGGAAGGGAAAGACAGCGGAAGATTGCGGGGAGCGCGCCCAATACTCCGAGCAATATGCCGGCGACCAGTGCGCAGGCGATGGCTGTTGCATCGACTTGAAGGCCGAATGATCCCATGGAAAACTGAATGGCGATGCCGTCGAGCAACAGCGTCGCGGCGAGGCATGCGCCCAGTGCGCCCGCGACGCATGCAACGGTGGACTCGAGAATGAGCGAGATTGCGATTGCACTGCGCGAGAATCCCAGCGCCTGCAGCGTGCCGACCTCGCGCACCCGTGAGGAGAACGCTGCATACATCGCATTGATTCCGCCGAGAATTCCGCCGCTCGAAACCAGCAACGCCGTGACGATGACCAACAGCCTGATTGGCGCGAAGAAGTCGCCGAGCCGCGCGTAGTAGGCGCTTTCGCGCATCGAAATGGTTTCGAGATCGAGCCGCGACGAGGAGAAGGCATCGACATCGTCCATATCCGCGCTGCCGAGTGCGGCGACGACGCACGAATGCGTTGTTCGCTGCGTGAGCTGTGCGACGCGATCGAGGCGCATCCAGAACTCACCGTGCATGGTGGTGCCGGGCGCGTCGAAGATGCCGACGATCTCGAACGGCGTTCCAGCGACGATGACCCGCGTGCCGATTTGCGCGCCCGCGACTCGGGCAAGCGCGCCTGGGGCAGCGGCAATTTCGTCGGCGCCGTGATCGGGCCAACGCCCGGCCACAAGTCGCACCTGCGGATGCACGAGAAACGCCTCGTTCTGAAATCCACGCACGATCGCGGGAGGAGCCTCGCGCGAACTCGCAGCCGCGGCGGTTCCCTCGGTCGCGTCTTCACTCTGCGCACCCTCGAGCGTGAGCGGAAGCGCAACCTGAATTTCTGGCGAGACCGCAGGAACTCCCGCGACCACGGCCAGTCCATCGATGCTTGCCGCCAGCACGCCAGCGGTGGTCGGCGGAATTTCGCTGCGTTCGAGGCTCTCTTCGCTGCCTGAGCCGACGACGAGCGCATTGGTCACCAAGCCCGTCGATGAAAGTGCGCTGTCCATCCCGCGCGCGAACGCAACCGCTCCGAGAACGAGCATCGACACCAGCATGCTCCCGCCACAAACGAGGGCGAGTCGCTTCGGCGAGCGACCGAGGTTGCGGATCGCGTAGTCGAATGGAAGGAGTTTGATGCGTGGAATCATGGGGCGTTCTCGACTTAGGAAGTCTTGAGTCCTTCCACGATTGGTCTTCGTGCAACGGAGATTGCGGGAACCGCGCCCGCTGCGATTCCAACGCAAACTGATGCACCGATCGCAACAAGCGAGAGCGAGATCGATGGCCTGAACTCCACTTGCACGCCCTCAGCGCCGAGTCCGAACTTTCCGAACGCCAGTATCGCGTAGGCAACTCCCGCGCCGAGGATGCTGCCCAACAGTGCAAGCGTTGTGCTTTCAACAAGCACCGTCCATGCGACTGCGGTCGACTTAAATCCAATCGATTGCAGAATCGCGATTTCGCGCGTGCGCCCT
>Ga0209086_10001032_pt1 | contig 22997 bp, 19 predicted proteins | sample M_130207_XF_Meta_FD_187312 | JGI IMG/M metagenome (GOLD analysis project Ga0209086, IMG submission 187312) | Freshwater microbial communities from Lake Montjoie, Canada to study carbon cycling - M_130207_XF_MetaG (SPAdes) (version 2) | ecosystem: Environmental > Aquatic > Freshwater > Lake... | reverse complement strand
CTGCCCCGACCCCTACTCGTAAATGGATTGTTTCCGCCTCCATCCTCAGCCAAGGTCTCTCAAGTGTTCAGCCTAACCGCTAACCGCCGTCTCCCATCCGCTTCTTTCCCTTGTCCCTTCGTTGCCTCATCACCGCCGGCCCCACGCGCGAGTTCTTCGACCCGGTACGCTTCGTGAGCAATCCGTCGACGGGCAAGATGGGTTTTGCTTTGGCGGCGGCGGCCCAGCAGGCCGGCTGGACGGTAGATCTGGTGGCGGGCCCCGTGGCGCTCCCCGAACCAGCGGGCGTCTTATTTTATCCGGTCGTCACCGCGGCCGAGATGTTGCGTCAGACGGACGCGCTCTTCGACGCCTGCGATATTTTAATTATGACCGCGGCCGTCAGCGATTGGCGACCCAAGGTCCGCCACCCCGAGAAGCTGAAGAAGCAAGGGCAGGCGCTGACAGTCGAGTTCGAGCCCGTCCCGGATATCTTGGCCACCTTGGCCGCCCAGCGCCGTCCGGGGCAGCTGTTGGTCGGTTTCGCCGCCGAGACCGAAGACGTCGAAGCGAACGCCCGCGCCAAGCTTGACCGGAAGAAAATCGATTTCATCGCGGCGAATTCGGTCGCTGGACCGGACGGGGCTTTTGGCGCCGAAACCAATCGCCTGATCGTCTTGGGCGCCGATGGCTTCCGTCAGGTCTTGGGGCCGGCGACCAAGACGGTTCTCGCTCAGCAACTCATCGCGCTCTTGCTTCAGCACCTAACCGTGCGCGCCCGCTGATATGTCGCACCGCCCTTTCAGTTCTTTGGCTCGCGTCTTAGGCCGGATTGATGATCTGGATGCCCAGAACCTCGCGATCCTGGCCCGCCGCCTCGAACGCGAGCGCGCTTTGATGGAGACGGTCTTAGACACTTTGCGCGAAGGGGTGCTTGTTATGGCTCATGACGGCTCGATCGAATATGCCAACACGGCCGCGGTACAATTATTGGGCGTGAGTGGCGAGCTGATCAACGGCGCCGAACTTCGCCGGATTTCTCCCGATATCGCCTTGGCTTTGGAATTGCCGGAATCCGTGGGTGCTTTGACGCGTGAACTTGAAGTGCGTTATCCCGAGCCACGTCTACTCCGTTTGCATCTGACGCGGGTAGGGGACGCCCAAGGGGCCGAGCGCGCCCGTCGCGTCGCCGTGCTGAGCGATGTCACCAAGGAGCGCGTGCAAACCGAAGACCGCATCGAAAGCGAGCGCATCGACTCCATCGTCACCTTGGCGGCCGGCGTCGCCCATGAGGTTGGCAATCCGCTCAACGCCATCGGGATTCATCTGCAACTCCTGCAACGCGAAGCCGCGAAGCTCGGCGATTCGCCAGCCGCGGTTAAAGTCCGTAAGGCGGCAGAGGTCTGTCAGGGTGAGATCGCCCGCCTGGACGGTATCGTACGCGATTTCCTGGGCGCCGTCCGGCAAACCCCGCCCAACCTGGCTGATACCGACCTGGTCGCTTTAGTGGCCGAAGCGATGAACCTTTTGCGCGACCAGATGGAACAGCTCGGCGTGAGGGTCTCGGTCGATGTGCCCGAAGAAATCCCGCTGATCTTGGGCGACCGTAATCAAATCAAACAGGCTTTGTTCAACGTGATGAAGAACGCCCTCGAGGCCATGGATCGCGGGGGCGATATCCACGTCCGCCTGACGTCGGACGACGAATGGGTCATCCTGGCGATCGGCGATACCGGTGTCGGCATCCCCGCCGACAAGCTCACCCGCGTGTTCGACGCCTATTACACGACCAAGGCCTCGGGCGGCGGCATCGGCATGCTGGTTTTATTAAGAATATTACGCGCCCATGGCGGCACGGTCGACATTCAGAGCACGCCCGACGTGGGTACGACCGTGACCTTGCGTTTCCCGTTGAAGAACCGGCGGGTGCGCACCTTGGATGCACCGAGGACTTGAAACTTTCCCCTCGTTAGGTTGTCTACTTTTCATCTCACCTATGCTCCGACTTAGCCTTTTACTTCTTCTCAGCCCCGCCTTGCTCTTGGCCCAAGACAAAGAGCTGCCGCTGGTCCTGCCTAAATCCGTGGCCATGGGCACGCCTCGACCTTTCAAGATTTCCAACCTCGAGCCGGTTAGCAAAGGTCCGCGGGTTTTACCTAAGGTCCCCGCTGCTGCGCAAAACCTGGCGAAGGGTTGCGTCGTGACGTCGAGCGCCAAGGAAGCGAACGCCGGTGACTTCTCCTACCTGACTGATGGCGATAAGGGCGGCGAAGAAGGGTTTGAAGTCGAACTGCCTCGCGGAGCGCAATGGGTGCAGATCGATCTGGCCAAGTCAGGTGAGATTCACGCCATCGCCCTGTGGCACTTCCACCGCGAACGCCGAGTCTACCTCGACGTCGTCGTCCAACTTTCGAACGATTCTCAATTTAAGAAGGATGTCGTGACGGTCTATAACAACGATGCCGAGAACGAGCTCGGGCTCGGGAAGGGCTCTGATTATTCTTATTATGAATCGAACGAGGGCCGGGTCATGCCGGTCTCCGCCGTAAAGGCGCGTTACGTCCGTTTCTACTCCAAGGGTAATTCGGCGGCTCCTTCGAACGATTATGTCGAAGCGGAAGTCTGGGGCGTGCCGGCCAAGTAGGCCTTCGACTGACTTTGCTTGAATCGCCCCGGGATATCTTCACCGTGCAGGGCGTGAAGGTCATCCGAGCCAAGTCTGCGGGGTTCTGCTGGGGCGTCGAACGCGCCATCGATATTGCCCGCGAATATGCCCAGAAAGGCCGTCACCCCGTCTACACGGATGGTCCCTTGATCCATAACCGCCAGATGATGGAAGTGCTTACGGGCGAAGGTATCCGCGAAGTCGGGGATTACAGCAGCCAAGCTCAGCTCGCAGTCGCCAAGGCGGCGGATGACCAAGCGGTGATGGTGGTCCGAGCGCATGGCATCTCGCCTGAGCGTCGTGCTTATCTCAAATCTCTGGGCATGGAATTCCGCGACGCCACCTGCCCCGACGTCGGCATCATCGCTGGCAAGGTGCGGATGCACGCCAAGAAGGGATTTAAGACAGTGATTTTCGGCGACCCTAAGCATCCTGAGGTCATTGGTCTACTTGGCTATGCCGAAGGGAAGGGACACGTCATCACGTCCGTGGCTGAAATCGATGCGCTTCCGGATCTTGGTGCGCAGGTCTGCATGGTCTCGCAATCGACGATGTTCACCGATGAGTTTGAGAAACTCGCTGGTCATTTGAAAAAGCGCGTTCCGGCCGCTCTGATTTTTGATACCATCTGTGGGGCGACCAAGGATCGGCAGGCTGACGTGGTCGAACTTCGCCGTCAGGGGTGCGAGGCAATCGTCGTCATCGGCGGCCGTCATTCGGCCAATACCGTGAAGTTGGCCAAATTAGTGGAACTCCAAGGGTTGCCTTGCTTCCACGTGGAAACTGCCACCGAACTCGATTTTAAGGCGGTGGCGCGGTATCAAGTGGTCGGGGTGACGGCCGGTGCCTCGACCCCCGCTTTCCTAATTGACGAGGTCTGCCAACGCTTAGAATCCTTGGTTTAAGCCCGATTGTAGCGGCGGAACGTGAAGTCGTTCCAATTATTACACATAATTGTTATAGAGTTGGGTTACAGACGACTTGCGCCCGAGGCTTCCGCGGTTAGAGTGTGTCTAATTATGAACATATTCCCGATAGTGCTTGGCTTGGCCGTGGTAGCGTTGCTCGCCGGCTTCATCGCTGTAGGCATGTATAACGGGCTCATTGAGCTCCGTAACCTCTTTCGTAACGCCTTCGCCCAAGTCGACGTGCAGCTTAAGCGTCGTCACGACCTGATCCCTAATCTCGTCGCCTCGGCCAAGGGTTACATGGCGCACGAAAGCGGCACCCTTACGGCCGTGATCGAAGCCCGGGCCAAGGCTACGCAGGCCAATGTGCACTTTGCTGGTAACCCGGGCGATCCGGCGGCGATGAACGACGTCATTAAGGCGGAGTCCGGCCTGAGCGGCGCCTTAGGTCGCCTGATGGTGGTTTCGGAAAAATACCCTGACCTGAAGGCGGACGCGACCATGCGAAGCCTGATGGAGGAATTGGCTTCGACCGAAAATCGAATCGCCTTCGCGCGTCAGGCTTACAACGACGCCGTCCTTTTTTATAATACCGGCCGGGAGACCTTCCCCCGCGTATTCATCGCCAATGCTTTCGGTTTCACTGTCGCCGAGTTCTTTAAGGTCGAAAGCGAAGCCGAGCGCGAAGCTCCGAAGGTTTCTTTCTAAGCTGAAGTCGGCCCATGGCGGCGACGATGAATTTCTTCCGGGCCCAGGATGAGGCCCGCGGACGCACGATCAAGTTGGTCGTGCTCCTCGTTTTGGCGATACTCGCGCTGACCGGATCGCTTTATGTGGTCGCCGTGTTGGTCACGCATGCCAGCACGAGCGGAGCACGTGGCTATGGAGCGCTGCAACAGTTGAGGAGTTCATACGACTGGTTCCAGCCCAAGCTGTTCTTCCTGACAACCGGTCTCGCCCTGACGGTGATTGTCGGCGGAAGCCTGCTCCGGATTGCGGAATTAGCCAAAGGCGGCGGCGCAACGGCCGAACGTCTCGGCGGCCGTCTGGTCGCAGCTAACACCATCGACCTCGCGGAACGGAAGTATCTCAATGTAGTGCAGGAGATGGCCCTCGCGGCTGGTTTGCCCGTACCGCTTTGTTACGTGATCGACAGCGATCAAACCATCAATGCTTTCGCAGCCGGCAATACGCCGCAGGACGCCGCGATTGGCGTGACGCGTGGCGCCCTTGCGAACCTCAGTCGTGATGAACTGCAGGGCGTCATCGCCCATGAATTCAGCCACATCGGCAACGGTGATATCAAGCTGAGTTTGCGCATCATCGGCGCGGTCGCAGGGCTCACCGCGCTGGCGCAGTTGGGTTATATTTTTATAAGATTAGGACTCTCTTCGAGTTCCGATCGGAAAAATAGCGCCTGGCCGCTCGCGGTGGCTGGGTTGGTCGTCGTTCTCATCGGCTTCGGCGGGGTGTTTTTCGCCCGCCTCATCCAAGCTTCGGTCTCGCGTCAGCGCGAATACCTCGCCGACGCCTCGGCGGTGCAGTTTACCCGGAATCCGCTCGGCTTGTCATCTGCCCTGAAAAAAGTAGCCGGTCTTTCGGGTGGCAGTCGTGAGGCAACGACCGCGGATCTCGAATCGCAGCACCTCTTCTTCGCCTCGTCGGGTGGATTCCTGAACTTCCTTTTCTCCACGCACCCGCCGATCGGTGATCGGATCAAGCGCATCGATCCCGCCTTCGATGGTATCATTCCAGACGTTGTCCCGGCCCAGGTCGCGTCGTCTGAGCCGTCGGCGGGTTTCGCGTCTGCAACGAGTGCTGTTCCGCCGCCGTTACCGACGGCATCACGCGCCTTGCCGACCGATCTGCAAATTCAGGATGCCGTCGGGTTTCGCGGGACGATTCCGTCCGCCCTTTGCGCCGCCTCGCAGGATTCCGTCTGCGCCATGGGCATGGTGCTCGGTCTAATTTTACGTCGCGATCCCACGCTTCGTGCGGCCCAACTGGAGCAGGCTCGCAGTCTTGCTGGTGGCGAAGTCGCCCGTGAGGCCAAAAAATTCGAACCCCTTCTTCGCGCCTTGCCGGCTGGCTCGCGCGTTCCGCTACTGGACCTCTCGATGCCGGCCTTACGCCTGCTTTCGGCTGAGCAACAGGCCTTGTTCCGCCTCGCCATCGAAAAAGTCGGCTACGATACGGAGGACGGCCTCATGGTGTTGCTCATCCAAGCGTCGATGCGCCGGTATCTCTCGAAGGAGAAGAACCCGGCGTCCCGTGTCGGCGACTTGCCGGCGGCCTGTGGCCTCGTCCTTTCCGCGGTCGTCCAGACTTCGAGTGAGACTCCTGCGGCGCAGGCTGAGGCTTATCAGTTAGGTGCTGGCGTGCTTGGATTGCCTGGCCTAAGTTCGACCATGATTGTCGCCGAGCAGGTGGATCTGCAAAAGGTCGACGAAGCCTTGGCGGTCATCGCTGGCCAGAGCGTCTACGATCGTCGCAAGTTCGTGCGCGCCTGCGGGGTCGCGATGCTCAACGACGACCGGGCCGAGCCCGCCGAAGTCGAGATTGTTCGCGCTGTCGCCGATTCGCTCGGTATCAGTTTCGCGACGGGGGTCAGCAGGTAAATCGGACGCCTCGGAGAGGCGTCCCTACCCGAGGCGTTAAGGTAGGGCGGGCTCTCCGAGCCCGCCGTGAGATTTCGAATGATTAAAAGGCCTCAGCTTAACGCTGGGAGGTCGATTGTCTTAATCTCACACGCTGGCTGCGTAAGGTCTTGGCATGTTGCCGATTCGAAAGCAGTTGCCGCACGGTGTGCTGACTTGGGTTGACCCGGATGATCTCTGGTTCGTGACAATCTGCTGCCAGCGCCCTTGCTCGACGATTCTGACTCGTGATGAGGTCAGCCGTGGAATCAGGGCAAGTCTTTCGCAGGCTCAGCTCGAAGGTAGGCTTTATATTCGCCTTTGCACTTTGATGCCGGATCATTTGCATCTGATAGCCCAATGGAATCGCTCCAAAGGTATGCGGCATGAGGTCGCCCAGCTTAAGCGCTGGTGGGCCCGCCATTTGGGTATCGCATGGCAGCGCGACTTCTTTGATCACCGTTTAAGATCTAGGAAGGAGTTTGAAGAGAAAGCCAAGTATGTAAGAATGAATCCGGTACGCGCCGGCCTCGTTGTTCGTCCTGAGGATTGGCCACATACCTGGACTGGATGAATTCCATGAGGGATGGCGGACGCCTCGGAGAGGCGTCCCTACCCCGATACACATAGGTAGGGCGGGCTCTCCGAGCCCGCCGCGTATCTTAAAGTGAACGGACGGCTGCGCCGTCCTTTAGACAATCAACGACTCGCCGGTCATCTCGGCCGGCTTCGGCAGGCCCATGAGGGCGAGTAGGGTCGGGGCGACGTCGGCCAGGCGGCCGGTGGGGCGGGTCTTGAGGGCCTTGCAGCTGGCGCCGTAGAGAATGACCTCGACGGGGCTGAGCGTGTGGCGCGTGTGGGCGCAGTTTTCTTCTGGCTCCCACATCTGGTCGGCGTTGCCGTGGTCGGCCGTGATGACGGCTTTGCCGCCGACCTGGTCGAGGGCAGCGAGGAGGATGCCGAGCCCGCTATCGACTGCTTCGCAGGCCTTGCAGACCGCGGCAAGATCGCCGGTGTGGCCCACCATGTCCGGGTTGGCGTAGTTGACGACGATGAGGCCGAACTTGCCTGACAGGATCGCGGCCTTGGCCATCTCGGTGACGTGCGAAGCCGACATCTCGGGCTTCTGGTTATACGTCGAGACTTCCTTCGGGCTCTGCGCCATGCCGCGCTCTTCGCCGGTGAAGGGTTCTTCGCGGTAGTCGTTGAAGAAGAAGGTCACGTGCGGGAACTTCTCGGTCTCGGCCGTGCGGAACTGCGCGATACCCTGCTTAGCGACCCACTCGCCGAGGATGTTCACCATCTTGGCGGGCTTATCGAAGACGACGTTGGGGCAGAGGCCCTTCTCGTAGTTGGTGAGGGTGGCGTAGAAGATCTTGAGCAGCTTCGCACGGGGAAAACCCTTGAACTCCGGATCGGTGAAGGCGCGGGTGATCTCGCGGGGACGGTCGCCGCGGAAGTTGAAGAACAGCACCGAGTCGCCATCCTGGATGAAGACCGTGCCCTTGATGCGCGTAGCCGGGACGAACTCGTCGCCGGTCGTATTGGAGTCGGTGGGCTTATCGTAATAGGCCTGCACGGCTTCGGCGGCCGAAGCGGCTTCCGGTGCCGGGGCGCCGGTGAGGGCGTCGTAAGCGGTCTTCACGCGTTCCCAGCGGTTATCGCGGTCCATGGCCCAGAAGCGGCCGGCGACGCTGGCAACTTTGCCGAGGCCTATCTTCACGAGCTCAGTTTCAAGTTGCTTGAGGTAACCGAGGCCCGAGGTGGGCGGGCTGTCGCGGCCGTCCATGAAGGCGTGGATATAGACCTTGGAGAGGCCTTCTTCCTTCAGGAGGCGGAGGAGGGCGTAGAGGTGGGGCAGGGTGGAGTGGACGCCGGCTTCGGAGCACAGGCCCATCAGGTGGACCGCGCCGCCGGTGGCCTTGACGTTCTCGACGAGGCCGCGGAAGGCCTTGATTTGGCGCATGGCGGTCGGATCGGTGAGGCCCTTGTCGATGCGGACGATCTCCTGGTCAACGATGCGACCCGCACCGATGTTCTGGTGGCCGACTTCGGAATTACCCATGATGCCGACCGGCAGGCCGACATCGAGGCCGTGGGCCATGATCTCGGTGCGGGGCCAATCCTTGGTTAGGTCGCGCGAGACCGGGATGTTCGCCAACTTCACGGCGTTGAACTTGTCGTGCTTAGGATTGTGGTTTTCGCCCCAACCGTCGCGGATCACCAGAAGTACGGGTTTCATAAATGGATAGGAGGAACAGATAGGGTGAGTTAGGGCAGGGAGGCAAGAAGCAGGTGGGCCAGCTTCGGTGCAAAGGTGCAAATCGGGGCCAAGGCCCCTGTGCAAAAGTCTATCTTGGGGTAGGGGCGCCACTGCGTGGCGTCCGTTCGCCAGTGTACGCTGGGACGCGTCTTAGCCTGCGGTTCTCCGATCCGGGAGCAACGGACGCGACGCAGTCGCGCCCCTACCTTCCCACATTTGCACCTTTGCATGTTTGCACCTTTGCACATAAATCCCCGCCATGCCCCGCATCCTCCTCGCTCTGCTCGGATTGGCGTTTTGTGCCGTCGCCTCGGCCGCCACGGTCGAGAAGCTCACGATCGATGGTAAAGCCGTGACGGTGAAGGTCCCGGAGAAAGCCGCCCCCGGTAAGCCTTGGTTGTGGGTCGGCGAGTTCGGTGGCCACCTGAAGACGCTCGAGGACGGCCTCGTCGAGAAAGGCTGGCACGTCGTCTACGTCGGTGTGAGCAATCAGTTCGGCTCGGCTCGCTCGATGGCCACCTGGGACAAGGCCTACGAAGAATTCCACGGCAAGCGTGGCTTCTCCGCCAAGCCCGCGCTCATCGGCATCTCGCGCGGCGGACTTTACGTCAACGCCTGGACGCGTCTGCACCCGGATCGCGTCAGCGTGCTCTACCTCGACAACGGTGTGTGCGACATCCGTTCCTGGCCGGGTGGTGTCGCCCTCACGCACCAGAGTAAGGGCAGCGCCAACGACTGGAAACTTTACAAGACCGAGTTCGGTTATGCGAACGACGACGAAGCCAAGGCGAAGTCGCTGCAGGCTGCCGAAGGCCTGCTCCCTGCGATCAAGGCCGGGGTCTTCCTCATCTCTTGTCACGGTACCGCCGACAAGACCGTGCCCTTCGAAGACAACGCCGCGCACGTCATCAAACTCTGGCAGGACAACGGAGGCCGCATGAAACTCTTTCCCAAGGAAGGCGGCGACCATCATCCCCACGGCCTGCCCGACCCCAAGCCCCTCATCGAGGTCCTGACGGCTGAAACGAAGTAGCCTAGGGTGGGGCAGCACGCGGTGCTGCCCTAGTTCTCCTGGTAGGGACGGCTCTCCGAGCCGTCCGTTCGCGGGCGGAGGTGCGGAGGACGATCGGGTCAACGGCGGGCTCGGAGAGCCCGCCCTACCCAAGGCAGACAAATCATCTCGGGTCCCAGGTCTCGGCCATCGGGTATCAGGTACGGGTTGTCGGGTTCGGGTACGGGTACGGGTGCAGGCCCCGAACCTGAACCTGGTGCTGAACACCTGAACCCGGGACCTGACGGCCGAGACCCGGGACCCGAGAATGCATCACCCCGCCACCTGCCACCTGGGGCTGCCACCCGCCACCTGAGAATGAATACGTTTAGGACAGCACGTGGTGCTGTCCCTACCTAATTACGCTTCGACCCAGCGGCCCTTTTCCTTGATGAGGTCGACGAGGCGCTCGACGGCTTCTTCTTGGGGGACGTTGAACTTAATCGGGGTCTTGCCGACGTAGAGGTTGATCTTGCCGGGGGCGCCGCCGACGTAGCCGAAGTCGGCGTCGGCCATCTCGCCCGGTCCGTTCACGATGCAGCCCATGACGGCAATGGTGACAGACTTAAGGTGGCTGGTGCGTTCCTTGATCTTCAAGGTCGTCGACTGGATATCGAAGAGGGTGCGGCCGCAGCTCGGGCAGGCGACATACTCGGTCTTGGTCTGGCGCATGCGCGCGCCTTGCAGGATGTCGTAGGCCAGCGTCAGCGATTTTGCCGAAGAGGTCGGCGTCTCGCACGAAAGGAAGTCGCCGTAGCCGTCGACGAGCAGGCCGCCGGAGAAAATTGAGGCCTCGATCAGGCGCGACTGGAAACCAGCGTCGAGGAGCGTGGCGTTGGCGATAGTCGCACGAATCCAAAGCGGTGCTTTGAGTTGAGCAACCGCGGCGCAGCGGACGAGTTCACGGTAAGTGCCCGTCGCATGCAGGCCATCCTGCGGCTGGGAAGAAGTGAGTATAAGGTGACCGGCAGGAATCGCGGAGAGTTTCTTCGTGAGCGCGGTGAGCGTCGGGCCATCGAAATCGCCGGCAAGAATCGCATCGTGCTTCGCGACGGCTTCACCCCAGGCTTTAACTTCCGCGCCGTCATCGGCTGAGAAACTCTTCACGACCACTAGGCGGCTACCCGAGCCATCGAAAGGGAAGTCGGCAGCGGAGAGGGTCGTCTCGATAAAGAGAGTCGGCACGGCTTGGCCGAGGGCTTTGCGCAGGGAGCGCAGGCCGGCGGCATGGGCAGGGTCATCGAGACGCACCAGTAGGCCTTCGGCGCGTACTTCGCGCTGGGCCGCATGGACGTCGAGGATCTCCTTCGCCGCGGCCTGCCAGTCGGCGAGCCCGGCGATACTGCGGACGATGACGCGCGGGACTTCACCCGAACCCGCGAGGCACTTCGTAGACAGCTCGATGAGTTCGGTCTCGCGACGGACGAAGGAGAACGGGTCGGCTGGGTCGGCAGGCAGTTTGACGGACGAAGCAGCGCCGAGGGCGGCGAAGTTCTCGGCGCGGCGGACGATTTCCTTGCAGACCGGGATCTCGTGCCACGCGTCTTCCGTGAGCGAAACGCGGACCGTATCGCCCAAGCCGTCGGCGAGGAGAGAGCCGATGCCGATGGCGGACTTGATACGGGCGTCTTCGCCTTCGCCGGCCTCGGTCACGCCGAGGTGCAGCGGGTAGTCCATGTCGAGGTCCGTCATGCGAGCGGCCGCGAGGCGGTAGGCTTCGACCATCACCTTCGGGTTCGACGACTTCATCGACAGGATCATATCCTTGAAGCCGTGGGATTCCGCGATGCGGATGAATTCGAGGGCCGACTCCACCATCCCGTTCGGCGAGTCGCCAAAGCGGTTCATGATACGGTCCGAGAGCGATCCGTGGTTGGTGCCGATGCGGAGACAGCGACCGAGGGCCTTGGCCCGGAGCACCAGCGGCGTGAAGGCCTCGTGGAGGCGCTCGAGCTCCTCGGCATAGGCCGCGTCCGTATATTCCAGCACCGCGAACTTCTTCTTGTCGGCGTAATTGCCCGGGTTCACGCGGACCTTCTCCACGTGTTCGACCGCCTCCATCGCGGCGACCGGGAGGAAATGGATATCGGCGACCAGCGGCTGCGAGAAGCCAGCTGCGCGAAACTGCTTATGGATATCCTTCAGCGCGATCGCCGCGGCTTTGTTCGGGGCCGTGATGCGGATGATCTCGCAGCCCGCTTCTGCGAGACGGATTGCTTGGGCCAGCGTCGCCGCGACGTCCTCGGTGTCCGAGGTCGTCATCGACTGTAGGCGGATCGGGTTCGTCCCGCCCACAGCCACGCAGCCCACGTTCACGACGCGGGTGAGGCGACGGATGGTGCGATGGCGGGAGGGACAGTAGTCCGAGAACATGAGGTTATCTCAACCCCTTTGCCCTCGGCCGTCAACGAGCGTCAGAAATCCCAGCGATGGGAGGAGGGAACCCATTGGTAGCCCTTGCGGCCGTTCGGGACCACCACGCCGATACCAGGCCAGGGGAGGTGGAAGCCGTAGGCGCGCTCCTTCGTGGCGGCGATTTCGCCAAAGACCTTCTTGCGGGTGGCGACGGCGGCCTCGGGGTTGTGGTCGAAGTCGATAAACCAGTTCGGGTTTTCGAGCATCAGTACGTGATTGTGGGCGAGGTCGGAGACGTGCAGGAGGGACTGCCCGTCGGATTTGATGCGGTAGATTGCATGACCGTCGGTATGGCCCGGGGCGGCGATGATCGTGATCGCACCGTCGAGAATCTGATCGCCGTCTTTATGGATAACCAGGTTCGGCTGGAGCGTGTCGAAGGAGCCGCGGACATTCTTGATCATCTGTTTGATATCGTCGGTGCGGTGCGACTTCGAGAAGTCGGGTTCGCTGCCGCGCCAGAAGTCGATTTCCTCTTTGAGCACGTGGACGGCCGCGTTGGGGAAGAGGATCTTACCGCCACTGGCGAGGCCGCCGATGTGGTCGATGTGCGAGTGGCTGAGCAAGGCGTGGGTCACGTCTTTGAACTCGATGCCGATGGTGTCCATCGCATCGGCGAGCCAGCCCCAGTTCTGGTTCTTGTGGGGGCCGAAACCGGCGTCGACGAGGATCACTTCCTTATCCTTACGCAGGAGCAGGATATTGATGTAGAGCGTCATGTCGTCAGGACGTTCGCCGACGGCCACGAGGGCCTTGGTCATCTCGGCTTGTTCGGTCTGGGGCCACATCTTCTTCGTTACGCCCTTGGTGAAGGTGCCGTAGCCGTCGCTGATGGACCACGCCTCGAACTTGCCGATTGCGAATTTATAGACGTACGGGTTGGAGATCGTCTTCTTGGAGATCGGATTGCCGGAGGCGTCGGCCGCGGCTTGGGCGGCGCCGAGGGAGGCGGGAATCGCCAGGGCGGCGAAGGCGGCGCCAAGGCTACCGAGGAACTGACGGCGGGAGTTTTCGGGGAGGGGTTTTTCCATGGGGTTATGACCCCGGTTTTAGCCGATTAGTTCCTTGGGACGAGCCGAAAGGGCGTGCTTAGGGGCACCCCAAGGCAAAGCCCTGCATTCGAGGGTCAACAGGCTAGCCGATGCCCACGGATGGGCTTACTTTTTCGAAAACTCGGCCGGCTTATAAACGTGCCGATCAAGAAGTTGTTGGCGCAATTGCAATTCGCTATCCCCGGAACAACGCCGCACGTCATGCAAGATGATGTAAGCCATTAGACTCAGCAGCAGGGCCATGAACGTATATTGGAGGATGATGACCGCCTTGTTGCTCAGCACGCCCTTGGTGAAGCGCTGGATCGTGGCGATGAGCATGTGGCCGCCATCGAGGACCGGAATCGGCAACAGATTCAGCACGGCGAGGTTCAGGTTGATGAGAACCGTGAACCAGAGCACGCGACGGATATCTTCGGAAAGGTTGTAGTAGGTCTTCGTAATCGAGATTACGGAAGCGAGTTGCTTGACCTGAATATCCGAGCCGCGATCGAAGAGTCGGCCTAAGGTGGTAAAAGTCGATTTCACGATACCGGCGCAGGTTTCCCAAGGGTTGCGGTGAGCCAGTTCGGGAACGCTGAGAAAGTAGGCTCCGATCTGGGCGTGCTCGACGGGCTTGCCCCGATGAACCTCCGCATTCTTCAAAGGAATGTTGCCTGCTTCTCCATTGGAACGCTTCCAATAGAGCGTGAGGTCGCGCTGCGGGCCGGCTCCGGCTTTGTCGAGGTCTTCCAGAGAGCGGACCACCGTCAATTCTTTGCCATCGATTTTATCAATGATGGTGCCGATGCGGAGAGCGTCGGATAAGGTGCTGTCTTCCGGTGAGATGCCGAGGACCATCAACTGATCGCGTTTAGCGGTAGCGTCCTTGGTGAGCAGGTCGCGGGTGACGGGCAAGATGATCAAGGAGTGACGGCGTTTCTCATCGCCATAAGAAATGACGCTGACCGGATTAACGGTCGTACCGACCAACGGGGTGATTGAAAGCCGTTCGCGGACTCCGCCTTCGCGTTCGATGAGCAGCTGCCGGGGAATCGCGCCTTTAAGGCGAAGCAGCTCCCTGAATTCAGTAGTATTATTGACGGGGAGGTCATCCACGGAAAGCACTTCATCGCCCTGACGGAGACCGGCTTTTTCCGCCGGCGACCCAGGGATCGGCCGGTCAATGATCACGGAAGTGCGGGGTTGGATGCCGGCGCTCCGGATACGATCGCCGGTATGGCTGTTCACTTCGATCCGGGCTGGTTGCACGACAAACTCTTTTCTCTCTCCGTTGCGCTCGACGACAAAGGTCGCTGTGGGGTTACCTTGCGAGTCCTTCCGATTGCCGAGCATGATGGCCTCTGCGATCTGCGTGAAAGTCGAAACCGCATTATCGTCCACGGAGATGATCTTATCTCCCGAGCGAAGGCCGGCGGCAAAACCTGGGCCGGGGACGGTTTGGCCAAGGCCCAGTTCGGAAAGATGGCCAGCGCTGGTGATGATTTGGGTCGGAACGTAACCGATGGTCGTGCTCCCACTGCCTTCGGGGACGGGCATGCCCGTCACCCAAAGGATGCAGGCTAAGATGAAGGCAAAAATAACATTAAAGACTGCACCCATCACGGACACGATCATCTTATCCGTATAAGAAATTTTGGGCAACGCCTCGGCCTCTTCTTTACTTTCGCCTTCAATGCCCTCCATCTCGGCGAGCTGGGGCAGGGCGACATAGCCGCCAAGGGGGATAATCGAAACGCGATAATCAACCCCGTCCTTACCGGTCCAGCCGAAGAGGCGCGGGCCAAAGCCGATGGAGAAACGTTCAATCTTCAGGCCGCGCTTACGGGCGGCGAGGAAGTGACCGAGCTCGTGGACGAAAATCGAGCCACCGAAAAAGATAGCGACGAGGGCGATGCCCCAGATTGAGCCCAACAGGTCGCTGAAAGAGAAGTTATCCATAAAAGAGGGAGAGGGGGTTATTTCAGTGGGAGAGCTTAAGGGCGAGCCTTGACGCAATGACGCGAGCCTCGGCATCGGCCGCGAGGACGTCAGCCAGCGAATTTGGCTCCCCGCTGGGGCAGGCGGCGAGGGTTTGCCCGACTAATTCGGCGATGCCGGTAAAGCGTATTTTCCCTGAGATGAAGGCCGCGACCGCGATTTCATTGGCGGCGTTAAAGATGGCCGGCGCCGTCCCTCCTTGGGTGGCGACCTGGCGCGCCAAGCCCAGACAAGGGTAGCGGGCGGACGCGGGGGGCGCCATCGTCAGGGTAAGCGCTTGGGCGAGGTCGAGGCGGGGGGCGGGGCAGGGCAAGCGTTGGGGGTAAAGCAGACAGTCCTGAATCGGGTAGGCCATCGAGGGCGGTGAAAGCAAGGCCTGCATGCTGCCATCGGTCAGCGTGATCATCGAATGGATGATACTTTGGGGGTGGATCACGACATCGATTCTTTCGGGTGGCAGGTCGAAAAGCCAACGGGCTTCGATGAGTTCGAGGCCCTTGTTCGCCATCGTCGCAGAATCAATCGTGACCTTGGGGCCCATCGACCAGTTTGGATGCCGGAGTGCTTGCTCGAGCGTGACATCTTTCAACTGCTCGATCGGCGTATCGCGAAAAGCGCCGCCCGAAGCCGTCAAAACCAGACGTTCGATTTCGGCGCGTGGTTTATCGCGGAGCAATTGGTGAATCGCATTATGTTCACTATCGACTGGAAGCAGGCGCGCTCCGGAAAGCCGCGCGGCTTCGGTGACGAATTTGCCAGCGAGGACCAAAAGTTCTTTACTGGCTAAGGCGACATCTTTGCGGGCGGCGAGGGCGGCGAGCGTGGGGGCGAGGCCGGCGGTGCCGACGACGGCGGAGACAACCGTGGCCACCTCTTGCAGGCAGGCGATTTCAATGAGACCATCGTTGCCTTCCAGAATGCGGGTGCTGGCAGGAAATTCGCCAGAGGCCCGGGCTTCGGCCGCAGCCTTGGGGTCGCTGAGCGCAATGGTCGTGACGCCGAATTCATGGACGGGCCCGATCAGTTCACGCCAGCGAGCGTGGGCCGCTAATCCGGCAACGCGTAAATGATGCGGGTGAGCCCGGACTACGTTGAGCGTAGTCGTGCCGATGGAGCCGGTGGCCCCGAGGATGGCTAGTGGCCTGGCTTCCATGCGCAAGTGGGTCTATTTGAGGCAACCGCACGCCTGCTCTGAGGCAAGCAGGTTTCCGCTTAGTTTAAGAATGAATGGCGTTCTCCGCTTGTGTCTTTGCGTAGGTTTGCTTCCCTGTTCGCATGGCAACGCAGCCCCAAGACCTTCAAGGACTTTCCCATCTCGGGAACACCCAGAACAAACCCCAGCAGACGCTGGAGACCTTTCCAAACCGCCATGCGGGCCGGAATTACATTATCGAATTATCGACCGAAGAGTTCACCTGCCTCTGCCCGGCGACTGGCCAGCCCGATTTCGCCAAAATCACCATCCGCTACATTCCTGGTCCGCGGATCGTCGAATCTAAATCCTTGAAACTGTATTTTTGGAGTTATCGCCAGCAGGGTATGTTCCATGAGCACCTATCTAACAAGATCCTCGACGACCTTGTGGCCGTACTTGATCCTGTTTGGTGCGAAGTCACGGGCGCCTTTGGTGTGCGCGGCGGTATCGGCATCACGGTGAAAGCCGAACACGGCAAAAAGCCCCAGTGAAGCGACGCCCCGTCCAGCAGGCTGACGGGGGAGCGACGGATTGGCCGGGTTCGAAGGAAGTCTCGGATTACTTGACGCGTCAGTTGGCGGGCAAGCGTCTGGCGCCGCGTACCTGTCTGACCTACGGGCGCTCTTTGAAAGGTTTTGCCCTTTGGATGAAATCTAATGGCGGGTGGGAAGGTGATTGGGCCAAATTATCCTCCCGTAACCTGCGCGATTTCGTCATCGAGCGCCAATCGACCCATGACCGTCGTTCGGTCCATAACCAAGTCTCGGCTTTACGTGCGTTCCTAGCCGACTTGCGCGAGCGCGGTGGCATTAATTCCACGCCCGCTGCCGGTTTGGTCCTGCCCAAACTCCCACGATCTTTACCAAAGTTCCTGACCGAAATTCAAACCGATGCTTTGATGGAGGCTCCGGAAGCTTCGGAAAAAGAGACCGCGGAAACGACGGCCCGCAATCAGGCGATTTTGGAACTGCTTTATGGCGGAGGTCTGCGGGTGTCAGAACTTTGTGGGTTAAAAGGAGGAGACCTCGAACTCGGTACGGGTTTGGTGCGCGTCCTCGGCAAGGGATCCAAGGAGCGAGTGATTCCGGTCGGAGATACGGCAGTGCAAGCCGTCCAAGCTTACCTATCCTTGCGGAATACGGTAGCCCGTGGCGCTCCGCTTTTATTGGCTGCCCGCGGCGGGCCGCTGCATCCGCGCGCCGTTCAGCTCATGTTAAAGAAGAAGTTGGCTTTGGCGGGGCTGCCGGCCGACCTCACGCCGCATAAGTTGCGTCATGCCTGCGCCACGCACCTGCTTTCAAATGGCGCCGATCTTCGGCTGGTGCAGGAACAACTTGGGCACGCCTCGCTTTCGACGACGCAGATTTACACGCACCTCACGGTTTCTCGTTTGCGCGAAGTCCATCGCAAGGCCCATCCGCGACCTTAAGCGCGAACGGATTGACCTCGCTTCAAGGGCGGAGCCGACTAATTTAGGCAAGTGCTTGTCGAAGCTGCTCCAGCGAAATTAAATCTTTCGCTTGCCGTCACCGGGAAGCGGCCCGACGGCTTTCACGAACTACTCAGCCTCATCGTTAGTTTATCCCTCTCGGATCACTTGGCCATGCACGTGGGGCAGCCATTGTCTTTGACCTGCGACGATGCTTCTTTGCCGGTAGACGAAACAAACTTAGTCATGAAAGCGGTGCAGGCTTACCGTCGGTATCAGCCTGATTGCGTTCTTGGACGTTTTCATTTGACGAAGAAAATTCCCCACGGCGCCGGCTTGGGCGGGGGAAGTTCCGATGCCGCGGCCACCTTGCGTTTGCTGGACCGGGCAGCTCCGAGCCCGTTGGGTTTCGAAAAGTTAGAAGAGATCGCGGCGCTGGTCGGCTCGGATTGCCCCTATTTTATTCGTGGCCAAAGCGCGATCATGCGGGGGCGGGGAGAACGATTGGAGCCATTACCGGAAGCGGCTCGCCAAGTCTTGCTCGATCATCGGGTGTGGGTGATTAAGCCGCCCTTTGGCATTTCCACGCCTGAGGCCTATGCCGCGCTCGCAGATTCGGGGACTTATCAGGCGGCCGATAGGGCGCAAAGCCGCCTCGCCGCCTGGCTGAAGCATCCGTCGGGAGATCCCTCGGTTTTAGGGAATGATTTACAGCCAGCGGTCTTTTTTAAGCACCTCGCCCTTTCAACGGTGTCCGAAAGCTTGCTCAAAATGCATGGGGTCGCATTTCGCCTGACCGGAAGTGGAAGTGCCTGCTTTGCCTTGGTATCGGCGGGTCTGGACGCTATTCCCGTCTTTGGTGACGTGAAGAAAGCCTGGGGCCCAGGGGCCTGGATGATGGATACTCGAATTTCTGCTTAGTTTCGGCTTTACTGTCAGGCGAGCACCCGCCTAGATGCGAACCACTACCTACCTATGGGAAGCCTCAAAAAGAAGCGTCGTTTGAAGATGAATAAGCACAAACGTCGTAAGCGTTCGAAAGATATGCGCCACAAGAAGTAAGCCCACCGGCTTACTTTTGGGCCAAAAGGCTGGCAAACAGGGCGACCCATGCGGTTGCCCTGTTTCTTTTTCGGGCTTGCACCGACCCATCGCCCTCCCCAAGTCTTAACCCTCACCAACCTCCCACACCATGGCCCGCGAAACCGTTATCATTGAGTGCACCGAAGCTCGTAAAGAAGGCAAACGCCCTTCCCGCTATATGACCACTCGTAATAAGAAGCTTTCCCAAGAGAAGGTCGAGAAGCTCAAATACAACCCCTCCCTGCGCCGTCACACGCTGCATAAGGAGATCAAGGGTTAAGCCTCGTTTCGTTTTCCTTTTCCAGAGCCGAGGGCCGCAATGCCTTCGGCTTTTTTATTTTTCGGAATAGCAGGCAGCCAAGCGAGGCCAAGGGGTTCGCTTTAAGCGAGCCGGACTTGCCGACGCTCTAAACGCCAACGGGCCCGGTGGTGCCGGGTCCAATCAATCAAAGCGCGTTCGAAGCCGATATCTGAACCGAGCTTTTCTGACTCAATCCACTTATGGCGCAGGATTTCTTCCCGTTCAGCCAGAAACTCAGCGTAAAGCGAAGACCGTGAAGCTAAGTCAGCTTCGGGAGGCGCGCCATGGGTGATTTCTGTCATGCTTGATGCCTAAGTTGTAAGGTTATTATGAATCTGGCAAGCCGTAGGCGACAAAACCGTTAAAATTAGGCTTCGAGTTTGCGGAGGATCGTCAAGGCGACCGATTTAAAGACCCTCGCCGCATTGCTCTCGGGGTGGCTGATGACGACCGGTATTCCGTGGTCGCCCCCTTGGCGGACGGCGGGATCCAAGGGCACCTCCCCGAGGAGTTCGGTATTCAGGGCCGTGGCGACGCGCAGTCCCCCGCCTTGACCGAAGAGGTATTGGCGCTGCCCGTCAGTCCCTTCATAATAACTCATGTTTTCAGCGACTCCGATAATGGGGACGCTCACTTTCGCGAACATCGCAGCTCCGCGTAAAGCCACGGCAACGGCGGCAGTTTGCGGGGTGGTCACGATGACGGCCCCGCTCAAGGCCATGGCTTGGGCGATGGATAATTGCGCATCTCCGGTGCCGGGTGGCAGATCGATGAGCAGGACGTCTAATTCGCCCCAACGGACATTAGTCGCGAACTGAGTGATGGTTTTCATGATCATCGGGCCGCGCCAGACGACGGGCGCATCAGCTTCGATAAGCAGGCCCATGGACATGATTTTAACCCCGAAGTTCTCAAGGGGAATCAAGACGTCGCCATCCAGAGTGGGGCGGGCGTTGACGCCGATCATCAAGGGGACGGAGGGGCCGTAGATATCGCAGTCCATCAGGCCAATGCGGCCAGGGTGGCCTTGTTCGGATAGTGAACGGGCGAGAGCGCAGGCCAGATTCACGGCAAACGTCGATTTGCCGACACCGCCCTTGCCGCTGGCCACCGCTACGATGTGTTTGACTTGGCCGACACCGGCATTGGTAGGTAATTTGACTTCCGCTCCAAGTGAGCCGGCAGCACCTGGCGGCGTCTTGGGTATGGTGACGGTGATGGCGATTTCTGGTTGCACGGCGCCGATGGCCTTGAGGGCTAACTCAATATCGGCGTAAAGTTTCTTCGGAATGGCCGGATCGGCCGTTGTCACTGCCAGACCTACGGTGACTTTACCTTCGAGGGTGACCTCAATGCCCTTGACCAACCCGAAGGCGACAATGTCTCGGCTATAGCCCGGGTAGCGGACTTGGCTGAGGGCCTTCTGAACAGATTCCTTATCGAGTGGCATTAGTGAGATTGAACTCCCGCCCTAAGTCAGGTCAAACTGCTATCGATTTAATTCTGCCCTCTCTGCTCTCACCCATGCGACTTCTTGCCCTCTTTGCTCTCTTCGCCGTCTCTCTTCTTTCCGCCCAGGATCGAGTAGTCATCAACGACAGCGTCGACGCCGAATTGCAGAAGGGCATCATCCCGATCTCGGTGGTCTCAGATGACCAAGTACTGGGAAATCTGGTGCAGTTCGCCCTCTCGACCCATGGTGCGATCAGCTTGCGTGCCGGATCTTCAGTCAAAGTAGCGATCAGCCGAAGCGGGCTGACGGCCACCGTGGCGTGCGACAATGCGCGTTTCGCTTTTCAATCGACGGTCGAAGGCAAGGACGAGGATGAATTGGCCCTGCGCACGGCCGACGCCGCTCTCGTCGGGCTCGGTAAACGGTGGCAACTCAAGCCGCTTTTTGCTGGCACCAAAATTGCCTTCACTTCCAAATTTTCTGGCAATCAGGAAATCTACGTTACCAACTTGGCGCGCTCGAAGACGCTGCGGCTGACGAATTATCGCAACACCTCAATCGGGCCGCGATGGTCGGCGGACGGCACGCGGGTCTATTTCGTTTCTTCGGTGCGCACCGGCTTTCCGGAAATCTTTTCGACCAATGGCATCGGCGAGCCGCGGAAGGTCATCACGGATGTTCGGGGCGCCTTGGGCGCAGCAAGTTCGGGTCCGGATGGGCGCATTGCTTTCGGTTCATCCAACAAAGGTACCATGGATATTTTCGTCGCTGGCCCTAATGGCGAGGCCCCGCACCGTGTCATCGCGACGCCCGATGTGGATGCGGATCCGTCGTGGTCGCCAGATGGTGCTCGTTTTGCGCTGACGAGCGGACCAGTCGGGCATCCTGGTATTTACCTCGCCAGTTCCGCGGGGGGCGGCGTGACGCGGGTTTCGACGGGCTATGGTTATTGCACGGAGCCACGCTGGAATCCTTCAGTACCTAACCAGCTCATCTTTACGTTCCAATCGGGTAAACTCAGCTTGGGAATCATTAATTTGAGTGCGGGGACGGTGACGCCGGTGCCCGTCACGAGTCCGCTTGATCTTTCGCACGCTTCCTGGTGCGCCGATGGCCGTCACTTGATCGCCACTCAAGCCACGAAGACAAACTCTTGGCTCGCCGTGGTGGATAGTGTCACGGGCAAAGTGACGCGCCTGTCTTCCGTGCAGATGGCCGACTGTTCCGAGCCGGATTGTTGGGTGCGTAGGAATTAATCCATCTAAGCGGTGGAGATGATCAATTTTTAGACCAAGAGTATGCTGCGGTCGACCGTAACGCCGCATGGCGCGCGGTGTAAATCGACGGACGGGATGGCTTTACGTTGAAATTAAGCCTTATGATGGCACACGGATTGGCGATAGGTTACCCTTTGCAAAGTCCGTCCCAGGGTTTAGGATGTGTAGTCAATCTATGGCCCATCAAGGCATCAACCAATCGCAAAAGCAGGTACAGGGGCTCGTCCTGACACCGCAGCTCCGGCAATCTCTGCGGATTCTGCAGGTACCGGCCGCGGAGTTGTTGCGGGAAATTTCCGAGGAGATGGCGGCCAATCCGCTTTTAGAAGAAGTTGAACCCATCGCAAACGAGTCTAGCGATGCGCCAGCTCGGGCGGAAGAGCCCGAAGAAGACGGGCCGCGCGAACTTTCTCTCGGGGATGACGATTTTGATGCCCTCCGTCGGATGAAAGAAGATTGGGACGAGAGTTATTATGAGGAAGTCCGTTCGCAGGGCTATACGCAGGAGGACGAGGATCGTCGTCGTCATATGATGGAGTCCGCTACGGCGGAATCATCCATCGCGGAGCACCTTGCCGAACAGGCCCGGACGGCCTCCGATGATGCCGCTGTCCAGGATGCTTTGAAACTGCTGATCGCCGCGCTCGATGAGCGCGGATTCCTGGAGGAGGACCTGTCGACCATCGCGCTACGTTCGGGCCAGTCTTATGAAGCCGTCACGATGGCCCACACTTTATTACTTGGATTTGACCCTTCGGGCATCGGTGCACGCGATCTACGCGAGTGCTTCTCGGCGCAATTACGCCAGCGCGGGCGCGGGCTTTCGACGGCGGCACGTTTGATTGCGGACTGCTGGGAGCCTATGATGGGCCGACGTTTGGATGAATGTGCCCGCATTCTGGACGTCGAAATCGATGGCATCCGCGAGGCTTTAGCTGAACTGGCGAAGCTCGAGACCGTCCCCGCTCGCCGTTTCATGCGCGACGATAACCGCGTGGTGACGCCGGATGCCACCGTTGAGCTCGAGGAAGACGGCAAATGGAGGGTGATTATGGATGATCGTCACGTCCCTAAGTTGCGTCTGGTGCCGGCCTATAAAGACATGTTGGCCGGGCAGGCCCTCAGTGAAAAAGAGCGTACTTATATTTTAGAACGGATGCGGCAGGGTAAGTTCCTGATCGGCGCCATCGAAGAACGTCAGCGGACCATCGAGCGACTCGCGCGCATCATTACTGAACGTCAGGCAGAATATTTTGCATACGGCCCTTCGAAACTGAAGCCCTTGACGATGACCGATGTCGCCAAGGAGA
>Ga0209086_10001030_pt1 | contig 23011 bp, 25 predicted proteins | sample M_130207_XF_Meta_FD_187312 | JGI IMG/M metagenome (GOLD analysis project Ga0209086, IMG submission 187312) | Freshwater microbial communities from Lake Montjoie, Canada to study carbon cycling - M_130207_XF_MetaG (SPAdes) (version 2) | ecosystem: Environmental > Aquatic > Freshwater > Lake... | reverse complement strand
AAATTGTAAATTTAATTTCAATGGCCCCAAGCGCCGATAACAATCAATCATTCCCAAAAATTAGCTTAAGAGGCGGAAGATGATAAAAATCTTAGAACATATAAAAAAGCTAGATGATAGTGGCAACTATAGATTAGCCGATAAACTAGATAATGAAGTAAGAAAAATTTATGCACAAGCTCTAAAACAACTGCCTGGTGTGTCAGGATACACTGGATTTGTTTTAAACCAATTAGTGCAAAATAAAATGAAACCAAAAGATGATGACCCTTATACCTTATCACCTACAAAAAATACTGATGCAACTACATTAAACAAGCAGATGAACAACTTAATTGCTCAAATGGCAAATTTACAAAGAGACAATAAAAAATTTAAAGCAAATCAGGATACCTTGCCCAGTTTGGAAGGCAAAATAGGCAAGGTATCTGAATTAAGTGATAATTTCAATACAAAAATCACTAACAATACAAACGATATTAATGAAAATACAGAAGACATTATGATGCTTCAAGACTCTGTTGATACATTAAAATAGAAATGACACAATCAAGATTAAATGATTTATTAGATAAAGCAAGTAAAGATATTATTACAATATCTGAAGTAGCCGAAATTTGTGGGGCTGCATTACAATCAAACTCTAAACATGCAAAAGATATAAAAGATATACTAACAAAATTAAATAATAGATTGGATACTATTGAACAGAAAATAAACTACTTATATGAAAATAACTCACCCGTATTTGCAGCGGTGCTAGAAGATGAAAAGGAGGACTAAAAAGTCCTCCTTTTTTACTCTGCGGTATCAGCTAAACTAAGCTTTACTTTAAACGGCTGGTCTGTTTCATAACTTGCAAATAAGTTAGTAGAGATTTGATAGACCTCACTACTTCCTGTGTATGGACAAGTGATAACATAGTTGCCATCTTCGTCGATAGATACTTCACCAGTTTTATATTCTTGTTTGAATTTCTTAACTGGATTTCCATCAGTTCCAATTAATTCAGTTGAATCATAATCTTGTTCAACTAAACCTAATGCACGTTTACCTTCAACAGTAAAAGCTTCATCATCCTCATCAAGATACTCAGCTAAATCTTCAAGAAGGTCAATATCGTCATATGCCATTCCATCTAATTCATCTGCTTCAACAAGATTAAATACAGATTCACTATTGGTTAGAATTTCCTGATAAGAAGAATCATTTACAATTTCTTCTTCTGTTTTAACAATCGTAGTTGTGTTAGAAAGAAGATGCTTTGGGTATGATTCAAATACTTTTTCAATCATTTGTCTAAAAGACATTTTCTCATCTAAATTACTATTGACTGTAGCAGCATTGACAATCGCTACAGATAGTTTTTTATATGAGGGAGTCCAATCATAAGAAAGGATACAAGTTTCATCATCAAAATTAAAATCTGAACTTGAGGCTTTTTCTTGCATTACTCCAACATTAAGACCAAACAAAGAGCCAAGTTTCAAAATATCTTCAGAAATATCAGGTAAATCTTTAGCTTGTTTGTTTAGCTCATTGAAATAAAGTTCTTGACCACGCTCTAGATTGTAATTAGACATTACTTAGTCATTGCTCCAACAATCATCAAAAATCCGATTGTAAAACCTGAGATAATCATGCCTGTCATATTGCCTTTACGAACCAAGTCTTCTTTATTCTCAAATTCTTTTCCAGGTTCAGAAAGGTTAGGAAGAATACCCAAGGCAATAGCGCCAATAATAGGACTAGCAAGAATATAAGCCCACCAAGCATAGCCTCTCTTATTAGCCCAAACTGAAACCAAGATGCCAAAAACAATACCAAGCCATCCAGTATAATCCATAATTAATTCCTTTATGCCACAGTCTTATCATCAATTTCTGGATGTAAAGAAAAATCTAATTTAATAGGAAAATTCAATCCCCCAGTTGGAATGAAGGTAAATGTTTCTTTCTTTCCTTTTTCAACTTGTATCAATAACACTTGATAATCTTGATGTGGCAATTTTAAATCTGTCATATATATTTTACCACGGTTATTAAAAACAAGCAAACCTTTACCACCACGAGGGTTGAAGGTCATTTTTAATATGCCATTTTCTTTAGGATTTATTATTATATTGACATCAGAACCATATTGACCACGAACAGTATTATTAATGCCGTCTCCTAGTCTGTATGATGCCTTTTTCTTGTAATCTACATCAAAGTTAAAATCAAAATTATATGACAACTGATAAATGTCATAAGCTGGTATTATTTTGTCTTGATTACCAAAATAGCAAGTAACAGTATCTTGCTTTAAAAAATCAGCCTCCAGTATTCCAGAAATAGTTGCATTAGGTTCTACATAACTCGTTAAACATATTTTTTTGTCTACTTCTGTAGATTTTAAAAAGTTACGAGCAGTGTAAGCTCCAACCATTTCAGGTGATTTGTGAGTTGTAATTGATTTTTTTAAGTTGTAAACTTTTTCTTTACTACTGAAAACAAACTTCTGTGATTTATCAGTACCATTTTTATAGTGAAAGAAATATCTTACACGAGTGTTCTTCTGGAATGTTTTTTTATGAAGAACTCCAGTCTTTGTAAGGGTTTCTGGATTGTTTAAATAGATTAAACAACTCTGATTCGCCATTGAACCAAACATAAACGAAAAGACGAAAAGTAGAACAATTTTAATACTTAACATCATTTCAGCCCTCCCCTGCTTGTTGATATTGGTTTATTCTTTACAAAGGAGAAAGACACTTCTGATAAGTAACATTAACTAACTGTAAAAATTAATTAAAGGTATTTTTATGAACATTCGACTCGCTCAAGCTGCGGCATCCCAAATTCCAGGCAACTCAATAGAAGAAAAGATATCTTGGCTTCAAACACATCTAGATACAGAGTTGGGTCAAATGTACAGCTCTGGAAAACTTACTAGAGCTGATATTTACCGTATGATGTCTGGTGAGTTAAAACAATCTGACGATGAAACTAAAAAACTCCTTACTCCATATGCAAAACAAATTTCTGAATTAAGAAAGTTAGCATTAGAGATAAGAAAAACTGAAGCCGATCCTGACACTGTTATAATTAAACTTCTCAAAAGAAAAAATGAAGTATTAGTAAAACAACTTGCAGCTTTTTACAATTCTTCAAAAAGAACAGAAGAAGTATTTGCTCCACTGTTAACTATTGAAGATAAAGAACAGATAGCAACAATACAAAAGTTTGTTGCTGAAGAAATACTAGCTAAAAGATTAGATATAAAATCAGATTTCTTAGATTTTGCTCAAGGACTAGTAAAACAAAATCCTGGTTTAACTATGGATGATGTTTTAGCCATTATCAACAAATATCCAAAAAAGGGCAATCCATCTATTATAAGAGAAAACTTTAAATTGATTGGATCTTTTAATGGCAGCCCTTTAATTGATAGACTTTCAGATGAACAACTTGTCGAAATATACGAACAAATTTTTACCTTTAGATATAAAATATTTACTGCAGGACAAGCAAAAATACGTCCTTGGAATGCAATATTAGCACAAAACCCAAATCAAGAAGGTGCTGAAAAGTATAGAGAATTAATTAAAGAACCTATCACATTTCATCTGACTGATGTTTTAGAAAAAACTGGTGTAGATTTTTCAAATTCCATAAGCAACTATCAAGAATATTATTACCCTAAAGAAGTTAATGGTGAACCTTTAGATACCCCTGAAAAGAAAAAAGAATATCAACTTAAACAATTCAAAAAAGCCGTATTAAATGGATATGACAATGAACATATTTTAACCTTGATAGGAATGGATTTTGAAATTGTATTGGATGATTTTGGAAAAGAAAAAAGAGTTTCAAAAAGACCAGAAGCTAGCTCTTTAGATGCTTGGGGTAAGTTAGTCAAATACTACTACGAAAACCCAATGAACAATAGCGTTCCAGCATTTATTTCTGAACTTGATAGAGTGGGTTTAAATTATGTCACTGAAATCATTAATGGTATTTATTTAGTTAAAAAGGATGAAAGATACAAAGAGTTCAGCTTTAATATTCTTTCTAATGATGAAGGCTCTATGCTTGAAACACTTAGAAGAGAATTTAAGTTAGATGCCATTCCAATGCCTTTATCAATGAAAGTACCTCAAGGATGTCCAACAAATAATTCATTCTTAATTGACTTTACAATTCCAAGTGATATTTTGGAATCTTTTGATGCTAACGGACAACCAGTCATTAAAAGAAAAGTTGTTTTAGTTGGTGAGTATTTTGGATTCAGTGGTGGAGAGCCTGTGATGGTAGGTTTTGATGCTGATGTAGATTGGGCAAAACCTGATGGAAGCCAATTCACTTACAAGAGTAATGAATCAGACCAAACTCCAGCAACTCCAGGCTCTATGGTGCCAGGAAAAGATTTATATGCCCTTAGGTCTGAATGGAAAGTTTTTACACAAAATATTCTTGGTCATTTATTTAGTACAGCAGCATTACACTTTGATAAACAAGATTTATTAGATACAAACAATGCTGCTAAAAAGTTAAATACAAAAAGTATTATTTTCCACTACACAAAACAAGAAACTGCATGTACAGCTTTAAATAGAATAAAGGTTCACATGGCTTCTTGTCCTGATGCAAACAACTGTCCAGGCAAAGAATATTTGAATGCTGAACAACTTCTTACAAATAGATATGAAAGCCCAGTTGAAATGCAAATAAATATAATCGATGCATATATTCAAAGTATAAAAGTTTCTGAAGGTTTAAAAGACACAATTACAAACTATTCTGGATTTGGAGCATTTAATAGACAAAATGGCTATGCACATACTCAATATATGGTGCAATTAGAAGCAGAAAGAGAAGCATTAATGGAATCGCCTAATCCAGAAAATATTAAAAGACTTCAAGATGTAAATATTGAAATTAGAACAATGAAAAATTCTCCATTGTATGATTTTAAAACTGCATTAGACAACACTTTAAAACAAGAAAAATTTGTTGTTAGAATTGATGCATTGGAAAATCTAAAGTCATTAATCCAATCAGATCAAGAACAAATGCAAATGATGGATGTGAGAAATTTAATCACTGACATTATGAGATTTGCTATTCCTGAAAAACTAAATAGAAGAACTGCATCAAGAATAATAAAGAAAGCTAATTATAAGATTAAAATATGCCGCTAATTCCATCAAATTATATAAACTCTTGGTATAAAGTTCAAGATAAATTACCTCCTAATAATTTTTATATTTTAAGGAGTATTACATCTACGTTAAATCAAGTTGCAGAAAAAAAAGATTATATACAAGGAGATGCTGGAACTCACGTTATGTCAATTCGTGATGCAGTTTGGAGTACAAATATAGTATCTCCAGTCCTTATAATTAAACAATTAGATACAAGCGAATATGATTTTCTTGATTCTTTTGATTTATTTTTGCAGACATTTTATAAACTAAGAACATATTTTGAAGAAGTTACTGAAGCTTTAGAAGATGACCCAGAATCAGATATTTATTTAACTACTGCTGATTTATTATCCAGAGCAACTATTCAAATTAATGATCTCGGTGTTGATGTTAGTCTTACTTATTTAAACAACTTTGACCAGATGTTTGAGTTTTTGTTACCAGGTCAAGATTTTGTTAAGGACCAAGACCAAAATAAAAACAAAGATAAATCATCTAAAGAAAGTACAACTGAATATAAAAGCAATAAAGAAAATAAAAATAAATCTACTATTGACTATTTATCAAGAACTGCAAGATTTTATGATGTTAAATTTTATATCCCTGAAGATAATACAGAATTTATTGTTAAATCTGGAACTATAAATGTTCAGGTTGATTATGCAAAATTATTCTTCATCAACTCAAATACTTCACAGCCTTTTTACAAACCAAAAGGATATTCAATACAAGGTGAAGTAGATTTAATTATTCCAGCAGACATGTGGGCTCTTATAATTAAACCAGAATTTAATAATTTAGATCGTGTTTTACCAGGTCAGAATTTTATGCAGTTGATTAAAGAAAAAGTTAATTGCTCAATTGGAATTGCAGATGGGAGAATGTTTAAAGTTGGTTTAGTAAATGCAACATCAGATTTTAACCTCACAATGGATTCAGGCTCTTTGCCTTCATTGAGAGTAAAGTTTGAAACATATGCAAGCAACTTTTAGGAGAAATCATGCCTTTACTTAATAGTCATTACCTAGCAAACTGGTACAAGATTACAATTCCTTATTACAATTACCAAACTAAACTTTTAACTTATGATAAAATTTTAGTCGAAAGTTTTACACAATCTAAAGTACAAGATGCATCTAATAAAGGGATGATTCAAGGAGATATTGGTGTTCGTGTAATGGACATTGGTACATTGTATTACACATCAACTCTCTCTGGTCCGGTTATAGTTGCTGACTCATCTGAATTTGTAGATTTATTTGGATTAATTTCTAATAATATACTTTATCAAGCTGGAGGTACTAATGGAACAAATGGGACAACATACTTACTTAAAAGTGCTCAAATTCAAGTATCAACAGAGACCGTAAAAGCTACAGCAAACTTCGAAGGAGATTATGAGATAAATCCTACATTATATAATGGAAATACCCCTGCAGAAGTTAATTTGCTTGCCAGAACTGCAAGATTTTATGACACAAAATTTTATTTTGGAACATTAACAAATTATTACCCTGTCATTTCTGGTGATATAAATATAAACTTTGATTTAGATAAAAACTTCTTCTTGGGACAAAATTGGGGAGGAAATGTACCTTCGCAAAGTCCTTATTTTTCTATCAGGGGATATAATGCAACAGGGAACGTAAAAATAGGTTTAACTCCAGAACAATACACTTTATTAGCGGGAATATATGGTTCAAACAATCTCGGCCTTTATGGTTCGTATCAAACTCCAGGGTTTTTGGGAGTAAATGCTGGAAATATTGGAGTTTCTATAGCAGACAATGGTGGTTTCAAGAATTTGAATCTTGGTAGTTATTTTGTTATCAATAAAATAGAATTTTCTATGCAACAAAACTCAATTATAACAGCTACTATAGAGTTTAATGCTTTCTTCAACAGCAGTTCTGTCCTAGGAAGTATTCAAAATGATCCTTCATTATTAAAATTTTAAAATGTATAAATAGGGTATGTCTTTAGACCATTTATCCTTTATTTATTCATTTGAAGAAGATGCAGACAAAAATAAAGTGCTTGAGGATTTATCCGATGGCACTTTAATTCTTTCTTTTTCTATCCCAGGAAGACCATCAACTAAAAAGACTTCACAAAGAGTAGTAAGACGAGGTGGTTTTACTAGAATTTTGCCTTCTTTACTCTATGAAAAATACGAAAAGCATTGTAAAGAATACTGTGAATCTATATGGAAAAATAAAAGCTACGATCCTATTGATTATGGCGTTTCTATTAAATTAAAAGTGTATCTTGATTCTTGGATTGTTGGTGATGAATGCGGATACCAACAAGCTAATGGAGATATTATTCAAACTCACGGAATCATCAAAGATGATATGTGGATCCATTGGGTTGACAATGGAGAACATATGATTCATTATGATAAAGAAAATCCAAGAATCGAAGTTGAAATAAAAAGATTTAAACATCCTAAAGAAGCATACAGAAATGATAAAAATGAAAAGGAAGCAATAAAGGAAGCAAAGAAAAAAGCTAAAACAAAAAAGGAATAGCTTATGAGTAGAATTATTATTGTTGATTTCAGAGACGACGAAGACTTTGCATATCACCCTTATATTTCATATTTAAAACAAACTTTAAATATGATTTCTTATTTAGATCAAGTGCCTGAATTATGGAAACTTAATGATTTCTTTGTAGAATGTGTATCTGATTATTTACAAATAAAAAGAGAAAGAGTGATGTTTACAAAACTTTGGGATGTATCTGTAGACATTTCATCAAATAAAGTTGGATTAATAACTTCAGAATCTTTTTATCCAATCATTAAAGCATAAAAAAAGCAGACCTTTCGGTCTGCTTTTTTAAGTTATTGAGTAAAACTACTCAGCTGGTGCAACCTCAGCCTGTCCTGTTGTAGTAACGAAGTGTGGCTCAGTGTCTGCAATTGTAAACTCGCCTGCAACTCCAAGTGGCTCTACGATTGAACGCATGCGATCCTGAAGTGCATTTGTGTTCTCGTTGATTGCATCATTGAGAAGATTCAAACGCTCTTGTGCAGCCTGAAGTTGGGACGCATATTGCTGCGCAACCATTACAAACTCAAGAACCTCAGACTTCTGTGCCTTAAGTTCAAGAACTGACTGGCGCATAGAAACCAATTCAAGGTACTCTTCATGGGAGACTGTTGGCTGATCAGAAACAACGTCCTCCGCAACCTCAACATCAACCTCTACTTCTACATTCTCATCTGACATAATGTTATATAACCTCTTTTCGATATCGATGACTTATCATCAAATATATTTTACCTAATAAATGATTTTTGTCAATCTCTTGCATTGACTACTTAACGTGATAAGATTATACATTAAACCAAAAGAGGTTAAGATGCAGACAATTTATATCAGCCCATCGGATTTTGCATTTCTATATACTGAATCAAAATGGGGCTTCTATCAAAAATATCGACAAGGTATCAAGAGACCACCATTTTCAATGCCTAAAATTTTTAATGTCATTGATTCATTAATTAAAAAGAATTATGAAAATGTAGATATTTCTACAATTGATAAAAATCTACCATCAGGCACAATCACACATTCTGATGCTTGGATTAAATGCAAGCCTATTCGTAATCCTAATTATCCCGATATTGAAGTATCTATCAATGGCAAAATCGATTCTATTCTTACTAGAGAAGATGGAGCTGCTGTAATTGATTTTAAAACTTGCGATGTAGAGCCAACATTAAATAAAAAATATGCTTTGCAGCTAAACGCATATGCTTATGGAATTTTAAATCCATTCAAAGATGGATTGGCTTTGGATAATATCAATCAACTCGGCTTGATTGTATTTTCTCCATCTCTATTTTCAGTAAATTATAATTCAACTGCAGCTCTTAAAGGCTCATTCAAATGGATCGAGTTAGATTTTGATCCAATTGGTTTTGAGAATTTTATCAGAGAAGAAGTTATTCCTTTGCTTGCTGGACCTGAGCCAAAACCAGAAGAAAACGAGCCCTATTGGAATTATTTAAAACAACTTGGGGTTGAGTTTGTAGAAGAAGGTTAGGAAAACTTCATCCAACGAAAAAAACCTGGGGTCCTTTTTGGCCCCCAGGTTTTTTTCGTCTGACTCGTTTTCCAGGGAATATTTATAATACAATTGAAATTATGATTATTACCCTTTAGGAAAACATTATGCCAAAACCAGTTGACGATATGGTAGATAAGATGCTTGCAGATAAATCTTTCTATCCCAAAAAATCCAAAGAAGATAGAGAATCCACCGCTTGGGCTATCGCTTATTCAAAATACAACAAAAGAAAAAAGAAATCTTACTGGATTGTTGATGGCAAGTTAATTAAAACTGCTCTTGATGTAAAGATTTATCAAGCAAAACTAGCAGACGATTTAGGCAATTTTAAAAAAGCTGATTCTATTGATAATCTTATTCGCATTGCATATCAAGAAGATGATGAAGAAGATGAAGATTGGCATGCACAGTCAGGAGAGTATTGGATAGACGATTATGGCAACGCTCATTATGCTGATAGTGATGTTGGAGATGTTGGTCACGAAGATTTAGCAGAGCAAGAAATAATTAGTAGGTTAGGCTTTGATCCCTGGGAAGTACATGCTGGTGGACATCCTGATTACCATGTAGTAAATAAATACACTGCTGAACACATTTTAGACCAAGTTGCGATGGATCCTCATATGCAAGGTTATCATAATTATTTAATGGAAAACGGTATATCTAAAGAAGACTATGATTTAGAATCATACTTAAGATATTTAAGACATCAGAATACTCCTAATGAAAATGCAGAAGAACATAATCAAGAAACTGAATCCCTAATAAAAGGACTCAAAGACCCTAGAAATCATTGTATTTTTAATTTTGGTTGGATTAGAGTTGTTAAAAGAGGTTCTACAGTTGACTTAGAACTTGAAAAATTAAATCAAAAAACCTTAAAAAATATCTCCAGTGCAATAGGCGAGATTACAGGATATGAAGAGAATCCTGATATGCTTAGATTTAATATAGAAGTTTTTAAACCTCGTCATATATCTTTAAATGATATAACACTTAAAGATATAGAAAACGGCACAGTACAATCAAAATATCTTCAAGAAATAAGAGACATGTTACCCCCGCAAGTATCAGAAGAATATTATAAAAATTTCTTCGGTACAGTAGGTCATCCATATTATAGAGGTCGGGTTGGAGACTAATCCTTTTGCTGCCATCCTCTTTCATGAGATGTTATTAGCAGATTCAAAAAATGACACAGAAGAACTTAGCAAACTTGAAGAACAGTACAACATATTGTCCTGTTCTTCTTTTGCTAAATATGATGCATTTAAATTCTATAAAAGTGAAATAGAAAAAATAAATGAAATAATGTCTCTTAATAGTGTTTCGAATTCTACCCTGATTAAAAAAGCCATAGAAGAAAGTGAAAAGCTATTGAGTATTTATCCTATAGAAAAAAACTATATAGGTTACTTGTTCACGGATGGCAGCTGTTCTCCAACCCTTCCTAGACATTATTTATTTGAAAGATATATATTAGCAAAGTTAAATATTGATCCGTATATATCTGATTATTCTTCTGATATATTATTAAAAGCTGGAGCTATCAAAATATGTGTTGATGATATTTTAATAGCAACGAAACCAACCAAAGAACAAGATAAATGGTTGTTGAAAAATCCAGTAAAAAGATATCATATAGATTCTAAGTTATTTAAATCCTATATAGATAAACAAACAGAAAAAGCAATCAAAGCTCTTCCTTATCATTTCACTAGACATTCTTTATAATATATGCATGTTTAATTTCTTCAATAATAGTTTGGAAGAATATAAGTATCAGTGGGTAAATGCTAAACCTTACAATCATATTGTGATTGATAATTTTCTGCCTATTGATATAGTTAATAAAGTAGCAGATGAGTTTCCTAATGCTGATAGTGATTTTTGGTATGAGTATGCAAATCCATTAGAGATTAAAAAAACTTGCTCTGATTGGAATAAGTTTACCCCTACTATCTATCAAGTATTTATGGAGTTATTTTCTAATAATACCTTAGAGTTTTTAAATCACTTAACTGAAAAAAAACTTGTTTCTGATATTGGCTTGCATGGTGGAGGATTACATTGCCATAAACCTGGGGGCAAATTAAACACACATCTTGATTATAATATACATCCTAAAATACATATGCAGCGGAAAGTAAACATTATAGTATATGTGGCGAAAGATTGGAAACCAGAATATAAAGGCAATCTCGGTTTGTGGGAACATAGTCAAGAATTAAATCAACCGGGGAAATTAGCACAAAGTATAGAATGTAAGTTTAATAGAGCAGTGATATTTGATACAACTATGAACTCGTGGCATGGTTTACAAGATCCAGTATTATGTCCTGAAAATATGTCAAGAAATTCATTGGCTGCATATTATCTTTGTGAAGCACCAGTAGTAACAGAAGCGAGGGGTAAGGCTTTATTTGCGCCCACAGAGGAACAAAAAGGCAATATAGAAATCTTAGAAATCATTAAAAAAAGAGCAAATGTTTCAACAGCAAGCGAGGTATATAAGAAGTGAAAGAGCTAGATGTAATATTCCTATCTAATACATGTGACATCGAAACATATAAGATGACACAAAATGCAATCAACAGTTTAAAGAATTCTGAAAGTAATGAGTTTAACATCATCTTAGTAGAATCAAATAAAAACTCTAAATATAAGTATGATGTTGATCATTATATTGTTCCTGAAGTTTCATTTAATTATAATGCATATTTAAACATCGGGGCGGAATATTGTGAGTGCGATTTTACAGCAGTGTCAAATAATGATGTAGTGTTTAATAAAGGGTGGTGGACAAAAATGAAGGCGGCGTTTGAAAGCCATAACCTTGATACAGCATCCCCCAAATCTCCCACAGAACAATTCGGTTTAAATCCTTATTGGGAAATTAAACATAGATACACACCAATCACAAAAATAGTAGAAGGTTTTGATATCGTTTACACATTTTGCGGATGGTGTTGGGTTATGAAAAAAAGTGTAAGAGAATGGATTTTTCCTTTAGACGAACAGTTTTCATTTTTCTTCCAAGACAATGATATTACAAAGCGGTTACAACAAAAGGGCTGTAAACATGCATTAGTAGGTGGTTCTCTTGTTAATCACCTGGGGCAAAGATCACACAAAATATTACATCAGTCAGGCGAGTACATGAAGCATACATTTGATTTAGAGAAAAACTTTAAAAAGAAATGGGGATAATAAAAAACCCTCCTTATTCGGGAGGGTTTTATTTTTTTATGCGTGGAGGTTAATCTTATCAATAAATCTCTGAGCTACAGCCTTAGTAGTACAGAACTTCATAAAATATCTCTGAAGCTCTGAAAGGTAGTATGGATATTCTTTTGCAAGCCACTTAGGGTCGGTGGCATTCCAGAACATAATCTTAACTAACAATGCCTTAGGAACATGCATCATTGTGTGACGAGGACATTCAACAATATTATCAAAAAGTGGCATACATCCATTTCCCATAATCTCGTAATGTCGTAGTGCATCCCAGCCAGCCTTCTTCATAGTTACGGCAACTTGGGAAACTTGGTAATCCTTGTAATAATCTGCCTCAGTTTTGTAAATATATGTGCGTGGATTTCCTGGAATAGATTGAGCCATGTATTGTGTCTTAGGTGTATCAAACTTAACCTTCTTAGTAGGGAAGCCAAATCCAATATTAATCACCTTGTCAAAATATTGCTCATGTTGCATATTTGATTCGTATTGCAGTTCTCTCTTAAAATAAATAGTTCCGTGCTTTACAGTGTGGTGGAATAAAAGTTGGTCTTCTCCATCAACCAAAGCAATCTTATTCTTTGGATAGTTTTCAAGCACTAACTTCATATAGTCTTGATTGCGCCAAATAGAACCATAAACAACTAAATCAAAGAACTTATTTTTAATCTTTTCTTCGATATCAGTTCTATCTGCATTGTCTTCATCAATGGTGCGGCAAATTGTAAAGCCTCGACCATAGTTTTGTGCCACTAGCTCTTGTGGGTAATCTGCATATAAGTGCTTTCTGCGCTTAACATCAACAACATCATCACCAAAAAGCTCCTTAAGTCCAATCAATAGACAATCGTTCTGATAATCTACAAGTGGAAGCGGACCTTCTGCATCTGTACCAATATAAAGAATTTTCATTAATATATTCCCTCAAATGATATTATAAAGAATCATTTATTTCTTTTATATCCCATTTTACGTTCACTTCGTATGTTTGACAATGTAACGCTATCTCTTTAAGCTGTCTTAACTGTGCTAAAGCATTACGATTTTCTTTTTTTTCTTCATCCATGACTTCTTTGTTGATTTCTATATTTTCAAGCAAAATCGTGGGGAAAACAGTGCCAGATTTCTTTAATTTTAATAGACTAAGTAAAGATAAAATTTCATCTTGTGGCACTTCTAAAGAATAATAAGAAGTTTCAATATCACAAGCAAATAGTTGAATACAAGCTACTATAAAATCTTCAGTTTCAAAAAGAAATTCCATTACAAAATCGTGTTCATAGTTAGTAATGCATTTATATGGAACCGTGTCAAAATAAGCTTGCCATTGATTCAAAGTAAATCTATTATCATAAGTGCATATTTCTTTGAGTTCTTTTAATTTACTATTAATTTCAACTTGCATATTTTCAAGTTGCCCGACCCACAAAATATTTTCTTTGGGGGTTAATATTTTAATATCAGGCTCAAATTTTAAAACCCTGTAGCTCATATATCTATTGTACAAAGGGAAAAGCCAAGTATAAGAGAATTATATAATAACTAATATTTCAGGAAATCATCATGCCCCGTATTAAGATAGCTTCAATTAAAACTTCCAATAATCAAAAAAGAGTTGCTAAAACTGCACAAAGAGCTTTAAACATTTCAACTGCATTTGATAGAGATGGTGATTACGCTAAATCTTCAGAGTTTTTTGATTTAGCTGTTAGGTATGCAAAAATAATTGTTGCCCAGCCTAACGATCAAGAAAATCAAGAAGAAGTTCAACCAGAAAATACACCATTAGCGCATGAAGTTGATTGGGGCACAGTTCATCAACAAAATGTAGGTCCAGAATTATTAGAAGCTTATCAACTAATACAGCCTGATTATATAAGTCATAGATTTGATCGCCCAATGAATACAGAAACAATCAACAAATATGGGCCAAAAGAAGAATCAAATTATATTCCTGAAACACAAATAACTAGCTATTTTTACAATGCTTTAGTTAGTAATAATGGATATATCAAATCAGCAATTGAACAAGTATTTGACCCAGAAAATGAACTTGCTTTACCTACTGAACCAAGTTTTCGTAGAAGATATCTCGTAAACTCTCTTGGTTTAGCTTTAGCAAAATATTTTAAAAGCAATACATTTTTAGAAAGTTCTAGCGTTACTACTTATCATGCAGCATCTGCAGCTGATGCAGTGTCAAAAGGCCAAGTATATAATTCAATAAACCATTTAGATATAGAACTAGTAAGAGAAATGCAATCTCATCAATACAAGATTGATGACCAAACTAAAATTGTTAATTTCTTAAAAACTGAGTTTGCTGAAGAACTACAAAATAATTATGCTAAAACAATGAAAATTATTAGCATGATTTTGCTTCATCCATATTCATTTATAGCAAGCAATGAAAGAAGAATGCTGCTGCTATATTCAAAAGATGTTATATTAGCTGCATTTGATTATGTAAATCCTGAAAGTGTTGGCAGAAATATTAATTTCAATATATCTTCAGACTTACAAGCAAGATGTGAGTTTATTCAAAATTATGGTCTTGAAAATTATCAAGAATTATTAAAAAGTGGATTTGGTGATGACTTTGGCAGTGAAGAACATTTTACTAATAAAGTAAGAAATACAGGTACATCTGGAATACAATCAGATGCTTCCAAAAGAGTAATGAACTTCTTTATTAAGTATTTTGGTAAAGATCCAGAATCTTTATCTTTCTCCCCTTTTCATTTTGATATTTTTGCTAAGATATTAGATTATTATGGTGAAGAATACTGTGCTAAATTTTTAAGTTATGCTCCGTCTGCTGGTGCTATTGTAGTTGAAGAAATTTTAAGCGAAACTATGCTCAGAAAAATGCCACCTGAGCAAGTTTTAAATCTTTTTGAACAATACAAAGACAGATTTTTTTCTTTAAGATCGGTATTCGATGGTGATGAAACTAATGTATTATCAGAATACCAAGAAAATCAAGAATTAACTCAATATTTTCAGAGTTTAGTACAGCAAGGTATTTTTACTTGGAATGAAATTAGACGTTTAGATTCTTATGTTAAAGAAAATTGCCTTGAAGAATATGTCCAATATAAAACTTTATATAAAGATTCTGTTGAAGAAATTTTTAGCATGCCATTTGCTCAAACAACAGCAAAGTTAGAATCTCATTTGTTTGGAATTGCATTTAGAGAAATAGGGCAAAACATTTTTAAGCTTAACCCTAAGCAAATTTTAAGAGTTTTAGGTAGAAATTCTTTCAATAAGGAAAGACTTGAAAAAGCATTAAATGGAGAATTTGAATCTCCAAGAACACTAGATAATACTATCGAAAAATATTCTGGGTTGGCTCCAAAGCTTGACAGAAATAGCTTAACTAAAGATTCTAACACTGATTATGCTGCTGAACAAGTTAAAGCTATTGTAGAAATGTTTGATGGTAATTTTGAATATAAAGATTTAGCTAGAAATTTAGGAGTTCCTGCTAATGATAAAGAAACTAATAGAAGAATTGGTCAAGATTTTTTAAATTTAGAGACTAAAGGTATTTATTCTTTAAAACGTTTGTGCAATATTTATAAATATGTTCCTTATGAATATAGAAACAATTATGACACTCATGAATTAGGAGTCTTGACACAATTTATGGAACAAGAATGGCCTCCAAAAGATAATTTGGGAGTGCTAGACAGATTTAATAAAACTGTTGAAAAAATAAAAACAAAATATCCCGATATTTATAAGCAAAAAGATGAACAATATTACACAATTTTAAAACATCTTTATATCTCTCCAAACACAAGAATGAATAACCCACAAGAGTTATTTCAACTTTTAAATATTGCAAGAAAAAGTGCTATCAAAGAAACAGATCTTTATCAAGGAGTAAACAGCTTAGAATCAACTCCTTCAGATATAGCTTTAGCGGTTGGATTGACTACCGCAAAATGTCAAAATTGTAATGTGGCAAGAAAATGGATTCAAGAAAGAAAGCAATGGTTATGTCCTCTGTGTAATCAATTCTTTAATTTGGATCAATCTCCTACTAACATTGCTGACATTGTTAGAAGTGAAAAATTTAGAGATGCTATCAATGAATCTGTTTTGTATATAAAAGCAGGAAATGATTATCGCTCAGATCTTCAAAAATTAAATTCAATTTTAAATACTAATTTCCCAAAATATGGTGATACAGAAGAAATTAATCTTTGGTATCTTCGTAATGCGCCAAAATTAGAAAAAAAACTAGTCGAGGTAATATATAAATTAATAGGACAAATTAAAAATAGCAATTATCTTATAAAAGGATCTCAAGGTCTAAAATTTCAAAGAGATATATTCATTGCAGAAACACCTGAAGAACAAGAATTAGCAAAGAAAAGATATATAATTTCTCAGTTTCAAGGAAATTATGAAGATATTCCTGATTTTGGAGAAATTTCAAAAGATGTTGCACTTGAAGGTCTGAACACAATTCTAAGTTCTGATGATTATAGTAGAAGCAAATTTTATGATTCAAAACCAAGCTCTACTGGATATGATGATTATAGATCTGAAGGCTATGCAAACTTAGATAAACTTATATTAGTATTTGGAAATGAAGTATGGAAATGGTTAGATAAATTTACAACAGTTCAATATTTTAATCCTAACCGCACAAAAGATGATCCAGAGAACATTACAAAGTTTAATAATCTCACTGAAGAACAACAATCTAAAATTATTCATGATGCTAGTCAAATTATTCCTGAAAGTGCAACATTTTCAAGAGTTAAAGGCATTGGTAGATATTTACTTCAATTCTACAAAGACTCTACAGCACAACAAATTAAATTCATTCTTACTAACTGGAGTAAGAAAGTTAGATTTGAAGATGAAAATACATCAACAGAACTATTAGTTGCAGAAGCAGCTTTTATGCAACCTTATAGTTCTCAACCAGACATTTTAGTTAATCAAATGAGAAGTCAAAATCTTCTTAAGTTCTTTGGAGATCAACCACCGAAAAATATGACTTTTGCCTATGAAGTTAGCAAATGGTACTCAACTCCTGATGAAGATGAAGATGAATTCGAAATCATTGATGAAGAAACTGAAGATGAAAACGATCCAGATATTGAAGAACTTACTAGAGAAAAATATGATCGTTTAGAAGAATTGTTTGAATTGTCTCAGCAAAATCCGCTTCCTGAATGGGCACAACAAGAACCTATCAAAATCAAAAATTATGTAGGAAGATTTTTACCAAGAGATGATCCTAGAGGTGTGTTCTTAGGACAATATACTGGGTGCTGTCAACATCCAGAAAATGCAGGCTTCGGAGCTGCATTTGATGGTCTCCTTTCTCCTAAGGCATGTTTCTTTGTTATTGAAGATGCTAAAAACAAAATACATATTCAAGCTTATGTATGGGAAGATAGAGATGGTAATATTTGTTTTGACTCTTTTGAAACTGGATCAAATAAAATATATCACAGCACAAATGATAAAGAAACAGTGGGACAAATATTGCAAATTGTCACTTCTAAAATGGGTAATAGAAAAATCACTGGCGGATCAAAAACTAACATATATTTGCCAGACTCAACAAAAACAGAATCTTTAAAAAACCCTGGATATGGAAGAAAAACATCTTATTATGGTTTGGGCGGAGTATATCCAGTATATGAAGGTGACACTTACACACAATATCTTATAAGCGATACAAGAACTCCAAAACAAATTAAAAATCAAAAGAATAAATATCCATTCGCAAATGATCAAAAAACATTTTCTGAAATGACTAATGGAAAAATGACAATTCCTAATATGGATAGAGATAATTGGGAAGAGAAATTTATAAAACCAGCACCAGAAAACACACAACAACCAATGCGACCAGAAGATATGGAATTTCCGGAAATCCTATTCGATGAAGACTAAAAACTATCTATATGATTCTGACCACACACTTTTAGCTGTCGAATCTTACTTTCCTAAATATAAAGTAAAGTTCGACAGATCAAAAGGTGAAAAAATGATATCAAAATGGCTTAAAAAACATAAGATTCATTTTAAATCCGAATTTACATTTCCTAATCTTAAAGCAATAAAGAAATTAAGATATGATTTTGCAATTTTAGATGAAAATAATAATGTCTTAGCCTTGATAGAGTTTCAAGGGGATCAACATTTTCATCCTGTTCCTAGATGGGGCGGTTTACATGGACATTTATCAACAGCAAAACATGATCAAATAAAAGCCCTGTATGCCAGAAGAAATAATATACCACTCTTCTACATCACTGAATCTGAGCAAAAGAAAATATATCCAATGTTAGAACAGTTGATTAATTATTTATTCCCACAACAAATTAATTAAAAATGATCTGGATATTTTAAATTAGGATGTGTTTCTGTAGTTAAAGTTTCTTCTCTACTCACCATTCTATAAAGCGGATTAAAATCATAGAAAGAATCCGCATCATGATAAGTGTTAATATATGGTGAATGTTCTAAATTAGATTCTAAATATTTCATTTGAACAATAACTTCATGAAAATGCCCGACATCTTCTGTAAATGCATCAAATAATCTAAAATATCTTCTAGGAAAAAAGAAAAGAGTATCACTAATTTTTGGAATATTTACTCTAATTTTTCTATCTTTATACCAGAGAACAAATGGATATTTAAAATAATAATCATCTGGTTTGATTAATTCTATAAATGCATCTTTTAAAAATATATCATTTCTGCAAATTATTACAAAGTTATAAGACCATAAACTTCCACTTACACTTTTAATTATTCTATTTAGATTTTGTAATTGTGTGGCGTCTCTTTGTTCTGTAAAGTTAAAAGAAACATTGCAATCATTTAACCATTCTTTTAATAAAAAGTCGTGTTTTGTTGAAGCTGTATCTAAGTGAATTTTGACATCTATATTGTATGTATTTTTTAAATGATGATAAAGTTTTAAATGAGATAATGTTGCTTCTTTTTGAGATTCTACAGAGAAATCATTACCGTAAGATGTAGTTCCTCTTGTTCCATCTCTAAAGCTCATTCCTCTAGTTACAATCAACCCACGCATTTACTGTCGCCCCATCAATGTCTTTTTAAAACATTCTGAAAAACATTTATGAGTATATCCATTAGCATCAAAAGCAATACCCATAACTCTTTCCCAACATTCTTGCTCTCTTTTTTGTCTAGGCAATTTGTTCTCTACTAAAATATCTTGACTTATAATTTTATCTACAGCTTCTCTTGGACCTAAAAATGTTGTTGAAACCAATGCATTTCCTTTAGTTAAACCTTGAAAAATTCTGTCACTAAATCTTTGTTTAACCCAAGAAATTTGATCTGGACTTAAAAATCTTGCTGGCTGGTCTTCAATAACATAAGATTTGATAAGATTTTCGCCTAGAGTTAATAAGAAATTCAAATCAATTAATTCCATTGAATCTTGAGTTAAAAATACTTGTTTTGATTCATATTTATTTACTGCATGCAAAAGAGCACCAGGCTCGTATCCACCACCAAACATATTCTTTTCAACAGTAAACTCTTCATTTACTTTATTAAGAATGTCTAAGCTTTGTTGATTATTAGTGCCATTATCTATCAATAACACTTTATATTTATCAGGATCTAGTTGTTTATAAATTTCTAGATTCTTAAAAATAAACTCGCCAGGATTGTATGTGGGGATAACAATTAAACATTCGTACATACAAACATTTATAAAAGAATGTACGACTCATAGAATTCTTTAGCAGCTATTCTATATACTTCTTTACAATGTGGCAGAGGAGTAACAATCATATCTCCAGACTTTAAGGTCATGTTTCTACCCCATTTTGCAATAAACTGAATTTCCTCACCAGAATATATTGCAGCCTTAACTCTTCCTAATGGCTTGTAAATTCCACCTTCAGTTAAATTGTAAATAAACTCATATCTTGTACTCATCATATCTGGAGAAACAATGTATTCTTCTTTCATGGATGTGTAAAGATTCATCACTACAAAATCACCCTCTTTGGCATAGTTAGTAGTTTCTAATCCATCATCAGTCCAGGTTTCAATATATTCACCAACATTCGCTAAACGTGCAAATACTGGGGATATTTTTCTGTAAATTTTTCCAACATCATTTATATAAGGAATAAATTCACCATAAGCTTGATCTTGAGTCATATTAATATATTCTGTTTGAAGAGGTCTACTTACTTTTGATATGTAAAAGAAAAGTATAACTTTTTAAGGTATTAACATGAGTTTCAATAATAAAATTAATCGCCTCGCACAAACCAGTAAACAAGATTCAATAAAAAGTATTGGTGTTCCAACTGGTCAAAATATACCACAAACTGGTCAGCAAAATGCAATGAAAAATTTTGCTCTTCAAACTGGTGGAAGTATGGCAGTATCAAATGTTAAAGAAAATGTTCCAGAAAACTTAATGGAATATGGAGCAAAAAAAGGATTAGAAAAGTTTGCTCCTAAATTAATGCAATCAGTTCCTAAACCTAACCCAGTTGGTTTAGCTAATTTAGCTAAAGGTGGGGCTGGAGCAGTGGCTGGATTTGGCCTAGAGGCAGGTTTAAGTCTTGCTGAAGAAATGCAAGGTCCCAAAGTAATATTCAATAATTATTACCAAGATTATGTTAAGCTTTTAAACGCTCTGGCATCTGAATTCCCTCAAAACCAAGAGTTGCAAAATATGGTCAACTTAGGAAAACAGATTGGGCAAAAAACTCATCAAATAATGATGACATCAAAAGTTCAAGGACCCACTCTTGGAAAAGCTGTAGGGACAGGTATCCAATCAGCAAAAGATCAAGCTTCAGGATTTGTAGACTTGGGGAAAATGGCTATTGGGCAACAACCAACTACAGCTACATACAATCATAAAATGCAAAGATTGGCAATTGTTGGGGAAGCAAATCTTACAGATGTTGGAAGAAAAGCTTTAGTGGGGACTGTAGGTGGTGGTTTGGCAGGTGGTTTACCTGGTGCAGCTATAGGGGCAGCAGTTGGAGCGGGTGTTCCAATTATGCAAAACATATATCACCACACAAGGTCAGATGCATATCAATCAGCTGCATATACTAATCAGTTAAAAGAAAAAGGCTACACTCTTACAGCGCAATTAGCAAAAGTAGACCCACAAGCTGCACAAATGCTTGAAAAATACATCAATGACCTAGATATTTATGTCAAGCAAAAAATTTACAAAGGTGGAGGAACTGCATTTGAAAAGGGAGTTGATGCAGTAACCAAATTTTTCACTAAAGAAAAAGATCAAGAAGTTGACCAGTCCACTGTTGATCAAGCAAATAGTATGGCACAGCAACCTCAATCTCAACAGCAAGAAATGTCCGGGCAAAATTCAACTAGTCAAGAACAACCTGCTGAAAATGTTCCTGAACAAGACCCGCAGATTTCTCAAAGTGTACAGTATTTGATGGACATTTATCAACAAGGTATGCAATATTATAATGCTGGAGATGCTCAAAATTACAATGCAATTAAAGCACAATACACTCAAGGAATGCAAAACCTGACCCAATATGTCACTCAAAATTATCCAGATCAAGACCCTAATATGATTCTTGGTCAATATGTTCAACAAATGCAACAACAACAAATGCAACAACAGGAAGGAAATGTAGCTCAACCACAATAAAAAACCCCCCTTTTGGGGGGTTTTTTATTTGTCTAAAATAAACTGCTTTCCTGTCCAATAAGTTTTTCTGAAAGATTGGATAGAATCATAATATTTATTTCTATCATCAAACATTATTATTATTGGCTTTTCTCCTAAGTCATGTAGAACTTTATTTATTAAAAGTCTTCCAGTTCTTCCATTTCCATCAATAAAAGGATGAATAACCTCAAACATATGATGAGAAATAAATGCGCAATCTTTAGCACTTAATTTATCATCACAAACTAAATTTATTAATTCTTTTGTTTTTTCAAACCATAAATTCATTAAGTTTTGAATTTGATATGGATATGGACAAGTTTCAATACCAATAAAGCAATCAACCCTACGATAAACTCCACTATTACCGCTATCCTCAAAAAATGGAATATTTCGAGTTAAAATCCTATGAATATCAAGCGGAGTATTTTTATTTATTTCCCATCCGTCAGATAAAACAAAATTTAAAGCTGAAAGATGATTATCATACATTTTGCAGCCAGAATATAAGCCAGAATAACCTGGTTGTGGATCTATTCTATTACTTTCTGCTACATAAATATTTTTCCAATCAAAATGTGGAAAATTAAGTATATCTATATTCATTTTTTTCACCTATTAGCATAATACAATAAAAGGTGAAATGAATCAAGTATAAAGAAATAAACTATAAGATTTTTGGGGAGTTGGAATTATGTTTAAGATTACATCGATATTTTCTAATATTTTAAAGAGAGCAACTGGTGTTCCAGAAGTTAATTTAAATAAAAACCCTATCACAGGCAAAATTGTTTCAAATATGCA
>Ga0209086_10001029_pt1 | contig 23020 bp, 22 predicted proteins | sample M_130207_XF_Meta_FD_187312 | JGI IMG/M metagenome (GOLD analysis project Ga0209086, IMG submission 187312) | Freshwater microbial communities from Lake Montjoie, Canada to study carbon cycling - M_130207_XF_MetaG (SPAdes) (version 2) | ecosystem: Environmental > Aquatic > Freshwater > Lake... | reverse complement strand
CCTAATCACCATTCACTAACCCCCATTCACCAGTATCTAGCTTGCGGATTTTGCACGGGTTTTGAGATATTTCGTATAGCCGTTATTTAGTTTGATAGCGGATTCAATAAGCTTTCGGGCCTGTTCCAGTACTTTGGAATTTATTAGCCCCTCATCGGAAGCGGTAATCAGGTGGTCAAGAACCTCGTAGGTCGAGCCACGCGCATTACTGAAAAATTTTGAGGAATCGAGGTAGTGGAATCTGCCATAACCCTCGGCAATATTTGTGATGGATCGCGACGCCCTGGTCAATTGATCCCCAAGTCGATATTTTTCGTCTTTCGGCAACCCCCCGACAATTTGCCGAACAAATTCTCTTACTTCCCTTGCCACCTTCCAGCAATCAAGGTCTTCAAACGACCTAATAATTCTTTCTTCACTCATAGTTTATCCCTTCCCCAATCACTAATATCCTAATCACCAGTCCCTAATCCGCGCGTAAGCGCGTCCCGCAACCGCGGGAACCAACCACTAATCACTACTTCCCAATCACCAACTACCGCCGTTAGCTGGCGCAGAATCCAAAAGCTGTTTTGCCACCGCACCGAAAATCCCACGGGCCTCGGCAAACGCTGGGACTTCCCCATACACCATATCCCGAGCAAACTGCTGGTAGCCGACCTCGAGAACTTTTCCTGGATCCTCCTCCAAATGCCACCAAGCTTTCCGTAATGCTTTCATAGGATCTCGGGCAAATTCCGCGTCCTGATTGGCAAACTCACGAGCATCCGCCTGCACCACCTCACGAAATAGAACTGTCAGATTCCGATTCTGTCCAATGTTGTGGTGCCGTTGGATCATGACCACATCGTAAAGGTGGCGCACCAGATCAAACGGCCTTTCTTCGATTCTACCCCTCGTTCCTCGCAAACTGCGACGAAGAAAGGCCACGATTTTTTCAATAAATGTTTCCTCCAACCCAAGGCAGGACCAGATGGCTCGGTTTTCTGGCGTACCGGACATCTCTCCGACCAGAGAATCGATTGGCAACTCCATTATCGACAGACGCGGAGCGGCTTCAACCAGTTGCACTTGCAATTCAGACCGCAAGCTCACCACGGCAGGAAATCGGCTTCGATAAACCAATCGCATACATATTTTCTTGTTGTTGTTGCGGGACTTTACACCCTCCTGAGGCAAATCGAAGCCGCCTTCGCGCAAGTGGTCCGCTAAATTGTTTTTCAGCAGGCTTAAGTCACGTCGCATTTTGCTGGGGGTGAGGCTCGGGGATAATTGGATTTTGAAATCTAAATCTTCCGACATGCGCCGAACGACCCGATGGGCCTTGGAGAGGCATGTCCCACCACAAAAAAAGAGTTTTGCCGGATCATGGAATTCCTTCAAACGCCTCAACGCGGCCGTGACCACCAGATCCTTTTCCAATACCCCTTCCGGCAGTTGGGTTCGGCCTTCTCCGACAAGGGCGAGAATTAGATCATGCTCGCGCTCGCTGATTTCTTTCATAGCGGACCGAGCGAGCTCCGACAGTTAGACAACGGTTGAAGCGGGAGTCTCCCGTGTTGAATACGGCCTGCATGGGAATCTGGGTTGTGGATCCGTTGAAATAAGACTGCAAGGAAGTTCCCGGTACTGCGGGGATATCCAGACGCTTGAAGGTTTCGGAAGCCAACACCTCCAAGGGTTGACGCGGGACAGGTCGTCCGCTCAACGCACTGGGCCTGGCCTTGGCATAAACCCCGTAGCCAAGCCGCACGAGAGCGCCGCTTGCCAGCAAGGATTGTAAGGTACGTGTAACCTGACTTGCACTTCCCCAATCGCAAAAATAGTCCCTTAAAATCACTTCTCCCCTGCGAAGTGCGAGAGATCTTAAAATCCGATCCCTTAAAATCATACGCTTCATGAAAATACCATACTACAAACAATGTGCATTACAAGCTACATTATTATGCCATATCAGATTAGTCATCAGGTTTTTATATTTTATTTTTAAAATTAGAACCTCAGCAAATTAGGGACTCTGGCTTAGGTCAAAGCAGCTCTTAGCCTTTAGCAGTTAACTGCCTCAGAATCCAAAAGCCCCCTTCCCACTCACCAACCACCAATCCGCGCGTGAGCGCGTCCCGCCCATGCGGTGGCGCGCGTATGCGTCTCTACCCCGTACCTGCCCCGACTCGGTCGGGGCTCCTGTCGGGGCTTTGCGACCTTTGCGTGAGAAAAACTTCCCCACCCCCCAACCACAATTCCCCAATAACCAACCACTAATCCCCAACCACCAATCACCACTCACCAATCCGCGCGAAAGCGCGTCCCGCCCATGCGGTGGCGCGCGCATGCGTCTCTACCCCGTACCTGCCCCGACTCGGTCGGGGCTCCTGTCGGGGCTTTGCGACCTTTGCGTGAGAAAAACTTCCCCACCCCCCAACCACAATTCCCCAATAACCAACCACTAATCCCCAATCCCCAACCACTAATCCCTAATCGCCAATCACCACTCCCCACTCCCACCCCCTAATGCCCCACCCCTTCTTTCCGTATCACTTTAATCCCTCGAGTTCACTACCTCGGTCAGTCCAGGCGGAGCTTTTTCATGTAATGGACCAGCCCTAGAAGCGACCAAGGCAAGTTCTTCCCCCCCGTTCATCGTTTTGACAAGTGCAGATACTTGCCTCAAAGTCCAGCTTCGCGCCAAAAAATTGCTCACGGTGAATGCGATTAGTTTTAAATCAGTGAAAAGATTGTGATTTCGAACGTATAAAAGCCCCAATCTCGATTTCCAAGGCCGGATAATTTGGTGGTAGCGAAGATCCGGATTTTTCGCCCCCTCCAATATCTCCCCCTCATCCGCAAACACAATAGACGAAATATCGGTGATCCCAGGTCGGACATCTAGCAAGTGACTTTCCTCCATCGTATATAAGGCCACTTCCCTCGGGACATTGGGACGTGGACCGACTAGTGACATATCCCCTTTTAACACATTCCACAGCTGGCTTAGTTCATCTAGTTTTAACTTCCTGATAAGTCTCCCCACAATCGTGATTCGCGGGTCGTTTCCAGCTGTAGAATCCACTCCTGTCCGATCCGCTCTTACCACCATCGAACGAAGCTTTACCATTCGGAAAGGCCTCTTTTCCCAGCCTACTCTATCCGCTATATAAAAAGGCGAATGTCTGTCTTGCAGATAAATCAACAAACAGACCGGCACTAGAATCGGGCTCGCAACCAGCAGCCCCGCCAATGCTGCCGAAAAATCAACCAGCCTTTTAATCAAGAGCGCACCATTTCCATTGCTTTGCGAAAAATATCTTCAGCTTTAAAATAATAGGCTTCCTCCAACGGCTTGCTGGTAGGGGCGGGCGCATCTGGCAGCGTAAGTCGCCGCGGCGCAACCCTGAGTAGGGCAGGCGGCACTTGCTCGACGGCGGAGGCGATTACCTCGGCCGCCATCCCGCAGGTCGACCAATCCCCATCCACTGCCAGCAATCTTCCGGTTTTCGCAACCGATCCCACAATCACCTCCCTTTTTAAGGGATTTAACACCCTCAAATCCACCACCTCAGCACTGATCCCCTGCTGGGAAAGTTTTTCAGCAGCCTCGAGACACTGCTGTGCCGGATAGCTACAACCTACCAAAGTGATGTCCGTTCCCCCTTTCCTTACAACTGGACCTTGTTGACGCAGGTCGATTTCCTTAACAGGTGGTAGCTTCTCTTCCAGCTCATAGAGCCAACGATCATCGATAAACATCACCGGATCGTCACAAAGCACAGAGGCAATCAGCAGATCCCGCGCATCCTGCACTGTGGAAGGCATCACCACTCGCAGGCCGGGAATATGGGCGAACCATGAGTGCAGGGATTGGGAATGTTGTGCTCCCTGCTCCCCGCCCCTGTTAATGATCGCGCGAATAGTCACCGGAACCGAAGTTTGCCCCCCTAACATATGGCACCATTTGGCCGCCTGATTCACTATCTGGTCCACCGCCAATAAGGCAAAATCTACCCTAGGATGGATGATGACAGGCCGCTTCCCACAAATAGCCGCTCCCACCGCCACTCCGGTACAGGCCAGCTCGGCCACTGGTGTGTCGATGACACGCTCCTTTCCGAACTCCTTTTCCAGATCTGTCATCGTGTTTCCTACGTACCATGGACTCCATAATCCTTGGCCTATCGTGAACACTTCCGGATAGTTTTTCAGCAAGTAGGCAAAGCCCTCCCGCAAAGCATGCCCGTAGCTTGTTTTTTTGATTTGCTTCACAATCTCAGCTTTTTTTGTAGTAAACTCTTCCCAGAAGGGCCTCGGCATTAGGATAAGGATCTCTTGAAGCTTGTTCCCAAGCCTTCAAGATATCCTCCTGCGCCTTTTGAGAAATTTCTAAAACATCTTTCTCAAGTAGAAACCTTTTTTTAACCATTCCTTTAACTAACCGCGCGATCGGATCCCTTTTTTTCCATGACTTAAGATCGTCTTTCCGCATTACCCCGACATCAATATCCTCGCGGTGCCCCACATGCCCCCTCCATCGGTAGGTCACCGCTTCGATGAATTGAGGCCCCTTCCCTTTCCGCGCAGAGGAAATGGCTCTGCCCGCGGTCTGACTGACAGCCACCACATCGTTCCCATCCACCCGCGCCCAAGGAATTCCATTAGCCTCGGCAAACCTACACGTGGAGTTGAAGGGTTGACGTAGATCGATATGCAGATGGCTCGAAAACAGATTGTTCTCCACCACAAAGATCACTGGAAGCTTGAAGTTGGCCGCAAAATTCAATGACTCATGAAAAACCCCCTCCTCGGTCGCCCCGTCTCCTAAAAAACTGACTGCAATCTCCTCTTTCCCATCCATCTTGGCAGATAGAGCTGCCCCCACTGCAATTGGGATGGTGGATCCCACGATCGGTACAGAACCATGGAAACCCACCTCGGGTTGATAAAGATGCATCGATCCCCCCATCCCCCTAGAGCATCCCGTCTCTTTCCCCAACACCTCCGCCATTAGCTGGTGCAGGTCCCCTCCTAAAGCCAGGTAGTGAGCGTGGGAGCGGTGGGCTCCAAATACCTTGTCGGTCGGCCGAATGTGATCAGCCAAACCTACCGCCGGAGCCTCTTGCCCAATGACCAGATGGCATGGGCACTTGATCACTGCTTTTCCAAACTCCTCCCCGATCTTTTCTTCAGCACAGCGGATCAGAATTAGTTTTCTGAGCCAGTCCATAGATTGATCCTTCGTGATTCCCATCAATGAAATAGGCTCGTGATGCTTCCCTGATTTAGCCAAGTCGCCCAAACGAGCTGGATCTTGGCTGGCCTTAGGCAACTTGGACTTAATCACTTTTGGTAAAATCTCAAGATGCAGTCGCAGATATAATCCACTTCCTCATTTGTCAGTGAGGTGTTCATTGGAAGCAGGAAGCATCTTTCCATAAACCTCTCTGTGTAAGGCAGGCGAACCCCATCGAATCCCAACCCCTTGAACTGATGAACTGCCTTGCCCGCCCATTGGATGATGGTGCCGATCTCCTTGAGTTTGAGATGTTCCCTCAACTTTTCCCTGTTTCCGCTCTCGATTTCATAATTTTGGTAAATATCAAAGTGATCCGGGTCTTCATCTGGTCCTGGTGGAAGAGTCAGGTCCTCAATCCCTTGTAATCTCTTATGGTAGATACGCGCAATGGCACGGCGGCGCTCGATTTCCTGGGGAAAACCCTTGAGCTTCACGGAAAGAATGGCGGCTTGGAGGTTGTCGAGACGTGAGTTAAGGCCCCATCGAACAACCAGCCCATCGCGGTTTCGTCCATGGTCGCGCAACTCGCGCAGAGTTTCAGCCGTTTTGTCGTTTTGGGTAAAAAGAAGCCCTCCGTCACCAAAACAACCCAATACTTTGGCAGGATAAAAACTAATGGAACTTGCGAAACCAAAGATTCCCGCACATTTGCCTTTCCATTTCGATCCCAAGGCTTGGGCCGAATCCTCAATAAGAATAAGATCATCTTCCCGACAGATAGCTTGAATTTCATCCATGTTGCAGGTCCGGCCGTTGAGCTGGGTTGGCATCAGACACCGGGTTTTCTTACTGATTTTTTTGCGGACATCATCTGGATCCATCAGCCGATCCTTCCGGCACTCCACCAAAACAGGCTTGGCCCCTACAAAATGAACCGCCGAAGCTGTTGCGATATAAGTATGCGACGATAATATCACCTCGTCCCCATCGCCGATTCCCGCCGCAAGTAAGGCTAAAATTATCGATTCTGTTCCATCGGCAACTCCGATTGCGTGCTTGGATCCTGCAAATTCAGCTACTTTAGCCTCAAAATGTTCCAGCTCTTTCTGCAGGATAAACGAACCCCTCTCAAGAATCGGCACCATTACAGAAAGAATTTCTTCTCTTTGCTGCCCAAACACGTGCTCATACCTGAAAAAGGGAATTTTCACTATTGGATAATCTCTGAAAAGCTCAGAAAGCTATTTCTTCTAACACATCCAACAAGCGAAAATCCGGAAATAATCGCAGTTCTTTTGGATGCATCGTTACTGTTATCAGTAATATACCAGATTTTCGAAAAATCAAAATAGTTTAAAGAGTTGGAAATTAGACGGGCACCGTTTCTTTTTCCACGCGCATCGGGCGGACCGTACAGACAACTTAAAATGATATCATTTTTGCCCATAAAAGGATATTTTTTTGATCTGCAATTTAAAATGAAGCTGAACATAGTGTCAGTTGATAAAACCATATAATTACTGCCAAATAGGCGTGCGGAGAAAAGGAATGATAAGGTGAAGTTTCGCAGACTTTCGGACTTATTTTGAGAATTTAGGATCAAAACTAATGCACTTATTCCAAATTTTTTAAAGATAATATTATTATTCTTTTGGGGCATCAGCTTGAACTGGCTTTTATCTGCGCAATAAAGGTATTTATTATTTGATAATTTCATTAATTTCTTGGAAGAGTTTTTTTTGTAGTACTGACAAAGAACGAGTTTTGATTGCGTACGATATTATTTGTCTACTAATATCTCTATGACCCTTAATTTTTATTTGAAAAAAGGAATCAATATTTTTAGATAATTCCTCACAGTTTTGGGACGTCATTCTCATGCCGAGTTTTTCATTTGAAAACTCATTTTCAACACAACCACCATGTATAAGAAATGGAATGCCACATGAAAAGTAAGTGTTTATTTTATTTAGGTTTATGCCGTATTGGTAGATTTCATTTTGATTTAATGAGGCGATAGCTAATGATGATTTTTTTAGGATCGATATTATATTCGCATTTTTTCTAAACTTACATATTTTTAAAACATTTTGTAATTTATGTTTTGAGGCATAAACTAAAGCATCTTTTAATTTAACACCTTGTCCAAAAAAATAAAATTTAATTCCATTTCTCGAATACTGTTTTGCATTTTTTCTTACTATCGATAGGATGCTGTGTACATCATGTGAATACCCATATCCACCCAGGTAGATAACTTTAAAAGGTTTATGATGTGCTTGTTTTTTATAGAAACTTTGAATTGGATTGGGAACCCAAAGCACTTTTTTATATATATTTTTTTTATCCAAATATCTTTTGTAATCTTTGAGTGAACTTATGATTAAGGTGCTTTTATTTATACATATATTCTCTATTCCTTTAAAAACCCAATAAATAGGGTTTAACTTTGAAAGTTTTCCTTCATGCCGCAAAGCATCAGGCCATATATCTCTTATTTGATAAATATAATTGCAACCCTTCAAATGTGCAATGCACAATGCGCCAAGTGCGCTAAACGGATGTACAGAATCAGCAATAATAAGGTTAGCTTCTGTTGTTCGTATCTGATTATTTATCAAAACTCTGAAAAAGTAGTTCACCATGTCTAATAATCTTAAAAGATTGCTGTTTTTGTAGGGTATGCTCTTTATTAAAAAAACTTTTTTATTTTTTCTAACTAATTGCTTTCTATGATGGCAGATGTCATTGCATACGTACGTAGTTTTTAGGTCTTTTTTATTAAAGTTATATAAAAGGTAATTTCTATTTGTCCCACCTTCTGGGTTCTCGTAAGGGGTGAAGACCAGAATATTTGATAAGCGTTTCAGAAAAGTTTTTTTATTTTATTTATCTTTTCAATTGTTGATGAAAAGTCACAGTTTACCGCATCAAGGTACCATTTTATGTTTGGATAACGAGGGCGATTTTCATCTTGAACCATTTGTAGCGCATCATCCCTGTTTAAATCCCCTTCCCTAATTTGATTACTTCGGAAAGTGTCGTGCTCCGTGAAGCCAGCTACAGTATAATATATATAGTTATAGAATGCGGCAGTCCCATCCCCGATTCGCCAGGTTGTTTTTGTGTCTGGCGCCAGCTCCCAATCGTACTCTTTTAGAACATGATCGGTTTCTTTCTCATCCCAACGCCAGTAATCAAAAATATGAAAGTAATCTTTCTTTTCTGTAAAACTTCGGTAATACTCTCCGGATATTGTATCCCAGAGTGAGCTATTGAAATAACCTAGGCTTTGCATCATCGCCCTTAAACGCAGACACTGATAGTTTAGCTGTTTGCTTATGCCATGAATGTAGACGCGTTTTTCGGCGAAATCAGGCCCTACCCCCAAAAAACCGGCCTTGAAATGTGTAACCTCCAACGGATTGACGCCCCATAGATTACACTTAATTCGTGTCTGTTTTTTTACAGTCTCCACATGTCGAAAGAAATGTTTGTCACCTGCTGTGAGGATACTGATCATGCCCAGGTGGGGAGACTTAAGCCAAGCTTGGAGATTCTTTTTAATATTCTTACGTTTTTTCTCTATGTCTGCAGCGACGATTATATTTTCCACACCTAGTTCCGCACACATCCGGCTGATATTTCGGCGGCCAAGGTCTGTAACCATTCCCCAATCGTAAGTGTAAGTGATGGGCCTCATTTTCAGCTCTTTCACGACCAGATGAAGTCCGTAGCAGCTGTCCCGGCCGCCAGAAAACGGCAAAATACACTCTGCTCCGTCCTTACGGCGGTAAGGCTCGACTAATTTAAATAATTCTTGTCTTGGTTTAGCCCTATTACGGGGACGATAGTTATGGCAGTAATTACAAACCCCTTGGTGATCAAATTCAATAAACGGCATGGTCTCGGGCAAAATACATCGTGAGCATCGTTTTAATTGTGGTTGCAGATATTCTAACATTTTTTCTTCATTTATGCATTTACCTAGAGAAGGAAGCAGATTTTGTGTCCGATTTCGAAATTCTTTTATCTCTATTTTATTGCAAATCGGGATCGAAAGTATTTCTGGCTTTTGATGGATTTGCCGGATTTTTTTAAGTCGGAGTTTTTTTAAAGGGTACTTTTCCGAAGCAAAATAATAACCATCTTTTCCTTCCGCAAGGTAAAGACTGCCGCTGTTGCTAAAAAGAAGAAGCTTGCCCAACCGGGGTATCGCTAAAACACAGTTAGCAGTTCCGCGACATTTTCTAAACACAGACTCTGGCACTGTTTCAAGCAATCTTCCTGAGGCCAGGTGATCCATGGCTACCCCCAGAATAGCTTCGCTATCTATTTCCATCGTACGCTGGAATTTTAAATTGTCCCAAACATCATCCGCGTTAACGATAATTCCATTGTGAAGAAGGATTAAGCCATCACGAACTACTGGTTGGTTTTCCTCCAAACCGTTTGTGATGAGTCGGCTGTGCCCAATGACTACAGAACTTTTGTAAGGCCTTGTTGAACGTACGAGTTTTTGAAGTTCATAATCAGACCGGATCACTTCATAGGATTCATTTTTTAAAGTTAGAAGGCCGCTAGAATCTTTTCCTCGTTGCTCTGAATGATGCGCCAAAAACCTTACGGTTGATTGTTTTATTCTTTTATTTGATATAATGCCGAATATTCCACACATTTTATGCTATATCCTGGTATCGTAATTAAGCTTTTTCAAGTGCTGCAACAATTTTGTCAGATGCACTGCCGTTCCCATAAAGCTGCTTGGGATTTCCAAGTAAGCCTTTGGCAGTAAAAATATCTTTTACCAAGCGATCGGAATTTTCGAGTGATGCCAATCGATTCCAACCAGCTTCAATAAGTTCAACCCATTCCGTCTCATCACGCAACGTTACGCAAGGGACACCATAAAAAAAAGCCTCCTTTTGCACCCCACCAGAATCGGTTGCGATCACGGCGGCATACTTCTCAAGCTGCACCATGTCCAAATATCCAACGGGTTCGATAACGTGCAAATTGGCACAATCAGTTAGAGGTTCCCCGTTTCGTTCCATAGCGTTCTGGGTTCTTGGGTGCAGGGGCCAGATTACTGGAAAGGATTTTGCAACCTGTTTTAATGCTTCGACAATCACTGCCAAGCGATGAGGATCATCTGTGTTTTCCGCACGGTGTACTGTCGCCAAGATGTAACCCTTAGGTCGCAATTTGAGACGCTTTAGAAGCCTCTCATCCGCACCAACCCGAGGACTATGCTGAAGTGCCATATCATACATTACGTCTCCAACGGGAAGAATTCTTTCATCCTCCACGCCTTCTCTGCGTAGATGGCATGCGGCGGCTTCTGTCGGAGTAAACAACCACCGCGAAATCCGGTCTGTGAGGATGCGGTTGATCTCTTCGGGCATAGCCATGTTAAAGCTGCGCAAGCCTGCTTCAACATGCGCAACCGGAATGCCCAATTTCACCGCAGCCAAAGCTCCAGCTAGAGTGGAGTTGGTGTCGCCATAAACCATGACCGCATCAGGTTTTTCGTCCATGAGGACTTTTTCAATCGCCACGAGCATCCGTCCGGTCATTTCCCCATGCCGACCCCCGCTGATTTGCAGGTGATACTGGGGGGTATTGATGCCGAGTTCCTTAAAAAACACCTCTGACATGTTGGAGTCAAAATGTTGGCCTGTGTGAACTACAATTTCTTGCAACTTCCCTGCTTGCTCGATCGCCTTGGAGACAACGCTCGCTTTGATGAATTGGGGGCGCGCTCCCAAAACTGTGACAATTTTTTTCATTTAGTTCTGCAGGATAAGGCCAATGAACAAATTATAAGTTTATTTTTTGGGCAACTACACCCATTTCTGCGACCTGGGTAAATAGTGCAAAAAATCTCACTTTGTTAAGTTACACCAAACAAGTACTTGAAGAGTTTGTCTTACAACTGCAAATTCACATCAGTCGCTTCTTCTACAAAGTTTTTATCGTGTCACTGCCTGAGTGCAACGAGCAGGCCCGAAGGTTGACGGACGGCTTGTTGCGTGGCTCCTAGGCTAACACCACATGTTTTCGATAGGCGTCCACAAGGACTCGTGCCTCGTTCTCCCAACAGTAATCCGCCGCTGTACTTGAAAGGTTAGCCGCGAGATCTGCCCGCGGCCGCCGAGCCACTTCAGCGAGAGCCAGATTTATGGAGGTCGGGGAAAGTTCGCTGAGTACAGCCCCAATTTCGCGCCCATTAACTAACCGCTTCATCTCTGGAGCGTCGTTTACCAGCACGGGCAACCCAGCCATGATATACTCGAAGAGTTTGTTTGGCAGGCAATACCGATCGTTGAGACTAGGGTTATCTATGTAAGCCACCCCTACGTCAGCCGAAGCAGTATACTCAAGCACCACCTCTGGAGGCACTGCAGGATGGACGAAAATGTTTGCATGTTTCTCTGCAAACTCTTTGGCCAAGGGGGTCAGTTCACCGTAGCCCATAAGAACTAATACATGCGCACCGTCATCTTGAGCAGCAAAGGCCTTCAAAAGACCCTCGACGCCACGGCCCATAACAATTCCTCCTTGATATATCACAATCTTTTTATCGGCCGTTAATCCAAGCGCTTCTCGCAGCTTTCTTGAATGAGCAGGAGCTCGGTACGGGGGGCAGTTCATCACTGTATAAACGTTGCAAATGCCATACGCTTGCTCGTACCAATCGTTAATGCCAGGACTCACCACCAACACAAGGTCGGCCTGCCCGATTAGCTGTCGCTCGATGATTCGAGCGAGCTTCTGTCTAATTCCAGACAAAGTGAATTTCTCTGTTTCCAGTTCATGACAGTCGTATACGAGGCGGGCACCGAATATCCACTTGGCGAGGACCCCCAATGGAAGAAGTGACAAGGTGTGGATTGTCACAATTGACGCACGGATGGTCCGTGCGTGCGACAAGACCTTGACGGTGAACTCCAAATACTTGATCAGCTGCACCACAAGGCTGGAGGGCCAAAACCTAGTTCGCAGCGGAACACGCCATACCGAGCGTAACTCGTCGAGCACAAGATGCTCGTCGAGCCCATCTGACTTCAGTGCGATGATGTATACTCGGTCAACGACTCCCGCCTCGAGCAAACTGGCGGACTCTTTAAGCACTCGGCTTGCGTGTGTAAAAGATGTCAACGATATATGCAGATTTATAATCACTAGTCTTTTCCTTCCTCTTCTAGCGTCGATGCTTCGCCGCCTAATTCAGTGGGCGCCAGACCCGCCTCGCCGAAAAACAATACGCCCCCATATTCGCATCAAAGTGCACATCGGGATAAAGTACAATAACTTGCAAATCAGGGCTTCGCTCAATCGCCCTAAACACAACGCTGGCTTTGATAAACTGAGGGCGCGCTCCCAAAACGGTAAGGATTCTTTTCATTTATTTTTGCAGGATCTTATCATAGAATCTTAAGAGTTTCTTTTCCTCACTTTCCCAATTGTACCGCACCTCAACCGCTTTTCGGCCGTTTTCGCCCATCCGTTGCGCGTCCCTGGGATTCTCGACCAAATAATCAATAGCTTTAGCAATGGCCGCAGGGTCGAGCGGATCCACCAAAAGCCCACAGTTGTTACCGTCTATGATCTCGCGCCACAGCGGAAAATCCGAGGCTATTACGGGAATACCTGCACTCATGTATTCGAACATTTTATTCGGCTGGGCATCAATGTGGTTTGGTAGAGGGAGAAATGTTACCAAACCCGCCATGGAGCGACTCAACACCTTGCGAACACGGTCGCGATCCAGAAAGCCCAGCGAATTTACGTGCCCCCAACCAGGCAAGGATTTTACTTGGTTCTCAAGTGTAGGCTCACAAAAAGCACCCACGAGATTAAGTCTCGCGTCTGATTTTAGCAATGCCATGGCAGCACACACTTCCTGAATGCCGCGTATTTTTGCAATTCCTCCGATATAACAAACCTCTTTTCGCTTGTCAGCCCAAGAAGAGGCATTTTCTAACTCATGGAGAAGAGGGAAATTGTTGATATCCAATGTTTGGGGATTGATCCTTAAAAACTTATCTCTGATAAAGGGCGTGGCCGCGAGAACCCCATCAAACTTGGCGCAGGCCCAAGCTTCATAGACAGCAAAGCATCTAGACAGCATCCAAAGGAGGGTTTTATTCAAATACGGCTTGCCCAGCATCTGCTTAGGCACATCCTCATGCGAGTCAAAAATGACGCGATGACCTAGGCGCTTGAGTTTTAGGCCAATTGGAATGAGTTCGGGGTCGTGAAGGTGATAGAGATCAGCCTTTAACGCGGAGGCTTCCGTGAGTATTCTATTAGGTGCTTTGCATATGCGATCCAGGCGACTTTTGAACGTGCCACCATCGATAATTTCGATCCCATTTTTGAATTCATCGCCCTTGCCGTCGGCTACAACAAGCGTGGCATTGTGACCATATTTCATCAACGAGATGCACATCTTATGAAATATGCGCGTGTCGTAGCGCGGGTGGACTGAGGTCAGCTTGACGACTTTAGGATTAGTTTTTGACATTTTGACCCAACGCTACCGAAACTATTTTTGCAGCACTTCGCAATATCATATTGAGCGTCCCAATTTGAATATTTAGTGAAGCGTGACTGATCGTATTGCGGACGATATGTAGGATAGTTCTTACAGCCCACTCCCCCGCAAATTTCCCGTATCTGAATCGCTTCGGGTAACTGAGTTCTGCAACCGTCTGCGACGGTAACGTATTACACCACCCCCGAGGATGCCTATTACAATTAATGTGAAAATCAACATGATCAAACCAGAGACATCAATTATGTAGCTTGATAATCCTGTGCTGGAGATATCTTTGATGTGCACCAAAACCCACACATAAATTGCCAAAACAAGCGGCGACATAGGAAGACGAAAAATTAGAATATTGATTGTATACACCAAATAACCCACAAAGAAGGGCGGTACAATTATTCCTAAGTAACCAAAATTGGCATACATCTCTCCCCAAAAAAATGTCGGCATGCTTCCAGTAATACCATTTTGGTGGTCATTAGGATTTACAATATCCATTACTTGAACACTCACGCTAATGGGTTTCCACCAAAAGATTCCACCAGGATTAGGAAATGATCTCCCGAGAAGATAGTCCACTTGTTCCGGATAAATAGTCAGGTAGTGGTAGAGACCGACCATCTGTCCGGTAAGAATCCTTGAAAACACGGATGCGAAACCGTCCCCAATATTCGGACTACCCATAAAATTAATATACATCACGCTAGCAACAACAAGCCCTGCAGTTATGCATAAAGCACCCGCGTACAATGTTATGCGTCCGCTTCTCCGGACTATCAAATAGGCTATAAATAGCGCGACCAGATAAAATAGTGAGGGTCCTTTTTCCGTTGCCATAAGCATACTGAATGCTGCAACAGCGAAAGATCCAAAAAAACTAAAGAATGCGATTCGGCTCCTACTCATAAGCCAGTGGGCAAAAAAACCAAAGGAGGACATTGAGAGAAAGTCACGCATAAACAGGCGGTACCAATGATATTTTCCCTCAAAGGCATTGCCCATTTCAGAGCGTAAGATTTTTAATGATACATCAGTATCGATAATCCCAACTGCAGCAAGCCCAGCGACATTACTCCAACCGATTCGCAGAATGTATATGAATAAAGAGGCGAGAGATAAAGCAAAGACAGCGAAAAGGATCCAACGCTCTGTTGAACACGCAGAGAACAGAGATTCATGAAAGGAGTTAAACTGCACCCCAGAATGCAAGGGGCCCATTTGTTTTCGTGCAGCCACAAACCCGACAATAATCATGGAAACTGAGTAGCTACTCCATAAAAACATCTGCCAAATAATATTCTGATCTCGAACAAGCTCTGCACTATACTCGTCTAGATGAAAAAACAAAATTGGATACCCAATGTACTGGGTAATAAAGATGGCCCAAATTAAAGCACTAGGGATGCTAATGGTAAGTAGGCGAATTCCAGATTTCCGCAAAAGAACAGCCCATAGAATTGGAAAAGCAAGAAGAAGGAAAACGAAGGAAAACGATTCAATCACTTTTTATTTACATATTCTAATCGATCACAGAACCAGTGCTAGACAGTATCATTCCACAGGCCTGGTAAAGGTCAGTCGGAACACGGTTCAGATCTAGCTCGATACGAAGCTTTTTCATGATCTTTCGCACGGACTCATCATTCCTCATTTTATAATCAACAGCGCAATCATAACTTAGATGCTCCGCAACTAAAGCGATACGACATCCATAAGTAGGTAATATACAAACATCCATAGCCGATGGAGTACCACAGCAAGGCTGCGTGAAAAGAGTTTGCCGCTAAAAGAGTAGCCAGTGTCATTCCCAATAGCGTTAACTGCCACAAAAGATCCAATTCCTGTTTGCCCACAACGTAAACGATGTAGCTAAGAGGGCTGGCCATAAAGCCCAAGGCAAAGCGCGGCAACAAAAGGAGGGTAAGTGCACCTGCGCTTGTCCAAGAGGCCGCAAAAGCTAACGCAAAAAAATGCTTCACACCTATTCCAATTATCGCGGATGCGATCGTAGCGATCAGAAAAAGCAAACCCAGAGACCGCAGATACTCCGCCCGGCATTCACCCCTTTCACGAAACGCCAAAGCAGAATGTCGCTTGAAGACATCCAAAAAAGATGACGAAAGTAGAGCCGTCGGAGTTCCAATTATGCGCAAGGCCATGGCCAGCAAGCCGGCTGCCTCGGAGCCATACCGAGCAGCTATTATTATGACGGGTAGTTGCGCTGTAGCTACATTTATCGAAGCGGCTGGAAGGGAAAACCTGGCAAAGCGCCTCTGCCTACGCCAAAAGGAGGTCAGCGGCTCGGGGTTACTTGGCATACTCTTAATATTTAGGGGTAACAAAAGGAGTCCAATTAGGAGGACTATTAAAGTTCCACCAAGATAGCCGAATGCCAATTTCAGTGGATCACTGGCCAATAAACCAAATCCTATTTGCAACAACACAACGGAGCTTGTCTGTACGATTCTCAAAACGGAAAGATGCCGATACCTGCCATCCGCTGCAGCCCAATTCTGCAATGTTTGGTTCCCGGCAAGAATGCCAGCTGTAGGGATAAGGAGTGCTATCAGACCGGGGGCCAATTTAGCTAAAAAGTCGAAGCGCAGAATATTTCCTAAGAATAAAAGCAGGGCAAAGACAAAAGCCATAATGGCAATCGTTTTCATGATGGCGATTACGGCGTATCGCCGAGGATCACCGTCGGGTTCTATGGCCAATGCCATTTCGAATCTACAGGTAAGAACAACACCAAGAAAAGTCACAAACCCCAACCAAATGGAATAGAGCCCAAATGAGGACGGGCTAAATATCCGCGCCAGAACCAGCGTGCCAGAGAGAGATACGATTTGAGCAACGAAGGTTCCGGTAAGAACAGAACCTACGCTTCGAATAAAGGCTCTTTGTGGCATTATCATAAGGTTGAGCAAGCAGGCTCCGAATCGCTGAAATGCGCTCGCCGTATTGCAAGCTCCGACTCCGCCAGCGAATCAATAGAGATTAGGCGCAAGGTAACTATAGCGCGGAAACGCATAGAAGCGTCGCTCCCATAGATTATGGAAAGCAAATCCAACAACAAGTGTCCATCCAAATGAAAATAACCAGTGAGATTTAATGCCGAGCAAAACATCGCTTTCCTGGAATAGATAAATTGGATAACAGGCAACTCCTACTTTCGACACAAACATAAAGGGAATCCGAAGCAGCCGATAAATTGGCTCAAATGAATCCCTATTAAACAGAATCCTCTTCTGATGTTGTTTATACAAGCACGCGCTTGATAGTTCTTCTTGGGTGGATGAATGAAAATACGCATATATACATACTGAGAGCAACAATGGAGCGTAAAGCCAGCCAGCAAGGAATGCTTTCGCGGTGTATGCTTTTACAGAAAGCAACGACAGGTATGCGGCAATCAGCCCGACGATAGCTATAAAAGAATAAAAGATCTTGGCCTTATGCCCTCCAAATTTCCCGATTTCCAATTCGAGAAGGCATGCAACGATTCCACCACAGCTGAAGCCCATTAATCTAGACACCGTGTTGTAGCTAATCCACCTTAATGAATGATCACCTTCAGCGTTATGCATCCGCATTGCCAGACTAATAAAAGCCATTAATATATAGAAGACAAGAAAAGCAGTTCCAAATTTCTGGATCTTTAAAATTAAAAATACACAGCCTGTAACTAGCAATAGATAGTAGTATTGGTCTTCGATCGATAAACTCCAAATTCCTCCTAGCCCACAAAGAGTGTCCGTTGAGAATATTTGGAACCAATTGTAGAAACCAAGAAGTGTCCAAAATGAGGATTTAAACACCAATTGCAGATTTTTCCCTTGGGCTAAGTTTATAATGACAATGAATACAATATATAAGGACAGCGCCGGCAGAAGCCTCTTTGCTCTGATTAGGGCAAACCTCTTCAAACCCGTGAAACTTTGGCTTAATCTACTGGCAAAGGTTTTTGTTATAAGGTAGCCGCTTATTACAAAAAAGAACTCCATGCTCCCTTGACCTAATCCAACGGGCGCTCCAGGAACGATGTGGTAATATAATATTCCAAGTACAGAGAGGCCACGCAAGAAATCGATAAATAAAGCTCGCCGGATCATTGTATTAAAGATTCATACATCGGATTAACGAGCTCCACCTGACCATCCCTCATGACACTTAGCTTAAGGTTTGCCACGCCACGAGCATTCGCTTTTTTCTAGACGATACTTTTCGCTGGTCATCGGGCATGCGGCCTCGCCATTGCCCTCCTGAGGTAAATTAAGTTTCTCGCCATGACGGCTTATCCATCCTACTTGTCTTGCTGGGACTCCCACCATCAATGCAAAAGGCTTTACATCTCGATTGACGACTGCCCCAGCACCGATGAAGCAATACTCCCCCAAGGTGACGCCACAAATAATCGTCGCATTGGCGCCGATGGTCACCCCTCTTTTTACCAGCGTTTTCCGATATTCGTGTTTCCGTGAAATGGACGCCCGGGGATTGTACACGTTGGTGAAGACCATGCTCGGTCCGCAGAAAACATCATCCTCAATCTCTACCTCATCATAGACGCTAACATTATTCTGAATCTTCACCCCGTTCCCTATTTTCGCTTTCCCTACATAGACGTTCTGCCCTAGCGAGCACCCCTCCCCAATTACCGCCTCGGGCCCAATATGACAGAAATGCCAGATCTTGGTTCCCTTTCCGATCTTGGCCCCAGGATCGATGATGGCGGATGGATGGGCGTAGTAGTCGGGAGATTTCATTTTTCGGAAAAGTGTGCGGTGACCGATAGGCAGCAGCCAGAAGTGGGCATTTCATAGTACCTGCATACCGCCAACGGCCTACTACTCACTTGATTAAGACTTGTTTCCCATTCGCCGATAATGATTTCTGTGCCGCGTGAAGGAGAGTAAGAACTTCTAAGCCCTTTTTCCCATCCGTCCTAGGGGTGCGTCGGGTACCGATGCAATCGATAAAGTGCCGGCACTCCTCCGCTAATGGTTCAGAGTTGCCAAATTCAACTTTTTTTCCTTCCCCTTTGATGGGCACTGGTTGCCCTTCCTTCCAATCGACACGCTGGTCATAGAGAATTAGCTCTTTGGTGATGTCACAAAAACTGGCCATTTTTTTTGATCCCACCACCACCAGTTTCTGCTCCTTAAACGGGTGTAGCCAACTTACATAAATGTGTGCTCGAACCCCGTTATCAAAAAGCATCTGCATTAGCGTGATGTCAGGAATGTTCGGGCTCAGATAGGTACCACCGGTGCTGATGACTTCAAATGGCATCTTACCCACAATCCGCAGGATCACCGAGATATCGTGCGGCGCAAACGACCAAAGGGCGTTTTCCTTTGTACGGATCTTGCCAAGATTGAGCCGATGACTCATGACATAACGGATCTCCCCCAGCTCTCCCAAGCGGATAAGCTCATGCAGTTTAAGGACGGCCGGATGATATTCCAGCAGATGTCCCACCATAAGAATTTTTCCGGCCGATTCTGCGGCCTTGACCAGTTTTTGCCCCTCTTTTAGATCCACCGTGAGCGGCTTTTCCACAAAAAGATCTTTCCCCGCCGCCAAAACTTTTTTGCCTACCTCATAATGAGTTTCCGCCGGAGTGGCTACCATCACTCCGGCAATGTCCTTATTTTTCAAGATATCCTCTGTCTGGGCAGACCATTTCACATCCCGTGCTCTATCACCGATTATTTTCCGGGCTGCCTCCAAGCATGGCTCCGATGGGTCACAGACCGCTCCTAAGTGTCCCAGCTCGCTCAATGTTCGCACAATATTCCTGCCCCAGGCTCCTGCACCAAAAACGGCTATTTTCGCTTTACTCACGCTTCTATATTTCGGATTCTTTAGTTTAGGACGATCATTTGTAAAATTGCGAAATCCCAATTCCCAATTCCGCAATCCTAAATTTCAAATCAGCGCCTCTTTCACCGCTTCCACAATTTTGTCCTGCTCTTTTTCGGTCAAGAAAGGGTGCATAGGCAGGCTCAGGACTTCCCGGGAGGCTTTTTCCGATTCGGGAAAATCACCCCACTTATAACCTAACCGCGAGAAAACCGGCTGCTCATGAAGGCATTTTGGATAATAGACCGCCGTCGGGATCCCCTTGCCTTTTAAGGCTTCCCCCAAACGATCTCGGTTTTTTACCCGAATCGTGTATTGGGCATACACATGAGTATTGCCCTGTCTAATTTGCGGCGTTTCACAGACATCTTTCAGCAGTGCTGAGTAGCGGGCTCCGATCCGATTTCTCGCCTCAACTTCATCAGGGAAATGTGCAAGTTTGGGAATAAGAATAGCCGCCTGCAGCGTGTCAAATCTGCCGTTCATGCCCAAATGCGGGTGGTGGTGACGCTGAACCCCTCCGTGAGTCCGAATTGCCCGCATTTTCCCCGCAAGGTCATCGTCAGAGGTAAAAAGCGCCCCCCCATCCCCATAACAACCCAAAGGTTTGGCCGGGAAAAAGCTGGTACTACTGATGGTGCTTACCGCGCAGCTTTTTAGTCCGTTCCGAGTGGCCCCAAAGCTCTGAGCCGCATCCTCTAAGACTGAAATTTTATGTTCCTCAGCCAGCCGGTTAATTGCCTCCATGTCTGGGATTTGTCCAAAAAGGCTAACTGGCATGATCGCTCTAGTCTTTGGGCCGATGGCTTTAGCAAGTTTGCCGACGTCCAAATTGTAGTCTAAGGGATCGATATCCACAAATACCGGCCTAGCCCCCACCAGCGCAATAGACTCAGCTGAGCTAATCCATGTAAAGGGCACGGTGATGACCTCGTCTCCAGGCCCAATCCCGAGAGCCCTGAGCGCGATCTCCAGGCTATCGGTCCCGCTGGCACAGGTGATAGCGTGCGGAACGTCCACATAGTCCGCCAAGGACTTTTCCAATTCGGAAATCTCTGGACCCATAATAAAATTCCCATGATCCAAAACTCGTCGTATCCGCTCATCGATCTCTGTTTGATACTTTCGGTACTGCTGCTTTAGGTCGATGAATTGCATCGGTTGGATTTTATTAGTTCGTAGGGTGCCGTGGGGGGTACGCAGTGACCTTAAGCTTACCGCTTACTGTCCACCGCCTAATACCCACTAACATTTCATGCCTGAAAATAGAGCTTGGGCCGGTTGTGAATCGCAACGCAGTTGCGTGTATCCACAAGCGGAACGGAAAGTTGAGAGAAGTTATGATTTTTAAAAGGGGCATGCGCAGTGGCAATAACAACAATATCCGCCGCACTATCAATAGGAACTGACTTTTTCCCAGTCAGCTTGGGGTGCTCTCGACTTGGGCGGATCGCAGGTACAAAAGGATCATGAAACGAAACCTCAGCCCCTTTTGCTTCCAGTTTTTCCATTAAGACAAAGCTTGGACTTTCACGCTCATCGTCGACGTCTGCTTTATAAGCTGCTCCTAATATAAGAATTTTAGAATCCTTGATAGACCGCCCGACTCGATTGAGGGCATCTCCCACTTTTTGGACAACAAACTCCGGCATGGCGGTGTTGATCTCCCCTGCCAACTCGATGAAACGCGTAGTATGCCCAAACTCCCTGGCCTTCCACGTCAGGTAGAACGGATCGATGGGAATACAGTGACCCCCCAGGCCTGGCCCCGGATAGAACGGCATAAAACCAAAAGGCTTGGTCTTGGCGGCCTCAATCACCTCCCAAATGTCGATTCCCATCGATCCATAAATAATCTTTAGCTCATTGACCAACGCGATGTTCACGGAACGAAAGATGTTCTCCATCAGCTTAGTGGCCTCTGCAGCGCGGGTGGAGCTGACCGGCACCAATCGTTTGATTGCCTTTCCATAAAGCTCCTTCGCCCGCTCCAAGCATGCCGGTGTAAATCCTCCTACTACCTTGGGAATCTCTGCCACTTTGCTTTGCGGATTCCCAGGATCCTCCCGCTCCGGCGAAAAAGCCAAATGGAAATCTATTCCAGCCTTTAAACCGCTCCCCTTCTCCAAAACTTTTCTCAAATCTTCATCTGTTGTTCCCGGATAAGTTGTCGATTCTAACACTACCAGTTTCTTCCGTTCTCCGTCTTCTGCCCTTAAGTATGGGGCAATCGCCTCCCCGCTTTGCAGAATATAAGAGATATCTGGCTCGCGGTTTTTCTTCAACGGAGTGGGAACGCATATCACCACGGCTTCCGAATTTTTAACCATGGAAAAGTCTGAAGACGCCAAGAACCTTCCTGCATTCACCTGCCCGCTCACATCCTCAGCTGGAATGTGCCGGATATAACTTCTCCCCGCCTCAATCTCCTTCACCTTGCCAGGATCAATATCCAGCCCCAGCACGCAACAGCCAGATTTCGCGAATTGCAAAGCCAGCGGCAAGCCGACGTAGCCTAAACCGATTATCGACAATTCATATTTCATTTTAAAAACCTTCTTTTTGGTAGGCAGTAGGAAGTAGACGGTTAGCGGTTAGCGATTACTTCAAGCTTACTGCCAACCGCCAACTGCTTACTTTTTGTGTGCGGTAGGCGGTTAGCGGTTACTTCGAGCTTACTACTCACTGCCTACAGCTAACTGCCCACTGCTTACTTCTTTATGCTTACTTCTGCCCTCCGGGATTCTGCCTGCTTTGAGGACGGAGCTTTAGAACCATCTCCACTGCTTGATCAAGCCAACGAAGCCGCTCCAAAGGTGTCATTCGATAAAATTCGGTATGCCCATCGAAATCCTCCGGTTTTGCCTTCTGCAAGACAGCCAAGGCCTCTTCCCTGAGTCTATCTTCACTCATCGTTTAGGCATTCCCTCCAACGCAGCAATATCGAGCAGATCTTTTGGACGTGGGGGCTGAATAGCTTTTTTTAAAGCTAGGAGCTTTTGTCGGTTAAGTACCTGAATTTTTCGCCCCTCCAGGTTTATCCACTGAGCATCCTGCAAGAGCGCATCGTAGGCCAAATCCGGCCGCAAAAAAACATCTAGCTGAAGAGACGGCCGGTCAGGATGTAGAAAGGTGAAAACGATCGCCTTTTTTTCATCGAGTACGACCCGCCTAACTGCGGGATCAATCAAAGAGCGGGGATTCAGAGGAACCCGCGGAATCAACCCCAAATTCTCTGTCACCTTTACAAGCCGTTCCCAATTCTTTTCTTGCATCATCACAGCAACATCCACATCCATGGTCAGTCGCTCCACTCCCTGAAGTATACAAGCCATACCACCTCCCACAATAAATTCCACTCCGGCATCAGT
>Ga0209086_10001025_pt1 | contig 23098 bp, 18 predicted proteins | sample M_130207_XF_Meta_FD_187312 | JGI IMG/M metagenome (GOLD analysis project Ga0209086, IMG submission 187312) | Freshwater microbial communities from Lake Montjoie, Canada to study carbon cycling - M_130207_XF_MetaG (SPAdes) (version 2) | ecosystem: Environmental > Aquatic > Freshwater > Lake... | reverse complement strand
TCATGAAATATTAATTCCATTGCAACCTCATTACTTCGCATTGCATGGCTTGGGGAAATTGTTTGAAACCACAGGATTGGTCGCTCGAAGGTTGAATTCAGCGGTAAAAGTTTTAGGTGTGATTGTTACCTTATATGAAGCAAATACAAAGTTGGGTCAAGAAGTTGTTACAGATTTGCACGAGTTTCTTGAAAAGAGTCAGGGGCAAAATGTCCCTTGGGCTAATGCCAAAATCTTTCAAACCAAGATCAGGCGGAACATCAAACTTGCTGAGTGCCCCAGTTATGGAAAATCAATTTTTTCCTACGCACCTTCGTGCAATGGTGCAGAAGATTATTTGAGGTTGGCGCAAGAAATTGAAATGAAACAAGTTCCTCTTTTTTCTGCAACAGCGCATGTGAACGAAAGAACCGGTGAAGTCTCGTTGGGGCTGGAAGCAGAAGAATCCTTGGTATGATAATTCATAACTAATCCATTTCATTCTTAACGGGAAAAACTATGCTGGAGATTGTCATCGCCAGGCAGGTCAAAATATCTGTTTTTACAAACAAGAAAATCATAGAGGTAGGCAAAGAAGTTCTTTTGAAAGAGGGAATTAAAAGTGCCTTGATCAGTGTAGCTTTGCTTGATGACAAAGGGATTCACGCTGCAAATAAAAAGTTTTTGGATCACGATGAGCCAACTGATGTGATTACTTTTCCCCTAGATGAAGAAAAAAACAAAATGACGGGTGAGATTCTGATAGGGGTTGGCGTAGCTCGCAGGCATGCAAAAAAGGCCAGGCATCTTCTTCAGCATGAACTGACACTTTATTTGATACATGGATTACTTCACTTGTGTGGGTTCGATGATATGGACCCTGTATCAAGGAAAAAAATGCGTAAGCGAGAAAGGTTCTACCTTTCAAGATTGGGTTTGCCTGATATTGCCCCTTTACAATAACTATTGAGGTCTTTTTGTCTCTCGAAAAGACGGAATCATTGGTTTTACGAACGATCGATTGGAGTGAAACCAGTCGCATTTCCACATTGTGGACAAAAAGATTTGGAAAAGTAAGGGCTTTGGCTAAAGGGGGCAGAAGACTCAAATCTTCTTTTGAGAATGCGCTTGACTTGCTTACCCACTGCAATATTGTGCTTCTCCGCAAAACATCTGGTTCGTTAGATCTTCTTACTGAGGCGCAGGTTCTGCATGGGTTTTCTGGATTAAGAAAAGATCTGAATGCTTTGCACGCTTCTTATTACCTTGCGGAACTATTATCCGAGTGGACTGAGGATTACGATCCGAACCCTGTGATTTTTGAGCAAGCATTGCTTGCATTGACTAATTGGAGCGAGTTGGGGGATGGCAAAGAATATGCAGACCAGGACGAGAGGCAAGGGAGAATAGCTGCGGTGCTATTTCGGTTTGAATTTATTTTGCTAGTAGAATTGGGCTTCCGTCCTGAGTTAAAAATGTGTACGGGCTGTTCTGAAGCGGTTAATGAAGTTCATAAAGTTTTTAGTCCTGCTGGAGGCGGCGTAAAATGTCGAAGTTGTTCTCTTGCAGACAGGACTTCTTTCAAAATCTCAAGCGAAAGCTTGCAGGTTCTTCTTTCTTTGGAAGGTGTTTCAATGGAAAACCTGCAAATCATTCCTTTGCAAATCAGAAAAGAAATCAGGAAGATTTTCGGCCGTTACATTACTTATTTAATGGGCAGAAGGCCGAAACTGCTTACCTACCTGGAGGCAGGATGTATTTAAATTTACCCAAAAAAATTGAACCTTCTAAGAGCATGTTCATGTCCAAATTAGCTGGATTACTTTTCCCAGGTTTCTTCTTGCTTGCCACTACTGGCTGCGTAACAGATGGGATTCCTTTGATTGGATTACCTGGCGCACCTCCGCCCCCGAAAGAAAGTTTTGTACTTGGTGCGGATGGGGGGGTTTTAGATAAGCCCATTGATCCTGCTAGCCCCGAGGGCAAGCTTGCGGGTGCTAAGGAGCTTTTTAGAAACAAAGAATACAGTAAGGCTGAGAAAATATTTCACAGGCTTGCAGATGATAAAAAAAATCCGCTTACTGCTGAAGAAGGTACTTACTATGAAGCGGAATGTTTGCGACTTCAGGGCTATTATCCTAAAGCTGCGGACACCTATGTTAAATTATTGAAAAACTTTGAACGCACTGCTTTTAGAGAGCAAGCTGTTCAGCATATGTATGATATCGCTAACTATTGGCTCGATGATACTCGTGAACAAATGCGCGAAACCAAAGAATATCGCGATGGAAAACGGTGGTTTGTTACTCCAAGGTTCCTTAGCTTTGATAAAACCAAGCCTTTGATCGATAGAGAAGGTCGGGCGATCGAAAAATTAGAGCAAGTTCGTTGGAACGATATTAGTGGCCCACTAGCTGATAAAGCCCTTTTCCTTGCGGGTAGCGTTAAATTCTTTAATGAAGATTATCGCGAGGCCGATCATTATTTTACACAACTCGTTGAGAGGCATTCAAATAGCGAGCTTGCGCCCCAAGCTGTTGAACTTGCAATTATTTCGAAACACATGAGCACTGGTGGTTCGGATTACGATGGTCGTAAAGTGGCTGAAGCGAGACAGATGGTACATTCAGCTTTGCAGAATTTTCCTGTACTAGCAGAGAAGAAAAAGGATTTTCTTTCCAGGCAGTTAGTTGGTATCACTTTCCAGCAGGCTGAAAAAGATTTCAAGATGGCAGAGTTTTATAAGCGCACTGGGCATCCTGGTTCCGCATACTTCTATTACGAGTTGGTCCGTCGGAGATACCCCAATACCAAGTTTGCAGAAGAATCAGACAAACGAATGGCAGAGTTGAAAACCAAGGCAGAGAAAGAGCACGGTTATCTTCCTGGTGGTCCAGATCAGCCAAGAGAGCAGGCACCTTTGGTCCCTGAAGTTGCCCCTGCACCAAAACCCCTTGATAGATCGGTTGAGGAAGGCCCAGCTCCTGTGCAAACTCAGCAAGGACTTCCACCTCATCCGGATGCCAAGCCCGTCAAGGATGCCAAGTCGGTTCCAATGCCTAAACCTCTGGATTAATGGTGTTACCAATGAAAAAGCCAAATTCAGCATGTGGATCAAAATCCTTTCTAATGGTGTTGTTTGCCAGTTTGATTGGTTTTGTTTGCCCTGCTTGCATGCAAGATGGGCATTTAAAAATCTTTAGATACACCACCAAAACAAATTTTGATTCCAACATTCGCACGGTTCGAGTTCCCTTGTTTAAAAATAACACATTTACGCCGGGTGGTGGTGCAGGGCAGGGCCTCGAAAATGAGCTTACTCTTGCGGTAATTCGGGAAATAGAATCCAAAACTCCATACAAGGTGGTTAATGGCAATACCCCTGCAGATACGGAATTGACTGGAAATATTGTCAATTTCTCAAAGAACATCATCAATCGCAATCAGCTTAATGAAATTCGAGAAGCTGAAACAAACCTTGCGGTTCAAATTGTTTGGAAAGACCTTCGTACGGGTGATATTCTTTCCCGACCCAAGGCGGATTTGAACAAGGGTACTCCAGTGGCGCTTGGGGGCAATCCTAATGTTCAGCCTGATACGACTCCTGTACTTGTAACTTCGCTGACTAGTTTTATTCCTGAACTTGGACAATCAATTACCTCTGCTAGAAAAACGAATGTTGATGTTCTCGCAACTCAAATTGTCGCTATGATGGAGATTCCTTGGTAACGGAGTCTTCGTATGTTTTGGAAAGTTCAAGATAAATTATTTGATCTAACAGAACGCCCTTTAATCATGGGCATTCTTAATGTTACACCCGATAGTTTTTCTGATGGCGGTGAGCATCTTGCCATTACCTCAGCCGTTGATCATGCATTGCGAATGGAAGATCAGGGCGCTGATATAATTGATATAGGTGGAGAATCTACTAGGCCTGGGGCCTTACCTGTTTCTCTTGACGATGAAAAAGCCAGAGTTCTTCCCGTAGTAGAAAAGTTGGCAGGCAGGCTTAAAGCCTGCATTTCAATTGATACGACTAAAAGTAAGGTGGCAGCGGCAGCGCTAGATCTTGGCGCTCATATTATCAACGATATTAGTGCGCTTACTTTTGATCCTGCAATGTTGGAGCTGGCAGCGAAGAGGGCTTGTGGTTGGGTTATCATGCATATCAAGGGTACACCTGAGAACATGCAGCAAAAACCATCTTATGATGATGTTGTTTCAGAAGTTTCAAGTTTTTTGAATCATCGATATCAGATAATGGTCAGTGCAGGAGTTGATCCGTTGTCGGTAAGCATTGATCCGGGTATAGGATTTGGGAAAACTTATGATCATAATCTTGAATTGATAACCGGGTTTGATTCATTAAGAAAAATTGGATTGCCTATTTGTCTGGGAGTTTCTCGAAAAAAGTTTCTACAGACTTTGTTGGGAAGGAAAATGGAAGATAGGCTTGCAGGAACACTTGCGGTATTGTCTTATTCCTTGTTGCATGATTCTGCCCAAATTTTTAGAGTGCATGATGTAATTGCTGCTAAAGACCTGGTGACTACCATCAAAGCGTTGCAATCTTTTACGATGAAACGAAATCTGGTACTTTAATTATTTAGCTTTGGGGAAGTTTTATTTTGTATGAAAGAATCCTTCACACTTGGGAAATGCTCGACGCACGGGCTGTAGTTCAAATTGCAATCCTTGCAGTTGCTATTTTCTTCCTACTACAGTTCTTGGGGCGGAGTCGAGGCATGGGAGTTGTGCGTGCCTTTGGGTTGGTTGTGGTTGGTATCTTTCTTTCTGCCCAAATTCTTGTCAGCATTTTCAACCTGACCGTTGTAGGTAGAATTCTTGATTATCTTCTCGCTACCATGCTTCTTGCCTTGCTTGTTATTTTTCAGCCCGAATTAAGGCGCGGGTTGATGTGGTTGGGGAAATACGGCGTGTTGTATGCCATCACTTCTTCTAGCAAACGACCGATTGTTGATAAGCTTTCCGATGCTGCAGAAGTTCTTGCAGGGCAATTTGTTGGCGCGTTGATTGCCGTCGAACGGGAAATTCCACTTACGGTTTATGTTGAAACAGGCACGCGCGTTGATGCCGAAGTTTCTCCCCTTTTAATCCGGGCCATTTTTCAAAAGCAAAGCCCTCTTCATGATGGCGCAATGATTGTAAGCAATGGGAGAATTGTTGCCGCTGGGTGTCAGTTGCCTTTGTCTCCCATTGAAGTGAGTTCAAAAAATCTCCATGGTATGAGGCACCGGGCTGCCTTGGGTACTAGTGAAGAAACAGATGCTATCTTGCTGGTTGTTAGCGAAGAAACAGGCAGAATCACTCTGGCCTCAGCGGGAAAATTGGAGGTTGTTCCAAGAGAAAATCTTTCAAGAAGGCTGGCGGAACTGCTTGAATCTAATTCTTCCCATGTTCGTCCAACCAAAGCAACGATTCCTGAAAATCAAGAATCCGACCGAGTTGCTTGATTAGCCTTGAAGGGTAATATATGGACTATAAAGTTTTCTCTAATTGGTTGAAGTTTAAATGGGTCGATCGCTTTAGTTCTTTAGCTGTTGCCTTTGCTTTGGCTCTTATGGCTTGGTTATATGGCAGCAACCGAGATCAGGAAATTATCGACAATGTAACCATACCCGTTGTGGTTACATTGAATCCACTGCAGCAAGATCATTTCATGCTGGATGTTGTTTCGAACATGAAAGTTCATGTTTCTTTTTCAGGTGCCCCTTTAAAAATCCGAGAATTTCGCAGGGCACTTGAGCATGACGAATGTGTTTCAAAAATTGAATATAGTGTTACGGAAGAGCGCTTGGGGGAATTCAAGTTTGGCGATAATGTTGTAATTGCAGAAAGTGATATCCCGGTTCCACAGGGAGTAAGGGCAAGGCTGGTCGATGGGAAAAATAAAATCCCTGTAACGGTGTATCGGTTGGGCGAGAAATTAATTCCGGTGCGATTGGAGAGTGGCATGGAAGGTTCGGTATTAAGTCAGATTTTAATCGAGCCTGGTTCGGTATTAGTCAAGGGGCCCGTCGAAATATTGGAGCGTACAAAAAGTATACCCACGCATTTCACTGCTATTCCTTTCAGCCCCATGGGTTTCCAAAACAATATTTCGCAGTCGGTTCGGGTTGCAGTGGTGGATGAATTAGAAGGAAAGCCTGTTAAGGTTTTGCCTGCTAAAGTTTTTGTGAAATCGATTCCTGAGCCCAAAAAAATATATGAGATTTCAGATGTTTCCATTCGCTTTCTTTGTCCCTCGAATTTTGCTTTTAAACCACGATTTACCGACGAAAGATCTGCAAAAATCGATATTAAAATCCAAGGTCCGGTTTTAAGTGATCTTCCCAAGATCCTTGCCTATATCGATCTTACAGCCAGGCCAGGCACTCCCGGTCTGAATGTAGAGTCGGTTAAATTGCAACTTCCTCGAGAATTTTTGTTGCTAGAAGAGATTGCAAGGGAAAGAACCATAGAATTAATACCATTGGAAGCTGCGAAGAAAACTACCGGCCCTTTAGGTGCTGCGCCCTGATGAATATTTTAGGTGGGATCATTTGATGGATATTAAATCGTACTCTCAGGATATTGCTTTAAAAGCCAAAAATGTTGCTGTTCAGCTTGCTAGTTTAAGTACTCAGCGCAAGAATGATTGGCTTTTGGCTGCCTCTACTCGCTTGTTAAATGCTTCTAATAGCATCCAAGACGCTAACCAGCTTGATCTATCTAATGCTAAGAAATTTGCACTCAGTGTTTCTCAAATAGATCGGCTCACTATTACTCCCAAAAGATTAGCCGATATGGCTAATTCTATGGTTGAAATTGCCACTCTCAAAGATCCCATTGGAAGGGTTTTAGAAGGTGGGTTCCGCCCTAATGGGTTGCAGGTCCTCAAAGTCGGAGTTCCATTGGGAGTGTTGTTTTTTATCTATGAGTCGAGGCCTAATGTTACCTCCGATGCTGCTGCACTTAGTTTTAAAAGTGGAAATGCGATTATCCTACGCGGAGGCAAAGAGGCTTTAAACACAAATAAGATTCTGGTTGAAATCCTTCGGTCAGAGCTTTTAAACTCTGGCCTTCCAGTTGATGCCATTCAGCTTGTTCAAATTCCTGATCGGGAAGTAGTAGGCGAACTATTACTTAAATCTGATCTCATCGACCTAGTTATCCCACGAGGTGGGAAAGATCTTATCAAACGGGTTTCTTTGGAAGCCTGCATGCCCGTTATGAAACACTTTGATGGTAACTGTCATGTTTATGTTGAAGGTAGTGCGGATCTGGAAATGGCAGCAAAGATACTGGTGAATTCGAAATGCCAAAGGCCGGGAGTTTGCAATGCAGTTGAAAGCCTGCTCATTGATAAGGATATTGCACAGCTCGCTTTACCTGTTCTCCATAAGGCTTTGATTGCACATGGGGTGGAAGTGCGGGGGTGCCCATTAAGTTGTTCCATCGTGTCAGAATTAAAAAAAGCTTCTGAGCAGGATTTTTCAGAAGAATTCCTTGACCTGATTATTTCTGTGAAAATTGTCGCTGATATAGATGATGCAATACAGCATATCAATAAGTACGGTTCAAAGCATACCGATGTAATTATTACCTCAAATTTGGCTGCTTCCCAGCAATTTATACGCGAAATTGATTCTGCTGCAGTAGTTGTCAACGCTAGTTCAAGGTTTAATGATGGAGGCCAAATCGGGTTGGGGGCTGAGATTGGTATTAGCACAGATAAGTACCATGCTCGGGGTCCTTGCGGATTAAATGAACTAACCTCCTATAAATATGTTATCATAGGAAATGGGAATATAAGACCGGAATAACTTTTACAAAGGTAGCATCAAACCTTAAGCAGGAGAACATCATGGATCCAATGTTAATCATGATAATTCTGTTTCTGGTAGTTGCTGTTTTGTTTTTTTTGGTGTTAAACTTTCGCAGTAATGGTGGTAATCAGAAAGTAGCCGGCCTTTCTCCTGTTTCCAGGCAACATCTCGAGATTTATCAAGGCCAGGATCTTCCCGTTTGGCTGATGGACAAAACCAAGAATAAGATTAGTAATTACCTTGAAAATGGCATGGTCATGCAGGTTGAGGCCATGCTTCGACCCGGTTTAGATTATGTTGTTGTGGTGCGCTCCTTATTGGAATTGGGCACGAATCAGTCTTTTGAAATCCTGCAAAAATCGTTTGGCAAAACCCACTCCAAAGATCCTCTCGAAGATTTATGGTACGCAATTGATATAACCAACGCGCTTAGGCAGGTGAATCGGGATAAAATTCTTCCCGAAATTGTTACTTACCTTTGCCAGCGTAGGGAATTGGCGATTGCCCCTTTATTTGCCGCAGAGATCGTCAGCTTTGATTCTTTCCCTGAATTGCTAAAATCGCCCATACCGCAAGAAAGAAATCTTGCAGTAGTGGTCTTATCGATGGCGATGGATGGATTGCAATCAGGGATCTCGCTTGAGGTTTTTGCAGAGGCAAAAATTGGCAGCCTTTATGAGCTCGTGTGGGATAATCGGATTCAGTACAACTGTGCAGCGTTAGTTGTTCTTTTTCAAAATGGGATCAGGTTTTTAAAGCGTTATCACGGCATGAATGAGATTTTAGAGCAGGAACTTCAAAACCCAGAAGATTTCCGCTGGCAGATTTCTCGCTTGGATTCACTTGAGTTGTCGATTAAATCTTATCTCTCTAATGCCCAAACAGCATTAGTACAACAGCTTGAAAAATCTTCCTGGGGAGAACATCTCGAAGTTTTGCGTGCACTTTATTCGTTAAAGTGTGCGCCTCCTGTTTCTGCATGGGAATGGCTTGCAGACCCAGGTTATCCTTACAAATCTTTTGTTTGGGAATTGTTCGCATTTGAAAAAACAAACAAAGGTCACGCTCTTGTAACCACTTATAAATCTGCGTATCGCTTCAAAAATTTCAGTTGGTTTTATAGTAGTGCTAAGTCCAAAAACATGGAGAAAATCGCTCTTGCTAAGTGCCTGCGCCATCATCCGGGGATTGAAGCGGAAAACTGTTTGATTGAACTTGCTAACTGTGGTGACGCCGGTGTTGTTCAAGAGGCGTTGACTAGTTTGGGTTGGTGGGAACCAGTAAACCGGTTGGAGGTCCTAAAAACCCTTCATAAAATGCGTAACGAATCAAAGCTCGAAATCAGTTTTGCTGCCACCGCTGCCCTTGCCAGATTGGGTGAACGAAAATCTCTGCAATCACTTGCAAAAAATCTTCTTAGCGATGATCCTATTACTATTCATCAAACCATTCACACCATTTCTACACAAGGCATATCCTTGCTGTGGCCTGAATTAGATCAGTTGGCGGATTCAGCAGACACTGATGTTGCAATTCATGCAAGAGAAGCCCTGGCGCATTTAAGCGAAGATTTGTAAGTGCCTCGCCGAGGTGTTTCTTGCAATCAGATTATTGCCTCGTTAAAATCGTCATATCTATCATACTTGCTTTTAATTAGTCGAAAACATTGTAAAAATTCTTGAATGTACTTAAGGATTTGCTCCTTGAGTTGATTTCTTGTTGTAGGTTTATTTGTAAAGATTTACCGAATGGTAGTTCGATTGCGAGGTTGCTATGAAAATCTACATGAGAATGCTTTTCCCTGCTTTTGCTGCAGTTTTGATCTCTTTATCTGTTTTAGGCTGTAAAGGAACAGGTGTCACCAATCTACCAAAGGACCCCGGGATTTCGGATCCTTTGTTGGTTTCACAAAAAGCGGGTAACTCGCCTTTTTCAAATCCTTCCGGTGATAACAAGTAAAAAGATAGCTCTTACTTGATGGGTGTGATCAACAAAAAGTTTGAGTCGTGTCCTGTAATCAGATGTTTTTCATCAGGAGAATAGGCCACACAATACGCCCCGAATAACTTAAGCTTCTTGTTGAAACTTGCTTTCCCATCCGCCAGATTCCATATTGCTACATTCCCACCGTATCCGCTTGTAGCCAAGCTTTTAATATCTTTAGAGAGGGCCAAACCGTAAAGATCATCTGGTGTGGGTCCCATTTTCTTTGTTTCTGTTCCGGCTTGTACATTCCAAATCCTAACGAAGCGATCCTGCCCGATTGAAACAAGAGTATTGTTGTCCGTAAAGGCAACGCCTGTTATCGCAGCGGTGGGACCCTTCAACGATTTGGTTTCTTTTTGTGATGCTATGTCCCAAATTTTTATGGTCATGTCTGCACTAGCAGAAGCCAAAGATTTTCCATCGGGGGAAAAGGCGACACTGTAAACAGAGTTTGCGTGTGAACCTAAAGTTTTTAATTCTTTTCCATCTGCTAAGTTCCAAAGCTTGACCGATTTATCAGAACTGCAAGAAGCTAAAGTTTTGCCATCGGGACTGATAGCGCACCCATCAACAATTCCAGTATGACCTTTAAGTTCCTGAGTCATTTTCCCATCTACGATATTCCAAGCTTTGATGGTTGTGTCAAGGCTTGAAGAATAAAGGGTTTTCCCGTCTTTGCTGAAAGCAACTGCGTAAACAGGGCCAGTATGCCCTGAAATAGTGCGGATTTCTTTTCCGGTTGCGTAGTCCCATAGTTTCACGCTGTTATCAAACCCAGCAGTTGCAAGGGTTTTTCCATCAGGACTGAAGGCCACCGAATAAACTAGGGCATTATGGGCTTTGATTTCTTCTGGTGGATACGCTGCTGCGATACCAATAAAAAGTACGAAAGATAAAGCAAAAACATTTCGAATCATCATGGTGTTACCTATTCACTTGGGGACTAAGAAATATCAAGGTCAAAGCCTCGGGTGGGCACACCGGGAGCAAATCCTCGCCGGAGTGTGTTTTCTGTAATAGTCCTTGGAAGGACAAATTGCAACAAATAATCGGTGCCGCCTGCTTTGGAGCCTACTCCGCTTAACTTGTAACCGCCAAAGGGTTGCCTGTGAACCATCGCACCGGTAATCTTTCTATTAATATAAAGGTTCCCTGCTTCAATGTATCTTGAAATCTGACTGATTGATTCAGGATTTCTGGAATAAAAGCCCGCAGTAAGAGCGTATGGGGTATCGTTGGCGATAGCAATGGCTTGATTGAGAGTGTCATAAGGTATAAGCGCAATAACGGGGCCAAAAATTTCTTGCTGGCATAAGTTTGATTTTGGGTCTGCATCAGCGAAAATAGCGGGGCCAACAAAAAAGCCTTCATCAATAAGATTGCTAACATCAGCCCTGTAAATCAGGTTTGCAGATTGTTTTGATTCTTCGATCCTTTGTTCAATTCTTAAGCGGGATTCTTCATCAATTACTGGGCCGATTTGATTTGCAGGGTCTTCCGCAGGCCCCACTGTTTTAGATGCAAAAGCCTCCGATAATCTTTTGGCGAATGCATCATGCATCTCTCTGGGAACAAGTACTCTGCTGCATGCGGAACATTTTTGTCCCTGAAAATCGATCGCACTGCTAACAACACCGGTTAAGGCTTCGTCCATGTCTGCATCTTTGTCGATGATGATGCAGTTTTTTCCACCCATTTCAGCTATGATCTTCTTGACAAATTTGACGCCATTATCGGTTTTAGATGCCAGTTGATTAATTTCTAATCCAACTTTTCTTGAACCAGTAAATGCGATAATTGCAGTTAAGGGATGAGAAACCAAATGCGGGCCTATATCTTCCCCAATCCCGGGTAGGAATTGGACAACTGATTCAGGGAAACCACATTCCAGAAGGATTTTCATCCAATGATATGCCACCACGCTTGATTGTTCTGCAGGTTTCATGATCAGGGTATTCCCTGTAGCCAAAGCTGCAGCAGACATGCCCGCAAGAATGGCCAAGGGGAAATTCCAAGGCGAAATCACCACAGCAACCCCTCGGGGTTGATAAAAAGTTTGATTTGTTTCTCCTGCAAGCTGGATGATTTTCGGGGTCGCCATTATTTCGGCAATGCTTGCGTAGTATTCGCAAAAATCAATTGCCTCGCAGACATCAGCGTCTGCCTCGCGCCAACCTTTGCCACACTCGATCACTTGCCAGGATGCCATTTCATATTTTCGATCACGAAGCTTTTGGGCTACTTTACGCAAAAGATTAGCGCGTACCGATGCTTTTTCTTCTTTCCAAGAATCAAACGCTTTAGATGCAGAAGTGATTGCAAGATTTGTATCAGCGATGGATGCGCAACCAATTTTCCCAACAACATGGCGTTTATGTGAGGGATTAATGCTTTCAATAAAACTTTTTGTTGGAGTTTCTTTGCCATTGATGATCGGGAGATAAGTTTTAGTAGGGATAGCAGAAAGCATTTTGATTTGCTGCGCCATCTCTGAACGATTTGCGGAAATTGAGAAATCTAAAATGGGTTCGTTATGAAATAGGTGGGATGAGTTTTTGGAGGGCATCGGTCTTGGATCAGTGGGCGATTCAGTTGCATCGGGCTTCATAAGTAATAAATCCTCATCTTGGCTGTTAAGCATGCTGGCTTTGAGAAAAGAATCGTTGGCAGTGTTTTCGAGAAGCCTGCGGACAAAATAAGCCATGCCCGGAATTAATTCCCCAAACGGGGTGTATACTCTTACTCGATAACCAAGTTTGGCCAAAGATTTACCCATGGCGTCGCCCATGCCGTATAGGACTTGAAATTCCAGGTTTGAATCGGGAACCTTAAGAATTTGTGCTTTGGCAATGGCATAGGCAACGCTACGGGGGTTATGAGAGCCAAAAGCAGGGCGTAAATAGGTATTATTAAGTAGAAGGAAGCTGGTCAAAAATTCATAGTTTAAATCTGTTTGGGCTTTGGTCTGCCAAACAGGTTGCTCCCATCCGTTTAAATTGGCAGTCACGGTTTCATAATCCCAATACGCACCTTTGACCAGCCTGATCCAAACTGGTGCCCCTCTTTTGGCAGCCCATTCACGCAATTCCATCAGGTCGGAATGGCTTTGCTTAAGGTATGCCTGGATGGCGATTCCAACATTAGTCCAATTTTTAAATTCTGGTTCTGAAAGGATTGATTTGAAAGTGTGGAGAATAATTTCTTTAAGGCTTGTTTGTTCCATGTCAAAATAGATGAACAAGTTGCTTTTTATTGCAAGTCTGAGCAAAGGGGCTATTTTTGGTCTGAGCCTTTGGAAGCTTTTTTCCAGGCAAATAGAGTCTAATTGCGAATCGAGTGCAGAAACTTTTATCGAGATATTTTCTTTGGGAAGTATCGAGCCATAACACCAATCAAGATTCGATGAATTGTTTTTAGCAATTGATTGCGCTGCCAGGTTTAAAGCAAGGTTTTTGTATTCCTGAAGCGAGATGTCTGCCTCTTGATTGGTGCTGGTGGCTTCTCCAAGAATATCAACAGTATAGCCTAATCTTGATTTTTGCAAGAGTCGCAGGGATTTTTCAACTTGGGCGAAATCGCTGCCTGCGATAAATTTCCTTGCCATTCTTCCTGCTGCGAACTTAGCGACGTATCCAAATAATTCACCTGCAAGGCCTTTTGATGGGAGGAATTTTATTACGAAGTTCATCCACAATGGGATGCCTGTTTCGGGTTGCCCCAAATAAGCCCTGAGGTGGTCTGTGATTTCTTTTGGTGTGGTGAGCGATGGGAAAGCGTCTATAAACCTGAACAGATTTATTTTGATGGTGTCGTTTTGTGTTGAAAATTCCATCAGACGATCTTCGAACCAATCCATTCCGAAAGGAATAGCTTGGTTTTTTTGCATACGATCAAAAATAACCTTTCCGATTTTGCTGATAGTTTCTTGGGTGGGTTCATTAATAATGGCATTCATTGCCTGCGCCTTTGGTAGTATTGCAAGCTAATCATCAGTATTAGTTAACTAAGGGCTTTGATCAAACCCAATATGATAATACAGGTATTTCGCAATAAAAAGAAGTTCAGATGTTGAGAAGAGTCTTAAAGACAGTAATATGTAAGGAATAATTTGTGTCTAAAAGGGAAGAAAGATGAAGATAGAAAAGTTTTCGGTTGTTGGCCCGTTGGGGAATGGTGCACAAAGTGCGATACTTCAAATCCGCATGACTAAAACTGCTGAAAATTTTGCACTCAAAGTTGTGCCTCTGGAATCTCCAGAAGATATGAAATTTAAGGAACAGGCAGAGCATGAATTTAAGGTGGCGCAATTGTTTGACCACCCTAACCTTATTAAAATCTATGCATTAGAACCGGTTAAAGATTGGATGTTCCGACTTAAAAAAATGCATATGCTTATTGAATTTGTTGATGGAAAAACCATTGACGAAGCCCCCAGACTTTCTCCCGTACGCATAATGCAGGTTTTTGAACAGGTTGCTTCAGCACTTGTTCATATGCACAAAAAAGGCGTCTTTCACGCTGATATCAAACCAAATAATATCATGCTTGGCAAAGATGGTACTGTCAAAGTCATTGATTTCGGGCTCTCTTGGATTCGCGAGGAACCTAAAGACCGGATTCAAGGAACTCCTGAATACATGGCTCCTGAACAAGCCAAACACAAAATGGTTAACGAACGAACGGATATTTATTCGCTCGGTGCTGCTATGTACAAGATGATAACTAGTAAGTTGCCTCCCCCATCTTTAAATGAAGAAAATAAACCGATTGAATTGAAGTCTTGGCAAAAGCAGTTCAAACCCGTGGAAGCCCTCATGCCACCGATTAATAAGACTCTTGCAGACCTTGTGAATCGATGTCTTTCATTTCAAGCTACTTCAAGGCCTGAAAGAATGAGCGAAGTTCAAGGCGCCTTGGATAAATTAATCGAAGAGTTGCTTAAAAATCCTAATGATGGCCTCGCAGGACTGGAATGGTAGAAATCTTTTGTATTTCTGCAACGGTTGGGGGTTTTGATTAATGGGCAATCATCGCCATCTAGAGCATACAATCCTTGTTAGGAAAGGTGATCTGGTTAAGTTGATCCTTAATGATTGCGGTTTTGATGTTTCGTTAAAGAAGAATCTAGCGCTGTTAATGGAGACCCTATCTTCGTTATTATTCATGGAGTTTGCGAAGCCTTTAGAGGCGATCAAATCTGAATACTATTTTTTTGATCCTGATTCAAATTATTTGCCTTTAATAACAAAACAAAGCCATCTAGATCCTTCCGCTCAAGAACCCGTTGCTTCGTTAGATACTTTGGAAGCAGGATTCATTAAACTGCTTGAGCATGCGAATTTTAAAAGATTAACATGGGAAAATGTGCATAAGTGGGAGCAGGATTCCTCGAAATATTGGGGGCTCAATGTGCAAATCAGGCAAGAAGAGTTTGATCGCCTACTTATGTATTATCGGGGTGATACTTTTGTATTAAGGAGGCCTTCAAAATGGTGGGCACCTTGGAAGCAAGATAAAGTCCCGACCCCTGGTTATTCCCGTTTTGCTACTTTTGTTAAAACAAAAAAAAAGAATCATCATGATGCTAACTCGGTTTTGTCTGATCATGTTTTCCTAAAACTATTCAAGGACATCCCTAAAAACGAAATCCCCATGGTTTTTCCTGGTGCAAAAGTTCGCCTCAACCGCATTGATCAAAGCATGATCAGTTACCCTATTGTCACTGGAATTGGTCTGGTTTTTTACAATGTTATTATTAGCTTTTTAAAGGTTGGAATTGTTGCTTTGGTTGGCGTTACCTGGCCTTTGGCTCTTGCTTTTGGGGGTTATGGCTATCGTAGTTACTACAACTATGTGACTAAAAGGCAGAACTATGATCTAAGAATGATTAAAAATCTTTACTTTCAATTGCTGGATAGTAATTCAGGCGTCATTTCTCGATTGATGGACGAAGCCGAAGAACAACAAAGCAGGGAAGCGATACTTGGATATTATTGTTTGCTTAAGTATGCCCCCGAAAAAGGTTGGGCAAGTCAGCAACTTGATGATTTTATAGAGCTTTTCTTTACTCAGCATTTTGTCAAAAAAATAGATTACGATATTGTTGATGGGATTAAAAAACTTCAATCCCTAGGATTGGTTGAAGAGTCGGGGATGTTGTTTAAGGCAATACCAATTGAGGATGCTTTGAAAAAGTTACAGGCTAAATGGGCTTTGCAAGTATCTGAACAACATCTGTTTTCCAAGCAACCATTGTAATTTTTTGTTTATGAAAGGCCAAGCGATGACGAATCAGGATTCTGTGGTGGATGATTGGATTGCAGAGCGTATGTCGCACATCGAATCATCAGGCATTAGAAAAGTGTTTGAACTGGCGAAGTCGATTAAAGATCCGATCAATTTAAGTATTGGTCAACCCGATTTCGATGTACCTGAACCTATTAAAAAGGCCGCTAAAGATGCCATTGATGCGGGTAGGAATACTTACACACTTACCCAAGGTATCCCTGAACTTAGGCAGCAATTGTTGCAGAGGGTCGAAGCGAAATTTCCAAAATCCAATCGAGATTTGATTGTCACTAGCGGAACTAGTGGGGCTTTGGTTCTTGCTCTTTGTTGCGTCGTTGATCCGGGCGATGAGGTTATCATTTTTGATCCGTATTTTGTTATGTACCCTCATCTTGTATCGCTTGCCGGTGGAAAATCTGTTTTTATTGATACCTATCCTGATTTCGAAATTGATATTAACAAGGTCGAAAAAGCCATTACCAAAAAAACCAAGGTTATACTCTTTAATAACCCTGCAAATCCCACGGGGAAAACCTACTCCCTTGAAACTGTTAAAGAACTTGCTGAACTTGCCAGAAAGCATGGCGTTTTGTTAATATCTGATGAGATATATAGTGCTTTTCATTTTGATGGGTTATTACAAACACCTGCCGATTTTAATCATAATGTTCTAGTTCTTGATGGATTTAGCAAATCCTATGGCATGACGGGCTGGCGCATGGGTTATGCCCATGGGCCCACCAAATTAATACAAGAAATGATCAAATTGCAGCAATTTACCTTTGTTTGCGCACCAAGTATGGTTCAATACGCCGGCCTCACTGCCCTAAATCAAGATATGTCTGGTTTTATGCAGCAGTACAAACTGAAGCGAGATTTTCTTTTAAATGGCATCAAGGATTGTTATGAAATACCCAACGCAGGCGGCGCTTTTTATCTTTTTCCGAAAGCCCCAGGCGGAAATAGTACTGCTTTTGTTGAAAAAGCAATTCAACTCGACTTATTAATAATACCAGGAAAGACTTTTAGTTCATCTGATACCAACTTTAGAATCAGTTTTGCAGCAAAACAGGTAACTTTAGAACGGGGTGTTGAAGTCCTACGGAAGCTTGCAAAATCTTTCTAATAACAAAATTGTTATTGTTTCAATAGACGGGTTGACTTATTGTTACTTAACCCGCCAAAATGGTATGAAGGTTGTGTGAATTCCTGAACTTTGAAACAACTTGAACGGAACTCGAAAGGAATTTGGATTATGTCAAGGCTCCTAGTTAAACTTCTGTTGGCTTCTTTGCTTTTTATATCTCTAACACCGTTTATTTCTGCTGAAGGTGGTAAGCAAAATGTTTACACCGTAATCATTGGCGTAAGTAAATACAAAGATGCACAGATTAAAGAGAAACCCAAGGCGGAAGCTGACGCCATTGCTCTTTTTAAGTTGCTTTCGGATAAAAACATTTTGGGGTTAACTAAAGACAACGGGAAATTGCTGTTGGGCGACCCCAAGAACGCCAAAGACCTTTCAGATTATACTTCAGAGGCCACTCGCGATAATGTTATGGAGGCTTTGAAGTGGGTCGCATCTAAAGCTACACCTAATGACTTAGTTATTTTTGGTTTTTTCGGGCAGGGTGGCCCTCTGGGAGATAGTGGCGATCGTCGATGCTATTTTACCAGCGACTCTACTTTTTTAGGTCGCGATAAAAATGCCATCGCCAGTAGTGATCTTGCTGACGCCCTCAAAGCCTTGAAATCTGAAAAATTCTGTTCTTTTGTCGATGTGAACTTTAAAGGTTTTCAACCTGCACAAGGCAAAGCTGTTGCTGAAGCTTCTTTAGGTGCCAATCCTTATCAAGAATTTTTGGGCGAAGATGCTTCTGAAGACCACCTGCCACTTCCGGGTAGGGTTGTATTTCTTGCCACCAATGGCCTGTATGCTTCTGTTGAAGCTGATAATAATAGCGTTTTCACCCAAACTGTGATTGAAGGTTTAAAAGGCGAAGCCGACAAGGAGGGTTACGAAGCAGATGGTGTGGTTACGGTTGATGAGTTGGCTGAATTTCTTGACAAGAAGATGACCGATTTGACCAAGCAATACGGTAAGACGAAGGAAGAGAAAAACCAACTTCACTGGGTACTGGGTGGCCGTACCAATCATTACATTCTCACACATAATCCCAAGGAATTTGCCAAGGCAAATGATCGATTAGATAAATTCCAAAAGCTTGTGGCTGCTAAAAAAGTTCCTGAAGAACTTGACTCTGAAGGGCAGTTGTTGCTTTTGAAAATGCCTAAACTTGAGGCGCAACGAAGCTTGCGTAAGGAATATCAATCATTGGTTGACGGGAAGATTGATCCAGCAGGTTTTGAAAAGAAACGAACTGAGATTCTTGATCAAACAAAATTAGGCAAAGACAAAGCTGATGCTTTTGCCAAAAAGGTTCAGCAAGCTATTGAAGTCATTCGCAAAGGCTATGTAAAAGAAGTTAACCCTGGTGATATGACTGCGTGGGCCATCAAAGGACTATATCGAAGAATTGAAGAAAAAATACCTGATTCCTTGCAGGCAAAGATAAAAAACCCCAAGGACTTGCGTGAACCAGATATTCTTAAGGTTCTCTCGGATGCACGAATTCATCTGGGTAAAAGAGAAGACCTTGATAACGGCAAAGATGTGGATATTACCCTGCAGCGTATGCTTAGTAATTTAGATCCGTACACGACTTATATTGATGGCGAAACCAAGGCTAATTTCGATCGGGATGTTCAGGGTAACTTTACTGGCATAGGTGTGCAAATCCGCAAAGATGCGGTTTCCGAAATGTTGTTGGTTGTCACTCCCATTAAAAATAGCCCTGCATACAAGGCTGGTGTTATGGCTGGAGATATTATCTCCACAGTGATTAGGGAGGTTGATAGCGATGGTAAAGCCCTGCCTAAACCAGAGGTTATTTCAACCAAGGGTATGGTGCTTTCGGATGCAGTAAAAAAAATTCTGGGTAAGCCTAATACCAAGGTTAAAATTATTGTTCAGCGTGAAGGTGTTGAAAAACCGATTGAATTTGAAATCAGTCGTGGAAGGGTTGAAGTTGAAACTGTTCTTGGTTTCAAGCGTAAAGACAACGACGATTGGGATTTCATGATCGACCCAACCTCTAAAATTGGGTATGCAAGAATTACTAGCTTTTCCAGAAATACCGCCCGTGATCTTCTTAAAGTGATGAGGGAATTAGTTACTAGTGGCGTCAAAGGTTTTGTTCTTGACCTTAGATTTAACCCCGGTGGTTTACTTGATAGCGCTGTTGATATTTCAGATTTGTTTATTGGCGATGGTCTGATTGTTAGCATCAGACCGCGACAAGGGCGCGAGCAAAAGCATACGGGCGTTCTTGATGGCAGCTTGCTTGATTTTCCCATGGCTTGCCTTGTTAATAGTGGCAGTGCCAGTGGTTCAGAAATCGTTTCTGCCGCTGTTCAAGATCACCATCGTGCGATTATCATTGGCGAACGAAGTTATGGTAAAGGTAGCGTTCAGAACATACAGGCTTTTGGTGATGGCGAATTAAAACTTACTATCGCTTCTTTCTGGCGCCCCAGTGGTAAGAACCTTAACAAATCCAGTACCGGCGGTAAGGATGAAGACGAGTGGGGCGTTAAGCCTGATCTTGAAATTAAACTTTCACGCAAGGAACGCGATGATCTTATGGAACATCAGCGAGATATTGAGGTTATCCAAAGGAAAGATAGCCCTGCAACTAAACCGGTGACCAAGGATTTCAAGGATCGTCAACTTGACGAAGCCATGAAGTATATTAAAGGGTTGCTTTCCACGGTTAGTACGGAACCAGCCAAGAAGAAAGCAAGCTAGTAATAAACCTTAGCGTTTAATCTGTCTTTAACGAGAAAGCGCGATGATCCTTTGCAGGATTATTGCGTTTTCTTTTTATTTGTATCTTCGATTTGCCGACATGCTTTTTCTGTTGCATTATCTATTGTTGGGAATGAGCTTCAGAAGAACTTTAATGTTTTTAGCAATTCTTTTAGGTAGGGCTTGATTATGAAGACGAAGATTATGGGTGTATCGATTTTAATTGCCTCGATCCTTGGTTTGGGGGGCTGTACTTGGGGTGATGGCAATGGAGGGTTTTTAAGAGGTGGTCAGGCAAAAAAAGCTGACAATGCTTTTCCTGAAACCTTAAACGGTGGTGAAGTTATTGTTCAACAGGGAATACCCGTAATTGAAGAAAGTGGCACCTATGTGATTGGACAACCCGGGGTCCCAGTTGCCCCTGGAGTATCAACACAAACCGCACCCCCACCATTAAATCCGCAAAACACTTTGCCATTGAGCCCCACTCCTAATAATCCTGCTCCAAAATTGGTGCCACAAGCTCAGCCAACTCCGGCTAATCCAACATCCCGAATAATCAACTAGTTTTTTCTGGTGATTCGCAAAGTTGTAATGATTACTAGATGATGAACGATTTAAAACCCAAGCTTTTTAGTTTGGGTTTTATTCGTTGATCCCTAAATATTTACTTCCGGAAATCGGCGATAATTATTTGGATAGTAATTCGTTGAAAGCATTGGCTATAAGAAAAGCAGTATCAGGGCCTAGGCTATTTATTTCGCCATAGGGTGCAGATTTACTTCCATATGCATATGGGGGTTTTTCATCCCATTGTTTTTTGGGAAGAATGTATCCGATTTCATCATTTGCAAGACCAACCACGGTTTTGTAAGGCATATTCCATTTTTGAAACCAATCTGGTTCAGTGCTTGCATTTTGGTAATCGGCTTCTTTTTCTGGTTTTTTTGCAACTTTTCCTAGAAGTAGTTCGGGGTATATTTCACCGGGGATACACCCGATTCCAAGTTCACCCAATGTTATGATACTTACCTCGGATTTTACAGCGGGATGCTTTTCTTCTCGTTGGTTCAGGCTGGAATGCTTATTGAGTTGTAAATCCCAATCAAATATTTCTCGTTTAAAAACCCCTAATTGTTTTGCCAAACGATAGATAGGATTATCAACAGGAAGGAGAATCTCCTTTTTTCGTACAACTATAGGGGTCAAATTAACAGCCTTGGCTTTTTTCAATGAATTGAGACTGGCATTTGCCAATAATTGACCATAGCGTTCGGTTTTTTCAAATGTTCCGTCATTCAAGTTCTCGCCTTGTTGATTTTTTATTGGAACTTTTAGTGAGGTCATTAAGCCACCCACCGCTCCGGTAAATACAATTGCTTCGGCTTGAGTTTGTTTCTTAATTTCATTTGCCGTGTAACCAACAAAATCTGAACTTAATTTTTTATTAATACTTCCTAAAGTTTCTGGGTGACAATGCCAGAAAAGAACAATACCCAAAGCCGTCTTTGTTTTTTCTTTGTTGAATCTTAAAGTTAATAGTTCATCCATTTTTACGATTGGAGGTCTTCCGTCATATAGAAGTTCAGGGATTGAAACTGCAGCAATTTCAGTTTCGCAAGGAGTAAGATTTTTAGCAGCCTCTCTGACAGTATTAACTGTGATTTTCACCAAAGAAAGCATGTAATCGGTGTTAATTCCAGATTGGAAAGGTGTTTGACCCCAAAGGCCTAAAGTATCCGGACCTTCATGGGAATGGGTGCAGGAGAACATTACATTCTCAAAATCTTTTAATTCTTTGCGAATTTCATCAACTTGATCTTTAAACAAACCAATCAAATCTGCGCAAATGAATGCATATTTTTTGCCGTCATTTTTTAATACCATCGCCCTTATGAAGATTGGGTCACTGACCCCCTCTGCTTTTCGGTTATGACCAAAACCTGCTATATAAATTGGACTTATTCCAAGCTTAGGAGTGGCATCACCTTTTGCAAATCCGACTTCCAGTGATGTTTTTGAAGGTTCTTTGGTTTCGCTATTCCTAGGCATAATTAATATAAAGGATAAGCCTATTACTAGCAGAAAAAGGGGTGTTTTTTTCATAGGTGGAATTTATCTCCTTGGTTATCGCCTAAGCACAAATTCAGGTAATATCAGGTTATTTCATAGTTTTAACTTATTTGCAACGGATTACCCTGTTTATACTTGTCGTTTTGGGCTAACAATGAATAGGATTATGTAGCCAATGGTTTTAACCATTACTTATTCAGCTAGGGCGAGGATTGCCAATGTCTTTTAAATTAAGGCTTATTCAAGTTTTCATTGTTTTATTCCTGTTGGGATCGGTGCAGGCATTTCAAGATTCTAAACAAGCGCAGATAAAAAAATGGATTGATGAACTAGGTGATGCGGATTTTACCACCCGAGAAAATGCACATAAAAATTTGTGGAAAGCAGGCAGCGATGCCGAGGACCAACTCAAAATTGCCTTGAAAGGCGCGGATGCGGAAATCCGCAAACGATCCCTGGAACTGCTGGAAAAGTTCAAGTGGGGGATTTATCAAGATTCTCCCATTGCTGTTATAGATTTGATTCAATCGTATCAATCTGGAAATTTGCAAGACAAAGAAAAGTCGATTGCCAAATTAATTGAAATGGGCGGACAAGGTGTTAAATCTGTTATTAAAATTATTAATGCAGAAGAGCAGGAAGATGTCCGAAACGCTGTTCTTTCTTACGCATCCAAGGCAGTAAGTAAAGTTATTCCCTATCTGATTGAGAAAAATGAATTTAAATTTTTAGATCAAATCCTTCAGATGATGCTAGAAAACAGGGCTGAGGGGGTTTTTTCGAATTATGCTGCATATGCAGTACTTTCATCTTCCACAGATAAAATCATTAAGGAACTATCGAAAAACAAATCGCCCAAGATCAGTGAAGAAATAAATAATGAAATTCTTGCTTTTTTGTATCGAAGCAAAGGCGCAAGTACCGAAGCTCTGAAATTTGCAAAAGACTCTAAAAACCCTGAACTTTATACGCAATTAGCCCTCGAAGCTTCCAAGTGGAAAGCTGTTTTGGAAACTGATCATTTTCCCGACGATTTACTCTTGGGGAAATTAGGTTACAAACTGGCAATGTACCG
>Ga0209086_10001023_pt1 | contig 23122 bp, 14 predicted proteins | sample M_130207_XF_Meta_FD_187312 | JGI IMG/M metagenome (GOLD analysis project Ga0209086, IMG submission 187312) | Freshwater microbial communities from Lake Montjoie, Canada to study carbon cycling - M_130207_XF_MetaG (SPAdes) (version 2) | ecosystem: Environmental > Aquatic > Freshwater > Lake... | reverse complement strand
GCCCACGGCATCCTCCAACGCCAGCACGGCGTCTGCCATCTGCTCGTCGATCGCCTCGACGACCTGACCGACGTGCTGGGGGCGGTCACCACTCGCTCTCGCGATTTCCGGTGACGCCCTCAAAACAAACTGCGTGGCAGCTTGACCGGAGTCAGGCACTCGGGCGATTCGTTCCGCACGCTGTTGACCAGCGAACTGACGGGCGTCTTCTCCAGCCAGTCGTCCGGACACGGCACGAGCAACTCGGTCAGGGCGGAAACTTCTTCCATCGCGGGATCGAGCCACAGGTTCCAGTGCTCCTCGGCGAGAATGACCGGCATCCGATCGTGAATCTCGGCCAGGTTCTCATTCGGAGTCGTCGTGATGATCGCACACGACTCCAATACGGACCCGTCCGGAGCCTGCCAGCTCTCCCACAGTCCCGCACAAGCGAGCACTCCGCCATCGGCGCGGAAGATGTGCCACGGCTGCTTGGTCTTGCTGTTGATGACCTGCCACTCGTAGTACCCGGTGGCGGGGATCAGGCACCGCCGCGTCTTGAACGCGTTCCGAAACGACGGCTTCGATGCGACCGTCTCTCCCCGCGCGTTGACCAACGGAGAGCCGGACTTCGGGTCTTTCACCCAACCCGGCACCAGCCCCCACTGCAATGGCTCGGCCAGTCGCACACCGTCAGGCTTCAACCGCACCGCCAATGCTTGCTGCATCGGCCCCAGGTTGTATCGGGGCGACCAGTCCGGATCGCGAAAAAGGTCAAACGCCGATTGAAGTTCGGCGGGAGACATCCGCAGGTTGATCCGTCCGCACATGTGTTGACTCTGTTAGCCGTTTCGAGTCTCGAAGTGTTCCGCTCCGGTTGCAGGTTCACTCGTCGGACCATGATACTCTCCAAGCTGACGTGGATGCTCGCCAGTAGCGGATGGAAAGCTGAACCATTGAATTGCATGGAGTAACCATCTCAGGGATGACTGTATAAGGTTTTCAGAGACGCGGCGTTCTGCAAGAAAACGTCTATGGAACCGACGGGGTCAGAGCAGCGTCGGGGCCGCCCCCGAGATGGTGGCCGTCGTTCCGCTTACATGGCAAGCCCCAATAACACCTTGTGAAATGGCCGCGACACCCGGAGATCACCTGCATGAGTAAACTCAATCGTCGCGAAATGGTTCAAATGAGCGCCGCCTGTGGCTTGGGCGTTGTGATCGGTGAGGCTGGGTTTTCGGATCAGGTCATCGCAGCTGATCCTCCGTCGGTGCAGGCGGCCACCGGAGAATCGCCGATTCAGACGCGGATGTTTTGGACCTGGGACCACAGCACCGAATGGGCCCTGAACCGACCGGGCGCGCACACGCATGGTTCGTGCAATGAGTATGGGCGCAGCACGGAAGCGTTCTTGCAGGACTACACGGCTCTGCTCCGCTGGTGCGGGCACCACCACATCGACGCGGTCGTCGTCTGGGGACTATTGCGTGACGGCCACGGTGGCTTGGAATCTGCCAAACGCCTGTGTGACGTGGCGGCGAAAGAGAATGTGCGGCTGCTGTGCGGCGTGGGGCTGAATGCGTACGGCGGGGTGTATTACGAGGGGAACTCGCCGCATAATTTGGAGCGGCACTTGGAAGCGAACCCCGAATTGCTCGCGGTCGATGCCGAAGGGGCCCCGTTGAGCTTCACGATTGACCTCAACGGCAAGAAGACCCCGATCACGACCAAAGGACAGCCCGGTCCGCGCGGGTTCTATCAAGCCTGCCCTTCGCGGCGAGAGAATCAGGACTTCCTCGCGGAGTCGCTGGCCTGGCTCTTCAAGAATCTGCCTCTGGGAGGCGTGCAGATGGAAACGGGCGATACCGGCATCTGTCAGTGCAAGCTCTGCCGCGATCGTCGCCAGCACTCGACATCCGACTTCTCGTGGCTCTCGTGGGAAGACATGGGGCTGATGTACCCGTTGGCCACGAACGCGGTGCGCTCTGTGGCTCCGAACGCTTGGGTCGTGTGCGAAACGTATTCGCATCCGCAGCCGCATCACGGGCCAGACAAGCCGCCGAAATTCGGCGACACCATGCCGGCGTGGGCCGCTGACGAGTTAGCCAAGTTTCCTCGTGGCGTCTTCGTCCAGTGGGTGGCCGACTACTTCATGAAGAGCGGCGAGATCACACCCGCGTGGACTGCCGAAGGGCGAGTTACAAAGGGCGATCACCGCCATGTGATGCGGTCGCATCTGGCGACCTCGTGGTTCGGAAATCGCGGCGAGTTGGCTGTCGATTGGCTCGCGAATCTGGTGCAGCGCAGCATCGCCTCCGGCTTCGAGGGCATTTCGCTTTTCGGTGAAGTGTCACCGTTTCACGCCGGAGCGGAATTGAACTACCTCGCACTGGCCGACTACGGCGGAGCGGACAATCCCAAAGCCGATCTCGACTCCTTCCAACAGCGAATCGCCGCGCCTCTGCTCGGTGGCGTAGACAACGCTCGCGACTTCCTCCGCTTCGCTCGCCTGTTGAGCGACCGAAGCAAGATTCCCGCGGCGCTCACAAGCATCTATGGCCGCCTCGCGTCGCTCCCTCCAGACGCCGCGCGGCGATGGTCTTGGCTGGCCAACCACCTCGCTTCGTTTATTCCGTTGGAGCCGTAGCGGCATTTTGAAAAACGGCTCTTCGTCATTCCTGTTGAGAGATGTTCAAGTTGAGCCGCGAGGGGCTAGGTCGTGGATTCTGCATTCGTCCAGAATTCGGCGGTGCACGCCTTGCCGCTCGCCGTCGTCAACACGAATGGCGGTGAGTCGAAGTGAGGAGCTTCTACGGAGGTTCGGTTGAAGCGGGGACTTAGGCACGCGGAAGGAATTGGCTGGCCGACCGGAGACCGAACGCTTTACAACTCGTTCATTCCGAACGTCACGACGAGGGCGTTTGGACTACGACAATTCAATCGCGACCGTTATTGATTCGAGAAACCTTAGCACGCTGAAGGGGCCCGAGGAATTGTTGAAAAACGTCCTACACCAACCGCGCGAAGCAAGCCTGTTCGCCACCATGTCTATGGTGATGCTCACGGCTCAGGCTCTGTTTGGACAGGTACCGCCTGAACTGACGACAGTCTTTCCGGCGGGCGGGCAGGTGGGGCAAGCGGTTGAGGTGACAGTCAGCGGCGGCAATCTTCAGGCGCTGAGAACGCTGCACTGCAACGTACCGGGAGTTCACTGTGAGCGGTTGGATGCGAGTCGCTTTCGGCTGTCGATTCCGGCCAACGCGATGCCGGGCCTGTATGACTTGTGGGGCATGGGCGACAACGGGGTGAGTGCGCCGCGGATGCTGGTGATCGGCAATCGGGCCGAACAGGTCGAAGTCGAGCCGAATGAAACGGGATCGACGGCGATGCCGGTTCCGCTCGATGTTGTGATCAATGGACGCATCGAGAAACCGACGGACATCGATCAGTTTCGCTTCGACGCCAGACGCGGACAGCGCGTGGTCGTCGAGTGCTCGGCGGAGCGAATTGATTCCCGGTTGCGAGCCGTGCTGGAGATTCACGATGCCAGCGGTCGGCGTCTGGCGGTCAATCGGGGTTACTTCGGAAGCGATCCGCTGATCGACTTTCGCGTTCCGGCGGATGGCTCGTATGTCGTGAACGTGTTGGACTTGATTGCGACGGGCAGCGCCGAGCATTACTACCGGCTCGAAATCGACACCGGGCCGCGAGTGGCGTTCTCGGTGCCGAGTGTCATCGAGCGGGGCAAGGCGAGCCATGTGACGTTGTTTGGTTGGAACCTGTCGACCGCCGGATCACCTGAGAATCCGTTGGATCGCGTCAATGTCGAGATTCCAGCGAAGCTCGCACACGAAACATGGCCGTTGCCCGCGCGACTACTTCCGTCTCAAGTCGTGCTGGCGGGAGCGGTGTTTCCGTTTCATCTGCCGGGCAGTCATGCACCGGTTCTGATCGGCCTGAGCGACGTGCCGGTCGTCGTTGATCGAGGCGACAACGTCTCAGCGGCGGCGGCTCGAGAGATCGTCGTCCCCTGCGAAATCAGCGGGCAGCTTGTCGCGGGTGATGAACGCGATTGGTTTGCGATTCAAGCTCGACGCGGCGAGGTGTTGTTCATCGAGGCGCTCGGACAACGGATTCAGTCACCGGTCGATTTGCAGGTCAGTGTGGTGGAGAGTCACAGTTCGCTCAGCAAGCCAAACCCGCTGATCGTTGAGCGATCAACGACTCTCGCACAACTCACCGATGAAACTCGCAACGTGGGCGGAGCCTTTCCGACGGCCCATCTTGATCCTTCGGGGCGGTGGGTCTGTCCGGCCGATGGTCGGTATCTGATTGCCATTCGCAATTTGACCGGTGGGTTGCAGAGCGATCCGCGTCGGGTTTATCGGCTTGGCGTTCGTCGCGAGGAGCCGGATTTCGAACTCATCGCCGTGCCGCGTCGAAATGATCCGTCGGGGTTGAACGTGAAGCGCGGCGGTCGCGAAGTGCTGGACCTGCTCGCGTTTCGACGACGCGGCATGAACGACGCGATTCGAGTCTCGGCAGAAGACTTGCCATCGGGCGTCGAGTGCCCCGACGTGTGGCTCGGTCCCGGAGTCGATCGCGCGACGATCGTTTTTTCAGCGGATCGCAACGCAGCGGCAGGGTTCGGCGAATTGAGATTGGTGGGCGAGAGTCGCGGATTGCTTCGCGATCCACACGATTCGACCGGGGAGCGATCCACGACAAAGACGCGCCCCGTTCACGGCGGCACGATGGTTCGCGCCGGTACGCCGAATGGCGGTGGCCGCATGACATCGTTCATTCCCTTGGCGATCGCGGGTGATTCGCCATTGAAGATCACGGCTGATGGCGATGAAGAGCTGGTCCATCCTCTTTATGGCAGGCTGCGAGTGAAGCACTCGCCGGGTGGAGTACTGGATGTCGCGGTGCATGTCGAACGGAAGGAGATCGGGCATCAAGCGGCGGTGAAATTGTTCGGTGTCGGATTGCCTGAGTCGATTCCCAATCAAACAGCGACCATCCCGGCGGGCCAGCAGAAGGGTTATGTCAGTTTCTATCTGCCGCCGACGTTGCCTGTCGGTCGTTACTCGTTCGTCGTGCGGGCTGAGACGACCGTCCCGACTGCCGATCAGAAAACGGAGACGGTCATCGTTCACAGCAACCCGGTCGTCTTCGATGTGCAACCGGCGGCGTTCCGGGTCGAAGTTGATCCCTTCGCCGTGACTCAAGCCAGGCGAGGCGAAACGATCAAAGTGGCCTATTCGGCGAACCGACTCAACGGTTTCATTGGCAAGATGCACACCGAATTGGCGGCCCCGGGGCGAATCACCGATGTGGTCGGTCTCCGAGGACGCGGCGAAACGTTTACCGGCCAGACCGACAAAGGGACTCTGCAAATTGTGGTCAACGACGACGCTCCGCTAGGTCGGCAACCGTCTCTGAGGCTCTTCACGGTGGGAGTGGTCGAAGACGAAGCGACCTGCTTCGGCAGCAGCCTGCTGCCGCTGGAGATCATCGAATGAAGCACATGATCGCGACTTCAGACTCAACGACAGGAGGCCCTGTATGACGAACTTCCATCGCATCGTTTGGCAACTGTTGATTGTGCTGATTGCTGGCATGTTCTCGTCGCAGCTCGAACTGCTCGCGGCCGACGTTCGCTTTGGGACGGACATCGTGCCGATCTTGACGAAGCTCGGTTGCAACGGCGGCGGGTGTCATGGCAAGGCGACCGGACAGAATGGATTCAAACTCTCGCTGCTGGGATTTGAACCGGATCAAGACTACGAGTCGCTGGTTGCCGAAGGTCGGGGGCGGCGTTTGTCGCAGGCCGCACCTGATCGCAGCCTGCTCCTGCTGAAGGCGACCTCCAGTGTCCCGCATGGCGGCGGTCGGAGGCTGGATCAATCGAGCGACGATTACCACTTGCTCCGCGATTGGATCGCTCAAGGTTCGCCCGCGCCGCGAAGTGATGACCCGCAGTTGGTTCGCATTGAGCTGTCGCCGCGAAACCAAGTCCTCGCGACGAACGAGACTCTGCAATTGAAGGCGACGGCGTTCTTCTCAAACGGCACGTCGCGCGATGTCACGAAGCAGGCGGTCTATCAATCGAACGAACTCGGCATTGCGGCGGTGGAGAACGACGGACTCGTAAAGACGGGGACTCAGCCTGGCTTGGTTGCAGTGATGGCTCGGTTCGGCGAGCAGATCGCGACGTTTCATGCCGCCGTTCCGTTCGTGACCGATCCCGCTAAGCGGGCTGTGATTGAAGAGCAGCTTCGTGGGATCGGCTTCCAGCCTGTCTCTCCCTCTTCACAGAATGATAGCAGGCAGGACGACAGGCAGGATGCCTCTCCAACGAACACGCACTTGCTGAATCAGTGGCGAAAGCTCGCAGTCGTTCCTTCTGCAACCGCGGACGACGCAACCTTTCTGCGGCGTGCCAGCATCGACATCTGCGGCACACTACCGACGAGCGGCGAGATCACCGAATACCTTGCCGACAGTCGCCTCGATAAGAAGTCGCGGTTGATTGACCGGCTGCTCGACCGGCCTGAGTACGCGAGCTACTTCGCACTGAAGTGGTCCGACATCTTGCAGAACCGCGGCGCAGGCTATTCGACCGGCAAGCAGCGAGCCGGCACGACGTTGTTCGCAGGTTGGATTCGTGACTCCCTTGCCACCAACAAGCCGTACGACCAGTTCGTTTCCGAGTTACTCACCGCCAGTGGGAGTCAGTACGAGAACCCGCCGGCGTTGTGGTATCGCACGGTGCGCAAGTCGCCTGAATACGTCGAGTCGGTCGCGCAGGCCTTTCTTGGCGTCCGCATTCAGTGCGCTCAATGCCATCATCATCCGACCGAACGTTGGAGCCAGTCGGACTATTTCAGTCTGGCCGCGAATTTCGCTCGTGTCGGACGCAAAGGAGGCTTTGCGGATGCCGAAGTCCCAACCGACGAAATCATCTTCCTCAAAGATCGCAGTGCCGTTCTGCACCCGCGCACTGGTGAGAGGCTACAGCCTCGGCCGCTCGGTGGGTCGGAGTTTCTCTTGGGACCAGACGACGATCCGCGCGTCAGTCTCGCGCGGTGGATGACGAGCCGTGACAACCCGTTCTTCGCCCGCACAATGGCCAATCGCATGTGGGCTCACTTCCTCGGTCGAGGTCTCGTGCATCCGATCGACGATGCCCGCAGCACGAACCCACCCAGCAACCCTGAACTGCTCGACGCACTGGCACAGGACTTCGCCACGAGTGGATTCAATGTGAAGCATCTCATCCGGTCGATCACTCTGAGCCATGCATACGGATTGGAATCTGCGCCACACGCTGGCAACACGGGAGACACGCAGACGTTCTCTCGCTTCTATCCGCGACGGCTGAGTGCCGAAGTCCTGCTCGACGGATTCAGCCAGGTCTTGGAAGTGCCGACGGTTTTCGCTGGCGTCCGCGCGGGAACTCGAGCCATCGACCTGCCGGACGAGAATGTCGCCGCGCACTTTCTTGATGTCTTCGGTCGCCCCGCACGGATGTCGGCCTGCGAGTGCGAACGAGTCGATGCCCCCGCGCTGACGCAGGCCCTGGAACTGGTGAACTCGGCGGAGATTCAACGGAAGTTGACGGAGAAGAGCGGCTACTCGCAGCGACTGGCCGAGAGTGACAAATCTCACGCCGACATTGCGAACGAAGTCTTTGTGCGAGTGCTCGCTCGAAAGCCGCGAGCCGATGAATTGAAAGCCGCAGCAGACTATTTGGCCTTGGAACCCGACCGAGCCGAAGCTTGCCGGTCATTGCTGTGGTCGCTGTTGGTGACGAACGAGTTTTTGTTCAACCATTGAGATCGTCGGATCAGGAATCCTGCCCATGCCAACAATCGACCGACTCACACGCCGGAACCTGTTGCAGATCGGAGCTCCGCTGTTGGGCCTCGGACTGGCCGATTTCCTGCGACTGGAAGCCCGTTCGGCGGAAGCGGGGCGTTCCCATAGCAACAAGTCCCTGATCGTCTTCTGGACTGACGGAGGGATCAGCCAGCAGGACAGTTACGACGTGAAGCCCGATGCGCCGCTTGAGTATCGCGGCATGTATGAGTCGATCAAAACGAACGTGCCGGGCGTTGTGCTTAGTGAGCGGCTGGCACTGCAAGCGAAGGTGATGGACCGACTGTCGATCGTCCGTTCGGTGCATCATGAGAACGGCATTCACGCGCCGTCGGCGCATTGGATGCAGACCGGCTACTTCGGACCGACGCTCGCCCGCAATGCCGCCCAGAAGCCTTCCATGGGTTCGGTCATCGCGCGTTCCATCGGATCGCGGCAACCGCCGATGCCCGCCTATGTGACGATCCCAAAGTCGGAAGCGTTCGGATACCAGGGAGCTGTGTATCTCGGCAAGTCATACAACCCATTCGAAGTCGGAGCGGACCCCAACGGCAAAGACTTCAAAGTGCCGAATCTGTCTCCACCCGACGGCCTGACTGCGAAAAGCGTTGATGCCCGCCGGACGTTGCTCAACACATTTGACACACTGCGGCGGGACATTGATGACAGCGGAGTCATGGAAGGACTCGACACGTTCAAGAAGCAGGCCCTGGAAATGGTCGCGGGCGACCGCATGCGAGCGGCCTTCGATCTCAGTGCTGAAGACGACAAGTTGCGCGACCAGTATGGCCGACATCGCTATGGCCAGAGCGCGTTGCTCGCGCGGCGACTGGTCGAAGCGGGAGCTCGGTGTGTGAACATCAACACGGGCAACTGGGACCATCACAACGACATCGAGAAGGGACTCGACGAACACCTGCCACCATTGGATCGCGCAATCGCCGCGTTGGTCGAAGACCTCACAGCTCGCGGCATGTTGAATGATGTCATCATCTATTGCGCCGGTGAGTTCGGGCGCACTCCGCGCATGAACGGCCACGCGGGGCGAGACCACTGGTCCGACTGCTTCAGTGTGTTACTCGCTGGCGGCGGGATCCAGGGCGGACGCATCGTTGGTGCCAGCGAGAAGTGGGGCGGCGGAGTTCAGGAGCGACTCGTTACACCGCTCGACTTGTTGGCGACGATCTATCACATACTCGGCGTGCCGCTCGACACTCACTACGAAGATGTGAGCGGTCGCCCCACGAGCATCGTCGGCGGCGGCCTGCCGATTCAGGAGTTGCTATGAGTTCTGCCCGTCACAACGTTATTGATCGTTAGGTTGCCATGCACCGCGATGGTTCTCGATCGTGCGGCCCTCGACAGACTTTTTTGGAACGTCGCCGTCAGCCCCCCCCGTTCGGTGCCAGCAGTTTTGATCTCGAGGGCCTGCCCGCAGGCATGGGTTCAAGACAAGAGCCGACCGTTTCAAGAGTCAAGCTGGCCAAGGTCAAAGTGGGCGACATCCCTTGCAAATGGATCCTGACTCCCGATGCCGATCCCGCTGTGCGACTGCTGTATTTGCACGGTGGCGGACGGGTCTCCGGATCGGGCGGCAATTATCTGCCGCTGGCTGCGGAGATCTCCCGCGCGGCGAAATGTGTCGTGTTGCTGCCGGACTATCGACTGGCTCCCGAACATCCCTTTCCCGCAGGACTGCACGACTGCGGCGCGGCACACGACTGGCTCGTCGTCAACGGTCCCACTGGTCCCGGAGCGGCCAAAGCCACGTTCGTCGCGGGTGACTCAGCAGGAGGAAATCTGACACTTGCGACTCTGCTGGCGCTCAAAGAACGTCAGCGCTCGTTGCCAGCCGGAGTGATCGCGATCTCGCCCGGCACAGACTTCACTCTCTCCAGCCAATCGCTGACGTCGGTTTACGATCCGATCATCAGCTCGCGAACGATGCCCGAATTTCGGAGTCGCTACTTGGCTAAAACGGACCCGCACGAGCCACTCGCCTCACCAGTGTTCGGTGACTTCCGAGGTCTGCCGCCGATCCTGATTCAAACCGGCGAACACGAAATGCTCCACGACGACAGCATCCGAGTCGCCAAGAAAGCCCGTTCCGATGGCACACTAGTCACCCTCGAAATCTGGCCCGGCATGGTACATGTCTTCCAAATCCGCGGCCTGCCTGAATCCCGCGAAGCCATCCGCCGCATCGGCGCTTTCGTGAACAGCAGAGCCGCAATGAAGTAAGCGAACTACTCGAACCACGACGAACAACTGAGACCACCATGGACGACACTCGGTCAACAGTGACAATTGCCTTCACAACATGAAGAACTTCAGAAAGGACACGTGATGGTATATCGACTCGCTTTGACAGTTTGCCTTTTGGCAATGACCGTTTTCGCGGTTGCGGCACCGCCTGATGATCACGTCATCGGTTCGCGGCGCGAGTTGTTCGTCGACGAGGCGCTCGTCGAGCGAATGTCCGGCAAGGCCGAGTTGCGGCTGCATCATCCGGTCCCTCAGGAAATCGTTCTGGAGCACAACGAGCCTTGGGAAGGGAGCGGCTGCGTCTATCACAACATTTTCAAGGACGGCGACCGCTACCGGATGTACTACGCCGCGGGCCAACTGACGGTCACTCCCAACGGAGTTAATGCGGGCACTCATGGTCAGTTCTGCTGCTACGCCGAAAGTGAAGACGGCATTCACTGGCGCAAGCCCGCGCTCGGCTTGCATGAGTTTCAGGGGAGCAAGGCCAACAACATCGTCATGGTCCGACAAAAGGTCGGGGATGCGATGTCCGAACCCGGCGAGCCAGCCGTGTTCAAGGACGAAAACCCCGATGCCCCGCCGGATGCCCGCTACAAGGCGCTACTTCCGGCAAACCGAGCGCCACGGGACCAACGCCGAGGATTGCTCGCGTTCAAGTCACCGGACGGACTGCATTGGTCGCCGATGAGCGACAAGCCAGTCATTACTGCCGGCGCGTTTGATTCGCAGAATCTCGCGTTCTGGGATGCCACCCAGGGCCACTACCGCGCGTATTGGCGTTACTTCACCAAGGGTGGCGACGATGACGAAAAGGTCTGGAATCCACAGGGGCATCGGGCCATTCGCACGGCCACCTCGCAGGACTTCCTCAACTGGAAAGACCAGACGGACCTGCGTTATGTCGATTCGCCGTCAGAGCAGCTCTACACGAACCAGGTCAAGCCGTACCATCGCGCGCCGCACTTGTTGATCGGCTTTCCGACGCGTTACGTCGAGCGTGGCCACCAGGACGGCGCCGACCATGAGGCACGTGCGAGTGCCGGACCAGAACGTACCCGCCGCTGGTCCGCATCCCTGCGAGCGCTCCCCGAGTTGGAGAATCGTGAGTGGCGGGCCAAAGCCAGCGAGCGCTACGGTCGAGCGTTGACGGAAGGACTGCTGATGGCGAGTCGCGACGGAGTCCTCTTCAATCGCTGGAACGAAGGATTTCTGCGTCCCGGAATTGAACGTAAAGGCACCTGGAACTACGGGCATCAATTCATCGCCTGGCATGCGATCGAGACGAAAGGAACGCTCGAAGACGCGCCGAACGAGCTCTCGCTCTACGCGGTCGAAAGTTACTGGACCGATAACAGCGACCTGCTACGCCGCTACACGCTGCGTCTCGACGGGTTTGTTTCCGTGAACGCTCCGATGAGTGGCGGCGAACTCGTCACGAAGCCGTTGACATTCTGCGGCAAGTCGTTGTCGCTGAACTTCGCGACTTCCGCAGCCGGCAGCCTGCGTGTCGAACTCCAAGACTCCCAAGGCAAGCCGCTGCCCGGATACGCGCTCGACGACTGCGAAGAGCTGTTCGGCGACAACATCGACCGCCACGTCCTCTGGAAAGCGAAGACCGATCTCTCGTCGATCGTCGGCAAGACTGTGCGAGTGCGGTTCGTCCTGCGCGACGCCGATCTGTTTTCGTTCCAGTTCCACGACGGAACACTCGCGAGCAAGTAGTCGTACGTAACGCAATCTTCTTCGCTCTCACACCAATCCAAGAATCAGGCGATGTCATGAAGTCACTCGCAGTCTGTTTGATGTTGGCCTGCTGTCTGGCCCAGGTGTCGGCTCTTCGCACGATGGCAGGCGAACCGGAGTCGCCGCCGGTGTTCGAGTGGGCGATCTCGGCAGGTGGGACTTTGCACGATAAGACGCGCGGCATCGCGGTCGATCCGTCCGGGAACATTCTGCTCACGGGCGAGTTCACCGGCACGGCGACCTTTGGTGAGCAGAGGCTCACAGCGGTCGGTTCGATGGACTTCTTCGTGGCGAAGGTCGATCCCCACGGAAAGTTCTTGTGGGTCCGCAGCGGTGGCGGAGACTTGATTGATCGAGGCTACGCGGTCGCGAGCGATCACGCAGGGAACTGCTACGTGACCGGGCACTTCCAAAGCCCCGCAGCCAAATTCGATCAGATCACGATCAAGACCGTCGGCGACTACGACCTCTTCGTCGCCAAGTATGATTCGCAGGGAAAGCTCGCGTGGCTCAAGAGTGGTGGCGGAACCGGCTACGACTACGGGCACGGCATCGCGGCCGACAAGCTCGGAAACGTCTTTGTCACCGGAGCCATCGTCGGCGAAGGAACCATCGAGGCCGAGCCACTCGGACATCCCGGCTCGGCTCACGTCTTCTGCCTCGCGATGAATCCCGACGGTAAGGTGAATTGGATTCGCACGGCGGAAGGCCAGGGTTCCAGTTCCGGTCATGGCATCGCGGCGGATCAGCAAGGCAACTGCTATGTCGGCGGTTACGCCAGCGGCAACGCCTCGTTCGGCGGGCAGAAGCTCACCACTCCAACCGGGCATGACATCCTCGTGGCAAAGTTCGATGCACAAGGAAAACTCGGCTGGTTGCACGAAGGACACGGCAGCTCGAACGCGATGATTCATGAACTCACGACGGACAGCGACGGAAATGTCTGGGCATCAGGGATGTTTCAGGGCGAGCTGAAACTCGCGGATCGCAACGTCGCGAACCAGGGACAACAGGACATGCTGCTGACGAGCTTCGATTCAACAGGCAAGAGGCTATGGACGAAGACGGCCGGCGGAACGGGCATTGATTACGGCTTAGGTGTCGCCACCGACGGACACGGGAATAGTTTTCTGACCGGCTCGTTCACAGGCCGCGTCGAATTCGACGGCATGCCCCAGACCAGCAGCAGCCCTGCCTCGGATATCCACATCGTGAAATACGATCGAGCCGGAACGCTGCGGTGGTTCCAACAAGCTGGCAGCGACCGAACCGACCACGCCTACACGATCGCGTCAGACAGCCAAGGCAACCTGTACCTCTCCGGAGCCTGCAGCGGAGCCGCGAAGTTCGGCAGCCACGCGATCCCCAATCGCGGCAGTAACGACGTCTTCCTGGCCAAGCTGAAAGCGAAGTGACGTGACGTGCGGGCAACCATCGGAGGCTGCCATGAAGAACGAGAAAACCAATGGGAAGCATGGGAATGATGGAAAGCACAACTCCCATTCCTCCCAGAAATCTCATCAACCAGTGCAACCGCAGCCAGCACCACCCCCCGATCCCACCCGCGTGCTACCGCCGCGCGGCGACTATCAAACGCTGCTGTTCTTTCAGAAAGCAGAGATCGTTCACGACGTCGCCTTTCGCTTTGCCCACAAGTATCTCTCCAAAGGCGATCGAACGATCGACCAGATGATTCAGTCCGCTCGGACAGGAAAGCAGAACATTTTGGAAGGGAGCAAAGCCGGGACGACGTCCAAGGAAACCGAAATCAAACTGACCAACGTTGGCCGCGCCAGTCTGGAAGAGTTGTTGGCCGATTTTCAGAGACGCGGCGTTCAGCAAGAAAACGCCTACGGAACCGAAGGAATGATGGCAATCGCGGCATGGCGGGCTTCGCGGTCAGCAGGGGCTTATCCAATTGCGACATCAGGTGGGTCGATACTGTCGCGACTGCTCGAAGCTGTTGCGAAGACGCGGGCGTTCTGTCGTGAAAATTCGCAACCGAGCTCTCAGCCTATGGTTTTGTTTTTTCCACCGTCAGTTTGCGGCGGTAAATCTTCGTGCCGTTCGCGATGTAGAGCGTGCTGTGATCGGCGCCCGCGAGGATGCAGGTTGTGAGAGGCTGATCTTTGTCGGGCTTTGGAAGCACTCCGCAGGGACGACCGGTGGGGTCGAACACTTGCACTCCGAGTTCGCTCGTCACGTAGAAGCGGCCCACCTTGTCGACCGCCATGCCGTCGCCTTTCGAGTTCTGGATGTAGGGCGGAGCTTCGTTGAACTTGAACTCGCCTTTTGCGTCGATCGGTAAGCGCATCGGCATCGTCGGCATCTTCGCGTCGAGCACTCCGCCGGCGTTGACTCGGAACGTCCATGTGTGAGTTCCGCCGTAGTCGGAGACCGCGAGCGTGCCGCCGTCGGGTGAGAGCGCGATGCCGTTCGGTTTGTTGATGCCCTTGTCGACGGCAGTGACTTCTCCAGTTTGCGGATTGATTCGCGTGACCTGCTGCGTTCCGGTTTCCGTGATGAGGATGAAGCCGTCGCTCGTCACCGCGAGGTCGTTCGGCTTCACGCCTTCCGCGACGACCTTCACTTCGCCGGTGCTCGGATTGATCGAGATCACGCGGCTCTTTGCTCCCTGACAGCCATAGAGCAGCGAGCCATCGGGATTGAATTCGAGACCGCTGACGGACTCCTTGCAGATCTCTTGACGAGCGCCATCAGTCCCAAGGCGGACGACGGACGGAGCGTTCATGTCGCAGAAGTAGACGTTTCCCGCTTTGTCCGAGCACAGCGCATCCGCGAAGCCGAGCCCATCCGCAGCGACTTCCCATGACTCGCCGAGAATCAGCAAGTTGAGCAGCGTCAGGTCGCCGCCCAGATCGCCTCGTGTATCGAGCACCGGAGTGTGAGCGTCCTTTCGCCAGAGCCACTTCATCGCCTCAGGGAACTTCGCACCGCCGAAGTCGGCGTTGTGCGCGTAGCCTTCGGCCCAGTCGAAGCGGACGTCGTAGCCCGAGTATTTCAGTGCCGACGCCATCTGCTGATTGGCCCACGGCCAGCTTCCGAACGCGTTGTCGACGTCGCCGCTCGTGTCGGCCATGTAGACGCGGATCGGCTTCGACTCGGTCTTGCGAACGAGCGACGGATAGACGTTGCCGCCTCGCAAATTCGTGAAGCTGCCAACGCTCGAATAGACCTTGCGGAAGTAGTCGGTGCGTTCCCAAGCGGCGGTGAAAGCGCAGATCGCGCCGGAACTCGAACCGCCGATCGCGTGCATCTCAGGATCGTCCGAGATGGAGTATTTCTTACGCACCTCAGGCACGATCTCTTCGAGCAAGAAGCGGACATAGCGATCGCCGAGACTGTCGTACTCAAGGCTGCGGTTCGAGTGCTTGCCTTTCTCTTGCGGCTTTGACTTCTCGTGCCCCGGATTGATGAAGACCGCGATCGTCGGCGGTATGTCTCCGCGAGCGATCAAGTTGTCGAACACCGTCGTCACGCGCCAGCGACCATTCGGGTTCTTCATCCCTTCGCCGTCTTGAAACACCATCAACGCAGCGGGCTTGTCGGGCTTGTATTGTGCGGGCACATACACCGACCAATCGCGCGTCGTGTTGGCGAAGACATTCGATTCCCAGACCGGCATCTGCTCGACGGTCCCCTTCGGCACGCCGTCCTTCGCGACCGCGTCCGGATGCGGTTCCCAAGCGGGCTTCGTCTCGACGATCGGGATGTTCGTGCTCGGAGCGTTGTCGTCCCACAGCCACTTCAGAGCATCGGGCAGCAGTTCGCCGCCCCACTGGCCGCTGTGGCCGCCTGCGGTCATTTCGAGCTTGTACTTGTAGCCCGCGAATTGCAGTGCCGCCGCGAGATCCTGATTCCCCAGCGGCCAATTGCCATGCAGGTTGTTGAGGTCGTCACGACCATCTTGCAGATAGACCTTGATCGCCTTCGGCTTGTCCTTCGTCTTGCGGACAAGCCCCGGATAAGCCCAGCCGCCGCGAATGTTGGTGAAGCTACCGATGTGACTCAGCACCTTGCCGAACTGCTCCGGCCTCTCCCACGCAATGGTGAAGGCACAGATGCCGCTGGAAGAAATCCCACAGACCGCTCGCTTCGCCGGGTCGCTCGAAACACTGAGCCCCTTCAGTGCGACGGGCAGAAATTCTTCGACCAAAAAGTTCGTATGACGGTCGCCCATCGAGTCGTACTCGAACGAGCGATTACTGCGATCCTTCGCTCCCTTCTCCGTCGCCGCGACGTTTCCCGGATTCACGAACACCGCGATCGTGACCGGCATCTTCTTCTGATGAATGAGGTTGTCGAACACGACCGGCACTCGAAACCCGCCCTTCACATTCGAGTACCCGCCACCATCCATAAAGACCATCAACGCCGCCGGCTCGTCGGCGTTGTATTGAGCCGGGACATAGACGCTGAAGTCGCGTTTCGTCCCCGGAAAGACCTTGCTGTCATTGAACTGCCCTGACGTGAATTTGCCCTGCGGCACTCCTTCCTGAACGACGCGATCAGGATGCTCTTGCGCCTCGGCTCGAACAACCAGAGAGGAGACCACGAAACACAGACAGATCAAGCCTTGCATAAGATGCTTCATTACCGAGTTCCAATTTGTTAGCTGGTTATGGCATGTGGATAAACAGGGATTGCAAACGCACTACGCCAGGACGCTCTTGACCACGTCGCCGTGGATGTCCGTCAGTCGGAAATCGCGGCCTTGGAAGCGATAGGTGAGTCGGGTGTGGTCGATGCCCAACAAGTGCAGAATCGTGGCGTTCAAGTCGTGAACATGGACGGGATCGCGGACGATGTTGTAGCAGTAGTCGTCGGTCTCACCGATCGTCGTTCCCGTTTTCACACCGGCTCCGGCCAGCAGGATCGTGAAGCAGCGGGGATGATGATCGCGGCCATAGTCGGTCGCGGTCAGCCCCCCCTGAGAATAGATCGTGCGGCCGAATTCTCCGCCCCACACGATCAGCGTGTCTTTCAGCAGGTCTCGCTGCTTGAGGTCCTTGATCAGCGCGGCCGTTGCCTGATCGGTGTCCTTGCACTGGCCGCGAATCGCGGCGGGAAGACCGCCGTGATGGTCCCAACCCATGTGGAACAACTGAATGAAGCGGACGTCCCGCTCGGCCAGCCGTCGGGCCAGCAGGCAGTTGGCGGCATAGCTGCCGGGACGCTTCACGTCGGGTCCGTATTGATCGAGCACATGCTGCGGCTCCTTCGAGGTCTCCAACAGTTCGGGCACGCTGGTTTGCATGCGAAAAGCCATTTCGTACTGCGCGATGCGCGTCTGAATCTCCGGGTCACCGACCTGTTCGAAGTGTTGTTTGTTCAGCGCCGCCAGTCGGTCCAGCGTGCCTCGTCGAGTCGCGGGATCAACGCCGGGCGGGTTGGACAGGTACAGCACCGCGTCTCCCTTGTTGCGGAACTTCACGCCCTGATGAACGGAGGGGAGAAAGCCCGAGCCCCACAAGCGGTCGTACAACGGCTGGTCGTCCGGGCGACCGCTGCCGAAGGAGGTCAACACGACGTACGCTGGCAGGTCCTGGTTCTCGCTTCCCAAGCCGTAGCTCAACCATGAGCCGATGCTGGGTCGGCCCGCCAACTGATGGCCCGTCTGGCAGAACGTGATCGCGGGATCGTGATTGATCGCCTCGGTGTTCATCGTGCGGATCATGCAGAAGTCGTCAGCGATCTCCGACATGTGCGGCAACAGCTCGCTCATCCACATCCCGCCCTGGCCGTGCTGAGCGAACTTGAAGATCGACGGCGCGACGGGAAACTTCGACTGCCCCGACGTCATCGTCGTCAGCCGCTGGCCTTTGCGGATCGATTCCGGCAGGTCCTCGCCATGCCGCGCCTTCATGTCCGGCTTCGGGTCGAACAGGTCCATCTGCGACGGAGCCCCCGACTGAAACAGGTAGATGATCCGCTTCGCCTTCGGGGCAAAGTTCGGAAACCCGGGCAGAGCCGCATGAGCCGCCTGGCCAAGCAACGTTCCCAACGCCGCCGCGCCGACACCGGTTGATGCGCGTTGAATGAAGGCGCGACGATTGATCGCATCTTGAAGGGAGAAGGCATTCGGAAGCGTCATCAATCGGGCCTCTTGGTTTGTTGGATCGAGTACGCAGTTCTCAGTACGGTGTGCTGAGATCGCGCTGGCGTCACTCGCGCGTGACAACTTCGTCCAGGTTGAGCAACACGTTCGCGGTCAGGGTGTACGCAGCTAGTTCGGCGGGGTCGAGGTTGGCGGGGGGCTTGGAGTCTCCGAAAGTGATCAACTTCGTGGCTCCTTCACGGTCCTGTTGCAGGCGGGTCAGATCCGTCGTCAGTCCGTCGGTCAACACCTTCAGTTCGTTAACGGTCGGTCGGCGGGAGGTGGCGAATTGGAAGCCGCGTGTCAGCCGTTCAGCGGGCGTCGAGCCTCCCTCGGTCAGCATCCGCTCGGCCAGTTTGCGGGCCGCTTCGACGTACGTGATTTCGTTCAGCAGTGACAGGGCTTGCAGTGGTGTGTTGGTGCGGGAACGCTTAACAGTGCAGACCTCACGACTGGGAGCATCGAACAGCAGCATCGATGGCGGCGCGGCCGTCCGCTTCCAGACGGTGTACATCGTCCGTCGATACAGTCCGTCGCCCGAGTCGTGCTTGTAGCCGCGCAGATCGCCGTAGCGGCTCGTTTCATCCCAGACGCCCTCGGGCATGTAGGGCCTCACGCTGGGGCCACCGACCTTTTCGACCAGCAGACCGCTGGCTGCCAGAGCCTGATCGCGCAGGGTTTCTCCGGACAGTCGAAACCGGGGGCCGCGGGCCAGCAATCGGTTCTCGGAATCGCGCTCGACCAATTCGGGAGTGACCTGCGACGACTGCCGGTACGTGCTGCTCATGACGATCAGCTTCTGGATCGCCTTCATATCCCACGGTTTAGCCGGTTGGCCAGCGACAGCCGGTGAGACGGTGGGCTGCATGAATTCGGCGGCGAGCCAGTCGAGCAATTCCGGATGCGAAGGGAACTCCGCCTGCGATCCGAAGTTTTCGGAGGTCTTCACCAGTCCCGTGCCGAAGAACCGTTCCCAGGCTCGATTGATCCAGACGCGCGATGTGAGTGGATGCGCCGGGTCAACAAGCCATTGAGCGAGGCCGAGTCGATTGCGTGGCGTTCCCTCGGGCAGCGCAGGCAGCGCCGCGGGCAGGCCGGCCGAGACTTTGTCGGCTCGCTTGTCGTACTCACCGCGCACGAGAATGAAGGCCTCGCGCGGATTCGGCAGTTCGCGCATCACCATCACGCTCGGTGAGGCTGCCATGATCTTGGTCTGTTGCTGCCGGAATGAGGTCACTGCCGACTCAGCCTGTTTCAGCGGACTGTCGATGTTGGCGCGAAAGAACTTTTCCAGCTCGGCCCGCTGTTCGGGCGATCGCTTGTCGGCCTCGATCGCCAGGATCTGCTTGAGCGATTCGGGAAACTTCGCACCATCCAGTTTGACGGTGGCCGGAGGCAGCGACGTCATCGACAACCGGAAGCGACCGATGTTGTGCTGGCTCAGCGCTTCGTGCTTCAGCCGCACGGTCAGAGTCGCGTTGGCAGGGACAGACAAAGCCGACTCAACCAAGAACATGGCATTGGTTTGATCGCGTCGCGTCGGTCCATCGACGGCCCACCCGTTGTTCGCGGCACCGTCCAGGACGAGTTCAATCTCCCAGCCCTTTTGTGAGTAGGCGGCTTCGGCCCGGTTGAACTTGGCATGCAGCGGAGCGGGCAGATCCGTTGCGGTGATCTCGGCCTCCACCGACGACAGCACGAAGTTGCCGTTTGAAAACCGACCGAGGCTTTGCTGAGGCAAGCTCGGATCGGGCAGGCACTCCAACAACAACCCGCTGAACGTTCCCGCAGCGATCGGCCCCGTGATGGTGTAAACGTCGTGCGGCGGGTTTGTGCCGCTGGCGAGATACGACCCATCCGGCTGGCGGGTGAGTTTGGTTTCGCCAGTCGCCGTCACGTCTTTGGGTTGCAGCGTCTTCCACACGACACCCTCCTCGGACAGCTTCGCCTTGAAGCCCGGCTCCCACGCGGCGATGAATTGAGGCAGCAGCTGGATCGCATCGGCAACGCGTTTCTCGGCAACGGCGATCTCACCATCCAGCCGAGTCAGTTCGGCCTCTTGCTCGTCGGTCGGAACGGCGATCAGCGGGTCGGTGTTCTTCGTTTCACCCTGCAACGTGCCGCTTTCGGCGACGTTATTGAAGTACGAGAACAATTGGTAGAACTCGCGCTGCGTGATCGGATCGTACTTGTGATCGTGGCAGCGGCAGCAGTTGAGCGTCAGAGCCATCCACGTCATGCCGGTGGTCTCAACGCGATCGATCACGGTTTCCACTCGCCACTCTTCGGCGATGATGCCCCCTTCACCGTTGAGTCGGTGATTGCGGTTGAAGCCAGTCGCGATGTTCTGAGCGCGAGTCGGATTCGGGAGCAGATCGCCCGCCAGTTGATCGATAGTGAACTGATCGAACGGCAGGTTCTTGTTGAAGGCGGCGATGACCCAGTCTCGCCACGGCCACTGATAACGACTGCTGTCGACTTGAAAGCCGTTGCTGTCGGCGTAGCGGGCAAAATCGAGCCACTGCATCGCCATCCGCTCACCATAGCGCTTCGATTGCAGCAACCGATCGACCACTTTTTCGTAGGCGTCGGGCGATCGATCCGCCAGAAACGCATCGACCTCCGCAGGCGTCGGCGGCAACCCGGTCAGATCGAGCGACACGCGCCGAATCAGCGTCTCGTGGCTCGCCTCTGTTGAGGGCTTCAGTCCCTCTCGCTCCAGCCGAGCGAGCACAAACCGATCAACGGCGCTGCGCGCCCAAAGGTCATTCTTCACGGCGGGGAGCGAAGGCCGCTGAACGGGCAGAAAGGCCCAGTGCCCCTCATACTCGGCCCCCTCGGCAATCCATTGCTTGAGCAGGTCGATCTGCCACCGAGTCAATTTCTTTCCGGACGTGGGAGGAGGCATCTGTAGGTCGGCGTCGGCCGCAATGATCCGCCGCACCAGTTCACTGACATCGGCCTTGCCCGGGACGATCGCGATGTCGCCCGATTCGGCCGCCTTCGTCGCGGCCTCCTTAAGATCGAGCCGCAATCCCGCCTGCCGCTTGTGCTCGTCAGGCCCATGACATTGAAGACAGTTGTCCGAGAGGATCGGCCGAATGTCTCGATTGAACGAGACTCTGCCGTCGTCGGCAAACCCCTTGATCGCGAAGGCCACCAGGAGACTCGTCACAATCGCGGTGCCTCGGCGGAGGCCATGAACAGCAGAACGGGAAACCATGCGAGCAATTCCAAAGGCGAGATCAAGTTGCCGGTCCGAACGCGGAGTCGTCAGTGGAACGAAGCAGCCGCGAACCGGCCGAGTACGATACAACCGCGCGTAATTTTCAAAAAACGTCACACGAGACCCGAGTGCTGGGCGTAGTGTGCGAGTGGCGACCGCGAAGGCCCATGACATTCGGACATCGTTGGGGCGATTTTTACGCCACAGATGCCGGGGCGTTGACGGCTTCGAACTGACCTGGAGAGCGATAGCCGAGTGTCTGATGGAGACGCTGGGGATTGTAAAAGGTTTCGATGTAGCGGAACACGCTGTGTCGAGCGTCTTCCAATTCCAGGAATCTTCGTGGTTGGTCCACTCGTGTTTGAGGGACCAGAAGAAGTGTTCCATGGCGGCGTTGTCGTAGCAGCAACCGGTGCGGCTCATCGAGCATTGAATGCCGAGCGTGTGTAGCGTGCGTTGGTAATCGAGGCTGGTGTCTTGGCAACCTCGATCACTGTGGTGCAGCAGGTCTTTTCCGGCGGGGCGGCGTGCCTCGACCGCGCTTCGCAGACAAGTTCCGTGGCCAGCGACGGACCCATCGCCCAGCCCACCACTTTGCGACTGAACAGGTCGAGTACGACCGCGAAGTAGACCCAGCCCTGCGTGGTCGCCAGGTACGTGATGTCAGTCACCCACTTGCGATTGGGAGCCGTCGCCGTGAAGTCTTGAGCGAGAACGTTCGGTGCGGGCACTCGTGTCGGATCGGCCTGAGTCGTGGTCGGGGTGAAGCGTCGCACGAGGCGACTTTTCAAGCCCAGTGTTCGCATGGCCTGAGCCACTGTGTTGCGGCAGGCCGCTTCCAACTCGGGCTGCTCTCGCAGAGAAACCGCAATCTTTCGACTCCCGTCAATGCGGTGCGACTGGGCATGCACCTGCCGCACTGCCTGCTGAATCCGCGCGTGCCGCCGCGCGCGAGGACTCTCCGGCCGATCCACCCAAGCGTAGTAATCCGACGTGGAGACCTGCAGGGCCTGGCACTGTGCCGTGACAGAAAACAGATCGCGATGCTGACGAATCCAGGCGTATTTCACAGCACGTCCCTCGCGAAATACGCCGTGGCTTTTTTTAGGATGTCACGCTCCAACTCGGCCCGTCGCAGTTCGCGCCGCAGTCGATCGTTCTCGGCCCGCAACTCCTCGACCGAAGCCCCGTCGCCGCACGGCACCGGCTGGGGAGCCAATCGAGCATGCCACTTCCGCACAGTCTGCTGACCCACTCCCACCGACTTCGCCGCCGCCGCAATCGAGTAGCCCTCGCCCGTCACCAGGCGGACCGCATCCACCTTGAACTCCTCCGAAAACACACGCTTCGTCCGAACTGATGAAACTGACTGCTGAACCATCTTGCAAACCTCCATTGGGGGGAATCATCACCCGCCCCAACGATGTCCGAAAGTCCTGGGCCTTCGCAGCACGTCGGCCCCAGGAAGAACGGCCATTCGATCCACGTCGACAAAGCCAACAAGTTCGCCCTCTGTTGCGACCTCGGCTTGGACAACGTCATCGTCTACGCCTTCGACGCCGAGAAGGGGACGCTGACCCCGCACGGAGCGTTCGACACGCCGAAGGGGGCCGGGCCGCGTCATTTCGCCTGGCATCCCGACGGCAAAACCGCATACATCAACGGCGAGTCAGACCTGACGATCGTCGCTTGTACCGACGACGCGGACAAGGGCCTCCTGACGCAGACGCAGGTGCTGTCCACGTTGCCCAACGATGTCGTTCGCAAGGGAGGCAGCACCGCAGAGACAGTCGTGCATCCATCGGGCAAATTCGTCTACGTCTCCAACCGCGACCCGTACAACTCGATCGCAATTTTCTCGATCGACCCGCACACGCGCGAACTGAAGACGGTCGGCCACCAGG